>Ga0326597_10007807_pt1 | contig 14503 bp, 9 predicted proteins | sample RVTome_12_FD_203789 | JGI IMG/M metagenome (GOLD analysis project Ga0326597, IMG submission 203789) | Soil microbial communities from uranium-contaminated site in the Upper Colorado River Basin, Wyoming, United States - RVT100D185 | ecosystem: Environmental > Terrestrial > Soil > Contaminated >... | reverse complement strand
ACGAAAGGAACCATCCGTAACAACAGCGCGTTCTGCGCGCGCTCGCTGAGGTTATCCGGCTCCATTCCGACGCTGCGAAGCAGAAACTTTTTCCACTCGTCCAGGCTAAATAACTCCCGACCCCGGTAAAGAGCCGTTAAAACATCGCGCTTCGATATTTGTATTTCCCTTAAAGTGTCGATACCGAATGGACGGCCGGAATGCTCTTCGGCGATCGTCGGATCGTAGGTGAGATCTAGTTCGGCGTAGAAGCCTCCGGTCAGCATCCGTTCGTTGCGATGCACCAACTGCGGATCGATTCTCACGTCTTTAAGCTGCAAGCTCGGCAACTGAGCGATGAAAGAATCGGTGTCCGCGTCGAGCCGGGCGGTGATAATGTCGATAACTTTGACCTGGCCCTTTTCCTTGGCTCTGGCTTTGAACAATTCTTGCTCGCCCGCCCGCACGGTCTTTTCCGCGAGCTGCCTTTCGACGATCTTCAAGCCTTCTTGAATCTCTTCTTCATCAGCGGTTGCGCAGTAGCGTCCGAGGAGGAACTCTGCGACATAAGTTGGGACCGGATACTGCCCTTTGAAGCGGCGAATGAGGTCCTTGCGAACGACCACGCCCTCATAAGCCTTGGCGGCTATTTTATCCAGCCCGTCCAGTTCCAAACTCATGCGCCTCCTCCGATTCTCGTTTGTTGCGAGTCGAGCACGGTTCCATCGTTTGAGACCAGGACAACGTGAGCCTCCGTTGTTGCTTCGTCATCAGGGCTCTCTACCGGTAACGACACCGTCCCGTCCTCACTAACTTCCTTCGGATTGCCCCCTTCGACCTTGGATTTAGTTTCAGCAACCCGGGCGCGCACATCGACTTTGAGTCCCGGAATCGCTCCTTCTATTGTAACGCGACAGCGCAATCCAACCCATTTAATGCCGGCTATCTTCGCTCTCTCTGCGGACCCAGCCGCTCGCTTCACCAGGATTCGCGGCGCCACCAGCTCTTGTAGCGAGATGCCGCCATGATCGTATTCCTTACCGGCTTTGAAACAGCCGATTCCGTGCGGCGATGCAATCGTGACCGACGGGTTCCAATGCCACCCGACGGCTGGAAGGTCTGTGTTAGACGTATCCTTCATGGCGGCACATCGGCCCCAGCGGCTATCAACCAAGAACTTGGGCAATTCTATTTTCGGAAATCCTCCAGGCATCAGCAGCCAACCGTGGTCGGTGACGATCTGGACTTCTTTCCATCCCGCGCCGATTAGAGCACGCGCTCGCAGCACTAGGTCTTTAACTTCGTGATCCACGGTCTTAGCCAGCTTCCAGCCCAAGTCATGGCCGCGCTTATCCAGCGTTCCCGCCTCCGTCCAGGCCTTTCCCGTCGGATCGCCTGTCGCCGTGCCTTCTACAAATTGGATGCCGTTTCCAGCGAGCAGCGATTTGAATCGATCATGAGTAAGCCGTTGCCCGGTATCGGCAATCGTTACGGCAAATTCATCAGCAGACTCGCCGCCCTTCAGCAAAGAAGCTATAGGGGACACATAAGGTTTCGCTGTCGCAGTCACCGCCGGGAAGGGCACCCAGTCCCAGTCCACAGTTACATTCAAGTCGCCCGATTGAAGTGACTCCGCGAGCAGGCGTGCCACGTCGTAACGCAGGCCATCGGCAAAAATAATTATTTGACCGTCGTTCGCTTCCACCGCGCCCAGCCTTGGACGCATGCCGGCGGGGTGATGTTTCCTGAGGCTTTGCAGATTGCGCGCCGACTGATCGAGCCAGGTCAAATAAAGCGCGCGCAGCGCCGAGTGGATCGGCTCTTCGTGTTCGACGGTCTTACAGCAGTCGAGCGCCTTGAGCACTAGCCCGTCAACTTTCCAGCCGCTTTGCGCGTAAAGCTCGCCCAACTCATCTAGTGAAGCAGCCGCCAGCGGTTTTTCTATAAGGCTCGCCAGTTCGTTCAGATATTCCAGCGCCACGGCAAACTGCGAGCGCCCGATCTCTTTCCACACCCAGTTTCGTTGATGGCCGTATTTTCCTTCCAGCTCTTTGACGCGCGGCACGGCTTCGTCCGGTCTGACCTTGCCCAGGGATTTCAGGCTGTCGCGTATTTCCGCCTCCAATTTATCGTTGATCTTGGGCCAAGACTCAGGGTCGGAGCCCAGCTCCAACTGCTTCGGTGGATCGATCCGTTCGAGCAAGCCCACTACTCCCATATACCGCTGCGGCGCGTCCGCAAACCGCGTCCAGACCTTCGCCCACTCACCCTTCCGTTGAGCCAACAGCCGCGCCGCCGTCAACTCGCCATCCTTGTCGGGGTTAAACTTAAAGTCCGCCTCGCACTGCTCGCAAAACGCCTTCCACTCGTCTCCCGATTTCTTTTCTTTTTTGGGATCGTTCATCCAGCGCAGAAGGAGACTTGCTGGGTCTGGCGCCAACAGGCGGTTGAAATAATCGGCGTCCAATTTGTCGTGGCGCAGATCAACGACTTTCTCTTTAAGCAGTTGCGGCAATGCTCTGAGAAGAGCATCAGTGGTCGCCCTGTCCTTGGCGACATCCAGGCCGAGTCCTCCATGCTCTGAACTCAAAAACGCTAGCGGCGTCCAATCCTTGCCGTTAGGATGCGCCCAGATCGCCCCGCGAAACTGATATTCAATCAAAGGTTGCAACTCTTCGGACCATTCCTCGACTTCGCGCAACTTCTGCTTGCTTACGCCGGGGAGATAAAAGATCGGCACGTCATCCTTCGACAGCTTGGTGTCCACTACGCGAGCCTCGACACATCGCAGCCACACCGCCGGCCCGGTGCGCTCTTCCGGCGCGTATGTTCCATAAACAAACAGCTCTGGCACGACGGCTTTCAAATCACCCAAAACCGGTTCCCACGACCGCTCCGGATCGGTCCATAGAATTGCACAAGGAGCGGATTGGTCTCCGGAGGTGTATGAAGCGGCGTCCTTGATGCGCGCGATCAATTCCGACGCAACGGTCAAGTCGCCGTCCTCCACGCGATACGGCGAACTCCGAGTCGGGCGACTGGTCGAAGATCTCTTCTTTTTTCGCACCGCCATATCAGCTCTAGCCTCTAGCCTTTCGCTTTTCTTCCAGCTTCAGATGGTAGTCGTTTATCCGCTCGCCCTTAAAAATCTTGTACCACGGCGCGCTAGCGACATCCTTGCCACGATCTTTTTTCCAGTTGATATTCGGATCTTTTCTCAGGACACCCGCCTCAACGAACGGGCGAATGTTCAGCCGGACACCATCGTTCAAATCCGGTTCCCAACCAATCGGCTGCTTCTCAAGCGGCTTCCAACGCACAAAAATGTCGTAGGGCGCCTCGCCTTCAATTATTTTCTCCAGCTTCGATTTGAGTTCCTGCGCCGCCTGTAAACGAGCGTCACTTCCTTCCTCGTCAGCGTCGTTCGCCGCTTTTTGCCGCGCGATCCAATCGCCGAGAAAAGTGTACGTCAGTTTCTCAAGATTGCTTCGATTAAGCTTATGATAATTAACCAACGCGCTGAAACCGTCCCGCCGACCATCCCAGATGTGCCAGATGAAGGGTCGCTGATGGAATAGCTGACAATGCTGCTCGAAAAATCCGTTCCGCAGCCAGTCCTCAGGAGTTTTGCCTGCAAATCCCGCCTGCTCTAGCAACTCGTTCTGCTTTCCAGGAGTCCACTCGGTCCCGAAGTCTGCCGCGAGCAGAGCCCGCAATCTCTCGGCGGCCGGTTGTTCCCCCTTTATCGGATTGACGCAAACTATCCCGTCATCATCCGCCAACTTCTCCAAACCATCCGGTCCGAGCGCCGGGCAATCGGGAAAACTTGAACCGGTCTGGCGCGGCCACTGGTAGCCGAGCAACCGCGCCACGGCCACGGGTAATGGCTGGTCTGAATCTTTGGGCTGCCCGTTGAACAGCCATTGCGTCGGGTCGCTCGAAAACGGCTTCGGCAATCCGTGCGGATATTTCTCCGCCGCCACCTTCTGCCAGTGCGCGACGTCGAAGGGAACTTTTACCAGTGTCGCCGCTGTGACATTTAGTTTCTGGTCAATCTTCCGGATTTCTTGCGCGTAAGCCCCTGATTCCATGAACGCCCAAAGCGGCAAAATAACGTGAGTCTTCTGAGGTGCAACAATGCCCGTGTTGTCATCGAAGACTTCACCAGTGTAAAGGAAAGGCTGCAGTCCCTGCATCTTGTTCACCGCGACGCCTTGGCGATCCCAGACCTCTTGCCCGTGTATCCTGCAACCCAATTGCTCCGTCAGGCTGGGGTCATCAAGCGAGGTTGTGGTTACGTGCTCACGGCCAGCCCACGGTGCGTGGCTATTTGGTGAATCGAGCCAAGGCTTGTTATTTGATTGAAGCCTAGTGAGTTCCCAAAACCCACGCAAAAACCTGGGACGGTCACCTGTCGTGCTGCCTTTCCCATAGTCAGCGATACGAGCTAACAACTCCCCTTGTGCGGCAATGTCCAAAACAACCCGTGCGTCCGGATTCGACAATTGAGCCGCTTGCTTGAACGTAATAAGTTCTTTGCACTGAATAGCGTGAGCCTTTGCGGCCGGCGTTTGTTCATCCGCTGCGGCAACGCTGGCGAAATAGTGACCTATGGCTGGTAATCGCCGAGTGAGAGAAACCAGACTCACACTTACGATCTCACCGCCAATAGTGTCAAAAGCACGCGCTCCAAGTCGTGCGATACAACTCCATTGAAATTGTTCGAGGAGACGCTTACGAAGTTTCTTGTAAGTGCCGAGGAACATCCAATTCTGCGGCGTCACAAGCGCGATGCCCGCGCTAGGCGCGCAAAAATCGAGGCAGCGTTCAACGAAGCACGTAGCAAGGTCAGCTTTCGCGTCAAGATGAACTCGTTCGCAGTAATCCATCAGCACTTCAGCCTGTTTGCCGCGGCCGAGATAAGGCACGTTGGTAGCGACGAGCGTGAAGTGGCTGGCGAGAATTTCTGCCGCCTTGGCAATGCCGCGCGCGGTGACGGCCATTTCGTGCGCGGTCTCGTCTTTGGCTTCCTGCGCCAGCGCCTTTTCCAGTAGCGGCTGCAGTTCATGGAACTCGGCTACCAGCAGGTCGCCCTCGTGGGCGCGCGGGTTGATGAGGCTCCCGAGCACCGCTGCCTTTTGGAACAATCGGTAGAGCCGTTCCATCCCGCGCTGGAGTTTCTGATCGTCGCCGGCAATTTTGAGCCAGTCCTCTAGTTTAGCGTTCGGCGCAAGGCCGGAGCAGGCGAGATTCATGGCCGGCAGCCCGCAGTGGCCCGTGCGCCGCCACACGGCCAGCGCCACGTTAAACGCGGCGATCTGCGTGCAGCGTGGATCAATCTCCAACCCGAACAGGTTGTCGCCAATTACCGCAGCCACCGCCGTCTTTTCGTCCAGCTTCTCCTCCGCCATCCGCAGCGCGACGAGCCGCTCGAACATCGCCACCACGAAATGACCGCTACCCATGCACGGGTCAAGGCACTTGAGTTCCTCTGCCGTGTTCGGCCAACCGTCAAACGTGCCGGCAGCGGGAGTCCACTTGCCGTCCTTACCTTTTATGAAACGGAGATATTTCCACGGGCAGCCTGGCAGCGACACTGCTTGGCGGAGTTCGTCCTCGCTTTGCGCGTTTTCCGCTAGACTGGAATCCGAGGAGAGAACCTTGCCCGCGTACCACGCGCCGAGCGTGTTATCGAGCAGAAAGTCCACCATGTAATCTTCGGTGAACAGTTGCGTGACCGCTGGCAGTTCATCAGCGCCGATTTTGTTTCCAGCCTCGTTGACCTGTTTTTTTCGCTCCGTCTGCCAAAACTGATAACACCAGCCAAGTGAATCGTTAGCGAGAAACGTGTCGCGGGGAAGACCCACCACTAAGTCACGCAACGACGCGCGGTCTTCGGGAGCGAGGTCGATCTTACCCGTGGGATCATCGGGCCGAAAAATTTGCGGGAGGCTTTTGGCAGCGAACCAAACCGCAACGTCCCATTCATCTTTGAGGCCGATTTCAGGCGCCAGCTCTCGACATTCGGCAAGAGAGACCGCAACACCGTGATCAGGAGAAATGAGCAAGTCGTTCTCCGCCAAAAACCGGGCAAAGAGCATCCGGTGCCACTGGTCGTAGGCGATTTTTTCCGTGAGATGGTAGAGATCGTAGCTGCCCTTTTTCCGAGGATCTTCCTTGTCCCCAAGCTGGCGTGCTTGCGCGCGTAGAGCGCGACGCAGCGCACGGTTCTCGGTCGACAAATGGGACGGTGCATCCGCTTCCTCAACGCCAAGAGAACGAAGAGCCTTGTTCGCTGCGGCCTCAGCCACCGCTCGCGCTTCAAGAACTACTTTTGAGAGTTGGTTTCGCTGTTCTTTGCTGAGAATCGCCATAACTAGAAACGTCCTGGTTACTTTCGGCCAGCGGGAATGCGGCCATCCAGCACAAGTAGTCGCGTGGCTTCCTCAAGCGCGGATTGAAAACACCGCGGCAAGGCAGCGACGAGATTGCGCCGCTTGGCTAGTGAGCCTTCACGAAGCGTCGCGTTGATCGCCTCTTGGGTATCGAGCTTAATGGCCTCGGGTTGCTGCAAGTCGAACCGCTGCCGCAGATATCGTCGTTGTTGTCCCGACAACTTCCTCCAGATCTCGCTGTCCATCAAACGAGAGTTTTCACGGCTGTATACAGCGACCATTTCTCGTTGAATTGTTTCCAGTGCCTGGCGCGTTGCGCCAACGTCAAATTTGTTAGTTGAAGAAGCTCTCCTTTTCCTGAATCGTATAGTCTTGCGTTTGGCCCGCGCAGCTTGCCTGTATCCTTTTTTATCCAGATATCGTGTTTTGTCGGCCGGGGAACCGACTGCAGGAAGTTCGTCGTATCCAAAATCGGCTCCGTCCCGCAGCACTTTTAGCCGTTTCGCTTCTTTCTCCCAGTCTAATCGTTTGGCCACGGCTGACCTCCTGATTAAAGAATCACCGGCCCCTTCTTAAGCTGGTGTTTCACCCTGTTCCTTACTTCTCCCACCCACGCCTCCAATTCTTCCTCATTTTGTATGGTCGCGGTTGGAAGTGATACACGCGTAGCCTTCGGCATCAGGAGGCGCGCGGCTTCTTCGAGCGCGGATTGAAATCGCTGCGGCAGCGCGTCAACAATATTTTGCCGATTGGCCAGCGAGTTCTCACGCAGGGTGAAATAAATCTCATCTTCGTGGGCGACCTTAATCGGCGCCGGTTTTTGCAGATTAAATCTCTGGATCAGCTCGTCTTGCTGTCCTGCCGACAACTTCTGCCAGACATCGCTGGCCTCCAATCGGGCTTGTTCGCGTTCGAAAGCAGTGTCGATCGCGCTCTGAAGACTATTGAGTTTTTGGCGGAGTGCACCGAGGACTTTCTGGATAAGCGGCGGCACGGGATCGGGGTCGGAAAGCAGCCCGCGGGACGATTCAACGGCGCTTAGTGAAATGGAAACTTCCTGGGCTTCAGGCAAACCGGTAGCCATGTTGCATAACTCTTTCAGCCGCTCCCATCGAGGTAAACGCTTGGCAATGTTTTCCTGTAGCTGAGTCCATTCTACAATGCATCGCTCCAGCTCGGCTCTTTGTTCATGAATCTTCAAAAGCTGCGCGTTTCCGCTTAGCGCCTGTAGATCGCGAATCGCCTGAGTGCCCGGCTTGTCCGGCCGGGGCGGTTCACCACCCGCTCCACCGGCGAGGTCAAATAGTTTGCCCAGAAATAGCGCTGCTGCGGTTGACTCCTGGCCCGGCTGCGTAGTCACGCTGAGCTTTTGGAAAAGCGCTTTGAGATCAAGCTTCTGAGTCGCTGAGAGGGGCGGAATATCGACGTTGAACGCGGCGTTACCGATCTGCGTCACGTTTAAAGCCTTGGCTTCGGTGGGTTGACCGTTCACCGAGCAGCGGAGATTTCCCGCCAGCGTTAGGATGACTAAAGCGGCATCGATCGCGTCCTGGGGCCAACCAAAGGGTGCCTTGCGAAAATTCTCGCGCACCTCGCGTCCTTTCTTTCCCGCCCCGATGAAGTCGGAGATTTGCTTACAGACGGGGTGTTGAACAATCTCGCCGTTGTATCCAACAGACTGTAACGTGCCCAAGTTCCCGGCCTTGGCCCCGTTAAACACCTGGGGCCAATTGGAATGATCGGCTTCGCTGAATTGCGGGAAAAGCCGTTGCAATGCGCTTTGCGCCGCGTCTTCGACTCGATCCACCAGTTCAAGGCCGGTGATCTCGCTCCCTCCGCCGAGAAAGACTTTGCTGCCTGTCATGACTTGGCGGATGGCGCCGTTCACCGCTTGCTCGGCGACTCTCTGGCGCGTCTTGATAGCGTCAGCGGCTTGAATGGCTTCACCCGTAGTCGGAGGACCGTGATTCTCGATCGTATCCTTTGCGGCGATCATGGACGCTAAATTCTGCCGCAACTCCTCATGCGCCGTGCGTGGCAGATATCCAAAGAGCATTGGGCTATCGTTGCCGGCAGCCTGTGCATCGGTTGCCACGTTTCGTTCCTGCTCGGCCCAGCCGTGGCGAACCCAAAAAACCAAGCCGCCATCGGGCTGCGCTGGGCGCGTGTTAGAAAGTGCGACCTCCAGTTTTCTGGCCTGACGAGAATTGCCTTGAGCGATATTCACGGATCGAAGCGACGCGTCGAGCGCCTCGCGAAGCAGCTTCTCACGTTCGTCGTTAAGCCTAGAATCGTCGTTTAGAATCTGTCCCCGGCGGCGATTGAAGTCCTGGTTCCAGTTGGCGCCCTCTTTGGTTTGAAGCAGATACTCGCTCTCGACCAGCATCAACTTGCCTGAATCGACCAGCTCTTTGAGCAGCACAGGGACTTCCTGGCGAAGCTTGCTACCGTCGTTCTTTAGGTCTTCGACGAGGAGATCGGCCAAGGTGTCGGCGGTCGCTCTGACCCCGTCGTCCGCGCCGGCTTCCCTGGGAAGCTTTGAGATCAAGAAAATCAAGGCGCAGAGGCGAGACTTGAGCTTGCCCTCGCGCCTCTTGTCGGCAAGCTCCGCAATCGCCTCATGGTACTCGCGTTGCAGCATCCCGGTATTTAGCAGGTCGGCGGCGATCTCGTTATAAATAAAATCGGCTGCCACGACGTTACCCAGATCGTCTTTGGCCGTTTCCCTCGCCGCGTCGAACACGATTTTTAACTGCGTGCGAAGCTGGGCTGTCGTGCCACTGACGTCCACATTGCGCAAGACCTTTTCCCAAAAACGACGACGCACCGGTAAAAGCGGATAATCGGGACTATAATTGGGCTCATCCGATAAGGATGATGCCAATCGGGTGTTTTGCAGGTGGCGGCTGATCTCGCCCTGATTGGCGTCGATAACTTTTTTGATATCGGCAACCCGCTCCGGCTTTTTTGCCAGCACGGTTTGTCGAGTGACTTTTTCCACGTCGGCATCGGAGAGCGGCACTTTAACGGTGAACCTCGCTTGAAGGCGCCCTAAATTAGCCGCGCTCGTGAGGGCTGATTGCCCTGTGCCGACTAAAAGGACCCGGCTATTGAGTTTTGTGCAACAGTGCTCGGCGATCTCCTGGACATCCATCCCACGCTCGACCTTGTCGCCGATAAATTGCTGGACTTCGTCCACGACAATGAGCGTGCAAGGAAGCTTTCCTTCGTCGCCGAAAATGCGGCGGACAAGATCGAGTGCTTCGTCTATTGTCGCCGTACTTACGTTTGGAAACTGCGCGCGAAGGGCATCGCGCGCGTCCTTCGGCGTCCCATAGGTCGAATCGGCTGCGAGTAACGCCTCCGCGACCGGCGTCGACACGTAAAAGTTGCGAATTTCCTTATCGGGATCAAGTTTTTTAGCCTTGAGGCGGGCTGTAATCTTGTCCAGCAAATTCTTATCCCGCAACCAGAGAACGAACTTCGCTGCGGCTAGATTCTCCGGCAATCCGGTCGCGCGAAAGATGAGCTGCAAAAAGGCCAGGCGAATATTGTCCGGGCTGCCCTCACCGAGCGTTCCAGCCGCCGCTTTCAACCCGCCGTATTGCCGGGCGCGATTGTTCAGCTCGACAAAAAGGTCGTAGATATTTGTCGGTAAGCGCGCCAGCGAACGCGCCGAAGCGCCGTCGGCGAATTTGAAGTCGACCCAGAGGTATCGCAACATTTTTACAAGATGCGACTTGCCGCTGCCAAAAAAGCCGCTGACCCAGACCGCCTGCTGTTCCGGCTTGTTCAATCCGTCGAGGTAGGCGTTCATGATGCGTTCCAGGCCACGAGCGTATTCACCGTCGCAAACAAAGGTCTCCAATTCGAAACGAAGGGTTTTGAGCTGCTCTTGGTCGGCGCCGATTTCTCCGACCTTGGAAACGCCGTTGTTTAGCAGGTCGTATTGACGCGGGTCTTTGGAGTAGACCTCGTAATTCTTCATATCTGCAACCCCTCACTGCACGTGATCGGTACGGCCATGTAGTTGAACCCGTCCCGGGCGTCCATGAAACGATAAACGCTCCGTTCATACTCACCGGGGAAAAACACCAAGAGCCGCCCCCGGATGGCTTCTTCCAGATCGATGATGACGCCGGACAAATGTATAAAGCCAAAAAGACTGCCGGCGCCCAGGACAGCGACTACCGTTTCTTTATCAACGTCGCCAGCTTGGCAGCCTTCCCTCAGCACAGACACCACATGAGCTTTGAGGTCTTGGGCAACCATGCTAAAAGCGCTCGGCTCTTCGAAATAAGCCTCTCGATAATCGTGCTCCGCTAGCCAACGAGCGGGAAGATCTGTGATATCGACCAGCTTCCAACGGTGCTTGGCTTCCCGAGTTGCGATCTCGAATTCTTGAACGCGGGCGCGAACCCGCCGTTCCTCCGGGGGTGGATACACCGCGAACCAGACCCGTTGCCTGCCGGCAAGGTTTGATTGCCACGGTATGCTGACGTGCCGCCGATAGTTGGCGATCAAGTTGTTGACCTGGCTCATTGATAGCCCTTCAAAAAATGGCCGAATCTTGGAAAGCTAATCTCCACAACAGAACCAACGGCCTTGAGGGTGATAAGTTCCTGCCGGTGAGCCTGCTCCGCTAACGATCGAGCCTCGCTCGGATTTAAGTCGAGCAGCCGACACCAGATAGACGAGAACAATTGTGGGCCGGCCGCCCCGGCCACATGGCCAACAATTAGCGCGAACGTTAGGGCCGGCACGCGAGGCTGCACGCGCGAGCGAATTTTCTTTGCGCGCCCCGTAAGGTGCCCCGATTGGGTCCAGGACGACGCGGCGTTTCTAGCAATTTTTCCAATGTTGTTGGAGCTATACTGGTGAGGATAAGCCTCAGTGAGCGCCTCCTGAAGGTCGCCGCCTCTAATTTGTTCGCCAACGGTTGCCCTCAATATGGCCGGAGTAGTCGCCCGAAGCAACGGATCGCGCGCCCAGGCGATTAACATCGACAGCAACGGGGCTGACTGCGGATCGATCTTCGTCAACTGCCGATAAACGGAAAAGATTGGGACCTTCGGGGACAACGCGTAAAGCTCGCGAAGGTGCCTAAATGTCTTGTGCCGAGTTGTTCCCGTAGCCTTACCGACGACGTTCTTGTCGACAACAGCTCTGCGGTAATCTTCCATAGTCGCTTCGGAGCGCGTCGTGGCAAGCAGGCGGCCAATTTCGCTGAGCATGATCGTGCGACTGATATGCGCCCCACCCTCTGAAACCTTAAACCCAAAGGCTTCAAAGCTCCGATTGGAGCCGGGAAATTCCAATACTGCTTGTGCTGCCGACAGCATCAAATAACTCCAGAGACAGGCGTACCCATCTAAACGAAGGCGAGATCAGTAGATTTTCAGAATATTACGCGAAATGGGGCCGGGATGCCAAGGGCGATTTTCGGGGGGTGTTTTTGAGGTGATACCGTTGGCGCAAAAAAAAGAGCCGGCAGAGATCGCCGCCGGCTCTTTGCGTTCTCGAATCGCTGATGACAGCTCTCTACTCAATCACGAGCAGCCGCTCACCGCGCCGCAGTTCATACGACGGTGGATGCACTTAATAAATAGGGGGCAGTTTAATTCGGCAAGTCTACCGGTAAATCTTTCGAACTATATCGCTCAAAACGAGCCTGATCACCGACCCCCCTATTGGCACAGCTTAAACACTTCGGGTCTCTCATCCAGCGACGAACTCTGAGGCTATTTTTGTCCGCGTAGTAGTAAAGACATGGAACCGTGCCTTTGATCCCTGTAGTCATAGCCAAAAACTCAGTGACCGCGAGTGATGCCATCACACCGTTTAGACTTATCACGGAAGGAGACTCAATGTTTTCTGACGCGTACCCCCGAGATCTTCTGAACTCGAGTTCCTCAGGGCTAGTCAATTCGTCATGGGCTTCTTTGAGGTCAATTTCCTGACTACAGAGTAGACATGAAAAGTCTGGAACGACGACAACCACGCGTCCACCCGCTTCCTGGACCCTACCGTCGATAGATTCGATCCCCGTCGCAGTATCAACGTACGGAATCCCTAGAGATGTTGCCAACTCGTTCAAGATGAGGCGGCTCGAATCACTATCGGTACATCCGAATATAACGTCCACGTCGCTCACGGCCTGTATCGATCTTGGCTCCCGTACATTCGCGCGAATAGCATTCACCTTTGCCAGAGGACTAACGGTCTGAATCAGTCGCCCTAGAACTGCTACCTTGGCGGTAGAGACATCCCACCGGTTGGCACCAACCAAACGGTTCAGATTAGTTGTCTCGACCGTATCGTCATCGATTAAGCTAAAATTATTGACGCCCAAATAGACGAGTTGTTGGGTCACCAAGGAACCAATCCCTCCGGCCCCCACGATGCCAACCCGTAATTTTTCGAGTCGGACCTGGCCCTCGCCACCAAACGCCCGAAGCTGACGATCAAACATTTCACGGTCTGTAGACGACCCTCCATCACTGATTGAAGAGGTCGGATAAACCTTATTGACACGACTTCCAACCACGAGAATTTCAGTAATGGGAACGGGCTGCGCGCACTGAGGAAACCACGCATACCCGTCCACCGACTCTTGACCAAAGACTAAAGCACCGTATGGGCGCCCAATGAGTTTCAGGTGGACATACGGAACGAACTCTCTCGCGTTGTCCCAGTCGTAGGCAGAAAACGTCACTCCCAATCGAACACCGGGATGACTATGTGCCTCAATCAAGCAGAGGCCCTCAGTCCGGGCCTTGAGTATAACGCGCACTTTAGCCTCGTCACTGAGTTCAATGCCGTGAGTTCCGGTCCAAACAAGGTCTTCGGCGGACGGTAAAAGTACGTCTCTGACGGTCAGAGTAAACCAATCCTTTCCCGAATATTTTCCAGCGATAAAGAAAACCAGTCCCTCGTTACCTGATCCCGGAAGGAGAGTTGTCAACGCGTTGCGGTAAACGGTTTCGGGTATTATCAGTCGACACTGCATCGTTAATTGATCTCCTGAAGCCTTAAGCGTGCCGCGGTTAGAAATGTGAGGATGTTATCGCCTTTTTCTATTTCTGGAGCGGGACGCCATACCTCAGCGTGGAAGGAAAAACATCCCCATTGGCCACCGACGGGGCACCGTCCTTCGCTGTAATTGGAAGGCATCTGATTATTGGCGGCGAGCCTCAATCCGACTTCCACGTAAAAATTGTCTGGCGGGCAATGGGGATACTCCGGTGGAATCACGACCAGTAGACGGGTTCGTTCCCGATTCCACCCTAAGGGTAGGGGATATTCTGGAATCATTAGCCACCGATTGTTTTCACCGACCTGGACTGTGGAATGCCTTCTCCGAAGTTGCTCCATCTCAGCCAACAACCTTTCCATTACCTACCCCCTCTTGAATCTTGGTGACCTCATAAACCGCCGTCCGGGTCCCTCAAAGGTGACGGTTTCGCCGTCTCCAACCGGCTGCTCCGTTCCGTCTTCTAATTCCAGCACGAGCGGAATATCCATAGGAATACCGCCAAGCTGTTTGATTTGTGCGCCGGTTAACGATTCCTCGTGAACGGTGTATTCAACACCATCAATCCAGAGAAAAAACTTCTTTCCGGCTTGGGCGATTGCTTGCGTCTCCATTCGCTATCCCTCCTTTCGATAAACAGTTGGTCTTTTTGACCCTTTCACATATGATACGAATCCGCGTTACAATCCGTGAGTCGGAACATGGAATTGGACAGAAAACGAGTGGGCTTTGTCCGTGAAATGGCCAGGAAATACCTGAAGAAATACGGGGTTAAAACTGCCGGCACACCTGTGGAGAAGATTATTAAAGCCGAAGGGCTTAGAATCGAATTGCGCCCGTGGGGTTCCGACGGGTTGAGCGGGCTAATGCTTCAAAAGGCAAGAGTAATAGCCATTAATGTGAACAAGTCGCACCATCATCAGAGATTTTCTCTAGCTCATGAATTTGGCCATTGGACACTAAACCACGACTATTTCAAAGCCCTTGGCTTCGGCCTCATGGACATTGATCATGCCCCGGATGCCACAACACATCCGAATGACAAGGTTCTCGAACAAGAAGCGGACGAATTTGCAGGAGAACTCTTAGTTCCGAT
>Ga0326597_10007806_pt1 | contig 14505 bp, 15 predicted proteins | sample RVTome_12_FD_203789 | JGI IMG/M metagenome (GOLD analysis project Ga0326597, IMG submission 203789) | Soil microbial communities from uranium-contaminated site in the Upper Colorado River Basin, Wyoming, United States - RVT100D185 | ecosystem: Environmental > Terrestrial > Soil > Contaminated >... | reverse complement strand
AACGGCCATCCTGCTTGGTCAGTGTCGTGACCGAGGGCGGCGATCCCGTGTTGGTCGCTTCCGGCGCCATCCAGGACCGGCTGGTGTAAACCGCGAAGGCGATCAATACAGTCATCAGCGATGCAAGAAAAAATCGTCGCGGCATATCACCCTCCTGTTTTTCCTGTTTCATGCACGAGGGGAAAAACGCAGAGACAAGTCTATCGCTTCAAGGTTTTTTGTAATATCCCCGACCGAGATGTAATCGACCCCGCATTCCGCAACGGCGCGGACGTTAGCCAGGGTAATCCCGCCAGAGGCTTCAAGCCGCGCCCGGCCGCGCGTTTCCTTTACGGCGCTTCTGAGATCCTCCAGGGAAAAATTGTCGAGGAGCAGGCGATCCGCGCCGGCCCGCAAGGCCTTGCGCAATTGAGGAATATTTTCCACTTCGATTTCGACGATAATGTCTTTCGGCGCGGAATCGCGCGCCGCCTGCAATGCCGCAGGAATGGAACCCGCCGCCGCGATGTGGTTTTCCTTGATCAGGATACCGTCATAAAGCCCAAGCCGGTGATTCTGGCCGCCGCCGCAGACAACCGCGTACTTCTGAGCTTGGCGCAACCCAGGCAGGGTTTTGCGCGTATCGAGAATGACAGCCTGGGTTCCGCGAACGGCATCCACGTAATGACGGGTGCGCGTGGCAGTGGCGGAGAGAAGTTGAAGAAAATTGAGCGCGGTTCGCTCGCCGGTAAGAATAGCGCGCGCCGGTCCGGTTATATCGCACAATGCCTGGCCCGCGTGAAGCGAATCACCGTCCTGGGCATGCCAGTCAACGTCAATCCGCTGGTTCAGTTGCCGGAATACTTCGTCAAACCATTCGGCGCCACAGAGTGTGGCGGCCTGCCGCGTCACGACTTGCGCGCTTGCCTGGGTGTCGGAAGGGATCAGATCGGCCGTCAGATCTCCGGTACCGACGTCCTCAGCCAGCGCGCGCCGGACGGTTTTCTCGATGTCATCGGGCAACGCCCGTTGCATGCTCATTCCCCGTGGGAAAATGGCTAGTCTACTAGAACAGATCGAGCACGAGATAGGCGAGAAGCACCAGGGTGGTAAGCAGGACAAAGGTCCCAATGGTGCTGCGTCCGGCAAAAGGGTTGGCGATACTGCCGGGTGCCAAGGGTCCCATGAGCGCCGTTTTCCAGATGACACGCCCGGTGTGCTTCAAAAATGATTGAATGTGAGCCAATTGAACCACGATAAAACGGACTGCCGCGGGGGCTACGCGACGGTATACCCAGTCGACGTCGAGATTGACAGATCTTAATTCGGGCGGGTAGATCCCGGTACGGATAAGAAAGGCGAACGCGAGCGCCGAAAATAGCAATAGCTGTAATTGCGTTACGACATGCGTCGTGGTGTACGGCGCGTAGTCAACGGTAAACGGCAGAATTCGATAGAGCGCATCCGGGAAAATACCAATACCGATGCACAACGCGGCGCTCAGGCCCATGGCGATGAGCATGCTTCGCGGCGCTTCCTGACAGCGAATCCCGGAATCGTGCGCGAAGAAAGCAAAATACGGAATTTTAATGCCGGCATGATGGAACACGCCCGCCGATGCAAAAAGCAGCATGAACCACACGAGAGGATAACCTTCGCTGGCGGCGGCGGTGATGACCATGGACTTGGTAATGAATGCGCTGAACAGCGGAAAGGCGGATATGGATGCCGCGCCGACAATGCAAAACGTTGCGGTGTACGGCATCGATTTGTAGAGCCCGCCCAGCTCAGAACCCTTGATGGTTCCTGTCCGGAGTAATACCGCGCCCATCGTCATGAAGAGCAGGCCTTTGAATATCACATCGGCGAAGGCATGTGCGACGGCCCCGTTTACGGCCATCTCGGTACCGATGCCGACCCCGGCTACCATGAATCCGACCTGATTGATGAGGCTGTATGCGAGCACCCGGCGAAGATCGTTTTCGATGACGGCGAAAAAGATCGGGAACATCGTCATCGCGGCGCCGATCCAGATCAGGATTTCGGTGCCGGCGTACCCTCGCGCCAGCGAGTAGACGGCGACTTTGGTCGTGAAGGCGCTCAGGAACACCGTTCCCATCACGGTTGCTTCCGGATAGGTATCGGTCAGCCAGTTGTGCATTGCGGGAAACGCACACTTGATGCCTAACGCCACGAATATCAAAACAGCGCCAAGATCGGTCAGGCCGAGATGATTAAAGGCGATGGAACCCGTTTGTTGCACGTGCACCACGATGCCGGCCAAGAGCAGCAGGCCCGAGCCTACCTGGATCAACAGATAGCGCATCCCGGCGGCATAGGCGCGTTCTGTGCGTCGCGCCCAAATCAGGAATACGGACGATACCGCCATGATTTCGGTAAATATCATCAAGACCACCAAGTCGCCGGCGCACACCGCTGAAATGGCGCTACCGACGTAAATCAGCGCGGTGATGTGCTGAACGTTATCTTTGAAGTACAACGAGTAAATCAGGAACAGCAGGGCGCCGATATGGAAGATATAGGCGAAGACAAGGCTCAGCTTGTCGATGCGTGTCAACGTCAAGGTATAGCCGAAAATAGCGATATGACCGTATTCACCGTGGGAAAGTCCCAGAAGCTGCACGAAACCAATAATCGGAAGTAACAGGATCCACGCGGAACGCAGGCGGCCGCGAAACAGCGGTAAGAGCGCCGCCCCCAGTATCAGGATAAAACCGGGCGGAAGATCAACGATCATAGTAGTCTTCCCTGCGCATCAGGACTTTGCGTAATTGCTTGGCGATCAGCACCAGCGAGACACAAGCTACAAAACCGTAAAAGGCAAAAAAGCCAAACCATTCCTCCCACGGAAGCTGCGCGTGCTTGTGGTAGAAAAACTCCGCCAGTAACACCACGGCACAAACCGCGCACAACGCATAAAACACTTTGTCAACGTTACGATGGTCGTCAAGCCAGTATTTTTTCTTGGATGATTTCATTGGTCCGTTTTATCAAGGTTGCGTAATCGGTACTAGCAGTCGATAGATGAGATCAGAATAGAAAAACAGCAGGACGCATCCGCACGCCGTCAAGAAAATCGGTATGACGCATAACGCCGGCGCCTCGCTGATTTTTGTCGCGATTCGTGTTGTGTCGGGTGTGACGAAAAAGGCCCGGGCCACAATGGGGATGAGATAGGCCATATTGAGCATCGAACTGATTATCAGTACGGCAACGAAAACGAACTGATTCGCATCCGCCGCCGCGAGCATGAGATACCATTTGCTCCATGTGCCCCCCATGGGCGGAAGGCCGATGACGCTTAATGCCCCGATAAAAAACAAGAACATCGTAATGGGCATGGTGCGGCCAATCCCCTTCATGTCGCTTATCTCGGTTTTTCCCGTTGCCACGTAAATGGCCCCGGCACAGAAGAACAGCGTTATTTTTCCGAACGCATGCATGGCGATGTGCATGCTTCCCCCCAGGACGCCGGCGCTGTTAGCCAAGGCCGCCCCGAGAACGATGTAGGCCAGCTGGCTGACGGTTGAGTAGGCGAGTCGCGCCTTAAGATTGTCTTTAGCCAGCGCCACGAGTGACGCCGTGAGCATTGTCGCGGCGGCTACGTACATGAGCCATTCGCTTGTCCCCGTGTGGTGCAGAAAATCTATGCCGAAGATGTAGACCGCCACTTTCATCACCGCGAAAACACCGGCCTTGACGACGGCCACGGCATGTAACAGGGCGCTTACCGGTGCGGGCGCCACCATGGCGGCGGGTAACCAGCGATGCAGCGGCATCAACGCGGCTTTTCCTATCCCGAAGACGTACAGAAACAGGAGTAACCCGACCATGGTGTCGTCGACGTGTCCGGCCAGGATTCCGCCCGGCGTGAACTCAAGGGTTCCGGTGAGATTCCAGGTCCAGAGGATGGCCAACAGAAAAAATCCGATCGAGGTGCTCAACAGCAAACCCAAGTAAGTCCGGCCACCGCGGATCGCCTCGTCAGTGCCTTTATGGATAACGAGCGGATAGGTCGATATCGTCAGAAGCTCGTAGAAAATAAACAGTGTCAGCAAGTTTCCGGACAGGGCGACACCCATGGTGCTGGACAGCGCCACGGCAAAGTAAACGTAAAATCGTGTCTGATTCGATTCGCGGTTTCCACGCATGTAACCGATGGAGTAAATGGAATTCATGATCCAGAGAAAAGACGCAACGATCGCAAACAACATTCCCAACGGTTCAAGGGCAAACGAAAGTAGCAGTCCCGGCATAATCGTGACTATCTCTAATTTCGGCCGTGCCCCGGCCATGATGTCGGGTACCAGCGCGGCGACACAGGCAAATAACGCCAGCGCGGTCGTGAGCGTCATCGCCTCGCGCAGATTAGGCCACCGGCCGCTCAGGCCGATCAACATGGCGCCGCCGAGCGGTATCGCCGTTGCCAGAATCATCAATGAATCGGGTGTCATGGGTTACCCGTTATCGCCCCAAGCAGCATGACGGCCGACTCATTCGCCGCGCCGACCGTGAGTTCGGTGTTTATCCCAAAGTAAATATTTGCCAGTACCAGAATCCATGTAGGTACGAGCATCTGAAACGGCGCCTCTTTGATATTTCGCCCGGTTCTCGATAGCGGCCGAAAATAAGCCGACTCGACTACGCGCCACACGTAGACCAGCGCGAGCAACGATCCAATCAATACGAGAACGGCGACCGGCCACCAGCCCTTTTCGAAGGCGGCGAGCACCAGGTACCATTTGCTGATGAAGCCGGTAGTTAACGGTATGCCGATAAGACTCAACCCTCCCGCCGTGAAGGCGGCGAAAGTCCACGGCATACGCCGGCCCAGGCCGGCGATTGAATCGATGTTAACCAGGCCCGCGCGGTAGGCGACACAACCGATGGCAAGAAACAGGGCGCCCTTCATCAAGGCATGATTGAACAGATGCAGTATCCCGGCCGTTACGCCCGTGACGGACGCCAATCCGATACCGAGGGCGATATACCCGATCTGCGCGATACTGGAATAGGCGAGCATGCGCTTGATGTTATCCTGGCGTATGGCGATAACAGACCCCGTGATTACGGCAACCGCTGCCGCCAGCAGCAACACTTTATCGGCTTGTAACGTGCCGAAGCTGAATTCGATTCCAAAAATCGTGAACAGAAAGCGCAGCAGAATATAGGCCCCGACCTTGGTGGCGGTGGCGGCCAGCAGTGCGGTGACCGACGACGGAGCATGGGTGTAGGCGCTCGGCAACCATAGGTGTAACGGGAACAACGCCAGTTTCAGACTCGCGCCGACAATGATGAAAGCGAAACCCGATCGGACCGTGCGACTCTCCATCAATGAAGGCAGGCGCTGTTGCAAATCGAGCATGTTCAACGTACCGGTGGCCATGTAAAGATGGCCGATACCAATGAGAAGAAACGTCGCCCCGATCGTGCCGAGAACCAGATAATTGAAACTTGCACGCAACGCGTGCGGCTGGGTTCCCATTGCCACCAGGGTATAGGTGGCGAGGGAGGAGATTTCGAGCAAGACATAAAGGTTGAACGCGTCACCGGTAATGGTGATGCCGAGCAGACCGGTGATGCACATAAGATAGGCGCTGTAAAAAAAATGCACGCGGTCCGCCGGGATTTCCGTCGCGACGCTTAGACGCGCGAACAATGTAACCACGACACTGATTCCGGAGACGATCAACAGCACGAACGAGTTAAGCCGATCGACACGGTACTCGATGCCGATGGGCGGCGGCCAATTTCCCAATGCATAGCTGATGGGACCGTGCTCACCCACAAGAACGAGCAATGCCACGGCGCCGGCGAATACCGCGATGCAGGCCGTCATGGTCACGAACCAGGCGACATTTCCTTTTCTGACCAAAGGAATCACCAGGGCAGCCAGCAACGGCACAACCACTATTAATACAGGCAGGTTGTTACCAATCATCGGCCGGGTTTGATGTTTTGTGCGTCTATCTGGTCGGACTCAACAGTTCCGTATGCCCTGTTGATGGCGATCACCAATGCCAATGCCACGGCCAGTGTGCTGACGGCCACCACGATGGCGGTCAATATCAACACATGCGGCAAGGGGTTTACGTAAAGCGTGGCATGTTCCCAGACAATCGGCGCGGTCCCCCCTTCGACCATGCCGATGGAGATGTACAGCAGGAATGCGGCCGTCTGAAACAGGCCCAGGCCGATGACTTTTTTGACGAGATTGGGTTTGGCGATGACGGCATAGAAACCGATCATCATCAATGCGATGTAAATCCAGTAATTATAATGTCCAAGCCACTGCATATTCTTACTTGCGAAACACGCGCGTTATTTCATTAAACAGCGTAATCATCACGGCCGAGACCGTAATTCCTACTCCGAGTTCGACCAGGGAAATTCCCAGCGCCTGTCCAGCCGGCGGGTGGGCCGGGTTCAATTCGTTGTAGTCGAGGAATAGCCCGCCCAGCAGCATGGTGGCGACCCCGACGCCGGCATAAATCAATACGCCAAGGCTCGTCAACGGATCGCTCACGCGGATACTCAAAACCCGTTCTGAATCCTTCGAGCCGTACACCAGTGCGTACAGGATAAACGCGGACGCCAGAATGACTCCGCCTTGGAAACCTCCCCCGGGGCTTATCTCACCGTGAGCGATGACGTAAAAACCGAACAGCAGGATGAACGGGATCAAAAGCCGCGCCGCCTCACGAACGATAAGGTTTTCTTTCATGATCTTTTCTTGCGCTTGTGTTTTGATGACTGCCGCAGCAGCAGGATCAGGCTTATCCCGGCGGTGAAAATCACCGCTGTCTCGAACAACGTATCGTACCCGCGATAACTCGCCAGCACCGAGGTAACAAAGTTCGGCACCTGGGTTTGCTCCAGGGAATGGGCGATATAATAGGGGGCGACATGAAGATTTGCCGGTGCCGTCGGATCTCCAAACGGCGGCATGTCGAATGTTCCATAGATAAGCACGGCGCCCGTGATCATAACCGCCGCGAGCGATGGCCAGTGGATCAGTGGTGCCGGCGCTTCATCAGATTTGATGTATACGAGCGTCCCGACCAGCAGGACCGTGCTGATGCCCGCGCCCACGGCGGCCTCGGTGAAGGCGACGTCAACCGCCTGGAGATGAACCCAAATCAGGGCCATCAACAAACTGTAGATGGCCAGAAACATGCTCGCGGCGAGCAGACTGCGGACCGAGATCGCGGCGACCGCGGAAACGACCAACAGGAATAGAAGAATAATATCTAACGTCAACGTGGTCATCGTCTTGGTTCGCCTGACTGCCACGGTTTTATCCCGCTCACATGCGCTGCCTTGGCGACGGCGTGAGTTGCTATCGGCGTGGTAAACAGCAGGAACAGCATTATCAGGATGAGCTTGGCGCTAACCAGAGTAAACCCGGAATAAATCACCAATCCCGTCATGATCGCTATTTGCGCGAGGGTATCGCTTTTGCCCGCCGGGTGCAGACGAGTGTAAAAGTCCGGCATGCGCAGCACGCCGATGCCGCCGGTAACGGCCAGGAGACATCCCATGAAAAGGAAAAAAGCAGTAACGATTTCGATGAAGTCCATGGTCTAACCGAGACGTTTGTATTCGACAAATTTGAGAATGGCGATTGTGGCAATGAAATTCATCAGGGCATATAGCAAGGCGATATCGAGAAAATCCGGGCGCCCCCCGATAAAACCCATCAAAGAAACCAGAATGACCGTTTTTGTCCCGATCGCATTAACGGCCAGGATCCGGTCATAGGTCGTCGGACCAAATAGGGCCCGTAACAGGAACAGAAATATCGCCACCAGAATGGCTATGCCAGCGGCAACAAACATCATGGATGACGCTCCAGAATCTTCACGCGTTCATGCATCTCGCCACCAAGAAGTTCCTGGGCGCTTTCTTCCGTTAAGGCGTGAACCAGGAGGTGTCGTCCGTCGATTGTTACGGTGATGGTACCGGGGGTCAGGGTGATCGAGTTGGCGTAGGTTACCGTTCCGATATCTGTCTTCGTGGTGTAAGGCACTTTTATAAATCTCGGTGAAATGGGCAGCCGGGGATGCCAGACACGATACGCCACATCGAGATTGGCCATTATGATTTTGTACAATAACCACGGCCAATACGTGAACAACGTTAGGAATATTTTCAGGGGTATGCCGTTTTTCTCGGAGATTTTTTTGCGGAGGGCGATAAACGTTACAAAGAGACTGGATAAAACTCCTGCACCGAGATGCATTAATGTGAATTGTCCGGAGAGCAGAACCCACACCATCAGCAAGACCACAAACAACGCCGCAAAATGCATGTAGCCCCCTTGTGTGAATATATTATTGTATCGACTCTTCCCGGACTATGCGGTCGCCATTTCCCGACGCGGCGGAGCCACGACAGTAGCCTCGGTATCATTTTGGGCTTTAAGCGGCATTTTATACTCATCTCTGGAGAAGATTGAAATCACGCACCGCCATGAGAATATCCCGGTTTAATTTCATATGCGGGAATTTCCGCCATGTGACGATTATCACAGCAACTTGGTCGTTTTGCGCGCCGACTGAATTCTTGTTGCCGTTTTTACGCACGCTGATTTAACACCGCCCGGCACTGTTACGGGTTCAGACGAAAGTCAGCAGGTTGCTCACGGTCCAAACGATCGAGCCAGGAGCATTTCAATAAAGTTTTTTGTTATCGGCCGGACTGACAGTTATACCCGTATTTGTACTTTTACGGAGAACAAAAATGACTCGGCTGTTCCCGCATAACTAAACACATAACTAAACATAGTAAAACATTAAGTTCTAATATATTGACATATCGCGAGTTTCCGCTATCCTGACCGCGATTGTTGCGCGTCAACGGGGGTTGATTCATGAACGGATTCCGGCGGCCCGCCGCATGAATTCCAAGTTCGCTGACCGTCTGCCTCCCGGGTGGGAGCGCTTTTCCCGCTTCTTTTTCGCATTGGGCGATACCACCCGCCAGCAGATCCTGCTGGTATTCGAACCCGGTGAGGAAATTTGCGTCAACGACATTGCGCGACTGTTCAAAATCAGCCGTCCTGCCATCTCGCACCATCTGAAGGTCCTGCGTAACGCGGAACTGCTGCTTTGTGAAAAACGGGGCAAAGCGGTTTATTACCGTGTCAATCATTCCTATTGTGCCGAAGTCATGCGAATCGTGCATGACTTCGTGGCCACCCAGACGTTGCCACCCGTATTGACCCCTCCGGACAGACTGACTGTGCTGTCCTCCCGATCCTGAATTGACTGATCACCGGTCTTATATAATCAGCCACGGGTGTTTCCCTCTCGCTCCGACAACACGCCACGCCGACCCGATAAATTGACGGTTCCCCGGCACGAAATCTTCGCCTGGGCAATGTATGATTTTGCCAACTCCGGCTATACCACGGTGGTACTGACGGCCGTGTTCAGCGCCTATTTCGTCGGCGTGGTGGCCGGCAACGCGGCGGATTCCGGCGGGATGGCGACATTGCTGTGGACCATCGCCATGGCACTGACCAATTTCATGGTGCTCGTGAGCGCCCCGGTGTTGGGCGCCATCGCCGACCGTGGCGCGCATAAAAAGCGGTTTCTTGCGTTTACCACGATTGGCTGCGTATTTTTCACCGCCATGCTGGGTTTTGTCGGTCCGGGAGACGTGGCCCTCGGGATGGTGTTCGTAATCCTCGCCAGCCTTATGTTCGCCAGCGGTGAAAATTTTATCGCCGCGTTTCTTCCTGAAATTTCCACCCAGAGCGAGATGGGGCGCATCTCGGGTTACGGCTGGTCGCTCGGTTATCTTGGCGGCTTGCTGGTCCTTGGGATCTGTCTGCTTTATATCCATTGGGCACAGTCACGGGGAGATACGGCCGCGCAGTATGTCCCCGTCACGATGTGGATTACGGCGATCATGTTCGGACTGGCGGCGCTCCCCACTTTTATCTGGCTGCGCGAACGGGCCGTGCCCCGGCCGTTGAAGCCGGGAGAAAATTACATCCGCGCGGGCTTCGCGCGCGTTCGCGACACACTTGCCAATGCACGCCGCTATCAAGATCTTTTCCGGTTTCTGATTACACTGGCGGTTTACTACTGCGGCATCAATTCGGTGGTGGTGCTGGCCGCCATTTATGCGCAGCAGGTCATGGGCTTCAGCATGCAGGAAATCATTTCGCTGATACTGGTCGTCAATGTCACGGCTGCCGCCGGCGCACTGCTCTTCGGGTTGGTGCAGGAACGGCTTGGTTCGGTGCGGACATTGATCGTGACGCTGGCGGTCTGGATCGCGGCACTGGTGCTGGCATTTTTCACCGAGGGCCGCGCGGCATTCTGGCTGGTGGCAAACCTTGTCGGAGTGGCCCTCGGTTCAAGTCAGTCGGCGGGCCGGGCCTTGGTAGCCCAGTTTTCACCGCCGGAGCGCGCGGCCGAATTTTTTGGCCTCTGGGGCCTGGCCGGTAAACTCGCCGCGGTCATCGGTCCGCTGGTTTACGGAGCGGTGACATTTATTACCCAAGGGAATCATCGTCAGGCGCTGATGTCCGTCTGCGTGTTTTTTGTCGCCGGTATAATTTTGCTGTTCACGGTAGATGAGCGCCGCGGACGTGCCGTGGCGACGCATCCGGATTAGGACCTCGTCACGCTGGCATGACCACGGCAACGGTTACAATTTCAGTATTAATCGCAGGCGCCATCCTCGTTTATTTATGGCACCGGTTGGTGCGCGTCTGCGATGCGGCCAGCGGGGCGGATTGGGGCAAACGCTGGCTAAACCGTCTGGATGGATTAATCCGGATTTTCTGCCGCCGTTTTCACCGTCTCGAGCTCAATCCCTTGAGGCTCCCGCCGACCGGTGGCGTGCTGCTGGCGAGCAACCATCTCTCCGGACTCGACCCGCTGTTGCTGATAGCCTCATGTTCAAGGCCGTTGCGTTTTTTGATAGCACGGGAACAGTACGACCGGTTGTGGCTTAGGTGGCTGTTCCGCGCCGTGGGGTGCATACCGGTCGAACGCACGCGAAATCCGCGTGCCGCCCTGTATGCCGCGCGGGAGGCGCTCGCGCGGGGCGAAGTGGTGGCGCTGTTTCCGCAAGGACGGATTCACCTCGATAACCACCCGCCCACGCCGATCAAACGGGGAATTGTCCTGTTGTCACGCATGACCCGAACGCCGATATGGCCGGTACGGGTAACGGGGGTGCGCGGCCAGGGTTTGACGGTCTCGGCCCTGTTGCTGCGAAGCCACGCGCGCGTACAGCAGTTCGAAGCCATGGATTGTCAGAAACTAAGTGTTGACGAATGCCTCGAAGCATTGTGGAGAATCCTTACTGGCCAATCCGGCCGCGTGGAGGATAACCGTGTGCTTCCTTGAGTACGTTCAATCAGTTGATATTTAGAATATGAATTTTCCTTTTGATAACGTGGCGCGATCACGATGATCCGGTTTGTCCGCACCGCCGGCAAGGCGCTGGCAAGATATCTGAATCATCCGATCCGCCGGTATGAACCCTACGCCGTCGTTGATCCGGCCGTGTTGGCCGAAGTATTGCAGCCGGCCGATGTTCTGCTTGTGGACGGAAATACACGAATCAGCACGGCGATAAAATACCTGACGCAATCGACATGGTCGCATGCCGCCATGTTTGTGGGTGATGCATTGAAAGGGGATGGCATCGATCGCGAATTTCCGACGTTAATCGAGGCGGATGTGGTAAACGGAGTGATCTCCGCGCATCTGAAAAAATATGCCGCGTTCAACACCCGCATCTGCCGGCCGGTCGGTTTGACGGCGGAAGATCGGCGTCGCGTCATCGCGTATATGGTAGTGCGGATCGGTCATGCCTACGATTTGAAAAATATCGTTGACCTCGCGCGCTACCTCCTCCCCACGCCACCGGTACCGGTCACCTGGCGTCGCCGGATGATCGCGTTTGGAAGCGGTGACCCCACGCGCGCGGTCTGTTCCACGTTGATCGCACAGGCATTCCAATCCGTGCACTATCCGATTCTGCCACGCATCGAGCGTCAGCGGGTGCTCGCGAAGGACAAATTGCATTATATGGAGAAAGAAATTCTTCACATCCGTCATTACAGCCTGTTCACCCCGCGCGATTTCGATGTGTCGCCGTATTTTCGCGTCGTCAAGCCGGTCATTGAAGCTGACTTCGATTATCGAAGCCTTGCGTGGCATGATGACAACCAGCCGCAAAATCCGGGCGTCGATTCCAAGTAAACCGGTCGACATTCCGGGTATGTTCCTTCGCTCGAACCTGGTTGAACCGGTTTTTTCCCGGAGCAGACTTGAAAACGGATGGCGTATCCCCCAATTTAGTAGCAGAATTGACCGAATGGACTAAAAGAACCGGCGTTTCATGCGAATCGACAAACTGACCACGAAATTCCAGCAGGCACTGGCGGACGCGCAAAGCCTGGCGCTGGGGCGCGATCATCAGTTTATCGAACCGGCGCATCTGATGACGGCGTTGCTGGACCAGGAAGGCGGCACGACACGCGGCCTGCTCGCGAAATCGGATGTCAACGTCAATGCGCTGCGAACGAAACTTTCCCAGGCGCTTGACCGCATGCCCACGGTCGAAGGCGCCGGCGGCGAAGTCCATGTTTCCAATAACCTCGCCGCGTTGCTCAACCTCACCGACAAATACGCGCAAAAACGCGGCGACCGGTATATTTCCAGCGAGCTGTTTCTGCTGGCGGCTCTCGAGGACAAGGGAGACTTCGGGCGTTTGCTCCAGGAAGCCGGGGTTTCGAAAAACGGCGTCGAGAAGGCGATCGAGAACCTGCGTGGGGGCCAGAAAGTGGACGACCCGGGCGCCGAGGAGGGCCGACAGTCACTGGAGCGATTCACCATCGATCTCACGGAGCGTGCCGAGCAGGGCAAACTCGATCCGGTCATCGGCCGTGACGAGGAAATCCGCCGTGTCATTCAAATTCTGCAACGGCGTACGAAAAACAACCCGGTTTTGATCGGCGACCCCGGCGTGGGCAAGACCGCGATCGTCGAAGGGCTCGCGCAGCGCATCATTAATCATGAAGTACCCGAAGGACTTAAAGATAAGCGGCTGCTCGCGCTCGACATGGGTTCACTGATTGCCGGGGCGAAATACCGCGGTGAATTCGAAGAGCGGTTGAAGTCGGTGCTGAAGGATTTGGCCAGGCAGGAAGGCCGCATAATTTTATTCATCGATGAATTGCACACCATGGTCGGCGCCGGCAAGGCCGAAGGCGCGATGGACGCCGGCAACATGTTAAAGCCGGCGCTGGCGCGCGGTGAACTGCACTGTGTCGGCGCGACCACCCTGGATGAGTATCGCAAACATGTCGAAAAAGACGCCGCTTTGGAACGGCGTTTTCAGAAGGTGCTGGTGGACGAACCGACGGTGGAGGACACCGTCGCCATCCTGCGCGGCCTGAAGGAAAAATACGAAGTGCATCACGGGGTCGACATCACCGACCCGGCGATCGTCGCCGCCACCACGCTGTCGCACCGTTACATCACCGACCGGCAACTGCCGGACAAGGCCATTGATCTGGTGGACGAGGCGGCGTCGCGCATCCGCATGGAGATCGATTCCAAACCCGAGTCCATGGACCGGCTCGATCGCAAACTCATCCAGCTCAAGATCGAGCGCGAGGCCTTGAAAAAGGAAACCGACGAAGCCTCCCGACAACGTCTGGCCACGCTTGAGAGCGAGATCAAAAAGTTTGAAAAGGAATATTCGGAACTGGACGAAGTCTGGAAATCCGAGAAGGCCGCGGTGCACGGCGCCCAGCAAATCAAGGAAGCGCTCGATCGGGCGCGGCTCGAGTTTGAAACCGCCCGACGCGCGGGCGATCTCGCGCGCATGTCCGAATTGCAGTACGGGCGCATCCCCGAATTCGAGAAACAACTCACCGCCGCCCAGGCCGCCGAGGGCAAGGAGCGCAAACTGCTGCGCAACGCCGTTACCGAAAATGAAGTGGCCGAGGTGGTGTCGCGCTGGACCGGCATCCCGGTGTCACGCATGATGGAAGGCGAGCGCGAAAAGCTGCTGCGCATGGAAGAGGTGCTGCATCACCGCGTGATCGGCCAGGACGAAGCCATCCGCGCGGTGGCGAACGCCATCCGCCGCTCGCGCGCGGGATTGTCCGATCCGCGCCGCCCGTACGGTTCATTTCTGTTCCTCGGCCCGACGGGCGTGGGCAAGACCGAACTCACCCGGGCGCTGGCCGGTTTCCTGTTCGACAGCGACGAGGCCATGGTGCGCATCGACATGTCGGAGTTCATGGAAAAGCATTCCGTGGCGCGCCTTATCGGCGCGCCCCCGGGATACGTCGGTTATGAAGAGGGCGGATATCTTACCGAGGCCGTGCGGCGCAAACCGTATTCCGTCATCCTGTTCGACGAGGTCGAGAAGGCGCACACGGACGTATTCAACGTGTTGTTGCAGGTGCTGGAGGACGGGCGCCTGACCGACGGGCAAGGGCGGACCGTCGATTTCAGGAATACG
>Ga0326597_10007804_pt1 | contig 14508 bp, 9 predicted proteins | sample RVTome_12_FD_203789 | JGI IMG/M metagenome (GOLD analysis project Ga0326597, IMG submission 203789) | Soil microbial communities from uranium-contaminated site in the Upper Colorado River Basin, Wyoming, United States - RVT100D185 | ecosystem: Environmental > Terrestrial > Soil > Contaminated >... | reverse complement strand
GCAATGAAATCTGCCTTTATCTTTTCAAGGCTCTTGAAGTCGGTAATATCAAATACGACAACAATTAACACCTTTTCGGGATAATCCAATGTGCTGACATTTACCAGATAGTTTCTCTCCCTCGGGTATAAAATGGAGATTTCCTTTTTTGAGCTCTTGTTAGTCTTGAAAATGTTTTCAATGAGCTCATTGATATCCTTATTCCTTAAAACCTCCCAGTATCGCTTATTGACTGGATTATCCTTTATATCAAACATTTCAGATAATGCATCATTTGTTAGCATAATCTTACCTTTTGTTGATAGAAGCATCACTCCCTCATTCATTGAACTGAGGACTGCCTGGAGTTGCCTTTTCTCAAAGTCAACTTTTTGGAACAGCTCGTCCAGTTTTTCCGCCATTTTATTTAAGGCGAGCGAGACCTTCGAAAGCTCACCTTTTCTCTCCTTAGCGGGTATGTTAACTTTAAAATTCCCCTTCGCTATTTCTCCGGAAAGATTAATTATTTTGGATAGAGAGTTGGTAAAGGTTTTAGAAGACATGTAAGCGAGTATTAGAGCAACTATTATGAGAATAAACCCAGTGTAAATAATCTTTGCTTCTATAGGTAGAAAAGCCTCTCTAACAGAGCTGGTTGGTAAAGATGTTCGAACTACGCCCTGTATTCTCCCTTCTGAGTCCTTGATTGGAACTGCGACATAAACCATGTCCTTGTTTATCGTATTACTATGACGCGTGCTTTGCCCGATCCCTTTTGATATTGCATCTTTTACCTCCGGTCTATTAGAGTGATTCTCCATCTCAAGCGGATTTGAGCTTGAATCGCCAAGTACATTTCCTGACCTGTCAATAAGGGTGATTCTTATGTTTATCTTTTTCCCGATTTCGGAAACTAAGGAGCTTATTTCATTTCCTCTATCTCTTGAAATTGGAAAATTTATGAAACCCCTGATTATATTCGCGGATGTAAGTAGTCTTTCCTTTATGAGGGATTCATCGTATTTTTTTAATTCACCGATTGTAAGAAAGGTAAACAGGGAAAATACAAGGGTGATTATTATAAAAATGGCTAGGAACTGTTTCCAAAATAATCTCAGATCCTTTACTCTCCTTCCAGCTTATATCCAATCCCCCTAATAGTTTTTATCATATTTCCGGCTTTGCCAAGTTTTTCTCTAAGGTTTTTTATGTGCACATCGATTGTTCGATCGTAAACCAGCTTGTCGTCGCCCCAGAGCCTTTTCTTCTTTAAAAGCTGATCTCTCGTGAAAACACTTCCTCTTCTTTCCAGAAAAACCTCAAGGATTTTAAATTCCGTAGTTGTAAGATCGATCCTTTTGCCATTAACGGTTACTTCATATCTATCAGAGTTTAGAGAAATTGGTCCAATCTCTAATTTTGGCTCCTTCCCTTCTTTACTATTTACTCTTCTCAGAAGACTTTTTACTCTTGCTGTCATCTCCCTTGGGCTGAATGGTTTTACGATGTAATCGTCAGCCCCGATTTCCAGACCAACAACAACGTCTGCTTCGGACGCCTTGGCTGTGAGCATTATGATCGGAATAGAAGAGGTGCGGGATCTGTTTTTTAACATTCTGCAAATCTCGAGTCCATCTATCCCAGGTAGCATTATGTCCAGCACAACCAGATCAGGAACTATTGACTCTAAAAATAATAGAAAATCTCTTCCATTATGGAATTCCTTGACTTTGTAACCTTCCCTCTTTAAGTGATGGCTTACGAGGTTAACTATATCCTCTTCGTCATCGACTATGGCTACTACCTTATCGCTCATTCACTGTCTCCCCGCAATTTAATTTTACATTACTATTATAGATTGAGACAGCCTCATAGCAACAAGTCTCTGCAAACCTTAACAGAATCTTAACTAAATTTTCATTTCGAGTTAATTTTCCCAAACTATTATTCTCATGAATTCATGAAAAAGGAGGAACGGATGATGCTTATACGAAGATTGATTCTTGGTGTAGTGCTTGGTGTTAGTCTGCTGGTTGTAGAGCCATATGCTCAGGAGCTTGGCGGCAAGCAAGTTGCCCAGAGTAGGAGTCAGATTGAAGAACTGAAGCAGCAGATTGATGAGATTCAGAGGCAGAATCAGCAGCAGATCGATGCGCTTCAGAAAAAGATAGAACAGCTAGAGTCGCAAAGGGCAGCCGATAAAGAGCAGATCGAAAAGGTGGTAACTGAGGATAAGGATGCCTGGTATAAAAAGTTCAAAGCGGGATATGATAAGGGATTTTTTCTTGAGTCGGACGATGGAAACTTTGAGATGAAGATGAAGTTTCGCACACAGCTTCGGCTTTCGGTAGACAATACTGATGATAAGCAAACCGGCGAGAAGAACACCGCAACAGATTTTAATGTTAGACGTTTCAGAATATATTGGGAAGGACACGCTTTCAGGCCCTGGTTCAATTATCTATTCCAGATTAGTGCTGATAACAATGGGAATTTTATAGTTAGAGACGCATATCTTGATGCCGCCTACGATACAAGGATCTTCCCGAGACTAGGTCAGTCCAAGGTTCCATTCAACAGGGAAGAGCTCACATCTTCATCCGAACTGCAGCTTGTAGATAGGTCAATTGTGAATGACGAGTTCAAGTACGGACGTGATAGAGGCGTGGCTGCTTATGGTCTCTTGGCGAATATGTTTACCTATGGATTCGGTGTATATAATGGCGATGGTCTAAATGGCACCAGCGTTGATTCAAACCTTCTATACGTCGGAAGAATCCAGTTCAATCCCTGCTGCGGTAAATTAAAGTATAGCAGTACCGGTAGCTTTCCGATCGGGGGCGCTTACAAGTTAGAACCCATGAATTTTAAGGAAAAGGAGCCACTACTCGCTTTTGGTGTTGCAGGTGCGACGCTTCCTGGTCTTAACATCGCTCAAAAGCAACCCGATAATAGTTTACTTGACGATAGGATGAACGAACTCGGTGTACAGTTCGCAGACGTTAGCTCTATCACTGCCGATGTCAATTTCAAGTATCAAATCTTCAGTATTACAGGCGAATACGATGGACGATGGATTAAGCCAGAAGGGGCGAACGCTGACGCTGTACTACCCGTATCCGATTTAGGTACAGTCTACGATCAGGGATTCGAGGCCCAGGCCGGCATATTCTTAGTTCCCCATGTGCTGGAGTTGGCTGGCAGATACGCTTATATTCGCTTCGATAGAGATCAAGGCTTAATTCCCGACGAGCGTCAACCGAAAAACGAATGGGCGGTGACACCCGGAATTAATTACTACATCACTCACGATAACAGATGGAAAATCCAGCTTGACTACAATTATATCAAAACCTCATTCTTAACAGGTGCTGATACCAATGAGAATCTATTTCGAATTCAGCTTCAAACGTATTTTTAAGTTGGCTTGGATATAACTTAGATCTCCCTTATAACCTTCTTTAAAAAGCTGGCCCGGCACTGGTAAGATCGGTGCCGGGTTTGTTTTATACGAAATGGTCATATGTAGAGGAAGGCTTTCCATACCTTGTGAATATACAGGAGTACTTTAGTCCTTCATTCCATGTCATCCCCTTATTCTTTTAAGGAAAACAAAAATTTAATGAGCGGAATTTTTTAATTTCTTCTAACTGATTTATTCGGCCAATAATCAACACGGAAATGAGTATTCCAATGGTTTCTTTTGGGCACCTTGGTATTCTTTAAATCTTCTACAGTTTTTTCCCATATTATGACATATCCTCTTAATGATTGGTGATTAGACCTCAGGGAGGCCATTACCTCCCCGAGGTGGTCTTGTTGTCCCATGGTGTTAGCCTTGCTAGCCACCTTGGCACCTTATGTTTATATAGATTGTCTCCAGAGGATCCTCATGTGACAGAACAACCCTTCGACGAAATACCGGAAAATTTGTCAGTTTTCTAATCAGCAGAAATTAGGCTAAGCCGATCACAGAGTACCACTGAAAAATTACAACTGTCAGTAAAATAGATGAGTATATTGTATGTCACGGGGCTAATGTGTCAATCATGACAGGCACTTACGGCTCCTCTCATAATGGGCATAATAGATTTTGCCCCCTTTGTCCGGGGATTTATAGTTTGCATTCTTTACTTGACAATGATGAGTAATATAGTTATTAAAAAATAATATAGTTATTAAAAAATCAGTATCGCCAAATGTCGAAGATTTGAGTCAAATTGCAACGGCTAACAACAATATCAAGATAAGGGGAAAATTTCTAATGTGTAAACAGGGACGCTATATGCGGACTGCTTTAGGAATATTTATTCTATCATTCTTTTCGTTATTCATATTTATCCTGATATCCTCTTTCACACAAGCTGAAGAAAAAGCAAACCAGGTTAATGATCAACAACAAGGGGCCGTAAGAGAAAGAGACATTGAGCCCGAGGCTGACAAAATTTTAAAAGAGATGGGGGACTTCTTGAAAAATCAAAAGGAATTCAGTGCCACAGCTGATGTCACACTTGATGATGTTTTACCTTCGGGAGAAAAGCTTCAGTATTCTGCCACCAATAGCTTCGTTATACATCGTCCTAACAAAATTTATGCCCAGACTGTAGGCGATATCGGTATAAAAAAATTCTGGCATGATGGAGAAAGCATCACCCTGCTTGACGTAGATAAAAATGTATATGCGCAGGAAAAGGCCCCCTCTAATATTGACAACGTGCTTGACCATCTGATGGAAGATTATGGATTTTCGTTGCCCCTTGCAGACTTTGTATTCAGTGATCCGTATTCAGATTTGAGTGAGAATGTTGAAGATGGTTATTACGTCGGATTGCACAACGTACGTGGTATGAAGTGCAATCACCTTGCTTTTGTCCAGGAAAATTTAGATTGGCAGCTCTGGGTAAAAGAGGGCAAGGAGCCTGTTCCATGCAAGATCGTAATCACCTACAAGGATGTTCCTGGCTTACCACAGTACACAGCGGTCTTTACAGACTGGAATTTTGGAACGAAGGAACCCGATTCAAAATTCAGAGCCGATTCGCTCGAGGGTGCGGAGAAAATAGAATTTTTGAAAATTAAGAAGCAAATTAAGAAATAAAATTTTTGGTCCAGGGGTAAAAGATAATGAGTGACCAACAAAGATTAAACAAGAAATTCAATATAGCATTTTCGATTATCACACTCTTATGTAGTCTTGTACTATTGGTCCCGACTGAGGCTCTCACGCGTGGCAGAGGAGGAGGCGGCGGTGGAGGAGGGAGGGGAGGTGCTGCTAGAAGCGGGGGAAATTTTGGCGGCGGAGGGTATGGCAGCGTAAGACATTCAAGTGGAAGTTTCAAGTCATCAAGATCCAGTTATCAGGGTAGTCGTTCAAGGGAATTTAGCGGAGGAAGTTTTCAGGGGAGTTCTGGTCAGCGTTCTACGACCCGACAACAATCTGCTCCGCAAAGACAGACAACGAGTAGAGAAAGATCTGGGCAGCGACAGGATTCACGATCAGACCGGCAAACCGGGCGTCAAGATTTATCCAGTCAGAGACAGGACACCAGATCTGAGCGATCGGGAAATCGCCAAGATAATATTTCGGAACGACAGGGTGGTAGGACTGACCGAACTCAAATTCGACAGGACGCAAGAACCGAACGGCAAGGGAACAGGATAGACTTTGCGGACGATCGCTGGAGTGGTAGATATAATTATTATCACAATCATTACCATAACTGGAATTACTGGTATGGGGGCTGGAGTAATTACTACGGGTTTCTGGCGTTTGGAACTGGGTTGGCGATAGGTGCCCTGATTGCATCAATACCGTATAATTCAGAGACGGTTATCGTCGAAGGTGATAAATATTACTACTCTGATGGGGTTTACTATTCACCTGAAGGATCGGAATATGTTATTGTGCCACCGCCGAGCGGGGCAACCGTAACGGCTTTGCCTCCCTCATGCTCTACAACTACAGTAGGTTCATCAATTTATTCCGACTGCGGAGGAATTTATTACCAACAAGTTGGGAATGGATGGAAGGTTGTTGACCCACCTGTAGGTGCGATAATTACGGAACTCCCAGAAGGTGCAATGGAACAGAACGTGGGTAGACAAAAATACTATTTCTATGCGAACGCCTATTATCAGCCCTTTTACAGCGGTAGTCAGGTTGTTTATATGATAGTTGAAGACCCCACGGCTTAGATTCTCATATCGGTAAAAGCAAATCCTTGTTTTAAACCGAGAAATGAAATTCCCTGCCCCGAGGAGGCTGTCTGACCATTATCGATAATGGTCTAAATATGGCTTCTCAGAATGGCCCGGGATAAAAGATCGGCAAACTGAGAGGGGTTTTGCGCTACGCCAAGAATACCGATTTTCGCATTTATCGGACAGCGGGAATATCAAACCAGAGCTTTTTCATTCTTCTAACTAACTATACCACCAACAACAAGCATCGATATCAGCTTTCCTACCGATTTCTTGGGTAATGAGGTGTTTTGAAGCTCTTTTACGGTCTTCTCAATATCATAATTTGTTCTCTTTATAGTAGCCTCGCCGTCTTCTATAACGGCATAAGATGCCCTTGGGTTGAAATCCCTGGGTTGCCCCACAGAGCCCGGATTTAAGTAAGTAGTTCCACCCACCTTCTTTATATATGGTTTATGCGAATGTCCTGTAATTACGAAGTCATGATGCAACCGACTGTTCGGTCTATCATAATCAGGCATTAAAATGTCGTCAGGGTCTGTATGAAACGACATTCCATCGTTGCCATAAGTATGGGTAATATAAAATCTCATGCCTTCAATAATAAATCGATCATGTTTTGGAAGCGTCCTGAAAAAGCCGATTTCTTCACTCTCGAGCAGCCCCTCTCCCCATTCCCTGGTTTTTTGCGAGAGCTTCTTTAGTTCATTGGAACAAAGACACTTACTGCCATAAGCCATAGCGTGGTCATGGTCACCCCTCACACCCCTAAATTGTCCACATGACGAGTTCATCAGAAACCTGGTGCACTCCCTCGGATTAGGCCCAAAATCTACTATATCACCAAGGAATATAAGGTATTCGTAACTTTCGTTAGATAGAATGCCTTCTAAGGCATGCCAATTAGCGTGAATATCTGATAATATTAGAATTTTCATAATATTTCATATTCTAGCAGCTCTGTATGAAGCTAATATTAAGGAAATGTTAAAATGCGGTTATTGCACATTTGAGATGCAATGTCATAAGAGGGCAAAAGATATCAAGAATTATTATCAGTTTGATGTTTATGGATTGATAAATGCCTACGCGTTAATTGCACATCAGTGCCTGAAATTATGATCACTATCGCATATTGACAAAGGTCAATTTTTCAACTACTTTTTGGTATTAAAAAAATATAAAAATATTAAAAAAACCTCTTGACAAAAGTTTATATATTATTTAGAGTTAGGAAAGATTCTAAAAACTTAAAGGAGGTAAGGAGAGATGAGTAAAGCCAAATGGCTAATATTGTTCCTATTGGCTCTTGTTGTTGCAGTTCCTTCCTACGCGGTAGAGCTAACCTTGGGGGGCTTCCCAAGCTACATGCGTACAAGAGCCACGTTTATTAAAGGCGCAACATTTTTAAGTACCATGAGCGATAGAAACGCTCAAAGGCTTGGTTTCAACGATAATGACGATAACATAATGTTTGTAGATACCAGACTCCGTCTAACCCCTCAGTTAGTCCTTAGCGACAAGGTCACTATCAGGGCACAGGTAGATGTTTTTGACAACAATATATGGGGTGGCATCGGAAGCGGATTCGTTGGAAACCCGGGCACTAATGCTGCTGCCGGCAGTACACTAGTCAATTCCGCAGATACTCCGAACAGCAGGTTTCGTGGCGCATTGTTGACAAACCAGATAGCCGGAGACTGTGCTAGAGGTACGGATGGATTTGTCAGGCCAAATGGCCAGCTTGCTACAACGGTTTGCGGATTTTTTAATCCAAACGATGCGACAGACGACGCACAATTTTTCAATGTCCGTATGCTCCATGCCGATATAGTGCTCCCATATGATTTGGGATTCGTAAGAATCGGTAGGCAGCCGTTTGACTGGGGTCTTGGAATTCTCGCAAATGGTGGCTGGGATCCACAGTCAGACCTTGGATTTGTGCTCGACAGGTTCCTCTGGCTTAAGTCCTGGGGGCTTGGCGGAGATGCCGGAACCTTCACGGTGGTTTTCGTCACGGATAGATTTACCCAAGGTCAGAGCTTGGAAACCGGTCTTGGCGATGGCTGGGATGGTGGCGCCGTTGCCTTAATTTACAACAATCCCAACATCATGGGGACAAATTTAACTGTCGGTGGTTATGTGTTCCCTTATATCCATCAAGAAGGGGTGCTATCAATTCCTCCTGTTGGTGGACAGAATGCCGGACAGCCTTTTGATATTGATCTGCAGCGTCTAACCCTTTGGGCAGGCTTGATTGATTTTAAGACAGATCTCTGGAGGTTTGTCGGTGAGATACAGGGTGCACAGGGAGAGGTCGAGACCAATTTAGGCGGTGTTCTCCCCAATTTCGATATTACGCAGCATAACCTGCTTTTTGCCGTGAGAGCTGAGGTTTATCCCGGATGGCCGATTAAACTGGTAGCCGCAGAGTTTGGTTGGGCTGGTGGTGATAATACAAATACGAAGGACGTAGAAGGAAACGCGATTGTGTTTAGCCCCGCCTATAACCTTGATAACTTGATGTACAAACACATAATACCAAACATTTACAGGATTGAGGGTAGCGTAATAAACTCATTCTATGCGAGGGCCTGGGGAACCGTAAAGATTGCAGACCCGCTTTCCTTCACACCTCAGGTAGTCGTTGGATGGAATGAAGAGACCAATTCTCCCCTTTACCCATCGGGCACGTTTGGGCAGGGAGTTAATACAAATGTCGATAGGTACCTAGGTACCGAAGTTGAGGGAACACTTACCTGGCAGGTATGGCCTGGCGTGAACTTTGACGTAATTGGCAGCTTAGTATTTGCTGGTAGTGGTCTAAAGCAACTGGAAAAGCAACAGGCATCTGCTGTGATGAACTCAACCAGTAACAACACGTTACCCAACCAGTTCAACGCATTTAGATTTCCTTGGGCTGTACAAGGAAGGCTCCTAATTTACATAGATCAGTTCTTTAAATAAAAAAGTAAAATGTTTTGGGGAGATTCCATGGGAATTTCCCCACGTTTTTTTGTTCTGTTAATCGATAAACCCTTCTGTTTGATTCAATCCAAGCAGAAGGGTTTATTGCTTTTAGCAGAGAAATTTTGTATAAATTCCATAACGTTAAGTTAAAATAAGGTTTAGATGACTGTAGCCAGAAATTAGTATGAATTACAGACATTTCAATCTTTTAATCATATTTATAATCGCTTTGTCATGCACGGATTCAGGCGAAGAGTCTGGCAGTTCATCTAATGGTGATAAACAGGGTAGGTACGCTCTGGTAAATGCATTTCCCAGTATTTCATTCGATAGACCGCTCGATATACAGAATGCAGGCGATGGAACAGACAGGCTTTTTGTAGCTGAGCAAAGGGGTGTGATCCATGTTATCGATCCAGATATTGGCGAGGGTAAGGTTTTTTTGGACATAAGGGATCGAGTCTTTTTTGATGGAGACCAAAGGGGGATCTTGGGGTTTACTTTCCACAGAGATTATGAAATTAACGGATTCCTTTATGTCTTTTATATTGCAGAAAAACCACAAAGAACAGTGATATCGCGTTTTACGGTGAGTAGTTCAGATCCAGATCAAGCCGATCCGGGAAGCGAGTTAATCTTATTGGAAATTGACCACCGCACACAAGTGGAGCCTGGGACTTGCGTTTGTGGGGGTCAAATTGCCATGGGGCCGGACGGCTACCTTTATATTGCAGTGGGTGTTACTTCAATTGCAAATGGTCAGGATACTTCAAGTTTGTTTGGCTCCATCCTGCGTATAGATGTGGACAATCCACAGAACAGTCTTAATTATTCCATTCCTCCGGATAACCCCTTCTTCTCGAATAACGAAGGAAATAGGGAGGAGATTTTTGCCTATGGGTTACGTAATCCGTTCCGTTTTAGTTTCGATCCCGAAACAGGCCTTATTTGGGCCGGTGATGTTGGCGAGCGTGGCGCTGAAGAGGTTGATATCATTAAAAAAGGTGGGAATTATGGTTGGGATATAATGGAAGGAACGATGTGTCATGAACCGCAGTTTGGTTGTGATATGACCGGACTTCAGACGCCTGTTTGGACGTACCCAAGGAATGAGGGCGTCACCATCATAGGTGGATTTGTGTACCGTGGCTCTGAGCTACCCGAGCTTTTCGGATCATATATATACGCTGACTTTGGCAGTGGTCGAGTATGGGCACTAAGTGTAGATGAGAATTACCAGCCTGTAGATAATGCAGAATTGCTACAATTTGATCCATTTAGGATAGTCTCATTTGGCGTGAATGAACACAATGAATTATTAATTTGCTCATTTGATGGCAGTATTTACAGATTAGCTCGGAGAGAGAATTTAATAACCAATATGAAAATCTTGAATTTACGCGTGGCCTTCTTAAATTCATAAGCTTATCGACAGGATTTAGAAATCGTGATCTAGGTAGGGGGACAATAATGGTAAAGCCATCTTATTTCCTCAGGTCCATAACGTTATGAAAACTAACAAACATTTAGATTCACCCTAGGTCTAACTAACTAATTTCCTGCAGCTTGTTGCCGGGAGTTTAATAAAAGCTATTTCGCTCCAATATAAAAGAATTGGTATATATAAGCCCGTTAAAAAGTGATATTCATCCTAAACGAAATAATGCATATATCTGATCAAGTTTTTTTCAGATCTAACGCTGTATTATTTATGTCTATCAGATAAGATATTTGGGAAGATTGACCAAATTGATGCTCGAGTTATGATCAATAGATATTTATCTCTCAATCCTTATCGGAGGACAATTGATGGCATCTACAATTCTCTTACTTATATTATCCCTGGCTAATATTCAGGAAGTCATGAATTTATCTCTTCAAGACGTGAGAAGAATTGCGCTTGAAAACAATCGGGATATACAGATTCAAAGGAAGGACGTAGAGATTTCACTGGGAGAAGTAAAGAAGCAGAAGGGTATATTCGATCCTCTATTTAACATAAGTTCATCATATACGGATGGTACTACACCCACAACCAGTTCATTTATAGTGAGTGGTGAGGTCGAACAAAAGGAGTTTAATGCCCAGGCAAATGTGCAGGGCGATCTCCCTACGGGAACCTTCTATAACCTCTTTAATTTTTCCGTATCAAGGACGTCATCAAACTCTCCGATCGTCGATTTGTCTCCAAGTTGGTTCAATTCTCTCGGTTTTAACATAGGACAAGATCTACTAAAAAACTTCGGCACCAGCGTAAATTTGACACCAATCGTAGTAGCGAAGAGATCAAGCGAAATATCATATGAAGAATTAAAAAGAAGTATTTCTCAAGTCTTTCTAAACGTTGAGACTGGATATTGGAATCTCGTGGCTGCAAAAAGGAATCTTGAGTTAGCCCAGACTGCACTCGATCTTGCTAAAGACCTCCAAAGGAGAAATGAAATTCAGGTTGAGGTAGGGGTACTTCCCCCGGTAGCCGTTGTTGAAGCCAAATCCGAGGTTGCCGCACGAGAGGTGGATCTAATCAGGGCTGAGAATTCTCTAAAAGCGGCAGAGGATGCTTTGAAGAATATACTCGCAATCCCTCTATCCCAGAAGATTTCCGCGGTTGAAGAGCCTAAAACTGCATATCTGTCATTTGATGAGAGTCAGGTACTTGAAGAAGCCTATGAAAATAGACCCGAGGTCCAACAGGCAAAGCTGGACATTAAGAACAAGGAATCACTTAAGAAGTTTTATTCAAATCAGAGACTGCCTAGTTTATCCATACAGGGGAATATATTACTCGAAGGTTTGGGCGGTGACGAAAATCCAGATCGACTGAGCTTTGGCGACATGCCTGAACCAATCCCTGACAGGTTTTTGGGCGCTGGTAAATCATTCAACAGTTTATTTGGCGCTGATTTTCCAACATGGCAGGTACTGGGTGTTTTTAGTTTTCCTATCTTCAACCAAACAGCAAAGGGTGATTATGTAAAGGCATCTGCTGAGGCGGATAGAAGTGTAATAGCTTTTAAGAAGGTATTAGATAATATATCACTCGATGTCAGTAACGCAATAATAAATATTGAAGATAGTATAAGGGGTATACAGGCCGCAAAAGTGGCTGTGGAGCTCCGCGAAGAGGTTTTAAGAAACAATCAAGAAAGGCTGAATGTGGGTATTGGTACAACTAGAGATGTATTAGAAAGCCAGCGAGATTTGGTTAATGAGAAGTTTTTGGAGATTAGAGCCATAACATCTTATAATATTGCCCTTGCGCAGCTTGAGTTTGCAAGGGGAACTATACTGGAGTTTAGCGGTGTTAAGCTAAAAAATTAATGTCTAAAATGTCTTACACCTGTAAAAACCATGGCGATACCGTGTTCGTCTGCAGCCGCTATTGTTTCATTATCCCTTATTGAGCCACCCGGTTGTACAATCGCTGTTATACCGGACTTTGCTGCTTCGTCAATTCCATCACGAAATGGGAAAAACGCGTCGGATGCAAGCACGGCCCCTTTTGTGGAAACTCTTGCCTTCATGGCAGCAATTTTTACGGAATCTATTCTGCTCATCTGCCCGGCACCGATGCCTATGGTCTGTCCATCGCGTGCAAAGACAATTGCATTAGATTTTACATGCTTACATACCTTCCATGCGAATTTCAGCGCCTCTATTTCTTCATCAGTGGGTTGTCGCTTAGTCTCTACCCTGAAGCTCTTAAAATCCTGCTCTCCACTAAGATCCCTGTCCTGAACGAGTATACCGCCTACTACCCTCTTTATATCAAAACCGCCTTGTATCGAATTTTTGAGGGGAGGTGTTTTCATAACCCTAAGATTTGACTTACTTGAAAGGATTGAAACCGCTTCATCGGTGTAGCCGGGCGCTATTACTACTTCAAGAAACATCGTGGTAAGCTCAGATGCTGTATGTTCGTCGACTTCCGTATTGAAGGCTACAATACCGCCAAATGCGCTTTCTGGGTCACATTTCCTCGCGGCGGTAAATGTTTGCAGTGAATTTTCTCCAATTGCGACCCCACATGGGTTGCTGTGTTTAACAATCACGCAGGCTGGATCGGAAAACTCCTTTACGGTTTCGAGTGCCGCATCCGTATCAAATATATTGTTTAGAGATAGTTCCTTACCCTGAAGTTGAAAAGAATTTGAGACACAGGCCTCTTCAAAACCCTTTTCGATATAAAAAGAGCCTTCTTGGTGTGGGTTTTCTCCATACCTGAGTCCCATTTTCTTTTCGAAATGCATGGTTAGATTTTGGGGGAATTTTGCTCTTTCTTTATCCACTTGAATAGATGATAGGAAGTTAGATATAGCGGCTTCATAACCTGCTATGTGGGAAAAGGCTTTGATTGCCAGCATGAAATTTGTTTCGATGGATATACATCCGTTATTTTCCCTTAACTCTTTAATTATGGTTGCATGGTCGTCATGGTTGACGATGACGGTTACGTATTTATAGTTTTTCGCTCCCGCACGCACCATTGTAGGACCACCTATATCTATGTTTTCTATCGCTTCGCTCAACGATACATTTTCATTTCTAATTACTTCGATAAATGGATATAGATTGACCACTAAAAGATCGATACTTTTTATGCCGTGTTTTTCCAGCTCCAGTATGTGAGTTTTATTGTCTCTTACTGCAAGAATACCGGCGTGTATTTTAGGGTGTAAAGTCTTTACCCTTCCGCCTAGTAGCTCTGGTGATTTAATGTAATCTGAAATTTCCGTTACATCAATCCCGGCGTCTTTCAAAGATTTTGCAGTCCCACCGGTTGAGAGTATTTCAATCTGGAACTTTTTAAGTTCCTTTGCAAGGTCTATTATTCCTTCTTTATTGGAAACACTGATTAGGGCTCTTTTTATTTTATTCATTTTTGAAACTCCTTCGGTTTAAGAAGTGAGTGAAAATTACCATGTCTTTTGAGAAATTGTCAATCTTTGCGTATAATGATTTTTAGCTAATTAAACTATTTAAAGTTAACTTTAAAGGGGATGGAGTATGTGATTAGGCTTTTGAAATTATTAACTTAAAGTGTGAGAGGGGAGTAATTTTAATGGATCAACGCGCATTGAAGCTGAAGGTCGGTTTTTTCGTTCTAGTAACATTTATAATATTGGTAATTTTTGTGTTTATCTTTGGGGGAGATAAGGTACTTTTTAAGAGAAGGTATAATCTGAATACCTCCTTTACCAACACTGCCGGCCTCACTCAGGGGGCTGCTGTAAGGCTGTCGGGGGTGCGAATCGGCAGCGTTAAGGATGTTGAATTTCCTAAAGATCCTGATATCAACCTCATCAAGGTTGTCATGGAGGTTAGTGAGGAGGGGATGAGAAGGATCAGTCCTGATTC
>Ga0326597_10007803_pt1 | contig 14509 bp, 6 predicted proteins | sample RVTome_12_FD_203789 | JGI IMG/M metagenome (GOLD analysis project Ga0326597, IMG submission 203789) | Soil microbial communities from uranium-contaminated site in the Upper Colorado River Basin, Wyoming, United States - RVT100D185 | ecosystem: Environmental > Terrestrial > Soil > Contaminated >... | reverse complement strand
CCAGCGCATCGTTCAAGCCCACGACCGGCCGACTCTCATACTCAGAGGCCGGTAGCTTACAAATGCATGGTATCGTCACCGTGAAGGTTGAGCCGTTGCCGATTTCAGTTTTCACTTCGACTGTGCCGCCGAGAAGCTCGGTATACCGCCTGACAATGAAAAGACCGATCCCTATCCCGCCGTAGCTCCTGGTCTCCGAACTGTCCGCCTGGCGGAACATTTCAAAGATAATATCTAAATCTTCGCTGGCTATGCCGATGCCGGTATCCGCTACCTTGAATTGCATCCGATTTTCTTCCGGCAAATAACGCACCGAAAGGGTAACCGTCCCTTTTTCTGTAAATTTGATCGCATTGTTAATCAGATTATGGAGGATATGTTTCAGCTTGGTCGCGTCTGTCTGAAGCACGGGGAGGTCGTCGGCATAGTCCCAGAAGAAGCTGAGTGGTTTTTTCATGGGGATCTCGTAGCTCGTCTTCAACTCGGCCAAAAACTGATTTAGATAAACTGGCATGGCGTCCATTCTTGCTTCACCGGCTTCGAGCTGAGTGACGTCTAAGATTCCGCTGACCAGTCTTAACAGTTCGGTGGACTGTGCCATCACCTTGTTTAAGCCGTCCGTTTGTTTGTGATTGATCTCGCCAAATAATCCTTCTTGGATCATTGCCGTGTAGCCCATGATGACATTGAGAGGCGTTCTCAGCTCATGGGAGATGACGCTTAAGAACTCGTTCTTTACATTGTTCGCCCGCTCGAGCTCATCCCTGGAAGCTGCAAGGTTGTCAAAAAGCTCCCGGTTCTCGAGGGCAATACTCATCTGCCGAGCGATAGCTTCAAGGTGATTTTTCTGCCCTTCATCGAAATAACCGAGCTTTTGACTGGACAGATGGATAATGCCACGGACTTCGTTACGGACCTTCAACGGGAGCATGGCGCAGGAGCGGAAACCCAATTGGAGCTGAATCTTTCCGGTAAGCCGCGGTTCCAGAGCAATATCGGGGCTGATAATGGGCTCGCCATGTTTGACCACCCACTCCGCGGCGCCGCCAATCGGCACCGTTTCGAAGCGCTTAATATAGTCATCAGAGAAACCTCGATGACCGACAATGGGGAGGGTACCGGCTTTTTTATCCCAAACTCGTATGAGCGCCGCCGAGGCTCCGGTTGCGTCAATGAGTCTCTCGATTATTTCATCCGTCATCTCTTGGGTAGATACCGCAGAGGCGATGGGTGTCAGGACCGTGTAAAGGCCGCCTAGTTGTTGCAGGGATCTTTCCAGATATTGATTGCTTCCCTCGAGTTCGTTCTTGGAAAGACGGAGATCTTTGAAGAGTTGAGCGGTGTGGATCGCAATGGCGGCCTGCCCGGCGAGGGTCATGAAAGACTCGATTTCCTCGTCGTTAAAATCGTGCGCTTCTTTGGTGTAAATGCCGAGGATGCCGAGGACTTCGTCTTTTGCTATCAAGGGCGCTCCGGCAAATGACATCAGGCCATGTTCGCGGTAGAACTCCGGATGCTGGGTCCGAGGATCGGTTTGCAGGTTTGGTATGATCAAGGGCGCTTGCTGTTTTACAACAATTCTCCCGTATGAATTTTCGTTGGGCTGAATTCCTTCCATCCTTGTTCTCCACGCCTCTATTTCTATATGCCGAGCGGCGGCGGGCTCTAACCGTCCAGTGTCCTTGTTGAGCAATCTGACGGTGGCGGCAGCGGGATGGGTGAAGAAGACGTCGAGTTTTTCCAACAGAACATTCAAAACGGTTGGTAGATCCAGGGTCGAGGTGATCGCTTTGTCGATCTCGTGCAGGGCTTGAATACGGTCCAGTTGGAGTTGTTTTTCTTTTGCCGCCCGCGCGCGTTCAGCCACTCTGCCGAGCTGGGTGCCGATTTGCGCCGCGATCTCCAGCAATGATCTGTTGGGTTCAATAACTTTGTCGGTGTAGAACTCCAGCACGGCAACGGCTTCGGCGCCGATCATGACGGGGACGCCGAAGCCAGCTCGGACGCCAATATTCTGATCAAGTTGCCCTCTGAGGAAAGTCGCGTCTTTGCTGATATCAAGGATCCATTCGGGCTTTTTGCTTACCAGAATCCTACCCGGTAATCCCTCGCCAACCGAGAAACGGGTCGCTTCAGTCACACTCTTGAAAGTCTCAAAGCGCTCGCGATCCGTTAAGTACCAGACGCTTCTTGATTCGAGTTTAATCAGGCTTTGCCCGTTGGCAAAGTAGACATGGCCGACCGGCCAGCCGAGATAAACGCAAATCCGTTCGAGGACAATCCGGGCGGCGTCCTCGAAAGTCGAGGATACGTTGGCGGCGACCGCCACCTCTTGTAAAAGCTGTATTTGGGAGTTTTTCTCGGCGACCGCTATCTCCGCCATTTTTCGCTCTGTGATATCCACGTGGCAACCGAGCATGCGGTACGGTTTGCCTGTCCCATCCGCCAGCATGTTTGCCTTTGTGAAAATCCATCTATAGGAACCATCCTTGTGGCGGAGCCGGAATTCTACCTCACAAACCGGTCTGCGACCGCCCAGATAATCGCCTAAGACGGCAAAAGTCCGTTCGGCATCATCTGGATGCAGGCGCTTTTCCCATTCCTCAAGGCGATTCTCAATCTCATGGTCCTTATAACCAAGTTGATGCTTCCACTCGGGAGAAAAATAAATGTTATTGTTCCGCAGGTCCCAGTCCCACGGTCCGATATTTGACGCCTGCGTGGCCAACTCAAGCCTCGTCGTACTCTCCCGCAGGGCTTCCTGAGCTTGCTTGCGCTCGGTGATATCGAGAAAGGTAACGACGAAGCCGATGGCCTCGTCACCTTTGCACATCGGGTAAGACCAGCACTCGGCCGGAAAGCTCGTGCCATCCGCGCGCCAAATGACCTCGCTGTCACTGTGAACTTTCTCCCCCGAGTTGAAAGCTTTATAAATCGGGCTATCCTCGGTGTCGCTGTGATGGGTGAGCTCGTGCAGGTTTTTTCCGCGCAGTTCTTTTTCATCGTGGTAACCTAAAAGGTTCAGACACGAGGGGTTGGCAAACATGCAGTTACCCTGCGGGTCGACGCCATAAATGGCTTCCGCGGTAGAATTGAGCAGTAAGCGCGTCCGTTCTTCGCTGTCGCGCAACGATTCTTCAACCCTTTGGCGCTGTTCGATCTGCGCTTTCAGATTGGCCGTTCTTTCTTCGACGACTTGTTCTAGATTTTGAATCAGCTCGGCGCGCTCCAGCGCCATCGCCACCTGGTTGCCGATCCCGTCGACGGTGGTTAGCTCCTCATCGCTGAACAAACCTTGCTCTTTCCCTACCAGGTTCATCAACCCCAACAGCCTGTCCTTGGTGCGCAACGGCACCGTGGCATGGTAACGCATGCCTGCCGTATCTCCATTGGCTTGGAGCAACCGTTGACATTCGAGAATGTTGGTTGTGTGAGGGAACTGGTTGGAACTCAGTCCCTCCCGACACAAACAGTCCCCATCGAGCGCCTGCGGGGCGCTGAGCGCCGGAGGCAGACCGAGAGCGGAAACCACCCGAAACCCCGAGCCGTTCTCCTGGCGAATGATCCAGCCGGCCTGGATATTTGGCAGCTCCAGCGCCCGCTCCAAAGCCCGCTGCGCCACCTCCTGCTCGGTGGTGCACTGATTGAGCCCCTCGGCAATCCGGTAAACCCCCTGCAACGATTGATACGAATGCGCCAGCTCCTTCTGCCGCTCGTTTAGATCTTCGTTGAGATGAATCGCTTCTTCGTAGGTGGAAATCAGCAGGTCTAAAATCTGCTGGCGCTCGGAGTTGATGACGTGCTTCTCATTGCCCAGCTGAACTTCCAAGTTCAACTGCACTCTCTGGTTCTTGCGCAGCTCCCGGTTGGCCAGGATGTAGTCGATGCGGGAAATAAGATGTTTTTCGGTGTAGGGCTTCTTGATGAAGTTATCCGCCCCGCACTGCAGTCCCTTGATGACATCTTCGGGGCTGGACAAAGCAGTCAGCAAAATAACCGGCAGATCTTTCAGCCGAGCATCGGATTTGATCTCTCTGCACAGCTCGTAGCCGTCCATGTTGGGCATCACGATGTCGCTGATCAGCAGGCTGGGCTTGTGCTTGCGGACCGCCTCAAGCGCTTGTCGACCATCGACCGTGGCTGTCACTCTATAGCCGCGTTCTTCGAGGATTCCTCTCAACTGTTCGACTTGCGTCGGACTGTCCTCGGCTATCAAAATTTCAATCGCGCGTTTGATTTTTCGACTCGGTGATTTCACAACGCACATGTCTCCTGTGACCAAGATGAATCCTTCAGCCAGTCGAGAATTTTTACCCCTGGAATGGGAGGACAGATGTAATATCCCTGCGCGCCATCGCAACCTAAAGCAGTCAGTGACTCCAATATTCTGCGGGTCTCCACTCCTTCAGCGACGACTTTTAGCCCGAGATTGTGACTCAGTTCGATAGTTGAACGCACGATGGCTAAATCTTTGTCGTTCGATAACATGTTTTGAGTAAACGATTTGTCGATCTTGAGCTCATCCACGGGTAGATTTTTCAAATAGGCCAATGACGAATAACCCGTACCGAAGTCGTCGATGGAAAAACTCAAGCCCAGCGATCGCATGTGGGAGAGATTTTGCAAAGCGCGCTCCGGGTCGGCCATGATGGCGCTTTCGGTGATCTCGAACATTAGGGCTTCTGCTGGCAGCCCCATGGTTTTCAGAAGCGGCACAATCTGCGCTAAAAAATCTCGGTCCTGCACGAGATCGGTGGACAGATTGACGGAGGTTTTGATTTTCATCCCATAGCCGGTCCAAATGTGGCACTGGATCAGCGCTTCTCGAATAACACAGTTTGTTAGAGGCGCCATCAAGCCGGTGCGCTGCGCCAGAGGCAGGAACTGGTCGGGAGTGACGAGTCCCAGCTTGGGGTGCTGCCATCGAACCAGCGCTTCGACCCCGGTCACTTGGTTGGTATGAAGATCGATTTTAGGCTGGTAGAAAAGAATCAATTGATCGCCGGCGATCGCTTCCTGCAGCTCGCTCATCAAAACCAGATGGCGCGGACTGTACTGATCTTTTTTGGCATCGTAAACGGCGTAGCCGCTGTGGCTGTTTTTGGCGACGTACATGGCCACATCCGCCCTTTGATAAAGCAGATCCCCGTCTTGACCGTGATCCGGATAGAGTGCGATTCCGATACTGGTCTTTGCGACCAGACTGAGGCCTTGCAGCACGAAAGGTTTTTGAAAGGCGCGCAGGATCCTGCGCGAGCATTGAATGCCTTCAATAATCCGCGCATCGGGAACCAAAACGGCAAATTCATCACCTCCCAGGCGCGCGACAACGCTTGCCTCTGGCAGCGCGTCTTTAAGCCGCTTGGCCGCTTCTTGGAGAAGAAGGTCGCCGTGGTGATGGCCTAAGGTATCGTTGATATCCTTGAAATGGTCCAAGTCCAGCAAAAGGAGCGCCATCGTTCCACGCTCTTCCGTGGCGGAAGCGAGTGCTATTTTCAGATGCTCGCGGAGAAAGAGCCGGTTGGGAAGCTCAGTTAACGGGTCGTAATAGACCATGTGCCGAACCGCTTGCTCGCCCATCTCTCGTTCAGCGACCCGGCCGAGTTCAGTGCCCACTTGAGTCATCAAATTAAGCACATGCTGATCGCAGTCAATCGGGCGATCCGAAAAAGCCTCCAGGACGCCGACGGCTTCTTGGCCCATCATCACCGGCGTGGCAAAGCCGGCGTGAATGACAATGTCTTGGGGAATTTCAGCCCTGGAAAAATTTGGATCTTGGGTAATGTCGACAACCCATTCCGGCTTTTTGCTGATCATAACTCGGCCCGGCAGACCGACGCCGGGAGCGCAGCGGGTCACATCGGTTATCATTCTGAACGTGTTAAATTTTTCGGCGTCGCTAAGATGCCAGAGTCCCTTCGATTCGAGCTCTCTTGTGCCGTCATTGGCGGGGAGATAAACATGACCCACCAACCAGCCGAGGCGAAGGCAAATCAGCTTGAGGGCTGCGCGCATGGCATCCTCAAGCTTCGAGCACTCGTTCGCCGCCCTGGCGACTTCCTCGAGCAGCTGAATGTCCTTGGTTCTTTCGTCGACCTTTTTTTCTAGATTTTGAATCAGCTCGGCGCGCTCCAGCGCCATCGCCACCTGGTTGCCGATCCCGTCGACGGTGGTTAGCTCCTCATCGCTGAACAAACCTTGCTCTTTCCCTACCAGGTTCATCAACCCCAACAGCCTGTCCTTGGTGCGCAACGGCACCGTGGCATGGTAACGCATGCCTGCCGTATCTCCATTGGCTTGGAGCAACCGTTGACATTCGAGAATGTTGGTTGTGTGAGGGAACTGGTTGGAACTCAGTCCCTCCCGACACAAACAGTCCCCATCGAGCGCCTGCGGGGCGCTGAGCGCCGGAGGCAGACCGAGAGCGGAAACCACCCGAAACCCCGAGCCGTTCTCCTGGCGAATGATCCAGCCGGCCTGGATATTTGGCAGCTCCAGCGCCCGCTCCAAAGCCCGCTGCGCCACCTCCTGCTCGGTGGTGCACTGATTGAGCCCCTCGGCAATCCGGTAAACCCCCTGCAACGATTGATACGAATGCGCCAGCTCCTTCTGCCGCTCGTTTAGATCTTCGTTGAGATGAATCGCTTCTTCGTAGGTGGAAATCAGCAGGTCTAAAATCTGCTGGCGCTCGGAGTTGATGACGTGCTTCTCATTGCCCAGCTGAACTTCCAAGTTCAACTGCACTCTCTGGTTCTTGCGCAGCTCCCGGTTGGCCAGGATGTAGTCGATGCGGGAAATAAGATGTTTTTCGGTGTAGGGCTTCTTGATGAAGTTATCCGCCCCGCACTGCAGTCCCTTGATGACATCTTCGGGGCTGGACAAAGCAGTCAGCAAAATAACCGGCAGATCTTTCAGCCGAGCATCGGATTTGATCTCTCTGCACAGCTCGTAGCCGTCCATGTTGGGCATCACGATGTCGCTGATCAGCAGGTTGGGCTTGCGCTTGCGGACTGCCTCAAGCCCCTGCCGGCCGTCCGCCGCCGTGGTGACCTCAAAGCCGTGCTCTTCCAGCAGATGACGCAGTTGTTCCGCCTGCGTCGGACTGTCCTCAACGACTAAAATTTCAACGCCATATTTTTTTTTGGTTTTTTTACGGGAACTCATAGTTGTTTTCCCAGTCAACCTTTCGCTAAACAGGTCAGCAGGCCAGCGATTTTCCCAGGTGAAAGCACATATACTGCCGCATCGAGTGCCAGCGCCTCTCTCGGCATGCCGTAGACGACTGAACTTTGCTCATCCTGCGCGACGGTAATAGCGCCTTTTTCTCGCATCCGCTTTAACCCCTCGGCGCCGTCCTTTCCCATGCCGGTTAGCAATACGCCGATGGCATTTTTGCCATAGACCTCGGCAACGGATCTGAATAGGTAGCAGACCGCCGGTCGAAGGCCATGCTCGGCCTCACTATTCCAGAGCATGATGCGGCCACCGACACCGACGCCCATGTGCAAGCCGTGCGACGCCACGTAAATGTGACCTGCTTGGAGTTGTTCGCCATGGCAAGCCACCTGAACCGGATGGCCGGAAGATTGGGCTAGCCACTGGGCAAAGCCCTCGATAAAACCCGAAGCCATGTGCTGAACAATGAGTATTGGAACCGGAAAAGTAGTTGACAGTTGGGACAAGATCGTTTGCAGAGCTGGCGGTCCCCCCGTCGATGCGCCAATGGCGACGATCCGGATTTCTTGCGCGGGCGTGTCTGTTGTAGCTTTCGGAGTCGAAGAGGCCTGCCGTTGTTTAAGCGATCGGGGCCATCGCCGCACCACTTTGACCTCAGACATCAGTTTCACGATTTGGATCAGTTCCCTTGCGGTTGTCTCGTGCTCAGGATGACCGATACCCTTCGGGCGTCGAATAACTGAAAGGGCTCCAGCCTCGAGAGCGTTAAACGTGTTTGCGACTTCTGCCGCGCCAGAACTACCACTGACAATGACGATCGGCGTCGGATGGGTTTCCATAATTTTTAGGCTTGCCTCAACTCCGTCCATCTTCGGCATATGAATATCCATCGTGATAACGTCAGGCTTCGTAGATTTTACCGCCTCCAGAGCTTCCTCCCCATCCTTCACCGTTCCAATGACCCGTAAATCCGGGTCGGAATTTAAAATGTGAACGAGGAATTGCTGGACAACGGGTGAATCATCAACTACGAGCACTTTAATCATTCATTGCCTCAAACTATTTAACGATGGCGTCTTTACTCAAACCAACCTTTGGATAACTTCTAATAAATTGCTCTGGTCGAAGCTGCTTTTAACAATGTAGGCGTTGGCTCCCACGTCGACTCCCCGTTCCTTGTCCTCCCGAGATTCGAGGGCCGTCACCAGGATCACGGGCAGCTCTGAGGACTTTTTGTCGCCGCGAATCCTGGCGGTGAGATCGAAGCCGTTCATTCGTGGCATCTCCACGTCCGACACCACGATGTCGAATTCGCCGCTGCGAAGCTGGGTAAACCCATCGACGCCGTCCACGGCGGTCTTGACGTCGTATCCTGCTGCTTCCAGGATGCTCTTGAGCAAGGTACGGGCAGTGATCGAGTCTTCCACGACGAGGACGGATGTTTTCTTTGCCGTTTTTTCTTCCAAAGGGAGCGGATCGGCTCTTAGCGCGGCGTTGCCCATCTTGACGGCGGACTTCATCAGATCGGAAACGTTCAGAACCGGCGCCAATTTTCTGTTCGCAAGAACTGTCGCGCCGGCCACGTTCCGCACCCGTGATAGTTGCCTCCCCAGACTCTTGATCAACATCTCTTGCTCGTTGAGGACTTCGTCGATAAGAAAAGCAATAAGTTTGTCATTGAGGGTGATCAGTACGACCAGCACCGTATCATTGGCATCTTCCGTCGGGTTTTTTCTAGGCAGCTGCAGAACATCTCCCATGTGAACCAGGGAAACGGTCCCTCCATCAAGCTGGATAGTCTCCTTATTCTCTACTGTTTGGACTTTCGTTCGCCCCACTCGGGCGACCCGAGCGACATAGTTAGCAGGAAGAACAAAGAGATGTCCGCTCACGCGAATGGGAATGCCCCGGAAAGTGGCCATCGTGAGCGGCAGAACCACACGGAAGGTCGTGCCCATTCCCAGGCGCGAATCTATGGTTACCACCCCGCCTAGTTTTTCGGCTCTCTCGTGGACGATCGCCAGACCCAAACCTCGGCCTGAGAGATTTGTAATCATCGTGCTGGTAGAAACTCCGGAGCGGAAAATAAGCGCGCGTGTCTCTTGATCGCCGAGATTCTCAACTTCCTCTTTTGTGATCTGGCCCAGCTTCAGGGCTGATGCCCGAACCTGGGTTAAATCGATGCCCCTGCCATCGTCAGAGACGATGATCTCGACCTTGCGGCCGTTCTTTTGCGCTACCGAGACCCGGATCGTCGCTCTGCGTGGCTTTTTTTTCTTCTCCCGTTCCTCCGGCTTCTCCATGCCGTGGTCGATGCAGTTGCGGACCAAATGAATGAGAGGATCTTTCATTTCCTCCAGTATCCGTCTGTCGACTTCAATCTCCGCCCCTTCGATCACCAGCTCTACCTCTTTGCCTTGGTCGCGTGCGAGGTTGCGGACTAGACTGGGAAAGCTCTCCAGGATCGATCCGAAGGGCAGCATCAACAGATTTTTCATTTCTGCTAGAAGATCATCTACCATTCCGCCTATCGCTCGATGATCCTGTTCCACCGATTTCTCCAAAGCGGTCAGCTTACTTTCGATGCCTGTAATGGCATGGTGATTCCAATCGAGTAACTCAAGGTTTTTCGTGAGCCGGCCATTCCCCACTGCGCCATCGCGAGCATCATTTACGAAGTTTCGCCGCGTCGTTCCGGCCTCACGCTGCATTTTTGCCCAATGTCGTTTCCATGCCGACAGGATGGTGTTGATCTTTCTTAAATCGGCTACGTGCTCGCCGGTAGTGAGCTTAGCTGACAGTAATTCTTCGGTTTTGAGAAGGACTGCATCCAGTTTTGCCGTCCCGACTCTCACGGTCTCCGCCGAAGCCGGTCTCCCATCGACCAAGAATTGATAAGCCTCCGCTGGCGGAGCCTCAGGCTGTTCCTGCTCTTTTTTCTCCGTGATTTCTTGTTCGGCTGCTGGCGGATTCTCCGTCAATGCCTGCTCCAGTTCCTCAGCCAATTTTCGGAGCTGGGCTCTTACGGCTGCGCTAGGCTCGCGGTCTGCGGACGCAAGCAATTGGCCGAGACGATCCACGGTTTGGTGCAGGACGTCGAACAGCTCAGGCGAGGGAGCAAGAGCTCTGCGCTTCCAAGCGGCAAAGAGGCTTTCTAGAGATTGGCAGAGGGCCTCGATCTCTTTCATGTTCACGGCACGGGACGCGCCCTTCAAGCTATGGGCTTCACGAAAAATGTTCTCGATGATAGCCATCTGTTTTTCGATTGTCGGTGTTTTTTCCAACTCCAGCAGCCCCGTAGTGATGAACTTAAGGTGCTCCTCTGCCTCGACCTTGAACGTTGCAAGAAGGCGGCTTAAAAAGTCACTGTCTTTTTCGCTCATCACTTATCTCCGAGCAGATGATCAACGTGCCGTTTTGGACTTCTAGCCGCGTGCCGGCGGCTGAGGACCGATTTCCACCTTGTACTGTTCCACCAACTGTTTGAGCTTGTGGCCAAGCTCGCTGAGGTTTTGCGCTGCGGTTTCAGCCTGTTTCGTGCCGGCCACATTCTGCGCGCTCGCCTGTTTGATGTTCTCCATGGCCAAGGCCACTTGATCCATCCCGACCAATTGCTGCTGGCTAGAAGCGGCGATCTGAGTCGCTGCCTGCTCCGCCTCGGTGATGCTGTCCGCCAGCACCCGGATAGACTCGCCCGCTTCCGTGGATTGCTTCACTCCGGCCTCGACCGCCTTGCTCCCTTGCTCGGTCGCCATCACCGCTGTGCTGGTCGCCTTCTGGATGTCACTTAAGATGGTCCGCACCTGAGCGGTTGCCTGCTTGGACTGCTCCGCCAAGCTCTTGACCTCCTGGGCTACCACGGCGAATCCCTTTCCCTGTTCTCCCGCCTTGGCCGCTTCGATGGCGGCGTTGACTGCCAACAGATTGGATTGTTCTGCGAGATCGTTAACCGTGGCAATAATCTCACCGATGGCTTGGCTCTGCTCACTGAGCTGCACAACGGTTTCGGCAATGGACTCCATCTGCCCGCGTATACCATTCATCCTCTCGACAGTTTCGTTCACCGACTTCTTGCCGATTTGAGAAACCTGCGCTGACCTCTGAGCCGTCTCAGAGACATACTTTGCTTTTTGACTGGAGACCTGAGCCGCTTGCTTTACTTCTTCCACGGTGGTGGTGGTCTCACTCACCGCTGTCGCCGTCTCCGTCGCACCCGAGGCTACCTGAGTCGTGGCCGCTAAAATTTCGCTCGCCGATGAGACAAGAACGTTTACGCCCTCGCGAATCTCTCGATTCATTTCGCGGAGATTCTCGATCATCCTGCGGAAAGTCTGCGCCAGTGCGCCCACCTCGTCCGCCCGATCATTGACTGGGACGTTAACGGTTAGATCTCCCGAACCGACCCTTTCAGCAACCCCTGAAATATCCCGGAGAGGGCTAGCGATGAGGTGATTTAGAAATGCAGCCGCTCCAACGCCGAGCACAAGTGAAATCGCGCCGATGACCACGAAGATTTGCATGGATTGATTCGCCCTCTGCTCAGACTGGGCTACGGCTGTCTGGGCGCTTTTTTCCGCTGCCTTGCCCAGATCCGTAGCGATGTCGCGCATCTTGGCGTAGCGTTCGGCCTGAATGCCGAGAGCGAGCTTCTTCGCGTCCTCGATCTTCCCTTTGTAGATCAAAGGATTGATCTGCGTAGCACGCGTCTGCTCGAAGATGTCGTAGATGGCTTTATATTCCTCGATCCGACGCAAGAGTTGCGGATCGTTGCGATCACGGTCAAGCAGCATCCGCAGAATCGTCTCGATCTCTTTGCTGCGGTTGTTCGCATCCTGAAGCGATGGCTCTCGACCGGCCCGGTTTGAAAGGACCATCATGGTGAGTTGGGCTGCCCGCACCCCATTGTGGTTTAATCTCAAAGCCAAGAGATCCGTGGCATTGGCGAATTCCTGCTGATACAGCCTCTTCTGAGAGTCCTGGATCGATGTAATGCTCAGGTAGGCTGTTACTGTGACAATCGCCAGGAAAATGATCGCCAAGCCAAAAGCGAGAAAGAGCTTGGTCCGCGTGGTCAGATTAAGAAACCATTTCATAGGTTATCACCCTAATTTTTACGCACATCGTGTTCGACCAACTGTTTGAGCTTGTGGCCAAGCTCGCTGAGGTTTTGCGCTGCGGTTTCAGCCTGTTTCGTGCCGGCCACATTCTGCGCGCTCGCCTGTTTGATGTTCTCCATGGCCAAGGCCACTTGATCCATCCCGACCAATTGCTGCTGGCTAGAAGCGGCGATCTGAGTCGCTGCCTGCTCCGCCTCGGTGATGCTGTCCGCCAGCACCCGGATAGACTCGCCCGCTTCCGTGGATTGCTTCACTCCGGCCTCGACCGCCTTGCTCCCTTGCTCGGTCGCCATCACCGCTGTGCTGGTCGCCTTCTGGATGTCACTTAAGATGGTCCGCACCTGAGCGGTTGCCTGCTTGGACTGCTCCGCCAAGCTCTTGACCTCCTGGGCTACCACGGCGAATCCCTTTCCCTGTTCTCCCGCCTTGGCCGCTTCGATGGCGGCGTTGACTGCCAACAGATTGGATTGTTCTGCGAGATCGTTAACCGTGGCAATAATCTCACCGATGGCTTGGCTCTGCTCACTGAGCTGCACAACGGTTTCGGCAATGGACTCCATCTGCCCGCGTATACCATTCATCCTCTCGACAGTTTCGTTCACCGACTTCTTGCCGATTTGAGAAACCTGCGCTGACCTCTGAGCCGTCTCAGAGACATACTTTGCTTTTTGACTGGAGACCTGAGCCGCTTGCTTTACTTCTTCCACGGTGGTGGTGGTCTCACTCACCGCTGTCGCCGTCTCCGTCGCACCGGAGCCCACCTGACTTGTCATCGCCAGAATCTGTGCTGAGGAAGAGGAGATCTGACCTGTGGCTTCAAGCAGTTGTCGCGTGATCGACCTTGTGAGGAGGAAGCCAATGACGAGGCCAAAAATAATCGCGAGCGAGGAGACGGTAACCAGAAAAAGAGAAGAACGGCTGAGCGTTTTTGAAAGATCTGTGCGTCCCTCGGCGAGACCCTTCTGCTGAAATTCGATATACCGATCGCATTTGTCGCGCAGCTTAATCGCGATAGGAAGCAACTCTTTGTCACTTAGGGCAACGGCTTCCTTACGTTTTTCCCGCTGCAAAAGTGCAAGGCCTTGTTCTTGTCCCTCTTTATATTTCTTTTGAATTTCCGTAATCTCCTCCAAGATACGCCGTGCCGTCTCAGAGGGGGAAAGAGTGCGGAGTTTTTCAACCAACGTGTCAAACTGGCGCTGGCTATCAAGCAACTCTTTTACAAGTCTACTTTGGTCTTCGGGGTAGAGAAGCAAACCGCGGAACTGAGCTGTCTGATCCCTTGCTTCAAGCTTGAGTTCCGTAGCGGTAAGAATAGCTTGGGTATCCGTATCGAAGAACACCGTGTAGGCTCCTTCGGTGTTCCTAAAGATGTAGAGCGCGACTGCCGTCACAACAACTAGGATCATAAGCACTACGACGTAGCCGCCGATGATCTTTTTGCCGATAGTCATGGGTATCGTCTTCTTATCCTCTCGTGAAAGCGCTGCCCGTTCGGGGGGATTTGGCGAATCGCCGGGCTGTGTTAATCGAGAGCGCTGAGATGTCAGTTTCCATGGGTTACCCTCGCGCTTCTTCATGCACAATGATGTTTTTGTCGGTTAAAAGTTTCTTCGCGTCCAAAACGATTACCCTCTCTTTGGCGATGCCGAGGAGATATTCCAATCGGATGCCCGTGAGCGTGGGAAGCGCTGGCTGGATATCGTCGATCGATAGCCGGCTCACGCCTAGGATAACGTCTGCCAGAATGCCGAACTCCATGTTGTCGGTGCCAAGGAGAATCATTTTACTGAGGTTGGTCAAACCCTTTTCGGGAAGCTCAAAAAACTTTTTGATGTCGATCACCGAAAGGATCTGTCCCCGGACGTTCACGATGCCGAGGACAAAAGATGGCGTGCACGGCAGGGGAGTCAGTTCTTTTAGTGGATAAACTTCACGGACGTAAGAGGATTCGAAGGCATACCTTTCCGTTGAAACGAGAAACTCCAGAACTTCGATAAAACGTCGATCGCTTGCCCTTCCGTCGTCTTGTCGAGCTAGAGCCCTCGCTCTGGCCTTCAGGGTTTTCCTTTTTTCCTCGTCCGGCGAAGTCGCGCCTGCCTGGGCTTGCCTTTTTCGGGACTCCAATGGACGATCATGTCTCTTTATCTCCATGCCTAGTTACACCTTCGCAAGTTAAGGTCTCTGCCGATCTATATTTATGGTCTTAAGGGCCC
>Ga0326597_10007802_pt1 | contig 14511 bp, 14 predicted proteins | sample RVTome_12_FD_203789 | JGI IMG/M metagenome (GOLD analysis project Ga0326597, IMG submission 203789) | Soil microbial communities from uranium-contaminated site in the Upper Colorado River Basin, Wyoming, United States - RVT100D185 | ecosystem: Environmental > Terrestrial > Soil > Contaminated >... | reverse complement strand
CCTCGAGCGCTATGGGCTGACCGGTGTGACCCTCGGCTCATGCCTCGGCAAGCAGCTCGAGCACATCGGTTTTCGCCATCCGTTCTACGACCGCATAGCGCCGGTTTACCTCGGCGACTATGTGACGATCGAGCAGGGCACCGGCATCGTACACAGCTCGCCCGCCTACGGCATCGAGGATTTCAATTCATGCCGCGCCTACGGCATGAAGGACGACGCGATGCTGGCGCCGGTCGGGGGCAACGGCCGCTACGCGGAGTCGCTGCCTCTGTTTGGCGGCCTCAACATCTGGAAAGCGAATCCGCAAATCGTCGAGACCATCAAACAGCACGGCGCGCTCCTGCACGCGGAGCCCTCCGTACACAGCTATATGCATTGCTGGCGCCACAAGACGCCGATCATCTATCGGGCCAGCACGCAATGGTTCGTCGCCATGGACGAGCCGCCGGGATTCAACGGCGCCAAGCCCGCCGAGACGCTGCGCGCTGCCGCCTTGCGCGGCGTCGCGAACACGCGCTTCTATCCGGATTGGGGCCAGGCGCGGCTGCAGGGCATGATCGCCAACCGTCCGGACTGGACGCTGTCGCGCCAGCGCCAGTGGGGCGTGCCGATGCCGTTTTTTATCGACCGGGAAACCGGCGAGCTGCATCCGCGCACGCTGGAGCTGCTGGAGCAAGTGGCGCAGCGCGTCGAGCAAGCCGGAATCGAAGCGTGGCAGACGCTGGACGCGCAGGATTTGCTGGGCGCGGAAGCCAGGCAATACATCAAGATTAAAGACACGCTGGACGTGTGGTTCGATTCGGGCTCGACGCATGAAACCGTGCTGCGCGCCTCGCACGCGGCTGAACTGAATTTTCCGGCCGACCTGTATCTCGAGGGCTCGGACCAGCATCGCGGCTGGTTCCACTCTTCACTGCTCATCTCCTGCATGCTGAACGGCGTGCCTCCCTACAAGGGTTTGCTCACGCACGGTTTCTTCGTCGATGGCGAAGGACGCAAGATGAGCAAGTCGGCGGGCAATGCGCTCGAGCCGCAGAAAGTTGTCGGCACACTCGGCGCCGATATCCTGCGGTTGTGGGTGGCGCAGACCGACTACTCGGGCGAGCTGTCGATCTCGGATGAAATCCTGAAGCGCGTAGTGGAATCGTATCGTCGTATCCGCAACACACTGCGCTTCCTGCTTGCCAATCTCGCCGATTTCGATCCGCAGACGAACGCGCTGCCGGTCGACGACTGGCTCGAGATCGACCGCTACGCGGCGGTGATGACCGCCGATCTGCAGGCGGCACTGGTGCCGTCCGAGCTCGGGTCAACGCGGCCGCAGTCGCCGGGCCATTACGGCAAGTATGAGTTTCATCTGGTCGCGCAGAAGCTGCAGACGTTCTGCTCGGAAGACCTCGGCGGTTTCTATCTCGACATCCTCAAAGACCGGCTGTATACCGCAGGCACCGATACCCGCGCGCGGCGCTCTGCGCAGAACGCGCTCTATCACATGACGCAGGCGCTGGTGCGATTGATGGCGCCGGTACTGAGCTTTACCGCCCATGAGGTGTGGGAGACGCTGCATGGCGGCACGGCGAGCGTCTTCGAGCAAACCTGGTATCCGTGTCCGTTGCCGCGCGAGGCGTCCGCGCTGCGCGCACGCTGGCAGAAGCTGCGCGGGCTGCGCGCGGACGTGCAGAAACTGCTCGAGGAACTGCGCGTTACCGGCAGTATCGGCTCGTCGCTCGCCGGCGAAGTCGATCTTTACGCCGAGGGCGAAAATTGCGCGTTCCTCGAGTCGTTTGCCGACGACCTGCGCTTTGTCTTCATTACTTCGCGCGCCACCGTCAGCGCCGGCAGGAACACCGCCTGCCTGCCGTCGTCCCTCGACAGCGTGGGCATCAAGGTCAGTGCGACGACCCAGCGCAAGTGCGAACGCTGCTGGCATTACCGCAGCGATGTGGGCGCCGCTGCCGCCTACCCGGATCTCTGCGGGCGCTGCGTCGCCAACCTGCATGGCGCCGGCGAACGACGCGCTTACGCATGAACCGCTGGCTCGCGCTTGCCGCGCTCATCGCCGCGCTCGATCAACTTTCCAAGTTTGCGATCACACGCATTCTGACCACCGGCGTTACCATCGAGATAGCGCCATTTTTCAACCTGGTGCTGGTCCGCAACCGGGGCGCGGCATTCAGCCTGCTCTCCAATGCCGCGGGCTGGCAGCGCGAGTTTTTCATCGCGATCGCACTCATTGCATCGGTTTGGGTCGTGTATCTGCTGCGCAGATATCCGCGGCAGACGTTGTTCTGCTTTGCGCTGAGCCTGATCCTGGGCGGTGCGATCGGCAACGTGATTGACCGCGTGCTGTTCGGCGCGGTGATCGATTTTCTGGATTTCCACGTCGCGGGCTATCACTGGCCGGCGTTCAATGTCGCCGATTCCGCGATCACCTGCGGCGCGGTGCTGCTCATCTGGGATGGATTGCGGCCCGGCAAATCTGCCACGAGTTAACGGAGCGTTGAAAATTTGACTCGTCACCCCGGCGCAAGCCGGGGTCCAGAAAGCCGGTGGCAGGCGAATCAACGTCAATTGTTGGATACCGGCGTTCGCCGGTATGACGGAATCGCGGTGCCGGCGCTCGCTGGCATGGCGCAATCGTGGTCACCGCGGAAAATATCAACAAACGGCTAAGGTAATATAATCCGTTTTTTCTGGAGGCTCGTTTCACATGCAGGTTTTACTGGCCCAGCCGCGCGGTTTCTGCGCCGGCGTTGACCGCGCGATCGAGATCGTCGAGCGCGCGTTGCAGCGCCATGGCGCGCCGATTTACGTGCGGCACGAAGTCGTGCACAACAAGTTCGTGGTCGATGATCTGCGCGCGAAAGGCGCGGTGTTCATCGAGGACTTGAGCCAGGTGCCGGCAGGCAGCACGGTGATTTTCAGCGCGCACGGCGTGTCGCAGCTGGTGCGGCGCGAGGCCGCAGCGCGCGGCCTCAAGGTGTTCGATGCAACCTGCCCGCTGGTGACGAAGGTCCACGTCGAAGTCGCCAAGCTGCGCGTGCGCGGATTCGAGGTCGTCATGATCGGCCACCGCGGCCACCCCGAGGTCGAGGGCACGATGGGCCAGTCCCAAGGCGGCATCTATCTGGTTGAGACACCGGCCGATGTCGCGCGGCTCGAGATCGCCGATGCAAACCAGCTCGCATTCGTGACGCAAACCACCTTGTCGGTCGACGACGCGGGCCAGATCATCGATGCGTTGAAACGGCGATTTCCGCAAATCCTCGGCCCGAGAAAAGACGATATCTGCTATGCGACGCAGAACCGGCAGGACGCGGTCAAGGCGCTGGCGCGGCAGTGCGACGCGGTGATCGTGGTCGGCTCGCCCAACAGTTCCAACTCCAACCGCCTGCGCGAAGTCGCGGCCAACCAGGGCATTGCCGCTTACATGGTCGACAGCGCGCGCGATCTCAGGCCGGAGTGGGTTGCTGGCAAGACTTGCATCGGCGTTACCGCCGGGGCGTCGGCACCGGAGGTGCTGGTGCAGGAAGTCGTCGCGCGCCTGCAAAAACTGGGCGCGGACCGGACTACCCAGCTCGAAGGCATCGAAGAAAAAGTCGTCTTTCCTTTGCCCAGGAATCTGGCTTGACCGGCGCACCGAGGTCAAATTAGACAGAGTCCAAATGTTGGTTTAGAATCAAAGCTATGTCACGAAACAAATACACGCGCGACAACCTCGCCGAGGTGCTGCGAGGCCACGGTATCAACCCGACTCACCAGCGCATCGAGATCGCGCACTCCGTTTTCTCGCGCGGCGAGCATTTGTCGGCGGACCGGATTCTGGCGCTGGTCAACGATCGCGCCTCCGAGACTTCCAAGGCGACGGTTTACAACACGCTCAACCTGTTTCTGCAAAAGCAGCTCGTTCGCGAAGTCATCGTCGACCCGAGCAAAGTGTTCTACGATCCGAATACCGAGCCGCACCATCATTTTTACAACGTCGATACCGGAGAGCTGACCGACATCGATGCGCGCAACATCCACGTCACCGGGCTCCCGGCGCTGCCGCGCGGCATGGCGACCGCAGGGATCGACATCATCGTCCGCATTCGCTCCATTCCGGCGTGATCCCGGCCGCAAACTTGCCACGCGTCGCGTCCGGTCCCAGTTTGCGTTAAGAACCGGGCCGGGGCGTCATGGTAAAATCGCGAAACTTGCCGGGTTAGCTCAGATGGTAGAGCAGCGCATTCGTAATGCGACGGTCGAGGGTTCGATTCCTTTACCCGGCACCATAAAACCATCCGAAGTCGTCCGGCAACGACAGAATATTCAAGTCGATGCAATGCTTTTGTCCACTTTCTCGTCCGTAGCCTAATTCACGGGAGGTTACTCATGCGAGACCTAGTCTTAGCGGTCATGCTCAGCGCTCTTTTCGGGTGTAGCAATAATGAAATCGCGGTCTACTCGTTACGCTGCGACAAGCCTTTGGTTAGCGGGGTGTGTCGATCCACGGTTTTTGTATTGTCGCCGAGACATTACAGGGTTTATCCCGATCAGCAGCGGGCAACAACCTGGGTCGAAGGCTTCGACCAGCGATCACTAACCCAATGCGTGATCACGGACGTGAGGAACTGGTCTTGCCGATTCCCGGACGACTCGGCGCGATTTGTAATGAAAAATGGCCGAATGACAGAATGGATCAATCCTGATCCCAAGATTACTTCTCCGATGGGCGCGGAATGGGCAAGCCGCGAATTCCAAACAAGCTGGATCGTCTGGCAGGCCCTGTCATTCGGGGCCAGCTACCAGAGCGGAATTGTGCAACGGCTTGAAGCGGTTACCTTCTAAAAACTACCTGAATTGCTGCCGAGCATGGTATTGACCTTGCCAAGACGCAAAGGCGAATTCAGGGTGAAGAAAGCGCCCGGCGCGCGCGGGGTCGCTGCTGCGATGACCATGCCATCAGGCCGCTCAGAAAAGGAATTGTTCGAGATCAATCGGCAGACTGTCCCGGGAAAGGGTATGCACGATCCGGTACGGCTCATCCGGCGCTGCCTTGGGTTCCTTGAAGAGGTCAAGGATCACCCGCGGGCGGACCGGCTTGCGGTCCGCATCAAGGATTACCATCACCCGCGGGCGCAGGCGGCGCGCCAGGTTTTGCGCGATCACGATTCCGATTTCGCCGGTGTTGAGTTCAACCGCGCTCCCCACGGGATAAATCCCTATGCACTGGATGAATTTTTCAACCAGCAATTCGTTAAAATGCGCGCCGCGCAGCTTGTGAAGCACGTTCAGTGCGGTGGTCGGGGGTACTTGCTCGGCGTAGTGCCGTATCGACGTGAGGGCGGAATAGCTGTCCACGAGGCCGGCAATCGCGCCATCGACCGAGATCTGTCTGCCGCGTAACCCCTGGGGGTAGCCGCTGCCGTCCAGCCGCTCGTGGTGCTGTATCACGATGTCCGCCAGGCCATTCGGCAGCCCCGGCGCTGCACGGATCATCTGAACCGAGTGCATGACATGCGCTTTCGCGAGCGCATATTCCGCAGCGGTCAGCGGCTCCTTTTTCTGCAGGATAGAGTCCGGTAGTCTAACCTTGCCGACATTGAGGAGCAGTCCGGCAAGTCCCAGGAGCAGCAGCCGCTCGCCCGGAAACTGCAGAAACCGCCCGAATGCGATCATGTGTATCAATGTGTCTACCGCGCGGTTGAACTCGTTGCCGCTTTTTTGCCTGATCCTGAACAGCAGCATCATGGCGTCGGGGTTGCGCTCGATGCTGCGGGTCATGCTGCGCACCGGTTCCTTCAGCGGCTCGAGATCCACATTTTCTTCCGCGCGCAGCTCTTCGAAAGTTGTTTCGATGCTTTTCTCGAAGGCGGAAAAGATCTCCCGTGCCTTGGCCAGATCTTTCTCGACCGGCGCTGCCTCTGCATACACCACCGATCCAAGTAACGAAGCTTCCGTCAACGCGGGCTTATCATGCGGATCGTCCGACGTATCCCTTTCCAGGTCGATAAAGACGGTCTTGCAGTGCTGTTTCAACTCTTCGATTTGGTCTGCGGACGCGATCGGGAAACCCTGAAACACGAACGGCGTGCCGAGCCAGGGGCGATCCAGTTCGGTCACGTACATGCCGGAGCGCAGTTCCCCGACCGGAATCTGTTTCTTGTTCATAACATGCAACAGCTTTCCGTTCCAATCGATGTGAAATAGCCTACAAGTAACGCCCGATCCCGTGCTCAGAGCGCTCCGGACATCCCGCCGTCGATGTTGATGCTGGTACCGGTCACATAACTCGCGGCGGCCGATGCGAGAAACACGATCACGGTGGCGGCTTCGTCGGTCTCGCCGACGCGCTTCAGCGGAATTTCCCCGCTCATCTTCGCATAGAATTCTTCGGCGCTGAGGCTGGAGTTCGCGCGGCGGCGCTCGTGCTGGCCGGACTTGATCCTGCCGATGCAGACGGTGTTGACCAGGATGTTGTCGGCAGCGTATTCCTTCGACAACGCCTTGGTCAGCGCGAGTCCTGCGGCACGCGAGATCGAGGTCGGCATCGATCCGGCTTCCGGCTGCTTGGCGCCGATGTTCGTGACGTTGATGATGCGGCCGCCGCCCTGCTTGCGCAGGTGCGGCACCGCAAGCCGCGTGCAGCGGATCGCGCCGAACACCTTGAGCTCGAGATCCGCGCTCCAGAGCGCATCGTCGAGTTCGAGGAACGCGCTGCGCCTGGACGTGCCGGCGTTGTTGACGAGGATGTCGAGCCGCCCGTAGTGTTTTACCGCCGCGTCGATGAAACGCTCGATATCCGCAGCCTTGCTCATGTCGGCCGCCATGCCGAATGCATCGCCACCGGCGCGCTTCAACTCGTCGACGGTCTTGGCGACGAGCTCAGCGCGGCGCGAGCAAATCGCGACCTTGGCGCCTTCCTGTGCCAGCATGAGTGCAGTGGCCCTGCCGATGCCTTCGGTCGCGCCGGTGACGATGGCGACTTTGCCTTTCAATCCCAATTCCATTTGCGTACTCCCTCTGAGTTAGGAATCATGTAACCACCGTTAAAAACGAATCAACAAAGCCCGCGACAACAAAGTGGGTATCGGTATCGCCGAGGCGCGCGCTGGCGCCAGCCCGGCACATGCTTTTCCCGTTGGGCCGCAATCCGGTTACGGGTTTGCTATTTTCTCATCAAAATGCCGATTGCCGAAGGGCTTGCTTGAGGAATAATATCTGTCTTGAGGAAAGGCGACCGTCACGACGGTCCCTCCACTGGAGAGCCTGAATATGATGCAGATGATAATAGCGTTAAGGGCGCGGTTCGGCTGGAGCTTGTCCCGGGCGCGCTGTGAATTGGCTGACGCGCAGCAGCGGGGCAGTATCTTTGTGCTGGCGGGTGCCGCGTGGCTTACCTTCGCCGCGATGTCAGCCACAGCGGCGGAGCCGCCGGCCGCCGGCCGCGAGCCGCTGACGGTCGATGCGTTTTCCGTGGTCAGGATCCACGCCAAGGTGGTGCCGCACGCGCGCAGCCGCTCATCGCTCGGCCCCGAGCGCGAAGGCACCGGCATCGTCATCGATTCGAGCGGGCTGATTCTGACGATCGGCTATTTGATCCAGGAAGCGGAGTCGGTCGAAATTGCCACCGCGGACGGCCGCTCAATGCCAGCGAGCGTGATTGCCTACGATTTCGCCACCGGATTTGGCTTGCTGCGCGCGCTCAAGGTGCCTCCGGTCCGGCCGATCGAGTTCGGCGAATCGGCCAATCTCAGCGCACGGGAGCCGGTGCTGATCGTCGGCTTCGACGGCGTCGCGCCGGCGTTCGTGGTGTCGCGCCGGGTTTTCGCCGGCTACTGGGAATATCTGCTTGACGAGGCGATTTTCACCGCGCCGGCGACGGTCAACTGGCAGGGTGCCGCGCTGATCAACAAGGAGGGCAAGCTGCTCGGCGTGGGCTCGCTGGCGGTCGGTGACGCAATGGGCGCGCGCGCCCAGCTGCCGGGCAACATGTTCGTGCCGATCGATTTGTTGAAGCCTATCCTCGGCGATCTGATCGCGCAGGGCAAATCGACCGCCAAGCCGCGTCCGTGGCTGGGTATCAGTACTCAGGATCTGCAAGGCAAGATGGTCATCACGCGAGTGTCGCCGGAAAGCCCGGCCGAGGAAGCGGGGCTGGTGAAAGGCGACATCATCGTCGGCGTGCGCGGCGAGCAGGTGCAGGGGCAAGCCGACTTTTACCGCAAGCTGTGGGCGAGCGGAGACGCTGGCGCAGAGGTGATGCTCGATGTGCTGAAAGGCACCGAGGTGAAAAAACTCGGCGTGAAGTCGATCGATCGCAACAGTTACCTGCGTCCACGGCCTACTTATTGATATCCAGGCAACGCTGAAAAAAATCCCGGGCATGCCGGGGATTTTTTTTGTCGCACTTAACTTGTGCAGGATGCATGCCACGCAGTTACCGCTGCGGTCAGCTGCTCGAGCGATGCGCAGACCGTGACGCCCGCTTGTTCGAGTGCGGCCTGTTTCGCGGCGTAGCCGCCGTGGCTGCCGTGCGCCAGCGCCCCGGCGTGGCCCATGGTCACGCCTTCGGGCGAACTGCGCCCGGCGATTAGCGCGAATGCCGGCTTGGTGAAACGCTGGGCGGTGAGTGCGGCGGCGAACTCCTCTTCTTCATTGCCGCCAATTTCACCGATGATCAGTACCGCACCGGTCTGCGCGTCGGCCGCATAGAACGGCACCAGTTCGGCGAAGCGCGTGCCTTTGACGGGATCGCCGCCGACTCCGACCCATACCGACGCGCCGATGCCGCGCTGCGCGAGCCGATAACCGGCTTCGTACGACAGCGTGCCGCTCTTGGATATGATGCCGAGCGGTCCGGGCAGCAGCGCGCTGTCAGGCAGAAAGCCGAGCTTGGCGATGCCCGGTACTGCGAGGCCCGGCGTCGAAGCGCCGATCCAGACGCTACCCGCCGCGCGCGTGAGCCGGCGGGCTGCCAGAGCGTCGTGCACCGGCATGCCTTCGCCCGGCGTCACGATCAATTTGATGCCGGCTTCTGCTGCGTCGCGGATTGCCTCGAGCAATTGCGTCGCGCCGACCAGCAGCACGCTGGCGGTGGCGCCGGTGGCCGCCACCGCTTCGCGGCAGTTGGCATATACCGGTACGCCATCGGCGTTGCGCTCTCCGGCTTTGGGCGACACGCCGGCGACGATGCGGGTGCCGTATTGCCGCATCAGTCTGGAATGCTGCCTGCCGGCGCGGCCCGTAATGCCCTGTATCAACACCGGTGTGGCGCGGTCGATACGAACCGAGGTCATGGTCGCGGCTTTCCATTCAAACATTCGCGGACACAGGCCACTGCGGCGTCGAGTTCGGTGACGACGGCGATGCGTGCTGCGCCTAGTTCCTGTTGCGCCGCTTCGATGCCGTTGCCGATCAGACGCGCAACCACCGGCACCTTAAGTTGCGGTGCCTGCGCCAGCGCGGCCAGCAGCAGGCGCGCGAACTCGCCGAGGTCGGTGATACCGGCAAACACGTTGACCAGTATCACTTTGATGCGCGGGCCTTGCGCAATCCAGTTGAGCACGTGCACCAGCCGCGTCGGGTCGCCGCGCAGGCCACCGGTGCGCACGTCGAGAAAGTTGTAAGGCTTGAGGCCGGCCGCGCGCAGCTCATCGATCAGCATCATCGACAGCCCCGCGCCGGTAGTAAGCAGTCCGATCTCGCCGTCCGGATCGACTACTACGTAGTCGCAGCCATGCCGCAGCTTGAGCGCGACTTCGGGATATGAGCCGGCGCGCGCTTGCAGCAGCTCGCAAAGCGCCGGCTGGCGCTCGAGCGCGTTGTCGTCAGTAATCATCTTGGCGTCGCCGACTGACCACGTGCCATCGGGTTTGACAAACAGCGGGTTGATCTCGAGCAGCACGCACTCGTGCGCGAAAAACGGCACCGCCAGCGCGCTGCCGGCCGCCGCGAGCGCGCTGTGCAGCGGTTCCGCGAGGCCGTCGGCGAGGTTGCGCACGCAGGCGCTCACCGCGGACGGATCGGGTTCGCAAAACTCGCTGCGGATCAATCCCGGCTGTGCTGACAGGGTTTCGATGTCGACGCCGCCGCGCGCAGCGAGCATCACGCGCACGCCGGCTAGCGCCGCGTCGATCATCAGGCTGAAATAAGTTTCGACCGCGCCGCTGACTTGTTGCTCGATGCGGCAGCCGCGTACCGGCAGTCCGCGGATGCGCTTAAGCAGGATTTCGGCTGCGGCAGCGAGGGTCTCGCTTTCTGTCGTCGTCTTGCGGATACCGCCTGCCTTGCCGCGCCCGCCGGCAGCGAGTTGGGCCTTCACCACCCACGGGCCGGGCGGCAGCGCGGGCATTTCGGCGGCGTCCTCGACCAGGATACCGGCAGGCAGCGGGACGCCGTGCGCTGCGAGCAGTTGCTTGGCGTCGTGTTCAAGCAGATACATCTGACGGTGTTATTCCAATCCGAAAGTTCCGAGCTGCGCGAGGAACGGCACTACGTCGGGGATGCTGTCGAAGTCGAATATTTGCCTCGCGAGTTTTGCTGCGGCATTCGCGGTCACGCCTGCCAGGCGCACGTTGGACTTGAATTTGGCGAGCAGTTCATCATCGCTCAGTGGATTATCGGGATGCCCTTTGGCATTGCTTTCGCGCGCCTCGCGGGTACCAAATGGGCCGTGCGCCCGCAGCGTGCAGCCTCCGACATCGCGGTGCGCGGCAGCGGTATCGGCGCGGCACTCGATGCGCGCGATACAAGCCTGCATGCGCGCCGAGGGCGGTATTTCCTCGACCAGTTGGCGCGGTGTCAACTCGCCATGCACCAAGGTCGCGGCGACGCACCAGTAAACGCTGAACTGCGCGGCGACACGCGTCGCCGGCGCAAGACGTTCGGCCGCGGCGCGTCCGACCACGTCGTGTGCCTGCGGACCGATGATGAGCTCGATGCGTTCGGCCTGGTGCACAGCGTCGCCGAGGTAGTCGAGCAGTTCTTGCTTGACCATCGCGCGCGTTGCACCGGGCAGCGCGTCCCAGCGCAAGCGCGGCGACCAGTCGATGAAAGAATCGAGCGTGGGCTCCGCCGTGTGCGTTTGCGCCGCCTGCATCACCCGCGCTTGCCTTGTGCAAAGCGCTCGAGACCTGCCTGGCGCTCGGGCGAGGCCGTCGCGATTTGCAGCAGCCGGTCTTCGAACTCGACGCCGGTCGCGAGCGCGGTCGCGAGCGCGTGGCGCAGCGCTTCCTTCGCGCACGCGACTGCGGCCGCCGGGCGCTCGGCAAGCTGACGCGCCGTATCAAGCGCGCAATCCAGCACCTGTTCGGGCGCCACGCAATGCGTGGCTAATCCGACCTGCAACAGCTCGCGCGCGGTCAGACGCCTGCCGCTCAAAATAATCCAGCGCGCGAGCACCGGTCCGACCAGGCGTGGTAGCAGCTGCGTGCCCCAGCCGCCGGGGATGCCGCCCCACTGGATCTCCGGCAGCCAGAACTCGGCTTTTTCGCTGGCGACAACAGCGTCCGCCAGCATCAGCAACTCGAAACCGCCGCCGGCCGCGTGCCCGTTGACCGCCATCACGAGCGGCTTGGGCAGCAGGTAAAGATCGTTCCAGAACTTAAGCAGCGGGCGTCTGAGTTCCCAGTCCTTGCCGGGATTCGCGCGGCGCTCCTTGAGGTCGGCGCCAGCGCAGAACACCTTGTCACCGCTGCCGGTCAGCACCAGCACGCGCAGCGCCTCCTCGCGATTGACCACCGTGAGCGCGTCGCTCAATTCCTGCACCGTGGCGCTGCTCAGCGCGTTCGCGGCGTCCGGGCGCTGCAATGTGATGAGAGCAATGTTGCCGCGCTGCTCGGCGGCGATGTCGCGATACGCGGGCCAGAGTCTATCCACGGGTGTGCTCCTTGCTGAAGTGCGCCGCGCCTACAACGAGTTGAGGCCGGTAATGCCGGTCGTGAGGTCCATCTGCGTGATCAGATGCTTGCCGACGAAATTGCGCAGCGTCTCGGTGGTGCCGCCGCCCAAGCTGCCGAAGCGCGCGCCGCGGAACAGGCGGGACACCGCAAACTCGTCGGTATAACCATAGCCGCCGTGCACCTGCACCGCTTCGCTGGTGACCCGGATCGCCATCTCATTACAATAGATCTTGGCCATCGCAGCGAGCTTGCGGTCCGGGAACTTGCCGCCGCTGACGGCGGCGCGGTAGAGCAGGCCGCGCGCGGCTTCGATCTCGATATACATGTCGGCGGCTTTCCACTGCATGCCCTGAAACTCCCCTATGGTCTTGCCGAACGCCTTGCGGCTGCGCATATAGCGGGTCGCTTCCTCGAGCGCGCCCTCGGCCAGCCCGAGGCAGATCGCGGCGTTGAGGCAACGCTGGGCGTTGAATGCGTTGAGCAGCGTCTTCATGCTGTTCTCGTGCAGGATCAGGTTAGCGAGCGGCACCTCGCAGGCGTCGAACACTACGTCGCACAGGTATTCGCCGCCCATCGTATGGTAGCTCGGTTTGGCGGCGAGTCCCGGGGTGCCTTTTTCGACCAGCACGCAGCCGATGCCGGCGGCGCCGGGCACGCTGTTGACGCGCGTGAATACGATCAGCACATCGGCGATATCGGCGCGGCTGATCAGCGTCTTCGCGCCCTTTACGATGACGCGGTCGCCGACGACCTGCGAGTTCGTCTTGTAGTTCGGAACGTCGGTGCCGGCGTCGGGTTCGGTGAGACAGATCGCCAGGATGCCGGTGCCGTCGGCGACTTTCGGCAGAAACTTGCGTTTCAGATGCTCCGGCGCGTAATTGGCGAGGATGCGGGCCTGTACGCCGATTTCGCCCAGCGCCGCCAACGCGGTCGCATAACAGGCTTTGCCGATTTCCTCGAGCACCAGCACGGTATCGAGCACGCTCGCATCCATGCCGCCGTATTCGGCAGGAACCGCCATGCCGAGCACGCCGATGTCGGCCAGGCCCTGCATGCTGGAATAAGGGAAGTCGCCGTTCAGCCATTTAATGGCGTTCGGTGCGAGTACTTTTTGGCGCAGCTTACGCACCGTGGCCACCATTTCGCGTTGTTCGTCGGTCAGCTGAAAATCCATTCCCTGCTCCTGCGTAAATTGCGGGTTGCCGCCTGCGTGCGAGGCAAAATGGTAAACGAAGGCAGCGCCAGCGGCAATCGAAGATTGTTCGAATTGCGCTCGCCGGCGCTCTGCACTAAACTCGTACATTCGTCTCTCCTCCGTATCTTCCTCCATATGCAACCGAATTTCCAAGGAACGCAATGAATCAGCATGCCATTCACGCAGCCGTATCCGGGCAGGAGCACTGGACGAAGAAAGGCGACGTCAATCTGTTTCTGTGGGAAAAGGCGACTCGCGAAGCGGGCGACAAGGCGGGTACGGTATTGTTCGTGCACGGCTCCTCGATGGCGTCGCAGCCGAGTTTCGATTTACAGGTGCCCGGCCGGCCGTATTCATCGGCGATGGATTTCTTCGCCGGGCGCGGCTTCGATACCTGGTGCGTGGACATGGAAGGCTACGGCCGCTCCGACAAGCACCGCGACATCAGTTCCAACATCGCCGAGGGCGCCGATGATCTCGCCGCGGCGACGGACTACATCATGCAGGCGCGCGGTGTGCAGCGGTTTCTGGTCTACGGCATTTCGTCAGGCGCGCTGCGCGCCGCGCTCTTCGCGCAGCGCCATCCAGAGCGCGTCGCGCGGCTCGCGCTCGATGCGTTCGTCTGGACCGGCGCAGGCAGCCCGACGCTCGAGGAGCGCCGCAAGAAGCTGCCGCAGTTCCTGAAAATGAAGCGGCGGCCGGTCGACCGCGCGTTCGTGCGCAGTATTTTCGAGCGCGATCATGCGGGTTGTGCCGAGGACAAGGTAATCGAGGCGTTCGCCGACGCGGTACTCGCGCTCGACGATTCGGTGCCGACCGGCACTTACGTCGACATGTGCTCGAAGCTGCCGGTGGTCAATCCGGAAAAAATTTCCGCGCCGACCCTGATCATGCGCGGCGAATTCGACGGCATCGCGGGATTCGACGATCTCATCGCGTTCTTCACGCGCCTGCCGAATTCCGACAAGCAGTTCGCGGTGATGGCGGGCATTTCGCACGCGAGCTTCCAGCAGATCAACTACCTGATGGTGTATCACATCCTGCATGCGTTTTTCAGCCAACCGGAGCCGACCTATCGTGGCTAGTATCCGCCCCGCGCCTGACAAGGTCATCGCCGACATCGCCGCTTACGTCGACCGCTATCAGGTCAGGAGCGCGCTTGCGTTCGAGACTGCGCATTACTGCCTGATCGACAGCCTCGGCTGCGGCTTTGAAGCCTTGTCGTATCCCGCGTGCACCAAGCTGCTCGGCCCGATTGTGCCGGGCACCCTCGTACCGCACGGTGCGCGCGTGCCGGGCACTGCGATTGTGCTCGACCCGGTGCACGCCGCGTTTAACATCGGCGCGCTGGTGCGCTGGCTCGACTACAACGATGCGTTTTACGGCGCGACGGTAATTCATCCGTCCGATACTTTCAGCGGCATCCTCGCC
>Ga0326597_10007801_pt1 | contig 14512 bp, 16 predicted proteins | sample RVTome_12_FD_203789 | JGI IMG/M metagenome (GOLD analysis project Ga0326597, IMG submission 203789) | Soil microbial communities from uranium-contaminated site in the Upper Colorado River Basin, Wyoming, United States - RVT100D185 | ecosystem: Environmental > Terrestrial > Soil > Contaminated >... | reverse complement strand
CGCGCACTGGGCCGAGCTGCCGCACAGCCTGCTCTCCAAAGTCGCCAACCGCATCATCAACGAGGTGCGCGGCATCAATCGCGTCGTCTACGACGTGTCGAGCAAGCCGCCCGCCACCATCGAGTGGAGTAGCCCAAATCATATGCAAAACTATTGATTATTTGTAGACTTTTGCGTATGGTTCGGCATGGTCTCCCTAGATTCCTACCTCAACGATCTGCTCAGGCGCGGCCGAGCCTACTTCTCCCGAGATGACGTAGCCGCTGGGCTGGGCCTGAACGCCGGCACTGGCCGCAGCGCTCACGTGCGCGATCAACAAGCGCCGCTTGGCGAACCCCAGGCACGGCTTCTATCTCATCCTGCGCCCGGAAGACCAGATCGCCGGCGCGCCGGACCCCGTGAAGTGGGTCGACCCGCTGATGAAGCATCAGGGGATCGATTACCGCATTTCGTTGCTGCGCGCGGCAGCTTTCCACGGCTCGTCGCATCAGGCCGCCAAGGTCTTCCAGGTCGTCGTCCCGAGCCAGTTGCGCGACTTCGACCTGGGTCGTCACCGCTTGCAGTTTCTCGATCAGGGTCCCGAGGCATTCGCGCAAGTCAACAAGCCTGAACTCGTCAGTCAGATGAAGAGCGACGCCGGCTTCGCCAGGGTGGCCGGCGTCGAGCTGACGCTGCTCGACTGCGTCCGCTACTTTCACAAAGCGGCCGGCATCAATGGAGTCGCGCAAATTGCCGAGGACATCGGCGGGAAGCCCGACCCGCGCACGCTGGTAAAGGCGGCTACCGCTTACGAGAACGCGACAGTACGTCGGCTCGGCTACGTGAAGCGTAGTTTATTGGATAGACTTGAGGCCGGGTATACCGGTCTTCACCTCCAGCATGACGGACTTCCTCGGCCTCGGAGCCGCCGCAATCGCCGCCTGCACGCTCGGCATGCTCGCCGGCGGCACCGTCAAGGGCATGGTGGGAATCGGATTGCCGCTCGTGGCGCTGCCGGTGATGGCAAGCTTCATCACCGTGCCCAAGGCCATCGCCCTGCTGCTGCTCCCCTCGTTCGTGACCAGCGTGTGGCAGACCTTCCACGGCGGGCAGTTCCGCGCTTCGGTCAGGCGACTATGGCCGTTCCTGATCGGCATGGCCGCCGGCACCTGGGTGAGCGTCAGAATGCTGGCGAGCTTCGAGGCCAGGACGCTTTACCTCATCCTGGGCGCCATCGTCGCGATCTTTGCCGCGGTCCTCTACCGGCGGCTCGTTCTTTCTGTCGCGCCGCGCGCGGAACCCTGGGCGGGACCGGTCGTTGGGGCGGCCTCCGGGCTGGTGGGCGGGCTGTCCATGCTGTTCGGGACGATCTACGCGATGTATCTATCCGGCCTCAGGCTGGGCAAGGAAGCATTCGTTGCCGCAGTCGCCCTCTCGAACACCTGGGCCACCGTCGTGCTTGCCGCGGCAATGGCGAATTTCGATCTGTTCGGTGGCGCCGACCTCGCGGGATCGCTGCTGGCAATCGTTCCCTCGTTCGCCGGCGTGCTGCTCGGCACCTGGCTGCGCCGCTACATCGACGAGGAGCGGTTTCGCAAGACGCTCGCGGTGGTGCTCCTCCTGATCGCGATGAATCTCATCCGCAAGGCGCTGGGATGAGTCACGCCTTCTCGGCGCGCGGCCCGATGAGGCCCTCTTTCTCGAGCAGGGGATAGATCCCGCCGGCTTCTACCAGCTCCATCCTCTCAGAATCTTGCACGACAAGGATGACAGGAGCAATATGCCGCAACGGTTTTTCTACAACTTCGTTAGGCGATAACAAAACAGTGGAGGTGTGTCATGTCCGATGCAATGCGGGTGTTCGTCGCGTCGTCCTCTGAACAGATTGACGTCGCCAAATCCGCAGCGGCGGCGCTTCAGTCACCGCAGCTTGAGGCGAAGGTATGGGACGAGGCAACGTTCGACTTCAGCGATTCATATATGGAATCGCTCGAGAAGGAGCTGGAACGGGCGGATTTCGCCGTTGTCATCTTCACCGCAGACGATCCCGCCAACGTGCGCAACAAGAAGGTCAATCTGCCGCGCGACAATGTCATCTTTGAGCTGGGTCTGTTCACCGGACGGCTTGGGCGGAAGCGCTGCTTTTTCGTGATCGATGGGATGTCCACCACCGAGGTGGCCTCGGATCTCTCGGGCGTCAACTACGTGAAGTTCTACCGCGATGGCGCTTCGACCGGTTCGGGCCGGCTCAGCCTTGACGCGCAGATGAAGAAACTGAGGGCGCAGATGCTGGGTCAGGACGTCCGCTACAAGCCTTCACCGGATGTGCGCCGGGACCAAGCAGCTCTGTGGCAGTTTTCCACCCGGGTTGCCGGCCATTGGTGGGAACGCATGCGCGCAGGGGAGGACGACAAATCCGCAATCAGCTACGTCACCATCACGGTTGACGCGGTGACGAACACCCCGCAACTGCAGGGCTGGTCTTACGGCGTCGGAGGCGAAACCATGGCAGACTGGAAAACCGTCGTCACGGGGGCAATCCTGGGGAAGGAAGCAAAGATCCACTATCGATGGGAAGGCGGGCACGAGCACCAGCACGCGCAAACTTACGGGGGCGGCGGGTACATCGTATTCGACGATGATGCCCTGAGCACCGCGAGCGGCTTTTTCTACGATACCAACTTCACTCAAATCAGCGACGGCGCCCACACGCGGGTCAAGCATTTCGGCTTATGTCGATGTGACCCCGCTGATGAGGAGATCATGAAGACGCGCTGGTCGGTCGAGGCGACGCAGCTTATTCGCAGCCGGATCGCCAGCCTGCGTGGCCGATAGGCGCCGATGGCGGTGCGGCGAAACCGGAAGGTTTAGGGCAGAGCTTGAGTTGGATGTCTTCCGGGAATACTTCGCCGGCCACGCCTGACCAGTTCGGGCTGAGCAGCGGCAATTGAATCGGGCACCAAGTTTCCGCGCGGCCCTCTCGCAGACCAGCAAAGCTCGGGACCAGCTCGGTCTATGGCGCTTGGTCCGTCCAGGGATTCAAGACGGGTGCCCGGGCGCGCGAATAGTCAGCCGTATCGCGTGTCACGACCGTCAGACCATGGTGAAGAGCGGTTGCCGCGATGATCAAGTCGGGCTGCGAGAACGTATGTCCGGCCTTGCGGCCTTCCTCGACAAGAAGGCGCCACTTGAACATCACGTCCTCGGAAACGCCCAGGACGCGTTGCTCGAACATCGGGCGCACTTTGTTGGTCAGCCAGTCGTTGAGTTCGGCGCGCCGGATGGCGTCATCGACCATCTCGATGCCGTATCGGATCCCGGCAAACGTCACCGTGCTGACGAAAAGCTGCTCCAGCGGTTGAGCCGCGACGAACGCGACGACGCGTGTTTCGGGACGGGACCGGCGCAGCTCGGAAATGACGTTGGTGTCGAGAAGCCAACCGCTCACAGACTGATGTCCCGCACCGGCATGGCCGAACGACGCGGCTCGATTTCGATATCGCGATGCGGTGACGCTTGAAGCGCGTCGATGAGCAATTGCCCCGTGCGCTCCCCCTTGAGCCGCAGGAACTCTGCGGCATCGACGACCACGACGGCGTCCCGGCCGTGCAGCGTGACGCGTTGCGGTCCCTCGCTGTGTGCCAAGCGTACCAGTTCGCTAAAGCGCGCTTTCGCATCCTGAAGGCGCCACTGCCCACGGGGAGACTGGGAGGAGGTTCCGGCTCCGGCACTATGTTTTCTGGTCATGCTGACTAGATTAACACACCGCCGAGGCCGGAAGCAATGGCCGGCGGTGCCTAACTCGGGTCCAGTGTTCGACCCAGCGCCGCGGCGATGAATTCTGTCGAGGGGGATTTCGGACCGGCAAGCAGTTCGCGGATTTGCCCTTCGTTTCATCGACAGCGCCGGCGTCCTTGGCGGCGTCCATGGTGCTCGAATAGGCTGACAGCACGTCGACTTCCGTGATCTCATGGCCGTATCCGGCGGCGATCAGCGCAGCGCAGCGCGGCAAGGCCGGCCTCGACCGCATGATTGACGGTAATCACGCAACGCGTTACTATTCTGCCGATGGCGATCAAGGCGTTCAAGTGTGCCGACACCGAAGCCCTGTTCGGGCTGCGCCGCGTGGCGCGCTTTGCGAACATCGGGCGCCCGGCGCTGCGCAAGTTGAAGCAGCTTGACCTGGCACGGCGCATCGAAGACCTGCGCGCACCGCCCGCGAAACGGCTGGAACAACTGAAGGGGGATCGCACAGGCCGGTGGGGCATCCGCGTGAACGATCAGTTCCACATCTGTTTTCGCTGGACGGGCACCGATGCCGAAGACGTCGAGATCGTGGATTACCACTGACGGAGACGGATATGAGCAGAAAACTGAAGTCCGTTTCGCCGGGCGAGATGCTGGCGGAAGAGTTCCTCAAGCCGCTGGGCATGAGCAACTACCGGCTGGCGAAGGAGATCGGCGTGCCCGCGCAGCGCATCGGCGATATCCTTGCCGGCAAGCGTGCCATCACTGCCGATACCGATCTACGGCTGTGCCGGTTTTTCGGGCTCTCGGATGGCTGGTGGCTTCGGCTGCAGGCCGATTACGACACCGAGCTCGCGAAGGCGACGCTCGCGAAGTCCCTGGCCAAGATCAAGCCGTGGAAGGAAACTGCCGAGGACACAGCGGATGCGCACTGATCCGCAACGCGAGCGCCGATTGAGGCCGGTATCGCGCGATGCTGGAACAAGGCCCGGGACGGCTCATTTTTCCGCGCCGTGAGCGACGAGGCTTTCATGCGCGAAGCCCTTGCGCTTGCGCAGGCCGCCGCCGATGCGGGGGAGGTTCCGGTCGGCGCGGTGGTGGTCAAGGGCGGCGCTGTCGTCGGCCGCGGCTTCAACCGGCCGGTCTCGGGGCGCGATCCAACGGCGCATGCCGAGATCGTCGCGATGCGGGATGCTGCGCAGCATCTCGGCAACTATCGCCTGATTGATTGTGAGCTCTACGTGACGCTTGAGCCCTGCGCAATGTGCGCGGGGGCGATGATGCACGCGCGCATCGCGCGGGTGGTGTACGGGGCGCGCGACCCCAAGGCCGGAGCATGCGGCAGCGTGGTCGATCTCTTCACCGAGCCAAGGCTCAATCACCATGCGACGGTCTTTGGCGGCGTCCTGGCGGCCGAAACGGGGCAGCTGCTGCAAGCGTTCTTTGTAGGCCGCCGCACGGCGCAACAGGATGCCTAGAATAATCATTAGTATATCATCCCAATCTCTTGAATTAGTGGATGATAACGGAAGCAGAGTTGCGCGATATTCGGTATCGACCTCGAGCAACGGGCCGGGCGAACTGAACGGCAGTTTCTGCACGCCACGAGGGCGGCATATCATCCGCGCGAAAATCGGCGCGAGCGCGGCTCCAGGCACAGTGTTCGTCGAGCGCAGGCCCACGGGGGAGATCTATTCGCCCGAATTGGCCGCAAGATCATCTGGGCGGGACTGGATCCTGACGCGCATTTTGTGGCTGTCGGGCTGCGAGGTGGGCTTCAACCGCCTGGGCAAGGTCGATACCATGCGCCGCTGCATTTATATCCATGGCAGTCCGGACCACGTGCCGATGGGCCAACCGGGCTCGATCGGTTGTATCCGGATGCGCAATGCGGACATCGTTGAACTGTTCGACCGGATCCCAGTTGGAAGCGAAGTCATAATCACCAAATAAACAAATCGTTAGTTGATTAGCGCCGAATTTAATGTTGCACCAGCACTTGGGGTGCATTGTGCTGCCGCCACAAAGTCTTGCGGTTTTGGCCACCTCGGCAACTTTCATGACACAGTTCATTGTGCGTTGCGCCAATTTGGGCTACATTGTGCGCCGCAACTTCGTGTTGCGCACAATAAACCCAATGAAAGGAAGCACATGAGGCTTCAGGACAAGGTGGCGATCATCACTGGCGCGGGCAGGGGAATCGGACAAGCTACGGCAGTCAAATTTGCGCATGAAGGCGCCAGGGTCGTAGTCTGCGACGTCCAGCCCGAGCTCATCGATGAAACGGTGCGGATGTGCAAGGAAAGCCGAGGCGACGCATTCGGCTGCGTGGCCGACGTGCGCGATCCGCAATCCCTTGCCCTCATGGTCGATGCCACGCTTGCCAAGTGGGGGCGCGTGGACTGCCTCGTCAACAACGCCGGCATCGTGAGCGACGCACAATTCAAGAACATGACCGACGAGCAGTTCGACAACGTCATCGACATCAACCTGAAGGGCGTCTACAACGCGACCAAGGCGGTGGTGAACACCATGCTCGCGCAGCAGTCTGGCGTGATCCTCAACGCTTCCTCGATCGTCGGCCTCTACGGCAACTTCGGGCAGACCAATTATGCCGCGAGCAAGTTCGGCGTCATCGGCATGGTCAAAACCTGGGCGCGCGAGCTGGGCCGCAAGGGCATTCGCGCAAACGCGGTGTGTCCCGGCTTCGTCGCCACCAGCATCCTGAGCACCATTCCCGACCGTGTGCTGAAGGCGCTCGAGGAGAAAGTGCCGCTCGGCCGGCTCGCGAAACCGGAAGAGATCGCCAACACCTTTGCGTTCCTCGCCTCCGACGAGGCGAGCTACATCAATGGCGCGGTGATCGAGGTGAGCGGAGGATTGACGCTCTGACTCAGCTTGCCCACCTCGAGTCCGCCCGTGAGCTTCAGCTCGCTGCGGTCGATCGTGTAATCGCAGGCGAAGTCGACCAGCGTGAGATCGGCGGCGATGAGGTCGCGCGACTTGAGGTTGATCGACTTCTCGATGCCAAGGATGCGCAGCACGAACGACGCCTCGGACCGCACCTCGTAGTGCCCGCGCTTGCGCGCCGCGGGCCGAACGCGCCCTCACGGCGAACTCGCTAATTCGCGAACAGGGCCTCGATCTTGCGCTGGTCGGGGGAGGGCGTGACGCCCTTTTCCGTGACGAGCGCGGTGACGAGCTCGGCGGGCGTCACGTCGAACACGGGATTGCGCGCCGGCACGTCGCGCGGCGCCCAGCGCAGCTCGCCGTAGCCGGTGACCTCGGCCGCGTCGCGCTCCTCGATCGGGATGCCGGCGCCGCTCGCGATCGAGCGGTCGATGGTCGAGAGCGGGCAGGCGACGTAGAACGGCACGTGGTGGCGGCCCGCCAGCACCGCGACCGCATAGGTGCCGATCTTGTTGGCGACGTCGCCGTTGCCGGCGACGCGGTCCGCGCCGACGATCACCGCGTCGACCTCCCCGCGGCTCATCAGGAATCCCGCCGCGCTGTCGGCGATCAGCGTCACCGGGATATGGTCCTGCATCAGCTCCCACGCCGTCAGCCGCGCGCCCTGCAGGAACGGCCGCGTCTCGTCGGCGATGACGGAGATGCGCTTGCCGGCGGCTGCGGCCGAGCGGATGATGCCGAGTGCCGTCCCGTGGCCGGCGGTGGCGAGCGCGCCCGCATTGCAGTGCGTCAGCACGCGCGCGCCGTCGGCCAGCAGCGCCGCGCCGTGCTCTCCCATCATGCGGTTCACCCGCAAGTCCTCTTCGGCAATCGCATGCGCTTCCGCGAGCAGCGCGTGCGCTACGGCGGCATGGTCAGCCCCCGAGAGCGCCTCCAGGCGCTCGCGCATGCGCGCAAGCGCCCAGAACAGATTGACCGCGGTCGGACGGCTCGCGGCGAGCACCGCGAAGGCGACGCCGAGCTGCGCCGCGAAGCGCTTACCCGCCCCATCCTTCAGCCGCTGCGCTTCCACCGCGACGCCGTAGGCGGCGGTGCAGCCGATCGCCGGCGCCCCGCGCACCACCATGGCGCGGATCGCATCGGCGGTTTCCTGCGCCGACGCGCAGCGCACGTACACCGCGCGCTCGGGCAATTGCCGCTGGTCGATCAGCTCGAGCGCGCCGTCGCGCCAGCGCAGGGTGTGGAAGGAGGCCATGTCAAATGACGCGCTCGTTGCCGCCGTCGACCGGCAGTTGCGCGCCGGTGGTGCGCGCAAAGAGCGGACCGCACATCTCGGCGGCAAGCTCGGCGACGTCGCGGCTCGCCACCTCGGTGCGCAGCACGTTGCGGCGCCTGTATTGCTCGACCGACATCTCGTAGTGCGCCGCGCGTGCGGCGAGCACCTCGTCCGACCACAGGCCGGTGTCGAACACCGCGTCGGGATGGAGCACGTTGACGCGGATGCCGTCGGCTCCCCACTCGAGCGCAGCGACGCGCGCGAGCTGGGTGAGCGCCGCTTTCGAAGCCGAGTAGGCCGCCATTCCCGGCCCCGGCGCGGGCACGTTCTTCGAGCCGATGACGACGACGCGCCCGCCGTTGGGCGAGAGCCGGAGCAGCGGGTGGCACTCGCGCAGCAGCGCGAGATTGGCGTCGAGGTTGATGTCCATTGTCCTGCGCCATGCGTCGTCCCGGAGCTGGGAGATGGGCGTGCCCCCGCCAAAGATGCCGGCGTTCAGCACCAGCATGTCGACGCCGCCGAATGCCGCAACGCCGCACTCGAGGGCAATCTCGACCGCGTCCTTCGCAGTCACGTCGCAGCGGATGCCGCAGTAGCCGGACCCCGGGTGCAGGTCCTCGACCGCGGCGTCGAGATCGAGGCCGATCACCGCCGCGCCGCGCGCGATGAGCGCCGCGACGCACGCCTTGCCGATGCCCGAGGCGGCGCCGGTCACCAGCGCCACCTCGCCCGCGAAAACCGGCGGTCTGCCGCTCTTCCGCAACTTGGCCTGCTCCAGGTCCCAGTATTCGACGTCAAAAATATCCTTCTCTGACAATGCTTTATATTCGCCGAGCGCGGCCGAACGCTCGATCACCTCGATGGTGTGCAAGTAGAGGTCGGCGACGACCGCCGCATCCTTGGCGCTGCGGCCCAACGTGGCAAGCCCAAGCTCGCGGTCGAGCACCATGCGCGGCGCAGGATCGAGCATGGTCTTCGGCTCTCTTGCGAGCGGCGCATTGCGCTCGAAGTAGCCGCGGTAGGCGGCGGCGAAACCCGCAACGTCGCCGCCCAGCATCGGCACGCGCTTGGTGCGGATGACGTGGTCGGGCGTCGCCGGGCCCTGCTGGGAGAGTTGCGCGACGTCGGCGCGGCACGCGAAGGCGCGCGCGTTGCGGTGCACCTGCATCACCATCGGAAAGCCGGCCGTGCGCGCGATGTCGCGCCGCAGTCCCGCGATCTTCAGGCGCTGCGATCCGCCGCCGCCGTTCCTGGCTGCGGGCAGCGTCCAGGCCTTGTTTCTCGCGAGATAATCCTCGGCCATCTGCACCAGGCGGATCATGCGCTCGTATGACTCATTCGCGCTCGCGCCGAAGGAGAATACACCGTGGTTCATCAGCACCATGCCGATGGTGCGCTTGCCCGCTTCGGCGGGAAAACGCTCGGCGCAGAGCCGTGCGAGGTCGAACCCGGGCATGACGTAGGGGATGACCACCACCGAGTCGCCGTAGATCTCGCGCACGCGCCGCTCGCCGTCGGCGGTGTTGGTCACCGAGAGCACCGCGTCGGCATGGGTATGGTCGACGTACTTGTGCGGGAGGATCGCGTGCAGGATGGTCTCGACCGAGGGCGCCGGCGCCGCCGCGCGCGTCGTGTGAGTGGCGAGCTCGTTCACCATTTGCGGGTCGGAGAGCGCCTCGAGCCGCACGAGCTTGACGAGGTGCGCCATGCGCACCGGCGCGAATCCCGCCTCCTCGATGAACTCCAGGTCCCAGCCGCTGCCCTTAACGTAGAGCAAGTCTTCCTCCTCGCCCACCACGTTCGGCTCGCGGATCTTGACCGAGGTGTTGCCGCCGCCGTGCAGCACCAGCGACTTGTCACGCCCGAGCAGGCGCGAGGTGTAGACGCGCAGGCCGAGATCGCCCTTGAACGCGGCGGCTTCGGCATCATTCCAGAGATTCTTCATTGGCGGAACAATGCTCCAGGGCGCACTCGGTGCGGCGCCCGTTGCATGATTATAATGACTGTTATGGCGAATCCGTCTTTCGTCGTCCGGCCGGTCAACTGGCAGGCCAACCGCGAGGAGCTCTGCGCGATCCGGCGGGCGGTCTTCATCGAGGAGCAGCAGGTGCCCGAGGCGGAGGAGTGGGACAGTCACGACGAGTCGGGCTACCACGTGATCGCGCTCAACGACGAGGGCACGCCGATCGGCACCGGACGGCTGCTGCTCGAAGGGCGCATCGGGCGCATGGCGGTGCTGCGCGAGTACCGCCGCATGGGCGTGGGCCGGTCGATCCTCGATCTCCTCATCGAGATCGCGCGCAAGGAAGGCCTGGGCACGGTCATTCTGCACGCGCAGACTCACGCGCTTGGTTTCTACGAGCGCTACGGCTTCACAGCGTACGGCCGCGTGTTCACCGAGGCCGGCATCCCGCACCGCGCGATGCGCATCAAACTCGGGCCCAGGTCCAGCACTCGTCTCACGGACCGGGAACCGTAGTGACGGCGCTCAGCCGGCGGCCGACGTCCTCAACCGTGCGATGCGGAAACGCTCTTCGACTTCGCCCAACGCCTTGCCGCCCGCGCCAAAGCTCTTCTCGGCGTAAAGAACCTCGCCGCTCCGGTGCACGAGCAGCACGGTGGATGCGCGCGTGCCGTAGCGATCGCCCGCGATGAAAACCGGCGAGAGTTCGCGCTCGCGCGCGAGCCCGATGCCGGTGTCGGGCAGTTCGTCGTCGGGCGCCGGGCCGCGGTCGGCGAGCAGCGCGAACAGGCTTGCCGCGAGCTCCGCTTCCGGCGCATGGAGCAACGCCTGCACCAGCTGGCGGCTGCGCCGGATTTTTGGCCATGGCGTGTTGAGCAGGTGGTTGCTCAGGCCGTGCACCCCGGGCGTGATGCGCTGGGGGTCGGGGCCGCGGTTCGAGTACCAGTAAAGCGCATCGAGGTCGCCGGCGAGCAGGATGAAGCCGTTGTACCGGTCCGCCTCGCGCTTCACCCGCTCGAGGCAGGCGACCGCCGGTTCGGTGCCGGCAAGATATTCGCTTACCAGCGCGCCGCGCGAGCGTGGCGCCCGCACGGCCTTGTTTCCCTCGCGAAAATTGGTGACTGCGGCGACGCGGCCGTTACGGTTCAACCCCAGCCAGGTGCCGGAAAGCTCCAGGTCACGCCCGGCGAAGATCTCCGGGTGATCCGCCCAAAACGCGGCGGGCGCCGTGGGACGCGAATAAGCTTCGTCGCGGTTGGCCGCGATCACCAGCGGGTATTCGCGATGGGCGTGATGGGCGACGAGGATGATGCACATGGCGTGACGCTCAGTCCTGGAAGCACTCGATGTGGCGCGTCGTGTGCTCCTGCAGGAATTCCTGGAACCTGAGCCGCGCCACCGCCTCCGCGAGCTCCCATTCGAATTTCGCGTCGTCGGCAACGCCCTCGTAGATCTCCATCCACAGGTTCGGCTCGCCGCGCTTGCGCAGCGCGCGCCCAACGACCCCGGTTGCCTGCCCGACTTCCGCGATCAGCTCGCGGACCTTCGCCGCGCAGGTTTCCGCGCGCTCGGGGTCGACCCGGTAGTAGATGTAGTAGTGGTAAGCCATCGTTCATTGTATGTCGCCGGCGCGCGGCACGCCAAAGCCGCGCGCGATTGCCCACCCGAAATTCTTCGGCCGGGTTATAGTTGGCGCCGTTCCACACGCGCCCACTGCCAACACCGGGAAAACACGATGAAACTTGCCTTCATTGTCCACACCGAATTTTTCACCGATCAGGTGATGGCGCTCATCGAGAGCGCGGGCATCGACTATTACACACGCTGGGACAGGGCGATCGGCAAAGGCCACGGCACCGAGCCGCACTTCGGCAAGGGCAGCTACGCCAGCACCAACGCCGTGCTGATGATCGCGTTCGAGCACGAGAGCCCGCTCGACCGGCTGATCGCCGCAGTCACCGCCGCCAACGCGCAGATGAAGCGCCCCGACGACAGGATACGGTTGTTCCAGCTCCCGCTCGAGCGCATCGTTTGATCGCGGGGCTCATGCCGCGTAGGGGAGCGTCCTGAAGGTCAGCGCGGGACCGTCTGCGCTCTTCCAGCGCACCGCGCCCGCCGCGGCGCCCGCGGTCTGGATCACGGCCAGCACGTCGTAACCGCCTGACGGTGCCGGCGCGGCGTTGACGATCGTGCCGCTCGCCTGTTCGCCGAAGCCGGCGCTATAGAGCGCGTCGCCCGGCTGCGGCGCGGTGCTGGCCTCGATGTGCGCGAGGTAGGCTCGCTGCTTCAAGCGCCCGAGGTAATGCGTGCGCGCGACGATTTCCTGCCCCGGGTAGCAGCCCTTGGTGTAGCTCACGCCGCCGATGAGATCGAGGTTGACCATCTGCGGCACGAACGTGTCCTGCGTCGCGGGCAGGATGGCGGGAATTCCGGCGCGGATATCCATTAGCTCCCACGCGCGCGCATCCGTCTCCTTCGCCGCGCCCCTCAGCGCATCGCGCAGCGCCGCCGACTTGTCGGCCGGCATGACGATCTCGATGCGCCCGCCGGGAAGTGCGAGCAGCGTCGCGTCCGCCGCGTGCGTGACGCCGTGTACCGCCGCCGGTGCCGGGCCGAGGATTTTCTCCACCGCCGCCCGCGCCTTGCTGCCGCCCACGCCGAGGTGCGCAAATGCATCGCTCGCATCGGCCGCCTTCACTTTCGAGCGCAGGATGAACAGCGAGAGCCGCTTCCGCACCGCTTCGCGCAAGGGCGCCGGCAGTTGGAGCAGGAAGCCCTCGGCGGTGCGCCACACGAGAAAGGTGCCGAGCAGCCGGCCCTTGGGCGAGCAATAGCCGCCGTAGCGGCTCGCGTCGGGCCCGAGCCCGTTCACATCGCACGTGACCTGCCCGTGCAGGAACGGCTGCGCGTCGGGGCCGCTGATGGCGATCAAGCCCAGCCCGGAGAGCTCGCAGAAGAACGGATCGTCGAGGTGTGGTGCGGACATGTTCGCTGTCGCGATGTTGCCGGCGGCCTGCGTGAGATGACGGGGCGCGCGGGAATTTCCAGCGCGCCACCCGATGATAGCGCGCGCGTTGAGAAAAACTCAGTCGCATCTGAACCCGATTCAGGAAAAGCAAAAAACCACCGCCAAATCAATCTATTGGCGAAATCTACCAGATTGGTAGGCTTGATTTTCCTCGTTGCCTGGCCTCAAATCGGAGGACATCACCCGCCATGCGGGCTGCGGGCCAATCCGTGGCGCAGTTCACGCGGCGACAACCCGGAGCCAGGCGGCGCTTGAACACGATCGACAAGGGGAGCGTGGCCGCGGGAGCCGCGCCGCTGTTCGCGGCGGAGACCTTCATCTGGGCTCTCGGCGCGATCGCACGCGCGCACCGCGTCCCGTTCGCGCCCGCCGTGGCCCTGCAGCAGTTCCCGCCGCCCTACGGCCTGCCCGAGCTTGACGTGGCGGCGCGCGCACTCGATCTGACGAGCGCGGCGTGCGATGCGCCGCCCGAGATGCTGGCGCAGCTTCCCACACCGATCCTCGCGTTGCTCCGTCCCGACTCGTCTGCGGCAGCGGCGGCGAATTCACGTTCGCCGCACCGGCTGGCGCTCGTCACCGCGATCGACGCGCGCGAAGTGCGCTACGAGCTGGACGGCGAAGCGAAGCCCCTCTCGGCCACGCCGGCAGAGTTCGCGGCGCGCTACGCCGGCACCGCGCTCCTGTTCGCGCCCGAGGCACCGCCCGCCGCCGCGGGCGATCCGGCACAGGACCAGCGCCCCGCGTTCGGGTTCCGCTGGTTCGTGCCGGAGCTCATGCGGCACAAGCGCATCTGGCGTGATGTCCTCGCCGCATCGCTCGCGATCCAGCTGATGGCGCTCGCCACCCCGGTATTCACACAGATCGTGATCGACAAGGTCATCGTTCATCACACCGTGAGCACGCTCGCCGTGATCGGCGTCGCGCTCGGCGTGTTCGTCCTGTTCACCGCGGTCATGAGCTGGGTGCGCCAGTATCTTGTGCTTCACACGGGTAACCGCATCGATGCGGTGCTCGGCGCGCAGGTGTTCGAACACCTGTTCAAGCTGCCACCGCGCTATTTCGACACCCGTCCGACCGGGGTACTGGTCGCGCGCGTGCAGGGCGTCGAGACGATCCGCGAGTTCCTGTCCAGCGCGGCGGTGATGCTGATCCTCGATGTGCCGTTCCTCCTGATCTTCCTCGCCATCATGTTCCATTACAACATCGCGCTCACGCTGGTGACCGTCGGTGTGCTCGCGCTGATGGTAATCCTCAGCATCGCGGTGACGCCGCTGCTGCGCAGCCGCATCAACCAGCAGTTCCTGCTCGGCGCGCGCAACCAGGCGTTCCTCACCGAGTACGTGGCGGGCATGGAAACGGTGAAGTCGCTGCAAATGGAGCCGCAGCTGAAGCAGCGCTTCGGCGACTACCTCGCCTCGTACCTGCGTGCCGGGTTCGCGACGCGCCAGCTCGCCAGCACCCACAACGTCGCGGCCGGGATGCTCGAGCAGGCGCTGACGCTGATCATCCTGTGCACGGGCGCGTGGCTGGTGATGACGAGCCGGGATTTCACCATCGGCATGCTGGTCGCGTTCCAGATGTTCGCCGGGCGGCTCGCCCAGCCGATGCT
>Ga0326597_10007800_pt1 | contig 14516 bp, 20 predicted proteins | sample RVTome_12_FD_203789 | JGI IMG/M metagenome (GOLD analysis project Ga0326597, IMG submission 203789) | Soil microbial communities from uranium-contaminated site in the Upper Colorado River Basin, Wyoming, United States - RVT100D185 | ecosystem: Environmental > Terrestrial > Soil > Contaminated >... | reverse complement strand
TTCCAGGTCTGGGCTCGTTCAAAACGTTCAAGTAGTTCAAGCCGTTCAAATCGTTGGATTCAAATCCGGTTCAATCCGTTCCGAAAACGTTTGGAACGGTGTAGCTTTGCAAATTAAATTTGAAAAAGTTTCAAATTAAACTTTACAAGCCGGAAATCGCTTGAACACCGGTTTCGGAGCCGCTCGCAGTGCGCAAACGGGGTTTGAATTGGGCGATTTGAGGGCAAAAAAGAGGCCGAAAGGTCGGGGTTTTGCGACCCTGGTTGAGCCGGTCGAAAAACTATGACATTTATCCCGTTTCATTGCTTGAATATGGCCCGATTCGAGCGTCAAAAGACATCGCCGGACGGCGCATCTGGGGCGTGTTTTTGGCGCCTTAAAAGCGCGGTCCGTGCGGTCGGATATCAGCTCGTCGGCGGTGCGGTCTGTCGCAAGTAGAGCCCGCTAGCGTTTCGCTTCAACAAGTAACTGTGACAGCGCGATAGCCCTATCGACATTGGAAATGTGATCGGGGTCGTTTGTTGCCCTCAGAAGCTGGACGAGGTCGTCCATGATTTGCTCTTTCCAGGCGGAGAGCAGTTGACCCGCAATGGCCGGTTCACAAACCGCGATTTCGGCCTTGAACCTTTCTTCTCTATCCAGCGACTCGCGCAAGAGGTTGCGATTTTCTGCCATGCTAGCCTCTCTCAGTTTCTTTACTGTGTCATCGGTGTCAAGGTTGTCATTGGTGTCAGCTCGTCGCCGTGCGCGGGCTACTGCCGCGCGTCGCCGGGGTCTCTTTGGTCCGCCCATTCGCGCTCAAGCATGAGTCACATTCGTCGTAGACGCGCACCTTGGCGGGTTCTAGTCCGCAGCGTTGGCAAATGTGAGAGCCTCGGAGCTTGGGTCGTTTTCCCGATAGCCCGATCCGCTCGCGAAATTTCCCGGTGCCTTGAAAGATTAGCATCCCGCGCAGATCTCCGCGAAGCGTGGGCAAGGGAGGGCGGACGGCGAGAAACCCGATATCGCTGAAGTGAAACGGCTGGCCCTTCGCCAAAGTTTCGGCGCAGAGATCGGTAAGCGCCTGAAGGATATCCTCCACCTTCGTCCTGGTAATTTCCTGATCGTCGGCAAGCGCCGCTATCAGTTCGTCCCGTGTCATCTTACTGTCTCGATTTAATGTGCATCGCTCGCGCCCACGCGCCCTCGATGAAACGATGATCGACGGTGCTTCCGGCTCGCGTCCTGATATCGCGCATGATGCCAATCAGGAGCGCGAGTACTCGGAAGTCATGATTTACGAACACGATCAAACGCTTTGCCGCTTCGTCGGTGAGGGTCATCTTGAGCACGTCCTGAGAGATGCTTACGACTTCCTCGTCGTCGAGTCCTGGCGCGATCTGGACGCGCAGGCGATCGGCGAAAGCCGCCAGCGCGCCGCCCATTGCAAGCCGTCCTTGTTCGGCGTTGGCGCCGGCGCGGCGATTGGCGCGCTCCCACACTTGATTGAGAAAATAGAGCTGGCCGGAAAACAAGATGCCGTTACCGGTCTCGTCGTGTAGATCGCGGAAGAAGTGGAGGCATCGTTCATTGTTAAGCAGGTAGTCAGCTTCGTCGACAATTAAGAACTCAGGCCGTCCCGATAGACGACGGACGATCTCGCGATAAAGCTTGTTTACCTCGGCGGCTTTGATGCCCATCTCTTCGGCGAGCGAACGGACGAGGCCGGGCGAATTCGTCATTGAACACGCGCGGATGATACGCACCGGCGGGCGGCCGTCGTTTCGCGTGCCTTGTTGAATCTTCTTGAGCGCCTCCGTCTTGCCGGCGCCGACCGGTCCGACGACCGCGCCGAACAAACCGGTCGCGCGAATCTTTAAGGCGAACTCTATCACGGTGCGAGCGCAGCGAGTCTCACGGAAACCGATGAATTTCGAGAGGCCATCCGGTCCCTCGACGGTAGCGCGCAGGCGCTCGACAGCGAGCACCATCACCGGATCATCATCGCCCTCAAGAAACTTATGGACGCGGCTGCGCCCTTCGTCGTCGAATCCAAGGCGCCGCGCTATGCCGAGCTTTTCCAATCCCTCGTGCTTACGAAATTCCTTCAGCCATGAACGCACCGTCTCGGCGCGACTGGTCGAGATATCGACTCCCGGCTGTTCTTCGAATCCCGCGTCTAGTTGTTTGGCTGTCTCGCTCATGGTATCGCAGCTCAGAGTTTAACCGCTAATCCTTGTGCCGCTTGAAACAATCCCAGCAAAGGCCACCTTTGCGACAAATGTGGCACCAGTAAATTCGCACCTCGCGATCCGGTCCGCAGGCGCAAAGGCCGAATTGTTTGTGAAATGGATTCGCGCCGCGTTTCTCCCGCGTCGGCGCCGGCATCGCGTCGAGATCCGCGAAGAGTTCAAATTCGCTTCTTGCGAGCTGGGCGTTGGCGGTGTTAGGCATTGCTCAAGTTTTCCATCTTGCCGGTGGCGATGAAGGATCATCCTGTTTCACATTTGTGAGCGTCGGCGTTAAAGCAGGCCGTGCATAGGTTCTTGCTGCACGGGAAGCAAAGAGTGATGTCGCCAGAGTCGACGGTTTTACTCCGGCAGCTGTCGCAAATCTCGCCAAATCGCGGCGCCGACGAGTCGCTATCGTCCTCTCTGAACAGTTCCTCTGAACTCTTTAAAGGTTCATCGTCTTGTTCCCAAGCCTCGCGTTCTCGCCGTGGAAACATTTGCTCGATAGTTGGCGGGTCGTCGAACGGATCAGATTTTGAGTCTCGCTTCTCCGCGCTCGCGTTTTGCGGCCTTGAACCTTTAACCACCGCGAGCTTCTTCGCCGCCCCCGCAAACTGCGATAGCAACACTGGCACGCTGCCCGCCTGCGCGTTGGCCACGAGCTTTTCGCGCTCTTCGTGCGCTATTTTGTCGTAGCTCTTTGCGGCCTGGACGCGCTCCATCTCGTTTGGATATTGTGCCTCCACTTGGAGCCGTTCGATGCGATCGCGCATAGATTCTTTCTGTTGCCGGCGAATCTCGCGCTCGGCTTTGACGTCTTCTTCACTCGCGCCGAAGGCGAGCAGCTCTTTATTGGTTGCCTTGCACACAAATCGGCTGTCCTTGTAGATAACCAGTTCGCCGATACTACCGCTGTCCCAAAATACCTCGACCTCCTGATTGATCAGGTCGAGCAGCTCGGGCGCGAAAAAGACGCGCTGGTGGTTGGCCGTGCCGAACATGGAGATGCCGAAGCGCATGACTTTCTTCTTGGCGCGGCGCATGAGCAGGAGATCTAGAACGCTCTCGCGAGTAAGCTCCTTGGCTCGCCAGCCATTCTTTACATGTTGCTCTAATACGCCGATGGGCGACAACCCCTTGAGGGCGCGGGACTCCGCGTGATGAAAGTCGTTGACGATCCAATTGCGCACGGCGGTGTCAAACTCGCCTATCGTCATCAACTCTTTTCGCATGTCTTCGAAGTCGCGGGGCGCGCCGATCCGTTGACGCTCGGGGTTGGTCTTCGGGTTGCTGCCGCAATAGCCGGGTAGTTTTTTGAGCGGGTTCTCGGCGACTCCGAACCATCTCTCGATGGGCTTGGACTTGCCGTGATAGCCACGGGCGTGAACGATTTTTATATGGAGATCGTGGCAGATCGAGCGTACATGTTGCCCGCGAAAATCTTTGCCCAGATCCGCGTAAAAGTTTTCAAACAACCCGTAGCTCGGCCACGCCGAATCATGCTTGCGCAAGATCGCATGGCGCAGCGTCAAGGCGATCGCAGTGGAGCCGGGATAGGTAGCGCGCGTCTCGCGGGTCAATCGATAGCCCAGGATTTCGTTCGTGCAAATGTCTTGGATCGCGGTCATCCACGGCCGTCCGATCTCGCCGTTGTCGAAGATCACGTAGTGATCCCACTGGTGATGATCCGCGTCGACCCACTGGCGCGGCAGCTCCGGCTTTCGGCGCCGGGTGATGTAACAGAACTTGTCGTCATACTCCCGCTCGCCGATGCGGAAGCGCGCGACGAGATCCGGGTCGATTTCCTTGGTCACTCGCCGGACAAACGCGTAGGAAGGCGGCTTCAAGGCGTTCATCTCGTAGTCTTTGACAACGCCCGCGTGGACTTGCGTGATTGGCGGTCGGTACGTTTGAAGAAACTCCGACTTGATCCGAGCTATGATCTTGCTATCCGCTACCCGTGAGCTGCCGGCATCCGATCGTTTTTTACGGAATAGGCCGTTAACGCCTTCCCGGCGATACGCAGATCGCCAATTGTAAATCGCTTGGCGGCTCACGTTCTTGAGACGGGCTAATTCCTCTATCGCGGCGCTTTTATTCTTGGCGCGCTCGATAGCGTCGAGCATCGCGGCGAGTTCGTTAACTTCGGCGAGTTCTTCTTCGCTGGCGCCGACGAGAGGGGAAGCCACCGACGGCGCGCGCACGGCTAGATCCGTGGAAGGTTTCACGTCTAGCCCGGGCGTTTGCCGATCTGGATCGACTGCGTCGTCGGCCGGGGAGAAAGGAGTAAGCCCATTTGAGACTTCCACATTCCGACCCGCTGAAAGTGACGGGGCGAAATATTTTGCCTGCGCTTCGGTGGGTAACGATTCGAGCAGAATTTCCCGCTTGGGTTTGCCTCTGGCGGATTTAGCGCCGACGCGAGTAGTGATTTCGCCGCGATGGATAAGTTCAAACAGCCAGCGGCGCTTGACGCCTAGCAGCTCCATCGCTCGCTCTGTGGAAATCCAGGTCATAACCCTAGCTTAGCCAAGAACCCGGTCACGCTTCATCCGAATCAGGTGGGCCGCATATTCGATGTACCGATGGCGATTTTGCCAATGCCGACCGCGGCCCGCATTCTCTAGCAATTTTTCAAACTCGCCCGCATCCCACTTTACGTCGCGAGCTAAATCATCAACCGCCTGCAACTGCTTTTCCGTAGGGTCGGGCGTTGCGATCGTGTACTGTGGGCCGACGCTCTTATCTAGCGCGGTTAAAACGCGTCTCAATTGTCTCGCCGCTGCCTTCATGCCAATGGCGAACCCTATGGTCAAGAAAAGTCGCTCGGTGGCGCGTGTAAACATCCAAACTTCATCATGGCAGTCTTGAAAGGCTCTCGTTGCGCGCGTTCCTCGAACGGAATTTTCGAGGGCGTCCAGTTTATCTCTGATGTCATGATGAGCTTTATAGAAAGTTTCTGCGCCCGACGGCGGTTTCGGTGATTGGGAGAGCTTTGAAGATTCTATCTCGTCGAGTCTGTCGGCAACTTCGATTGCCAACCATTCCACCGATTTGCCCTCGGCGGACTCGTCGCTCGGGTCGTAATCCTCGCCAAAGCCAATCCCGGTCAGGATCTGGAAAACCGAAGAGAGAAGTAATTGCTCTTCCTCGCGACGCGCCTTAAGTGTCTTCTCGCTTGCTCTTGGTGCCGTTGGTGTGACCGTCCGGGCGCCTAAAGGCATGCACTTTGCGCGCGCTTTCATCGGCCCACCTCCGCCGTCTCAGCAGCCACCGGCGCCGTGGGCTTTCGTGGCCGGCCTCTTTTACGCCGGACCGCGGATTCTCCATCACGAGAGACCGTTTTGGCTCTCGGTTCCAGACCGCGATAACGCGGCTTTACAAGAGTAGCTTTCAGCCAACCGTTTGCGACGCGCTCGCAGTTTCGTCCCGTCGGGTCAGCCTCGCGGGCGCCAACAACCATCCCGATCGCGAAAAACCCCTCAGCCGTATCCATTACGATTTCGAGGAGTCTTTCTTGAATATCATCGGGTAGGTTTTCGCTCAGATCGTCAAAGGTCGGGTGACTTTTTAGATCTGGTTCGATTGTAGCCGCTAACTCTTTGCGGCGTTCATCGTCTATAAAAAACAGATTTGACTCGCCGCCTCGCCCGACCTCGAATAGGTGAGCGCAGCACGCGTCGTTGGCAAACTCGACAATTTTCTGCGCCGCCTCTTTTACGTCGTCAATACTCTGAAAATCGACGTCAATGGTTTCCATCAGCTCACCTCCATTAGAAAGTGAACTGAACCTACTACAAGGTCTTTATGATTGTCAAGACCTGTTTTTATTGGCGGAATCTTTTGGACTTGGGGCGTGGGCCGCCGCCGCGGTTGCGTTTGCCCTTTTTGTAAGCTAGCAGGGCAACGCGGGAGATTAGAATCAACTTGCCGTAACGTGTAGCAACTGGGAGACGCTCCCTTTTGGTGGCGTCGAATACCGCCTGTCGGGTGGTCCCTAAAAGGGTCGCTGCCTGCGTCAAGGTCAGCAAATCTGGGGGGGCTTTCTTGGCCATTATTTGAGATCGAAGGTATCACAACGAAGCATCTTTTTTCTACTTAAAGCGAGGCGGTTGAAGGCTTTTCTTCGTCCGTGATCTTGGCCGCGTGATACCTTCGGTTATCCACAAACGATTCATTCGTCGCACCGCCTAAAGTTTCTGTTTCGGCCGGCGGCGCCGGCCGCGCGGCGCGATCTGGACCGGGCGCCAAGCCGCGAGTGGCGATATCGATCAACCGCGGCGATCCGGCTGCGATCTCCTGCCGGCGCTGTTCGATATACTTCGCGAGCTGGTCGGCGGCGCGGTGCTTGGCCTTTGTCACGCGATCCTCGGCCGTGAGCTTCGCCGCGCCGGGATGACGCCGGAGCGCTTCCGCGCCAATGCGCCGAGCGTTGCTATGAAATTCGGCCCTATGGGCGTCCGAAATGAACCGCCTTTCTTGGCCGCGTCACGGTGTCGTTATTTCCTGACCGCATCCGCAGTCACAGACTCGCATGAGACCCCCTCAAAAAAGCCGTGCACGGCTCTTTTCGCTCTTGTACAGCTATCCTCTGGCATTAACCCTGCCTTACCCCTTGCCCAACGGCTCCCGGTGACCGTCTGTCGTCAAATCGTCGATAATCGATCAAAGCCCGCGCTAACGATTTGCCCGGGGATTGTGTTTTAGAAACAGCTCTGGCTTAATCCCGATCTTCCCGGCCACCTCGCGCTCGATTTGCGTCATCCCGGCGGCCGCGTCGGAGTCGCTGCTGTAGCGGAGGAACTGCGCCTCGGTGATGCCTACTTGGCGGGCGATATCCTTCTCAACTTGACTCATCTGCGCCTTCGCGCCGTCGGCGCGGAGTCGCGAAGCGATCCTGCTTATAGGTTGTCTGAGTTTGACGAAGGCGGCAAAAACGCGGAGCCCGTCCTCGTGGGCCATTTGCCGCGCCCAGTCTCTTTCCTTTGGGTAAAGCTTGCCCGCGGCGATCGCCGCATCCACCGCTTCGTCGACTAGCTTTTCTTTGACCGGTGCGATGGCTTCCTCAATTAAGCGCAGCGCTTCCTCCATGGGCATACTATCCGGGCGAGTGCCTATGCCGAGAGCGTTAAAAATCCGTTGCAAACTTTCCAGTAATTCGTTCATGGTTCATCCCTCCTACAGTTGTCTTGATTTGATGCAGAGGGTGGGCGACGAGTTGGATATCTCATCGCCCACCGGGCGGAAAAACAAAAGGAGAAAGGAAAAAACCCGCCCTCGTCTCTGCGCTCCCCCGCGGGAGTGCCGTTTTGTCGTAGAACAATCACGCCTGAAACTTCTCGCGTTTAAAATCGCCGAGCCTTTCTATCCGCATCCCAGCCAGGGCTTGTCTAATCTGTTCGTTGATTGAGCGTCGAGTCCACGATTCAGATGGCGCCTTAATGTTCCGCCTGCCGCAACGAACTACTATCTCGCGGTGTACTCGTCTAAACTGTGCCGGCGGCCGCCAGAATGCCGCGAGGGCAAAGCGTGCCCACGTCACATTTAATTTTCGAGTTGAGCCTTTGTCTCGTCGTCCCTTCCGTCTAAAAGCGTCCCGGCGTTTCGCCTTGCGCTTGCGAATGTAGCGATCCAAGCTCGACCGGCTCATACCTAATTTTGCCGCAATCGCGGCGCGGACCGCTGGCGGCTTTCCTTCCGCGCGTCGCACTTGCGCGTGAAGCTTTCTTACGCTGCCAGCAAAGTTTCGTAATTTAAAATTGCGCCTCATCAAGTGTGGACCGCCAAGTCAACGATGTCCCTGTCGCTCACAACATTTGCGCTCCAGGCGAGGGAGTATCTCCTCGTCGAGCGGATCGGGTTTTTGTTCGTCGGGGTTGCTCATTTTCCGATTAAGAACGAGATCGGCTGTTGGCGCTCGGGCGCGATCGGTTTTTTAGGCTCTTTCGCCGCTGTCTCCGCGCCGCAAGACAGCCGGCGCAAACTTCGCGAAGCCATCCGATCTTTGGCCCGCCACAGTCCGTACAGTAGGCGGTGCCTCGACCTCGTCCCTCTGAGTCCGTCGCCATGCTCTCGCGCACCGCCTTTATTTCCACCGATGTGGCAGCGAAGGAGCACCCGACATTGCAATGAAGAGCTTCCTGATTGGAAGCGCACTTCATGGTCGCGATCGAAGCCATTTTCTTTAGTGGGCACTGGACCATGCCAGAAAACGAATCTGGGGCTAGTATCGCCTGCGTCGGCGCCTGCGAAGGGAGCGTTGGCCAACCAACATCGGGAAGCACGATACTCACGGTATTGACTCAGAAAAATATTTTGATTAGATAAAAACACGTTGTTTCTCTTCGAGCGATCGGCCTTACCCGCCGATCGCGCTCCTTCCTTTCAATTGTTAATTACTTTTCCTCGCGAGCGGTCGAGGACCTTGCTCGCCGCTCCGCCGCGAACTTCCGGACGTCTGCCTCGCGAAACAAGCGTAAGCCGCCCGACGCTTTAATCGCGGGTAGCAATCCTTTCCGCTCAAAACCCCTCACGCTTGCGCTGCTTAGATTTAAAAGCTTGGCAGCCGCGCCGGCCGTCAGATACTCTTCCTTGGTCGACATTTAAACCTCGCCATCTCTATTTTCTCGCCATTCTTCGTTCAGTGTGTTACAGATTGTAAACCTTCGCAAAAACAAAAAGCCAATTAAGTTGCACGATGAAGCGAGTTAATTTAAAAAGGCGCCGACGATCGCGGACTGAAAAAGCTTCCAAAAGGAACACGTTCAACCAGGTAGATTGCAACTTGAAAGCGCTCGTTGATTTTCTCAACCACAACACATCGGAGCCCGCAATTCGCATCGGCCTTCCTCACTCTCTGCTTCCAATGGTGGTGTGGTTCCGCATCGACGGTGAATTTACCGAAGAGACCGCTGCACTTCGCAACGAGTTAATTGAGGACTTACGGCCTATTACTGAACCACCAACTGCAATCGACAGACGCGATCAAAGGTTAAAGCGTGTAGGGATATCTCGGTGCTCTATGGACATCACGCGCGACTACCTGGAATCCCTTTTGTTGAAGATGAGGGAGTTCGAGTTTAGGGCAAACTTTGTTCCATATTTTGCCGATCGAAATAGTCGGCCCATCAAAAACGAAGCCTACTTCACATGGTGGAATTCCCCATCTCCGGTGGATAGAGCGGGAAAGTTGCAACGCCTTACCTTAGAAAGAAGCTCGGCGCGAGATTTAAAGAACGGCAAGCAGAAACTTCTTTTATGTGGGAAGAAGCGGGTCGTTCTCGACGTGGATTTTACCGCGAGAGACGCAAGCAACATTAGGCGGAACTATTATCAAATAGTCCTCGAAGGGCTCATTACGGGAAAAATTTTCACGCTCCGGCGATGCAGGCTTCAGCGATGTGCGGCCTTTTTTATTGCGCGACAACGCCGTCTGTTCTACTGTCGCACTGAGCATACGAGAGAGTCTCACGACGCGAAGCTACAAAAGGAGTCTTGGCGCGAGGAAAAACACATGCTCTCAGATTCGGTTTAGGCATTTCTTTCTCGCAAATTGTCTTTAACCTCTCCACTTAATATATTGAATGCCTCCACCAGCTCGGCAATCTTAGACTGGAGTTTTTGATCGTGCGTCCCTGTAAATTCACGCGCGAGGGCGTCCGGCGCGCTCTAGTTCTTTGCGAGTTTCCTTGTCGGTAGCCACAGCCGAATTCCTGTCGCCAACCCCAGACCGAATGCGGGCGCGCCCGTGCCAGGCACTCCACGCGGCGGGGTTAGTGAGCCACACTGCCGCGCGCTCAATCTAAGACGAGAGCGGTTGACACGGGGAGAGTGGCCGCAATATAAGGAGAGCCCGGAGAATCCCGAGCGCGAGTTCAATCACATCGATCCGAAACAAAAAGGAGGAGCGATGAACCTCTGGCGCACCATCTTTTGTGTAACCCTCCTCATCGCTCCAGCCGAGGCACAAATCAAGCAGTGGACAGACGAGCACGGCGTCACTCACTGCGAGGCGTACAACACTGGCAAGACGCCGTCGCCGCGCGCCAGGGAATCTACTGGGTCAACAGTTCCAGGCAAAGCGAAGGTGTCGATAGAGCGCGCGCACGGAGGTCTTGTACTCGGCGATAACGATTCATCGTTTCGTAGCTCAAGGCAATGGCTGTCGGTAGCTTCGGATAAGTTTGGCATGCAGGGATATCTTGGAACGGTGTCAGGTGATGTGACTAAGAAAACGGTCGTGTTTGTCGATCAGCGGCTATCTATAATTGCGTTGACTTACCGGGAAGTCACTTTCGGTAGTTGGGCTACTCTAGTCAAGTCGACGACTGAGAAATACGGACCGCCGACCGGCAATGGCTATTCCGAAGCGATCTGGAGCGATGGGCGCACTACGTTGACGTTCAAGAAGGATTTCAGCGGCGGCATCGAGGTCATTCTTGGCGACGTGGAGTTATCGACGCGCTACACATCGCGTTCAGGGCAGGCCGCGCCGAAATTCTAACGGAGTAGTGATTGAAGTTGACCATCCGTTGAGCGCGAGCGCGCCCGAGGCAGCGACGGTCAGAAAAACAATTTTCAAACGAAGTATGAATTAGAGCAAAAAGCCACCCCGTCAACAACGTCTATGATTACGGTCGACTACCTCTAAAGTGAGCAAGAAAAGACATAAGAGCACTGCACATTATCTGGATGATGTCACCGCGTGGAAAAGATCGTCATTAGGTAAGTTACCGATTCTTAACGGCTTTTAAAAATGTGCAGTCACCTGCCATAATATGCAGTCATCCTACTGAGACTGCACATTAATAAAGTGCAGTCAGAGCTAGCGCGGCCTGCGTAGCAACCCAGTTCTCCGCGAAAAACCTGCACCCCGTAAGCACTTACGGAGCATGGGGCGCGCGCCAGAACGGCAGAAACTTTTTAAAGAATAATTCGCACAACTCCTTTTTCAAGTTTAATTTGCAAATCGAGCCCGTTCCGAGCGCCCCGATTTTCCCGACGAAAGTCACCCGTAACATCCCACCTTCATTGACTTTTTCCACTTAACCCCGCTGTTTCCCGCGATCTCCCGTTTGTCAAATTTATTCTGCCAACTAACAGCGAATCAGGTATCAGGATGTCGGAATGGTATCCACATCTGTGGCTCCGCTGGGGCGATGCGCTTCAAGAAGCAGGACTTGCGCCGAACAAACTCTCAACGGCACTAAGCAATGACATCATTTTCGAGAAATACGTCGAGCTGATTCGCGAGCTTGGACGTCTACCGCTAGAAGGAGAAGTGCGTCGCAAGGAAAAGCAAGACTCATCGTTTCCGAGCCACGGAGTGTTTGCCCGTTTTGGTGGAAAACGAAACCTCGTCGCCAAGATACTTGAATATTGCAAGGCCCATCCAGGCTTTGACGACGTTTCAACTATCTGCGAGGCCTCACCTCAGCATGGAAAGATAAAGGAAGAATCGTCTCGGGCGCCAATTCAGGGCTACGTTTACATGATGCGCTCTGGTCGCCGTTACAAGATCGGCCACACCTCGTCCCCGGCTCGTCGGCATCGCGAAGTGCGCTTAGACCTACCTGACCCAACTGACTTGGTTCACTCTATCGAAACCGATGACCCTAGTGGTATCGAAAAGTACTGGCATCGCCGCTTTGAGACGAAGCGAGTTCGTGATACTGAGTTCTTTACACTTGACGCAAATGATGTCGCGGCGTTCAAGCGGCGCAAATATCAATGATGCTGTCTAACAACGCGGTCGAGAACGGACGCTCGCCTGCGGCTCGCGCCGCTCACCGCGAACGTTAGGCATTAATTGGCGCTTGAATTGCCCATACGCCGGGAGGAGAGATGAAATGGTGCTGATCGTGCGTGTTTCCCGGACGATGCTCCTTGCTACCCTCCTCGCCGGATTCGTAGCCGGTAACGCGTTCGCGCAAACCGACTGGCGGCGGCCTGGCTCTCAGAAGGAAGCCGTATGCCAAGGCAGTTGCGGAGGCGGCTGTGGGGTATGCCCGCCTCCGCGCCGGGGGCCGGAAGGCCCCGATAACACCCAGATCAACGCTGCGATAGCAAAGGCCAACACGCTAAACAATGAGGGAATTGCTGCCTGGAACCGGGGCGAATGGGGCATTGCCAGAGAGAAGTTTCAGCAGGCATACGCGAACAATCCAAATTCCAAAGTAATCTTCACCAACCTCGTCAACGCCACTCATAAAGTGGGACAGGACGACATAGAGAAAGGCGATTGGGAGAACGCCAAGAACACGTTCCAAAGCGCCCTCTATCACATGCCTAACTCGGAGGAGTTTAAACGTCTTTATGCTTTAGCCAGCCAAAAGGCTGGGGAGCTACGCGAAAAGGAGTTGGAGCGTCGTCAGGCTGATCGACAATATATCAAGGCTCACGATCTATACAAGCTAGGGCTTTTAGCCGGAGAAAAAGGCGATTGGGTCGCAGCTGAGAATTATTTCAGAGCAGCGTCACAAATATTCCCTGCAGAACCTGGTTTTCTCAAAAATGTGGCATGGGCAATAACCAAACAAGGGGATCAGATATGGAAAGGCGCCGACACTTGGGACGCGGCGCTTGTCTTTTGGAAAAGAGCTCTGGAAACGGATCCTGAAAATACATATGCGCGGGAGAAAGTAGCAGATGACCGGAAAATCAAGGAAGGGGAACGCTTGGCTGTGGAAGAGAAAAAACGCCTGGAGAGTCTCCCTGCAGTACGCGCTCTTGTTCCTTCGGGCAAGGGTTTGATTGGTGGAACATCGTGGATCGTCGGGTACAACGTTCCGACCGGCTCGAACCCGGCGCTTCGTGCGAGAGCCAATGAAATGCTGCGGCAGCAAACAGCGCTGGCAGGCATACCCTACAACGAGGCGATCGATTTCGAGCGATTCAACTTCGTCCTAGGTATCGCGGCATCGACGACGATCTTCACGGATCTTCGCAGACGAGTCCTGTTCGACAATCTCTCCAATGGGCGGGCGTCAGCACAAATGCAGAGTGCCTACAACTCCTTGAAAGGACGTAGCTTCGATGAACTCGATTGTCATAGCAATGGTGCGATGATCTGCTTGGCGGCGTTGGAAAATAGGGATATCACAGCCGATCGAGTGGTGCTCTACGGTCCGCAAATTACCTTGGAGAGTCTGGCGCTGTGGCAGGGGCTCATTCAATCGCGACGGGTCCAGTCGATTCAGGTTTACATCAATCAAAACGACCCAGTGCCCGGGGTCTCGATGCTGTTCGGCAGTGGCAATGTGTTGGAAGCGGGCGTGAACCTCCCGCTGTTTAACGTCAATTCCATGGGCCGCGTCATCAGCGACGCGGCGCCAAGTATCGGAGTGAAAGTGTTTTCCTGTGGCGGATCGGTGCCCACGCTTGATTGCCACGATCTTCGTGTGTACAAAACCAATCGCGGCTGCAACAGAACATCGTCGGGTCAGATCGTTCCCGGAACATCGCTTCCGGGAGGCCGCGGAGTGCTTGAGCCTCCACCACCGTGTTGAGCAATATCAATGAAAATCGATGAGGCCGTCTCGATTGATTCATAAAGGCAATGCCTAACATTACGCTCAAGCGGAGCTGCGCAAAAAGCGCGCAGCCCGCTTAGCTTTACGTTAGAGCCCGAGCTATTCCGGGCGTTCGTTTGATGTTCAAGGAAGGAGGAGACCATGAGACGGCTGACCCTGTTACTTTTTGCGGTGTTGTTCCCGATAGTGGGCTACGTAGTGGGTTACTCGTCTGCTCAGCAACTAGTCGAGCGAAAGGGCTCATCACCAAAGCCTAAGATCGAGGAAGTAATTTCCGGTTATCTGACCGACCTCAACGGCAGGTACAAGTTGCGCGTCGCCGAGGTAACCTTTGAACCGGGCGGATATGTAGGCGAGCACAACCACGTTGGGCCCCATATTGTTTGCGTGGCCTCTGGTGAATTTACGTCGGTTCTAAACGGAAAGACAACGATCTACAAGACGGGCGACTGTTTTTATGAGCCAGGGAACATGATCCATGCTGCCTCTAACAGGACGAGTTCGCCCGTGGTCAATCTCATCTTTGAAATACTACCTGTGGACTGGAAGGGGGGATCGGCGGTGCCCCCGAAATCTAAATGAAAAGGCAGGACACTTTCGGTCCTTCCAGAACTCGGCCCTAACCATCGCTTCCACACGGACGAGCTCGAGCAAGCTCGCGCGCGCCGGTGAAGCGGACGTTCGCCCGACCGCAGACGGTCGTGCGAACGGGTCGGCGGGTGAGCCACGCTGGTTGCGCCCGCCTGCGGCGGTCGAACCAGCGGATGGAACCGAT
>Ga0326597_10007799_pt1 | contig 14516 bp, 15 predicted proteins | sample RVTome_12_FD_203789 | JGI IMG/M metagenome (GOLD analysis project Ga0326597, IMG submission 203789) | Soil microbial communities from uranium-contaminated site in the Upper Colorado River Basin, Wyoming, United States - RVT100D185 | ecosystem: Environmental > Terrestrial > Soil > Contaminated >... | reverse complement strand
CCGTCGATGAATATTTGCGGCACGGTTCTACGGTGCGCCAGGCGTTCCATCTCGGCTCTTCGCTCGGGATCGTCGGTCACGTCGATCTCGTCGAAGCTCACGTTCTTGGAATGCAAGAGCGCCTTCGCCCCGGAACAATAGGGGCAGTAGCTAGTTGTGTAGATCACCACTCGCGCCATGATATATAGACTCCACGAACTCTATTATACCTCTTTTGCGTGCGGCGTCGAACTTTACTTGAAAGCCCAGGCTAATTTTGCCATTAGTGAGCCGTGAAACTCGTCGGCCTGACCGGCGGCATCGCGTCGGGGAAAAGCACGGTAGCGGCTATCCTGCGGCGGCTCGGCGCGGTGGTCGTCGACGCCGACGAACTGGCGCGGGAGGTCGTGCAGCCGGGACAAGTTGCGTGGCAAGAGATCGTCGACGCATTCGGTCCGGAAGTTCTCCAAGAAGACAGGTCTCTTGATCGCCCCAAGCTTAGAAAAATCGTCTTTGACGACCCGCAAGCCCGGACTAAACTCGAAGCGATGATTCATCCGCGCGTGCGGGCGCTGGCCGACGAAAAAATTCGCGGCCTGGCCGCTGCGGGTCAGGCCGTCGTCGTCTATGAAGTCCCCTTGCTGTTCGAAGTTCGGCTCCACGAAACGCTCCGGCCGGTGATCCTCGTCGCCTGCGATGCAAAGACCCAGACGGAGAGAATCGTGCGCAGAGACCGGGTTTCCCGCGCGGATGCGCAAAAAACAATCGCTGCGCAGATGAGTTTGGAGGAGAAACGAAAACTTGCGGACTACGTCATCGACAACAACGGCAGCTTGGAAGAGCTCGATCGGCAGGTGCGCGAGCTTTGGGAAAAATTCATGAGAATAGAAGATGGAGGATAGAAGATCGCAATCCTCGATCCTCGATCTTCCATCCTCGGGTGTCTACTGTCACTTAACCCGCTCCTGATAGCTACCGTCCGAGGGATCTACGCGCACCTTGTCGCCGACCTGAATAAAGGGCGGCACCAGAATGGTCACACCGGTCTCCAGCTTCGCCGGCTTGTAGGACGCGCTCGCGGTGGCGCCTTTCATCGACGGCTCGGTATCCACCACTTCCAGATCCACCGTCGACGGTGGGTTGATTCCCACAGGTTTCCCCTCGTGAAATTCGATACCGACGATCGAGTTGGGCAGCAGATAGGACAAAAGATCACCGATATCTTCGGCAGCCAGAGTCATTTGTTCGTAATTCTGGGTGTCCATGAAGGTATGGAGATCGCCTTCGGCGTATAGATATTGCATTTGCCGGCTGTCCAAAATCGCTTGTTCGACGCGATCCTCCGAGCGAAACTTATACTCCGTGCCGACACCGCTGCGAAGATTCTTCATTTTCGTTTGCATGAATCCCCGTTTGTTCCCCGGGGTGAGGTGGTGAACCGCCGTCACGCGATAGAGATCACCCTCATGGATGATGATCATCCCCGGTCTGAGCTGAGTTGACTGGATCATTTTCTAGCTTCCTTCCGTCGCGCTCTAGCTTGTTAACAGTTTATTTGAGGCGCTTCAACGCGGTTGCGAGTCGTCGTTCGTGTTCGTGATTCATGTTCGTACGAGAACGAGATACGACCACGATTTCGGCGAGGCGATTGAGCGCAAGAAGTATATGAGTCATTTTCAGCAGCCTGCTACGCATAAAGTCCACGCCAGAGCATAGCGCGGGCGACGCGCTCGATGCCGATCATCAATGCAGCCAGCCGCATGTCCACCTTTTGCTTCCGACTCATGTTGAGCACTTGGTGAAACGCCTTGACCAAAATGTCACGCAACTTTTTGTTGACCTCTTCCTCGGTCCAAAAGAAGTTCTGTAAGTCCTGCACCCATTCGAAATAGGACACGACCACGCCTCCTGCATTGGCCAAGACATCGGGAATCAAGAAGACGCCTTTCTCTTTGAGCACCGCATCGGCCTCCAGCGTCGTCGGGCCGTTCGCCCCTTCCGCTAAAATCCGGCACTGCAAACGTGCGGCGTTGTCCTTGGTGATCTGCATCTCTAACGCGGCCGGCACGAGGATGTCGCATTTAAGTTCCAACAGCTCCTGGTTGGTAATTTTCTCGCCGTAAGGGCAGCCTTCCAAACTATGATTTTTGTCGGCGACCTCGAGTAAGCGTTCAACCGACAAGCCGTGCGCATCGTAAAATCCCCCGGTTCGATCAGAAACCGCGATGACCTTAATGCCGATGGCGGCAAGCTCTTTCGCCACTACCGAGCCAACGTTGCCGAAGCCTTGTACCACCGCCGTGCACGAGCTGAGATCGATGCCCAAGTGCTTCGCCGCTTCCATAATCATATAGACGACGCCTCGTCCCGTGGCTTCGCGCCGGCCCAGGGTGCCGCCGATGGCCACCGGTTTGCCTGTGACGATCTCCGGTACCGCACGGCCCTTATGCTGGGAATAGGTGTCCATGATCCAGGCCATGACCTGTTCATCGGTACCCATATCGGGCGCTGGAACGTCCACATCGGGGCCGATAAAATTAAGAATTTCCGCGGTATAGCGCCGGGTCATGGACTGAAGCTCTTGGCGTGAAAACTTTCCCGGATCGCAGGCGATGCCGCCCTTGGCTCCGCCGAGAGGCAAACCGACCAACGAGCATTTCCATGTCATCCACATCGCCAGCGCGGAGACTTCGCCGAGATTGACCTCGGGATGATAGCGGATGCCGCCTTTGAATGGCCCCAACACGTCATTGTGCTGCACGCGATATCCGGTGAACACGTGAACTCTGCCGTCGTCCATTCGCGTAGGAACGCTGATAATCAGGGCGCGATCGGGCCGCCGCAATCGGACGGCCACGTTGGCATCGAGGCCGATTTTTGCCGCGGCCATATCGAACTGTTGCACGGCCATTTCACTCGCGGGGCTGCGCCACTCAACGGTTGACATGGGATCCTCCTTCAAATTCGAGATGTCGCTCCGGCATGGTTGATTATCCCGGCGGCCAAGTCATGCGGCGTCCGCCGAGCAAATGATAATGAAGATGGAAAACGCTTTGGCCGGCGTCGGCGCCGGAGTTGACGACAACGCGAAAGCCGCTGTCGGCAATTCCCTGCTCCCGGGCCAAGCGCGCGGCGACTTCGAAGATATGACCGATCACGGCCCCGTCATCCGCTTTCAAATCTAGAACCCCGGCGACATGCCGGCGCGGAATGATGAGAACATGGACGGGCGCTTTGGGTTTGATGTCCTTGAAAGCGACCACCGAATCATCCTGGTAAACGATACTTCCTTTGATCTTGCCCTCGACGATGCCGCAAAAAAGACAATCGCTCATCGGCTCCCCTCCTAACAGGTAACCTCGGTATCGATCAAACGCGGACCCTATACTTTATCGCTTTCAGGGTAACGAACCAAAACATTTTCATCGACGACCTCGAGCGGCAGGCTTTGCAGCGATGCGCCGGCGCAGGGCCCCCAGACGCATTCGCCGGTGGGCGGCTCGAAGACGGCGCCGTGATTGGCGCACATGAGATAGCGGCCATCGACGGTGAAAAACTGGTTGTCGACCCAATCCAGGTTGATGCCGACATGGGGACAACGGTTGACGTAGGCGAAATGGCGCCCCTGGTAATTGACCAGCATCGCCTCGAAGTCGCGCTTGCCGCGTCGCAGCTTGAACTTCTTTGTCTGCCCGTGCGCCAACTCGCCCACCCGGCCGATCACTTTACCTTTGGGCGTCTTTCCGACTTTCCCGCGATCCATAGTTCGACTTCAATCTTTCAAGTAAGACAAGTCCCCTTCGGGGCAACCGACCAGGACTTCGCCGCGGTCGATTCGCACCGGCAGCCGGTAAAGCGATTCGCCCTTGCAAGGTCCGGCGATGCAAAGCCCCGTCCCGAACTCATAGAGGGCGCCGTGGGTGTAACACATCAAATGGCGCCGATCCTCGCTCAGGAACTGGTCTCGAATAAAGTCCAACGGCGTCGTCATATGGCGGCAGCGGTTCACGTAGGCGTGGAAGATCCCGTTGTCGTTGACCAGGAAGCCATCGACGCGATATCGGCGGCAGATGATCCAGAATTTTTTCACCGAACCGGCCTCGCACTCATCCACCTTGGCGACGGCTCTCCCCCCCAACCGGCTTTCCTGCTCCATGCGCCTTTGATCGCGCCAAAAAAGAAGCCGGCGAAGCGCCAAGCCGATTAGATAAACCGCAAGAAAGACCAGCGAGAGATAGATGGTAAATTCCATGAGGAACGCGGCGGCTGGTTATTCGGGATCTTCGTCGATCGTCCTGCGAATGCGTTTGACTTCCCTGGCGGTTTGACGTCCCGCGATCCCCATGACTTTCATGAGCTCGCTGGTCATCTCCGCAGTCACCTGGTCCTGTACGCTGCCCGTGCCGTCCGGGTCTGCTTTTAGAAACGCCAGGATCCTTTCCTTCGGCACGCCCGTCCGCTCCAAGCCGTCGAGGAACTCGCCGTAGCCGACCCGCCCGCGCAACTCCTCGACCCGCGCCAAAAGTTTTTTGCAGTCCGTGCAGGCGCGCGCCCACAGCCCCGATCGTTCACCGCAATAGACACATTGCCGCATTATCGTCCACCGCGGCGAGTCATGATTGTTCGGCCATGGCCTTCGCCCAAAGCCCTTGTAAACCTTTCGCCAGAACTGGATTGGCCGCCACCACTCCCCGGTGCCTCGCCTCCGGCTGATTGAACATCAAGACCTTGCCGGTGCCGTCGACGGCGCTGCCGCCCGCTTCCTCCACCATCAACACGCCGGCGCAGATATCCCACTCACGAATCGAGCGGAAAGTGAGCGTGCCGTCACCCTTTCCGCCGGCGACCTGCGCCAGGCGATAGGCGATGCTCCCGACCGGCTCGATGGCGCAGCGTTCCACGAAGACCTGGAACTTTTTGCGCGGCTCCGAGCGGCTGACGAGCAGCAGCGCGCCGTCAATTTGATCCCGCGGGGTAACGTGAATCGGCCGGCCGTTCAAAGTGGCGCCCTGCCCGGCGGCGGCTTGATAAAAATGGTCTTGGGCCGGGTTGAAAACCACGGCCACCTGCGGCCGGCCATTGACAACGAATCCGATGGAGACCGCGAACTGCGGCACGCCCTCGATGAATTCCTTGGTGCCGTCAATGGGATCGACGACCCACACGCGCGAGGCGCGTAGCCGCTCGGAGCTGTCTTTGTCTTCTTCCGAAAGCCAACCGTCCCGTGGAAAACGGCCGCGGATGATTTCACATATCTTTCGATTCGCTGCCAGGTCAGCGCTCGTGACCGGGTTGTTTTTGCTTTTCTCTTGAACATCGTACTGGCCCTTGAATAGGCCCATGATAATGGAGCCGGCTTCTCTGGCGGCGCGTTCGACGGTCTCTATTTCTTCGCTATAGCGATGATTGGCGGTCACGGCGATACTTTCTCTCGATCCCTCTCAGAAGTTCCTACTATTAAACAATAGATCGTCTTCCGCGACAATAGAACGCGCATTGGAACATAACAACGAAATGAGGTCGGGAAAACTAGTTGCTCGGATGATGAGACCGGCTGGGGAGATCGCTTGTTAAGACTCGCGACACTTCTCAGCGCCGGCGCGGCTCATTTCTTCGATCGCCCGCTTCGAATCGTCGGGGTCGAGGTTCACACCGCGCATTGCATCTTCAAGCAAAACGACCTTAAAGCCGTATTTCAGTCCATCCAGCACCGTGTGCTTGACGCAGTAGTCTGTCGCCAGGCCGCCGACGAAGATTCTCTCGACGCCCTGTGCCCGCAAAAGATCGGCTAACCTCGTTCCCTTATCATCTCTGCCGTCAAATCCTGAATAGCCCTCCTCATCGGGCGCCATGCCAGCTGAGATGATTACAGCATCTTTCGGCAAGGCGAGATCAGCGCGAAACTCCGCGCCCTTACTACCCTGAATACAGTGGGGAGGCCAAAGCCCGCCATACGCTTTGAAGTGCCTCGTCTTATCAGGATGCCAATCGCGAGTAGCAAATATCGGCAGGCCAGCCAGCCTAAATTTCTCTATGTATCGGTTGAGCGCGGGAACCACCTCATCGCCCTGCGCGACCGGCAGCGCTCCACCCGGGCAAAAATCGTTTTGGACATCAATGATGATGAGTGCATCATTAGCCTGCATCGATTTCCATTATAGAGAATGATATCGTGCTTGCAATCACCGACCATTCCCGAGCTCGACATTCATCATGGCCATTAAAGCCGTTTTTTTCGACGCCGCCGGAACGTTGATCAAGCCCGCGCGGAGGGTCGGCGAAAGCTACGCCGTCGTAGCCAAGAAATTCGGCGTGGTCGTTTCGCCGCCCCAGCTATCTGAACGATTTCGTGTTTGCTTCGACGCGTCCGCTCCACTCGCCTTTCCCGGCGCGCCGGCCACGGCGATCGACAGGCTGGAGCGAGATTGGTGGAAGCACCTGGTGCGGAAAATCTTCGAGCCCTGGGAGCCCTTTGAACGGTTCGACGATTATTTCACCGAGCTGTTCGACTATTTTGCCAGGCCAGATGCCTGGGCGCTTTTTCCGGAAGTTTTGGAAACGCTCCCGGCGCTACGAGGCCGCGGCTTGACCCTCGGCGTCATATCGAATTTCGACTCGCGCTTGATCGGGATTCTTAACGGGCTTGGCGCCGGCCAATGGTTCGATGAGATCGTCATATCCAGCCGCGCCGGGCACGCCAAGCCGGATCGGCGAATTTTCGCGGCCGCCCTGGCGAAGCATGGCCTGGAACCAAACAACGCCGCTCATATAGGCGATAGCGAGGAAAAGGATCTTTGCGGCGCGAACGACGCGGGACTGAAGGGAATCCTGGTTGACCGCGACGGCAAATGCCCCTCCGCCGCAGGCCCGCGCGTGGCCAATCTAAAAGAAATTCTCGCGCTTCTAGACGACTGATGAACCGAAGCCGGTAGCGGATCATGGTGTAGAGCGCCGCGTGAGAGCTGAACGTCGCCGCAACAAGGCGCCTTCAGTGGACCGTTGCCAACACCGCGTTCACAAGCTCTTTCCCCTCTGGAATCCACAGACCGGTTTCGTTAACCGCGGAACGACAAATCGGCAGGCCCAATCGCGCTTCAATCTCGTCACGAGCCATCGCGTACTGTACCTCGTTGGCCAACGGTCCACTGAGCAGCGCGGGAGTCCGACCGTATCCCAGCGACCACAAATAGGTTTGAAAATGCGTCACAGCCTCGAATGTCGGGAGGGGTGAATATATTAACGTTGTGACCCGCTTGCGGAAGTACTGTGACCGCAAAAGCCGTTCATTCGTGGGGTGGGAGATGTTGTCGGCCAGCTCAAGTACATGGAAGTCAGGTCGAGTTTTTGCCAGAAAAGATTGCGAGTATTTGATGCTTGCCGAGACAAATCTCCCGATAGGGACACTGACGTCGGAGGCAACCCCCAAACCATCGACAAAGTCTCGGGCCGGAAAATCATCGGGCGTGAAGACAATCTCGTCGCCTTCGTTCTCCAATGCGGTGCGGCCCGGATCGGCGTAGCACCGTAGCCAATCCCGGCAGCAGGCCGTGCCCGTTTTCTTCTCTACCGTCACCTCAAACCCCCGACTTCGCAGCTCGGCGACCAGTGCGCGTGCGCACATTGTTTTGCCCGAGTTTGTAGAGTATCCCGTGACCATGATCACACGCGGCTCCGGTGTTAAAGATGGCGGGGCGTCGGGAATCAACTCGCGAAAAGAAGATAAATTGACGGGTCGCCCGGTTCTGTTCACGATAACGCCATGCACTTGGATTCGTACCCGTTCTGCCGGGTCGGCCTCACGGTTCACAAAGCCTATGGCGTTGACACCGAACAGGCCGTCTACGATGGCACCTCCCTGTATCTCACCATTGAGTTGACCGGTGATCGGGTTGGTGAGGCCACCGATCAGATAGGGAGGGGCGTAACGGTTCCCAACCACTCCCACGCATGGACCAGGCTGCAGAAGCTCGTTCTTAAGCCGCACCGCGCCGTCACAGGCATAAAGCCGCTCCAGAAAATTGTATTTGAGCTTCGCAAAGGGACGCGTAGGCGCCTGAATGATCTCTCCGAAGATCAGGTCATTCAGCTTGGCAGAACACCGGGGTTCGAAGCGCAGCTCTCGCTCGGCCAGGAGATGGCCAACCGCCCGTCGCAGCGCGCTTCCTACGACGATGGTCCCCGGATCGAAGGTGAAGGACTTCATCGGTTTTACCCACTCGAAGGCGGTCCCCAGTCGATCCCGTCATAGTTGGACCGCACCAGGGACCGAGAGATGCGGAATTTTCCGCTCTCTTCCAGTTGAATTTCAGGCACGAGTCGGACTTGAAACTCGACATCCCGCCCCAGGACGGCGGTTATCGCCGTGGCAAGCCGGTCCAGTTGAAAGCGCGTGGGTTCGACGGACGCCACCGCGTACAACAGGACGCGGTCCTCCCGTTCCTGGAGCAGCCGGTATGATCGCAACCACGGCGCGCCCTCGCGCATGAGGATCAACACGATCTCGTAGGGGTGTATGACGCGGCCGTTGGGAAGCGGAAAGTAATCGACCATCCGTCCCTGGATGGCCCTGATCGTCGAGAACGGCATCCCGCAGGCGCAGGTCTCTGATCCCTTGGTCACGATGTCTCCCAGGCGGTAGCGAATGAAGGGCATCGCAAATGAGTGAAGGCTTGTGCCCACCACCTCGCCTCTCTCGCCGGCTGAGGCGGGGCGATTTCCCTTGAGCACCTCGACGATCATCCCGTCGTCACAAGTATGGAAGTCGCCGGTTTCCTTGCACTGCCAGGCAATGAGATTGAATTCGTGACTGCCGTAGAGGTTGAAAACCGGCGCCTGGAAAGCTGCGAGAACCTGCTGTCGCATGAGAGGGGTCAACACCTCGCCGCCGACAACGACAAAGCGCGGCCGGATGATCCTGCGATCGTCATCGTTCATGAGCTGAGCGACCTGCGACACCGCTCCGGCGAATCCGCCCACGATGTCGGGATGGAAATCTCTCAAAATCGCGATGATCTCTTCCGGCGGCCGCAAGCAATCGATCTCAGTCCTGCGGTAGTTCCCCAAGGTCCGAAGGGTCCGAAGAGAAATCCACCTGGCCCGGCGAGGAGACGGCCGAAGAAGGTTGATGGCCGCGCGTCTGTCGGTCATACGGAGCCCATAGTAGCGCATCGCCCGGAACCGAAAGGCTTCCAGGAGTGCGCTCTCAGACCTAGTGCGGCGGATGGTGAAGGGTTCTCCGCTGGAACCACTGGTCTTGTGGATGGCCAGGCTGCGGGGATCAACGCCGCGCGCTACAACCTCTTCAGGAGACAAAGTCGCCAGGTCTTTTTTTGCCGTGACCGGTATGGCGGATAGATCCGCCACGGTGCGGATATCCTCAGGTTTGATGCCAGTGTGATCGAATAGTCTGCGATAATGGGGGACGTTGCGATAGGCGTGCCTGATCAAACGGCGCAATTGCACGTTTTGGAACGCGACAATCTCGCCCCGATCAATCCGGCGGATGCACAGAAGCAAACGGAGCAGGGAAAAACGATTCAGGCAGGCCGTCATCGACGTTCGTTGGGTGCAGTCCTATTGCGCCGTTTCTTGAAGAGACTATTCGATACGAATGTCACAAGTCAACTACGGATGTCACTGAGGGGCAAATGGCGCCCCAGTGGAGACAAATTCATCGAAGGAAACCTTGCGGGATTACTATATGGATGAATTATGGGGTGATGGCCCGGGTGGATGATGGGTAGGAGCAAAGCGCGCCTTGCCCCTACCACGGATCGGTGGTCAGTATGAGGTGGATTAATCCCCCAGCCGGTAGCGGATCATGTAGTAGAGCGCGGCGGCGCCGTCTTGCCAGGTGATTTTCTTGCCCTCTTCGTAGGTGCGCCCGTGATAGGAGATCGGCACCTCGTAGAAGCGGCAGCCGCGCTTAGCGAGCTTCATGGTGATCTCCGGCTCGAAGCCGAAGCGCTTGGACTCTAGCTCGATGCCCTTGAGCGCTTCGGCGCGAAACACTTTGTAGCCCACTTCCATGTCCGAGAGATTCAAATTGGTCAGCATGTTCGAAATCATCGTGAGAAGATGGTTGCCCATGGAATGCCAGAAAAACAGCACCCGGTGCGCGCCGCCGCCGGCGAAGCGGGTCCCATAGACGACGTCGGCGAGACCGGCCTGTATCGGCTCCAACAATCGCGGGTAATCCGTTGGATCGTATTCCAGATCGGCGTCCTGGACAATGACCACATCGCCGGTGGCGTGGCTCAGCGCTGTCTTAAGTGCCGCGCCTTTGCCCTGATTCACCGGATGCAGGAAGATCTTGAGCTGGTTGAGTGGATCGCTCGCGTGAGCGCTTTCTTCTTCCAGACGTTTGAGAATTTGGCGGCTGCCGTCACTGGACCCGTCATCGACGAGAATGATTTCCTTAGCTAGGGGAACCGCACGGACTCGGCGCACGACTTCTTCGAGCGTCCGTGCTTCGTTAAAGACCGGGATCAGGACGGACAAAATCACTGTTCGAATTCGCGCTTCTTGAGTTCGCGCACGAAGGCCGAAAGCTTGGGGTCGGCATTGACCGCATCATTGATCTTGGCCTGGAAATCGGCCGCCGCCTTTTCCAGCGGGCTCGTATCGACTCGCAGTCCGATCCACTGACTAAGGCGCAAGAGCAGCGCCAAGGATCCTCTGGGGTTCGGTGAAACCGACAGATAATGAGGCAAGGAGGCCCACAGGCTCAAATGGGAAACATTGGCTACGCGGCAGGCATCGGCCAACACGCCGACGATGCCCGTCGGCCCTTGATAGCGCGAAGGGACGAGATCGAGTTGCTCGACCAGCTTGGCATCCGTGGAAAAACCCGTCAGGGGAACCGGCCGGGTGTAGAGCACTTCGTCGAGATAAGCGCCCAGGGTGACGATCATCTCGACCTGGCACTCCCGCGTGAACCGCAACATGGTCTCGGTAAAAGCTCGCCAGCGTAGATGCGGCTCGGCGCCAATGCCGAGGATAAAATCTCTCTCGACGCCCATCCCCGAGCCGACATAAAAATCATACGAAGGCCAATGGATTTCCCTGATCTTGCTCTCGTTCAAGCGAACCACCGGCCGCTGCGTGTAGAAATCGTAAAACTCTTCGGGATCGATACTGGCAAATTTCTTCGCCAGCAACTGGTCGGCGAGATAACGCACCGCGGTGGTCGCCGATGCCCCGGCATCGCTCCAGCCGGCAAACGCGAGCAGCAACACGGGGTTTCTCAAGGACGGCCGGCTATCGAAAGCCAGAGGATCGCGGGTCATGAATCTAATCTACCACAACCATACCCGGCGGCTCTAGTCCCTATCCCGTGTGGATTCGCGGCTTATGCGTGGCGCCATCAAGCACTCTCTCCGTTAGACGACTTGAACGTTTTGAACTGTTTGAACAGCTTGAACCAGGTACCCATTCATCTCTTTCAAGTCCGCGACTTAACCGGAATGGCTAGGACTTCGCAGCCGGCTTTGCTATAGTGAAAAACAATTTATGACGGCGCACCGGCACCCGCTTCCCCCCCAGTTTCAAAAAAACGAGGTTCTTTTCGGCCATGATGGCACCGCCGCGCTGATCGCCTTAGAGATCGAGGGTGCGAACCAGGTTAAGATTTTCTCCCGCGACGAGAAGCAAAACCATGCGGCGAGCGCGCCGTTTGAGCCGTTCCTCCTGCTCGAAGACGAAGTCCATCTCAAAGGTTGGAAAGGCGATGCCAAGATAGAGGAGCTTAGCGGCAAAGGCGCTTTCAATCGGCTGGCGCTCTTTCCCGATCTCAAGCAACTCGATGATGCGCGGTCCCACCTCCAGAAGAAAACCGGCAAAAGCCCATCGGCGACCGACGCGCCTTACTGGTACTTCAGCGACCCGCTGCACCAATATCTCCTGCTCTCGGGTAAGACCCATTTCATCGGCATGACCTTCAGCGATTTGAAGCGCATGCAGCTCGACATCGAAACCTACTGTCAGGCGGACTTTGAGTTTCCCAACGCGGCGCGGGAATCGGACCGGATCACCGCCATCGCGCTCTCGGACTCCACCGGATGGGAACGGTTGATTTCCGGCAAGGAATACGGCGAAGCCGAAATGCTCGGCGAGATGGTCGAGGAAATCCGGCGGCGCGATCCCGACGTCATCGAAGGGCACAACCTGTTCCGCTTCGATCTCGAATACATCGAGGCGCGCGCGAAAAGACATAAGGTGAAGCTCAGTGTCGGACGCGACGATTCACCCCTGACCGGTCACGCCTCGCGCATGCAAATCGCCGAGCGCAGTATCACCTACCGGAAATACGAAATCTTCGGCCGTCATATCATCGACACCTGGATCTTGGCCCAGCACTACGACGTGGCTACCCGCGAGCTGGAAAGCTTCGGCCTAAAGGACATCGCGCGCCACTTCGGCATCGCCGGAGCCGACCGAACCTACGTTGCCGGTAACAAGACCAGTTGGTACTTCGACCACGACCCGGACACATTGTTCCGCTACGCGCTGGACGACGTGCGCGAGACCCGCGGGATCTCGGAGCTGCTCTCGCCGAGTTACTTCGTCGAGGCGCAGATATTTCCTTACAGCTACCAGAATATCCCGCTGCGCGGCAACGCGACCAAGATCGATGCGCTTTTTCTGCGCGAGTACCTGCACCAGCGCCGAGCAGTGCCGCGCGCCGACGAAGGCCGCGAGGTCGCCGGCGGCTTTACCGACATGGAGCACCAGGGAACCGCACGTCATGTTCTGCACTGCGACGTGACCTCGCTCTATCCTTCGATCATGCTGGTTTACAACTACCTGCCCAAAAAAGACGATCTCGGCGTCTTCACGGGGCTGCTGCGCGATCTGCGCGCTTTTCGCGTCAAGGCCAAGGAGCTGGCGCGGGAAACGCGCGACGAGGAAAGCAAGATTTATTTCAACGCGCTCCAGTCGACCTTCAAAATCTTAATCAATTCCTTTTACGGCTACCTTGGATTTCAGATGGGCCACTTCAACGACTTCGAGGCGGCGAATCAGGTGACGGCCAAAGGCCGGGAGCTGATCCAGTCCGCGGTCGCCTGGCTCAAACAGAAAGGCGCGAAGATCATCGAAGTCGATACCGACGGCATCTACTTCGTGCCGCCGCCAGCGGTGAACAGCCCGGCGGAAGAGGAGCGGCTGATCGCCAGCCTAGGCGAGATTCTTCCCAAAGGCATCGAGCTCGAGCTCGACGGCCGCTACCCGGCGATGTTCAGCTATAAGATGAAAAACTACGCCCTGCTCGACGAGCAGGGGCGCCTGCGGATTAAAGGCTCAGGACTGCGCTCCCGCGGCTTGGAACTGTTCCAACGCGAGTGGCTGGAAGAAATGCTGGCGTTGCTGCTCAAGGATGAAAAAGAGAAGATCCCCGAGCTCTACCGGCGCTATCTTGACGATCTGGAAAACCACCGCCAAGACATCTCCTGGATCGCCAAGACCGAAACTCTGCAAGATTCCTTGGACGGCTATCAGGCCAAAGTGAAAGCCAAAAAGCGCAACGCCGCGGCGCCCTATGAATTGGCATTGAAAGCCGAGCGGCCCTATCAGCCGGGAGACCAGATCTCCTACTACGTGACCGGAACCAAGGCGAAGGTTAAGATCAGCGAGAACTGCAAGCTCGCCTCGCAGTGGGACGCGAACAATCCCGACGAGAACGTCGAGCACTATAAGGCCAAGCTGGACGAGCTGTACGAGAAATTTCGCCCTTTCATTGAAAACGATAAGCAGGGCGAACTGAGGGTCGAGGATAGAAGATAGAAGATCGAGGATCGAGAATAGAGGATCGAGAGTTGCGATCTTCCATCCTCGATCATCGATCCTCAAAAGCAACAATCGCTGATGTGACAATCGGAGAAACGGGAGATGGCAGATAGAGTGGCTCTGATCACCGGCGGCGCCCGCGGCATCGGCAAAGCCGTCGCCTTGGATCTGGCCGGCCAAGGGTGGTCCGTGGCGATCTGTTATAGAAGCAGCGCCAAGGAAGCCGCGGAAGTCATCGATGGGGTGAAGCAACGCGGCGCGCGGGGCCTGGCCATTCGGTGCGACGTCTCCGATCCTGAAGCCGCAGCCGCCTTGGTGCGGCAAGTGAACGAGGCATGGGGCCGCATCGACGCCCTGATCAACGGCGCCGGTCCTTACCACCGCGTTTCTTTGCTCAAAGAAACCAACGAAGGTTGGCACTCGATGTTCGACAATAACCTTCACCCGATTTTTTACTTGAGCCAGGCGGTCGTTGCGGGCATGCGGGAGCGCAAGTGGGGACGCATCGTCTGCTTCAGCATGGCCAACGCCGAGCAGCTCATCGCGCAGCCGCAGCTGACCGCCCACTACATCGCCAAGGTCGGGCTGCTCGCTTTGGCCCGCTCTTACGCGCGACTCATCGCCGCCGACGGCATTACAATGAATTGTATTTCCCCCGGATTCATCGACTCGGGCAGCGCGCCCAAGGAAGAACTCGAGCGGATGGTGAAACTGATACCTGCGGGCTACGCCGGCAGCGTCGAGGATGCGGT
>Ga0326597_10007798_pt1 | contig 14517 bp, 12 predicted proteins | sample RVTome_12_FD_203789 | JGI IMG/M metagenome (GOLD analysis project Ga0326597, IMG submission 203789) | Soil microbial communities from uranium-contaminated site in the Upper Colorado River Basin, Wyoming, United States - RVT100D185 | ecosystem: Environmental > Terrestrial > Soil > Contaminated >... | reverse complement strand
CCTCTGGATCCAGATTGCTGATCATCAGCATCTTCCCACCTGCCTGTTTCCTTGATGTCTTGTTCGACCTTATCCATCAAAGTCCGCCTTGGAAAATTTGCGTTACCGAATTCGGTCCTTGCTACAGCTATCACATGTTCGCGCAATTCTGATCTTGACATTTTCATAGCATTCCTCCCTGATAATAATTTTGATTCTGTTTTCTCCATGTATCTCATTCACCGTGAATCAATTTGGCAATGCTCCTATTCAGTAGGTCGGTAGACATATTGTCGCCGCAGGAAGAGCAGAATATAAGAATATCTTCCGCCATAATAGGAATAAATCCGCCGCCGTCGTTGCTCTCTGGAAAGTATTCCAGTTGAGAGATCATAAGTTCAACGGATACACGTTTCGATTGAGCTGACAAATGGCATTGGCATCTGTCACAGACATTTGTAAGCTTGCTGGTGGCAACATCCTCTTTAAGGCCAAGGATGTCAATTAGTCGTCTGCGCCAGTCATTTGCATTGGAGAAATGATTCCCGCAGGAGGCGCAAAAGGTAGCAAATGAGTCACTATCAATGACGGTAGCAAAATGCTTGTCGCCACAAACTTCATGCTGTTCGACCTTACGGGAAATTTCAAGACAGGCATTTCCTTGACGAATGGTACCTGCACAAGCACAGCATTCAATCTCAAAACTTCCTAGCAGGTCATGCGTCAATTGTGTTGCCTGGATCAGGCTGTCGAGTTTGTTCGTAATTTCTTCCAACGTGGTCATGATTAATATTTTCTTGTCAATGCTGGTGGCGGGGTAATGGATTGTCATGTTTTGCTCTCCTGAAGTAATGAACGGACCGTTGGCTTCCTTCTGCCATTGCACTATAGAGCAGAAAAGATTCCCATCTAAACTGGCGGCACGAACAACATATCGCACTGATATTTCAGGGTAAAACATGATTATGCCAGGGTGGCCGCCTGGATAGATTACTCCCCCTCGTTTCCGAATGCGGAAGCTTCCCTTCAGGAAGTAGCCTAACAGCGAATGACAATTCTCACTTGCGCCTTCGCGCCTTGGCGATCTCTTCCCAGACATCAACCTGCTTGAGGCCGACCGCCTTGGCTTCCCGCCGGGCCTTCACAATGAGATCGTCAAACTCCTGTAGAGATGGTGGCGAGATCACCTTCAGGGTGACGACCTCATCCTCTGCTACCACCACGAACTGGGCTCCGGTTTTAAGATTGAGCCGTTTAAGGCATGAATGCTCGGGTCGGACCTGGACAAGTATTTGTTTTAACAATGGATTTTCTCACTATTAGTCCCCTACTTTTGCCTTAGAATTGGGTTTTCAGGGGTAAAATGGCGTAGCCCGCTTCACTCTCACGCAGCAAGAAACCCTGATCGCCCTTCTTTACTTTTAGGTTCCGACCTTTGAAACCAAGTCCCGCCTTAACTTCAACGACAAATTTTTGGCCTCAAAGGCAACGAATCCAGGTCCTACAGTCATAGGCGTTGATTTATTCATGAAAAAAATCGCCACGGGACCAACATCCCCGTCCTGGCTTTGTACGTTTCCCATTCCGGGTAGCGCGAAATAGAGGATTCGATCATCAGTATATTGACAAGAAATAACGTCGTCCACCAATAGACCAATATGACCCATGGAATCCAGTGTTGCACCATCAGCGCATAGGAGGCATATAGCATCATCTCACCCAGATAATTAGGGTGTCGCACATACCTGAACATACCTTCAGTAATCAGACCCCGCCGATACTTGAGGGTGAATTGTTTCTGACAGTCCGCCGCTACCATCGTCATCAGGCCAACGGTGAAGAGGGCGATGCAAAATGCCATGAGGCCATTGGACGGCGCCGGGCGATTGGGCCCGAGCACGTCGGAGATCAATAGATAGGGTGCCACCCAGTACGTTGCCAACAAGATAAAAGTTGCTGCGGCGCCGCCGAAAGTCACCCGGACCTCCCACTTGGGATCGCGAAACACAACGTGTTTGAGGAGCCAGCAGATTCCATAGATGCCGTGAAGAGCCATATACACCCAGGCGGCTGTGGAGTTGTTGTTGAACCGGATCATTAGCAACGCTACGACGAACACGATCAGGAATTTATGCAGATTGATCACCCATGCCATCTTGACCAATTTGGGTCCGCCGAAAAGATCCTGGGTGATATAGGTATTGAAAGCATTAATCGTTCTTACCCAGTGCGGCGCATCCTGCTTTTTGACTGTTGCCATTTTTTTCTCCCCTCACTGGATAACATTCCGGACCAAACATCCTTTTTCATCACCACCAGACAGGCATTGGATAGCATTCTTTGTAACGTTTTAATTTCTCACCGTCAATTCATTTTTACCATAATACCTCAAGGTGAAATACTCCGGCCTCGTTAGTGGCTGGGACACAAAAAATGCGCCGCTTCGGTTACGAAGCGGCGCTTTTATTCTGAAAAACCGGCCTTCCTACTCCTTGGACTCTTTCTCCTCCGACCGGGCGAATTTGACGATGCCTTCGACCATCTCCCGCAGGCGGCGATCCGCCAGGGCGTTGACCGTTCCTTCCGGCCAGGTTCCATCCTCCTGTTTTTCTCCGGCCGGAACGCCGGTGAGGATTTCGATGCCCTGGTCGATATGGTCTACTGCCCAAACCCTAAATTTTCCCTCGCGAACCGCCTCAATGACTTCGCGCTTGAGCATGAGGTTCTGGACATTTCTTCCCGGAACGATAACGCCCTGTTCCCCGGTCAACCCATTGGCCTTGCAGACGGCGAAGAATCCTTCGATTTTTTCGTTGACCCCGCCGATGGACTGCACCTGCCCGCGTTGGTTCACCGAACCGGTTACGGCAATTCCCTGATGGAGCGGCAGCCCGGAAAGGGAAGAGAGCAGGCCGTAAAGCTCGGCGGATGATGCGCTGTCCCCTTCCACCCCGGAATAGGACTGTTCGAAACAAATGGATGCCGTCAGGGTCAGCGGCTTATCCTGGGCGAAACGGTCGCCTAGAAAGCCGGAGAGGATCATCAGGCCTTTGTCGTAAATGGGACCGGACAGCTTGGCTTCCCGCTCGATGTTGATGACTCCGCTCTTGCCCATGAAGGTGCGCACCGTAATACGCGAGGGACGGCCGAAGGAGTAATCGCCCAGCATGTATACGGACAAGCCGTTCAACTGGCCGGTCACCATGCCCTCGGTATCCACCAGGATGGTGCCGTCATCGATGAATTCCTGAATTCGCTCTTCCAGCTTGTTGGAACGGTAAATCTTGGATTCGATGGCCAGTTCGACATGCTCCCGCTCCACCTTGTCCCCACCCTGTCGACCGGCGAGAAACGCCGCCTCCCGGATCAGGTCGGCCACATCGATAAACCGTGACGAAAGACGATTCTTGTCTTCGATGAGACGGGCCGCGTGTTCGATGATCCGAGCCACCCCGCCGGGGTCAAAGGGCGGCAGATTTTCCCTCTCGCACTGGGTAGCGACAAACAATGCGTACTGCTGCACGTTTTCCCAGGTGTTTTTCATCATCCGGTCGAAATCGGCCATGACCTTGAAATATTTGCGAAAATCGGGGTCGAGCTGATAGAGCAGATAATAGAGCCAGGGAATACCGATAAGGATGACCTTGCACTGGAAGGGAATCGGCTGGGGCTTGAGAGTTACGGTGGCGATCAACCGGAACTGCTCCGCCATGTCCTCGATCTTTATTTCTCCGTTGCGCAGACTGCGCTTCAGCGCTTCGTAAGAAAACAGGTTCAGGAGCACTTCCCGGCAATCGAGAATCAGATAACCGCCGTTGGCCCGGTGCATGGCTCCCGATTTGATCATGGTAAAGTTGGTGGTGGCGGTGCCGGCCTGGATGATATGTTCGATGCGACCGTAAAGATTGAAATAGGTCGGGTTAGCCTCGTATACCACCGGCGCCCCTTCCAGTCCGCTGTTATCAATGAACAGATTGATGCGATAACGGTCGAAGGATGGCTCCTGGCGAACGACCTTCCCTCCCCCCAGGGCAATCTGCTGCCCCTGACCGGGACGGAATTCCTCAACCCGGTTCAGGATGTCTGCCTTGCAATTACTGAAGTGTTTCAGGATTTTTTCGTTTTCCTGGTATTTTTTTTCGAGAGCATCGAACAGCTTCTCCAGGGCCGTATCGAAAAAGGTTCTTTCCATCTCCAGGATAGCGTTGCGCATCTCTTTTTCCAGGTCCACGACATGGCGCAGAACCTCGTTCAGCAGTTCCTGCAACTCGGCCCCTTTTTCCTCGAAGTGCTTTCGCTCTTCCTCGGAGAGATCGGTATATTCCTGCTGGGAAAGGGGCTGCCCATCCTTGGTCGGAACCAGGACCAGCCCACCGACGGTCCGCTGCAGGACAAATCCCTCCTCGTTCACCCGCTCTTCGAGTTCCTGGACCAGATTCTTGTTTTTTTCCTGGGATTCCAGATTAATGCCGGTCTTGGCCTGCTCGTATTCCTTGCTTTCAAAGATTTTCGGGATGGTGTCCGCCAGTTGCGACACCAGTTCTTCCATGTCCTTGAAAAATTCACGGCCGACACCGGCCTGCAACCGGATAGAGACCGGACGGGAGCCATCCTCGAAATCATGAGCATAGCACCAGTCGTCCGGTACCGGCTCTTTTTGCGCCCTTTTGTCCAAAACCCGCCTGATGGTGGTGGACCGGCCTGTTCCAGGCTCGCCGAGAATGAAGATATTGAATCCCTTGGCGTCGATACCGAGGCCGAAATCAATGGCCGTCAAGGCCCGGTCCTGCCCGATGGTCTCATCGGGGCAGCACAGATCACGGGTGGTAGCGAATTCGAATTGAGCAGGATCGCAACGCCATTCCAACTCTTCGGGAGAAAGACGGAACTGTTTCACGATTGACTCCCTCTTTTTGATATCGGACCGATTCAAGCATCATCCGACGGTGGTAATTTATTGAGTCATTTCCAGAATTTTCAATATAATAGTAACAACTGAAAGGGGGAAGGCAACCTCGGCCTTCCGGCCCTCGGATGGGATGACATGGAAAGTTTCCTCGAAAATCTATTCGCCTGGCTGCCCGAAGGGTGGCTCTACTATACCCTGATCTTTTCGGTCACCCTCTCTGAATCGATCGTCCTGATCGGCTTGCTGGTGCCCGGCAGCACGCTGATCGTTTTTTCCGGATTCATTGCCGCGCACGGCAAAGGCGATCTGACATCGATCATTTTGGCTTCCGTGGCGGGCGCTTTTCTGGGCGACTTGATCAGTTATGTCCTCGGCGGCAGGACAGGCCCTCAGTTACGACACTCCCGGATATTCAAAAAACGTCTGCACCTGATTTGGAAAGCGGAATTATTTTTTGCCTCCCACGGCGGGAAAAGCCTGTTTTTCGGCCGGTTCATGGGGCCGTTGAGAGGGATGATGCCCTTTGTTGCGGGTTGTACCCGCCTGCCGCTGGGCTCCTTTCTGGGCTTTACCCTGGTCAGCAGCATCCTCTGGGGGATCGTCTATCCGGGACTTGGCTTTCTGGGCGCCGCGAGTTGGCAAAAGTTACAGCGCTTGACGGGGAAGCTCAGTTTGCTGATCGGCTTCCTGCTGGTCCTTTTCATCCTTAACGGGCTTTTCTGGAAAAAGCTGTTTCCCCGACTGGTAAATCGCGTCACGAAACTCTGGCCGCGCATTGCCAAGGGCTGGGCATCTTTTCTGAACACCCAGGCCATGAGCGGGTTTGCCGGCCGCTATCCGCGCCTTTGGACTTTCCTGGCCGGGCGGTTCAGCCTGAAACGCGGTTCGGGTCTTTACCTTACGGTCGGCTTCAGCCTCAGCGTTCTTTTTTCAGGGGTTTTTTTCTGGCTGGTTGAACACATTTCCCTTTTCCATGCAGTTGATCACCAGATTTACCAATTACTCAGCCGATATAGTCACCCGCTAGCCGATCGACTGATGATCATGATCACCTCCCTGGCGGATGGTCAGATGCTGTTGTTGATCACCGGCGTCATTTTTCTCTGGCTGGTGCTGAACAACCGCGATTTTTCGGCAGTCATCCTGCTTGGCGGGATGGGCGGCGGTCAGGCCCTGGTCGTCCTGTTGAAGATTTTTTACCAACGGACCCGTCCCCTGCCTTTTGTCGTCGATCTGCCGGCCACCAGCTACAGCTTCCCGAGTGCGCATGCCTTTTCGGCCATGTTGCTGACCGGGCTTCTGGTCTATTTTCTGCTCGGCACGATTCGGGAGTGGCCTTACCGTCTGGGACTTCTCATCGGGGCCAGCTTCCTTGCTCTGCTGATCGGCCTGAGCCGCTGCTATCTCGGCATTCACTGGTTCAGCGATGTCATTGCCGGTTTCGTCCTGGGAATCATCTGGCTCACTTTTCTGCTTACCGCACTGGAAATCAGGCGGCGCTTTGCCGGGGAATTCCCCTGGCGAACCGGATGGGAGCCTGTGCGGATATCTTCCCGATTACGCCAGCTGATTCTGTTGCTGGCCTTCTTCGCAGTCTTCTTCATCATTCTCTACCACCTGCTGGTTCAGGCGGGGCTGGTCTGATTCAACTCGAAAATATTGCTAAAGGGACAGGTTTTATTTAGGATGAGCGGCCCTTCAATCCCTTTTTCAGGAGAAAACCAAATGCCTGTCCGCTTACCCGCCGAGTGGGAACCCCAGGACGGGGTTCTGCTCGCATGGCCCCATGAACAAACCGACTGGGAACCGGTACTACCACTGGTCATCCCGGTTTTCGTCCGTATCGCCACAGAAATCAGCCGGTTCGAACAGGTACTGATCGTCACCTCGGACGAGGGAATGGTTGCGGATCTGCTTCGCCAGGGGGGAGCCAACCTGGGGAAAATACGGATCATGGAAGTCCCCGCCAACGATACCTGGTCCAGGGATTTCGGCCCCATTACCCTGCTGGAAAAGGGTCGGCCAGTGCTTCTGGACTATATTTTCAACGGCTGGGGCAACAAATTTCCCGCCGACCTCGATGACATGATTACCGGCCGCCTGCATGAAGCAGGCTGCTTCGGCAATATCCCCCGGCACATTATCGACCTTGTGCTGGAGGGGGGCAGTATCGAAAGCGACGGCGCGGGCACCCTTCTGACCACCACCGAATGCCTGTTGAATCCCAACCGGAATCCGGGGCTGACCAAACAGCAACTCGAAACCCATCTGCGACTACAGCTCGGCGCAAGCCATTTTCTCTGGCTCAACCACGGCTACCTGGCAGGGGACGACACCGATTCCCATATCGACACCCTGGCCCGCCTCGCCCCGGAGGATACCATCCTCCATGTGACCTGCGACGATCCCGCCGACGAGCATTATGAGGCCCTCAAGGGGATGGCCGAGGAACTGCGGACCTTTCGCACCCCGCAAGGCAAACCATTTCGCCTGCTGCCCCTGCCCCTGCCTGAGGCCAAATTCGATGCCGACGGGGAACGTCTCCCCGCAACCCATGCCAATTTCCTGATCATCAACGGCGCGGTACTGGTGCCCCTTTACAACGATGCAACGGACAAAGGAGCCCTTGAAACGATTGGTGAGGCTTTTCCGGATCGTGCTATCATAGGGATCGACTGTTCGGCGCTGATACTGCAACACGGATCCTTGCATTGCGTCACCATGCAACTACCCCGAGGAGTTCTCTCATGAACGAAGACCGTCCCCTGATTACCGGTCTGGTGCAGCACAGTTGCACCTCCGACCGCCAGGCCAACAGGGACAAGTGCGTGGCCGGAATCCGCGAGGCGGCGGCCCGGGGCGCCACCCTGGTGGTGCTGCAGGAACTGCACAACAGCCTCTATTTCTGTCAGACTGAAGACTGCGCCAACTTCGATCTGGCCGAGGAGATTCCCGGTCCCTCAACCAGCCTGTTCGGTTCCCTGGCCCGGGAACTCGGGGTAGTCATCGTCGCGTCCCTATTCGAAAGACGGGCTCCCGGGCTTTATCATAATACCGCCGTGGTTCTGGAGCGGGACGGCAGCCTCGCCGGTCGCTACCGGAAAATGCACATTCCCGACGATCCCGGTTATTATGAAAAATACTATTTCACCCCCGGAGACCTGGGTTTCCAGCCGATTCGCACCTCCGTCGGCAGCCTCGGCGTGCTGGTTTGCTGGGATCAGTGGTATCCGGAAGCAGCCAGGCTGATGGCCATGGCCGGAGCGGAGATGCTGATCTACCCCACCGCCATCGGTTGGGACCCTGCGGATACTAAAGAGGAACAAGGGCGACAACTGGAGGCCTGGCAAACCATCCAGCGCGGCCACGCGGTGGCCAACGGCATTCCGGTGATAACCGTCAACCGGGTCGGGTTCGAGGAAGACCCGAGCGGTTCCGGGCCAGGTGCCCTCTTCTGGGGCAACAGCTTCGTCGCGGGCTGCCAAGGTGAATTGCTGAGTCAGGCGGAAGGAGAAAATGAGCAGACCCTGGTGGTTCCCATCGATCGGCACCGCAGTGAGCAGGTCCGCCGTATCTGGCCTTTTTTGAGGGATCGGCGCATCGACGCCTATGAGGACCTCCAGCGCCGGTTCCGGGACTAGAGATATTGCGCAATCGTCAATCGCACGCCATCACAAACCGGAAAATCAAAAGGGCCCCGTATATTCGGGGCCCTTTCTGATATTAATTCGACGTCAGAACTCTATTTAATGGCCTATCCCAAAAAGAGGTTCTGACTGCGTGCCCTGTTGGCAAGGATGGTATGATCAACCATTTCTCCGCAGGAACAGCACTTCCAGGCATCAAAAGTCCTGACAAAATCATAAAATTTCTCAGCGTACATCCGGCTTTTGCACTTGGGACATCTCATGTTTTCCCCCTGTTTTACGATAAGACAAACTGGCGTTTTTGGGTGTCTGGTTGGTATCAGACTTAATTACACAAGATGTGCCACTCCGGCAGAAAAAAAGTTTCACCTCATTGTCTTCTATTTTTTCTCCTTTATTTTCATAAGGTTACAAAACGGTTGCCTGTCAAAAAAATGTCCGCCACGCCTCGATTCGCTTTTTTCCGATCCCCGAAACCCGTTTCAGATCCTCCAGAGAGGCAAAATCGCCATTTTTTTGGCGGTCTACTTCAATTCTCTCCGCCAGCTTTGGCCCAATTCCGGGCAAAGCCTGCCAATCGTCACCGACCATGGTATCAGGATGCAAAGGGATTCCCAGCACGATCCGTTGGGAGGCAGGCATCCATTTCCTGAAAATCTCTATGTTTCCGCTAGCTTGTACCTGTATGTCCAGAAATTCTCCGGGATTTAACGGCCGGTCAAGCTGTTCATCGAAGGGCGGCGGCAGTTGTTTTCCCTTGACCGCCATTCCAATGACGCTTCTCGGAGATTGTCCGTCAAAAAATTGATGAACCCCAGGATCGGGAAATCCTTCCCCGAGAGCGACCCAGTTCGGTTCCGGGTCGGAACGGAAAACGGCCGGGGGCTCTTCCCTCTCGGGAAAAACCGCCCGGCCGTAACGAATGCCAGTCAGGATGAGCAATAGGCCAAACAGCAGGATCAGCCCCCGTGGCAGGTTCATGATTCCTGTTCTTCCTGCTCCTTGAGAAGTTTGAACTGCAGGGCATCAACCAGCGCCTGATAGGAGGCATCGATGATGTTGTCGCTCACTCCCACGGTACCCCACCGCATCTTGGGGTCGCCCGATTCGATCAGCACCCGGGTCACCGAGGCAGTGCCCCGACCGGCGGGCAGGACGCGGACCTTGTAGTCCAGCAATCGCATATCCTTGATTTGCGGATAGAAGTTTTCCAGGGCCTTGCGCAAGGCATTGTCCAGAGCGTTGACCGGGCCGTTGCCCTCGGCGGCGGTGTGTTCGATCTTCCCGCCAACCTTGACCTGCACCGTCGCCTCGGAAAGAGGCTTATCCTCGCCGTGACGTTTGCAATCGATCACCCGGAAACCGATAACCGAGAAATACTGTTTCACCGTCCCGAGGGCACGGCGCATAAGGAGTTCAAAGGAGGCTTCCGCGCCCTCGAACTGGTAACCCTTGTTTTCGAGGTCCTTGATTTTATCGAGGATCTCGATGGTGATGGGGTCCTTGCTGTCGAGATTGATATTGAACTGCTGGGCCTTGGCCAGGATATTGGACCGGCCGGAAAGATCGGAAACCAGGACCCGAGTGACGTTACCGACCAGTTCCGGCCGGATATGCTCATAGGTTTCGGGATGGCGCTGGATGGCCGACACGTGAACACCGCCCTTATGGGCGAAAGCCGAATTGCCAACGTAAGGCTGGTGGTTGTTCGGCACCAGGTTGGCCAGTTCGTACACGTAGCGGGACACCTCACGCAACCTCGCCAACTGGCCATCCCTGAGGCACGCAAGGCCCATTTTCAGTTGCAGGGCGGGAATAATGGAACAGAGATTGGCGTTTCCGCAACGCTCGCCGAAACCGTTTATGGTCCCCTGCACCTGTTCGGCTCCGCAATCCACCGCAAGCAGCGAGTTGGCCACGGCGCAGCCGCCGTCGTTGTGGGTATGAATACCAATCGCGGCGGTAATGGCTTTCTTGACCTCGGCCATGATCGGCGGAATTTCCTGGGGCAGGGTCCCGCCGTTGGTGTCGCACAGCACGATGCAGTCCGCCCCTGCGTCCTGTGCGGCTTTCAGGGTTTTCAGGGCATATTCGGGATTGGCCTTGTAGCCGTCGAAAAAATGTTCTGCATCGTAGAAAACCTCGGCGACGTTCTGCTTCAGATACACCAGGGAGTCGTAGATGAGCTGCAGGTTTTCTTCCTCGCTGATGCGCAGAGCCTCCCGGACGTGAAAATCCCAGGTTTTACCGAAAATGGTGATCGCATCCGGTTCTGCCTGAATCAGGGTTTGCAGATTATGGTCCTTTTCGGGTGTCGTTTTGGCTCTTCGGGTTGAACCAAAGGCGGCAATCTTCGCCCGGAAAAGGGATTCCTTTTTGATTTCCTTGAAAAAGGCGATGTCCTTGGGATTTGAACCGGGCCATCCGCCCTCGATGTAATGGATCCCCAGTTCGTCCAGTTTCCGGGCGATCCGGATCTTGTCCTCCACCAGAAAAGAGATTTCCTCGGCCTGCGTACCATCCCTCAGGGTCGTGTCGTACAATCGAATCGAACTCATTGACTTTTATCCTTTGCCCCTTTCCGGAAATCCTGGCAGGGCTATTCAGGCTTGGCATCCTTTTTGGCCAGACCAAAGGCTTCGTGAAGCAGGCGAACGGCCAACTCGGTGTATTTGGCATCGATCACGCAGGAAATCTTGATCTCACTGGTGGATATCATCTGAATATTGATACCTTCCCCGGACAGCACCTCGAACATCTTGCTGGCGACACCGGAATGGGAACGCATGCCGACCCCGACAATGGAAATCTTGGCGATGTTCTCGTCCCCCTGCACCCCGGCTGCGCCGATTTCGCGCCCCGCAGCTTCGACGGCTTTCATGGCCTTTTTAAAATCACCGCGGGGCACGGTAAAGGTGAGATCGGTAAAACCTTCGTGGGATACGTTCTGGATGATCATATCCACCGTGATATTGGCCTTCGACAACGGGGTAAAAAGTCGGGCGGCGATACCAGGCTTGTCGGGTACGCGCATCACGGAAATTTTTGTTTCATCCTTGTTGTAGGTTACCCCCGAAACCAGAACGGTTTCCATATCTGCATCCTCCTTCATCACCAGAGTGCCTGGGTTGTCATTGAAACTGGACCGTACATGCACGACGACGCCGAATTTTTTGGCGAATTCCACGGAACGGATCTGCAATACCTTGGCGCCGAGCGAGGCCATCTCCAGCATCTCGTCGTAGGAAATCCTGTCGATCTTGGAGGCGTCCGAAACGATGCGCGGATCGGTGGTATAGACTCCGTCGACATCGGTGTAGATTTCACAGACATCGGCTTTGAGTGCGGCCGCCACGGCCACCGCCGAAGTATCGGAACCGCCGCGGCCGAGGGTGGTCAGATTCCCCTCGCGGTCGACACCCTGAAAGCCGGCCACGACGACGATCGCCCCCTTTTTGAGATCCTCCCGGATCTTCTGGTCACAGATATGCTCGATGCGGGCCCTGGAAAAAGAACTGTCGGTGAGAATCGGCACCTGGTGCCCCAGGTAGCTTTTGGCCTGATAGCCCATGCTCTGCAGGCACATGGTGAGCAGTGAAATCGTCACCTGTTCCCCGGTAGCCACCAGCACATCAAACTCACGCTCGCTGGGGAATTCACATATTTCGTTGGCCAAGCCCACCAGTTTGTTGGTTTCGCCCGACATGGCGGAAAGCACAACGACCACCTCATTGCCACGGTCCCGGGTTTCGGCCACCCGCCGGGCAACATTGCGAATCCTGTCGACGGTACCTACAGACGTACCGCCGTATTTCTGTACTACCAGGGCCATGACTTTCTTCTCCTCCTTGGCAACTTAAAAACCGGCGCCGGGAAACCCTGTCGCGGATCCCGAGCCGGATGGTCACAGGCGTTTTTCACCAGGTGTCGCTTTGTGAACAGCCAGGCCGTCCACGTCCGCGGCGCTCTCCATGATCATCTCGGCCAGGGTCGGGTGAGCGTGGATCAGGGCGGCCAGATCGGATGCTTTACTCCTGGCATGCATGGCGGCGGCCACCTCGGCGATCAGCACGGAGGCCTCTTCGCCAACGGCCGAAGCCCCCAGGATGGTCCCGTCCCGCCGGTCGGCGACCAGCTTGACGAAGCCCCGGGACTCGCCCTCGCAGAGGGCCTTGCCGTTGGCCCGATAGGAAAACCGGCCGGTTTTGTACTCAATTTGTTTCGCTCGGCAGGCCGACTCGGTCAACCCCACCTGAGCCATCTCGGGCAGGGTGAAGACGGCACTGGGCAGAACCCGGAAATCGACCCGGGCTTCGCCGCCCAGGGCATTTTCCACCGCCACGGCGGCCTGATGAAAGGCCGCATGGGCCAGTTGCGGGCCCCCGGTCACGTCGCCCACGGCATAGAGACCGGCCAGCGAGGTACGCATACCTTCATCGACCACCACCGCCCGGCCTTCCAGCCGAACCCCGTATTCCTCCAGAGCCAGCCCCTCGCTGTTGGGTACCCGGCCGACCGCCACCAGGGCTTTTTCGGCCTTGATCCTTTCGCCACCCGCAAGCCGGGCAATCACCGAACCGGCCGACGGATCGAGCCCGTCGATGGTGGTTCCGGTGCGCACCTCGACCCCCTGGGCTTCGAGGGATCGGACGATTTCGCGAACCGCGTCGCCATCACTGTCCCCCAGTAACGTGCTCTGCTGCTCAATCAATACGACGCGACAGCCGAAGGCCGCAAAAATGGCGGCGAATTCACAGCCGATATATCCGCCGCCAACCACCAGCAGACTCGCGGGGAGCTCTTGAATAGCAAGAATTTCCCTGCTGGTCAAAATATTTTTCCCGTCGACCGCCAGGGCGGAAGGACGGGCGGAAGTCGAGCCGGTAGCCAGGATGACGTTTCGGGCCCGGATGTGCCCGACGACCCCTTGCCGGTGAATGGCCACACGCCCCGGTCCTTCAAGTTTGGCCTGGCCCTGAATGGTATCCACGCCATGGTCCTTGAGCAACTGCTGCAAACCACCAGTCATGTCCCGGACCAACCCGTTTTTCCTGCGGACAGCTCCGGCGAAATCGAAAGACCAGTTGTCGATTTTCACGCCGTGATCCGCGGCCGTTCCCAGGCGGCGCAGCAGCCGAGCCGTGGCGTGGTAGGCCTTGGTGGGGATGCAACCATGCTGCAGGCAGGTCCCCCCAACCCTTTCCAGTTCCACAAGACAGACCCGGGCTCCCCGCTGGGCACCCCGGATGGCTGCCGTATAGCCGCCCGGTCCGCCGCCGATAACGGCAATGTCATACTCAGTCATCGCACACGATCCGGCAGTTCCACTTGCCCCTGAAATCCTCGAGGATGATTGCGGCAGCGTTTCCCCGTGGGCGAAAAGTAAAGGTCCGTTCCTCCACTTCCCGATGAACTATGTCCACGGCCAGGTACTCGGTGGCCAGGTCCGGAAAACGGTCGGCCCATTCCACGACCGCCACCCCTGACCCGGGCAGATAATCCTCGAAACCGAGTTCGGCGAAATCCTCCCCCGCCGGAAGCCGGTAAAGATCGAAGTGAAACAGCTCCAGCCGCCCGCGATAGGAGTTCATCAATGTATAAGTGGGGCTGACAATCGGTTCCTCTTCGGGAACCTCCAGCCCCCTGGCCAGACCCTGGGTGAAACAGGTTTTACCGGCCCCGAGATCGCCGCAAAGCAGCACCATCAGAGGCTGACGAATCGCCTGGCCGAGGCATTTTCCCAGCAGACGGGTCGCATCGGGGGAAAAGGTGGTAACGGCCCACTCGGCCATGGTTCAAAACCCCATGCTGCGGATGATGTCGAGGCGCGCCACCACCCCGATCAACAGCTCATTTTCAACTACGGGGATCAGATGAAACTTCTTTTCGACCATCATCGCGGCAATCTCATGGACGGTGGTATCGGGGCCACAGGTGGTGACCTCGCGGGTGCAGATCTCCCCGACCTTTTGAGCGGTCAGC
>Ga0326597_10007797_pt1 | contig 14517 bp, 19 predicted proteins | sample RVTome_12_FD_203789 | JGI IMG/M metagenome (GOLD analysis project Ga0326597, IMG submission 203789) | Soil microbial communities from uranium-contaminated site in the Upper Colorado River Basin, Wyoming, United States - RVT100D185 | ecosystem: Environmental > Terrestrial > Soil > Contaminated >... | reverse complement strand
GCTCGACCAGTCGGGTGGTCGGGCACCGCCACACGAACCTGGCGACCGGACCGAGGACCACTGGGTCGTACAGCATGAGGAGTGGCCGGTTGTACTCGCTCTGGCCCCGGTAGGCGGGATCGTCACGATCCATCGAGTTCGGGCGGTCCTCCGTCGTGGTCGCTGCCGGTTGGATCGGCCACGAATGTACATCAGCGCGTCCGGCGGCTCGGGAACTCGGGTGACATTCCTGCACGCTGATCGAGCCGAGTATCCTCGCCTGGTGGCGACCCCGAATGGGATCCCTGGCAGATGGGCCGTCGGCAGGCGGATGGCGAGACCGATGCTGGCGTACCTCCTGATCGTCACTCTCGGCGTCTGGGTTTACCTGGCGGTCGAAGACGTCAAGCAGGGTGGCGATCTCGTTCGTGCTCCGGTCACGGCTGCCGCCGCGCTCGTCGGGTCCGGACTGGGACCGCTGGCCTTCCTCGCCTTCCTGTTGATCCCCGCAATGGTCATCACCACCGAGCTCGTTCATCGGTTCGAGGCAACGACGCGCGCCGCTCGATCAGTCCTCGGTGCAGCCTCGTGGGCCGGGTGGTGCCTGTTCGTCGCGATCACTCTGGCCGTAGCAAGCCGCGTTGTCCTTGTGCCCGAGACGCTTGCCGGCGACCTCGTCTTGTTCGCCGCATCGGGCGCGGCGTTCTCGCTGCTTGCCTTCGACGGGTATCAAGCGCGGGCCGGCAGAGCCCTGACACTGTTGGCGCTGGCCGTGCCAGCTTGCGTCATCCTCGGGAGCATCTGGATGGCCGGGCGCTGGGCAAGTGCGGTCTGAGTCCGCAGCCTCAGGTGCTACTGGCGCCCGCTCACTGACGTGTGGTTGCCTACCCAGATCTGCCTATGCGAGCAGCCACAGCGAAGGCGAGGAAATAGGCGTCGAGGGATGCGGCAGTCGAGCCGTAGTCGTTGTGGCCGACAAGGAAATCGCAGACGACCTCGCGCGCTCGAGCGATCTCCTTGCGCCGGGTCGCCCACCGATCGTCGCAAAGCGTGAGATCGAACAACTCGAGGGCTCGATCCAGAGCGGAAAGGAACCGCGCTTCGTTGCCCTGCGCCTTCCCTCTCGAGGCGCGTCCGACCTCGCTCCCGATGTTCCCGAGTTGCTCCATCAGGGTCAGCTCGCGCCACCGGCCGGCCGCGAGGTCGACATGGAGCGTCTTACTCGTCATCGAACCAATCGTCCGACGATGGCGACGATCTGCTGCTGAACCGCCGGGTCGTCGACCGCTCGCGATCGATTGCCCTGCCCGGGACGCACATTGATCATGGAGTCGAACTCAAGCCAGCCCGGTGTCCCGTGTTCGGCCGGGTAGAGGTTGATGCCCCACAAATCCGACTGTGTCGAGCCCAGATCAAGGAGTATCGCCTCCTCGTCCGCGTGCAGCTCGCCACCGATGGCCATGATCTCGACACGCACATCCACGACGGCCTTCACCAGGTCCCCGAAGCGACCTTGAGCCATCGCCTGGAGGCGGTCGATGGTGATCGGCTCCCGAACGATCTCGATGCCGCTCGGCTCGGCCCTCATGCGCCCTTCACCTCTCGGCATCGGTCCAGAACCATCAACGGGTCGACCGAAGGGCAAGTGTGAACGTTCGGTCAGGCGCGGACGCGGCGACTGGAGCGACCTACCGCGGCAGCGGCTTTCCGCATGCCGAGCAGGTGTCGTCGGTCACGAGGTTGCCGACACCGCAGGCGGGGCACCGCTTCATGCCTTCGGTGGCCGTGGCGTAGGGATTCTCCCGGCTGGCGTCTGCGTCGGCCATCCGGTCGCGGTTGAGGATCGCGACGGTGGCGAGGATGCCGACCACGGCCGCGCCGACCAACAGGACGAGGATCGTCGTCTGGTCCATGCCGATTCCCCCGCTGGCTGGAGCCCGGCCCCCGGCGCCGGACTCGCCAACGTGTCCACAGGCTACCCCAGCCGCCAAGCCCCGTGCCCATACCGCCGCTGCTACGATGCCCGTGGTGACCGCGTCGACGCCGCCCACGTATCGACTGACCGAGGAGCAGACGCTCCTCCGCGACGCCGTCCGCGTCATCGCCGACGACCTCGTCGCGCCGCGGGCCGCCGAGATCGACAGGACCGGCGAGTTCCCGCAGGACCTGCGCCAGCTGCTCGCGGCCCAGGACATCCTCGCGCTCCCGTTCCCGGTGGAGCACGGTGGCCTCGGCGGCGAACTGCTGTCGCTCTGCCTGGCGATCGAGCAGCTGAGCCGCGCCTGCGCCACGACCGGTCTGATCCTCGCCGTTCAGGGTCTCGGCGCTCTGCCGCTGCTCATGGCCGGCACGACAGAGCAGCAGGCGCGCTGGATCCCGCGGCTGGCGTCCGGCGAGCATCTCATCGCCTTCGCGCTGACCGAGGCGGAGGCCGGCTCGGACGCCTCCGCCATCCGCACCCGGGCCGTCCGCGACGGCGACGACTACGTCATCACCGGTGCCAAGCGGTTCATCAGCCACGGCTCGGTCGCCGATCTTATCACGGTCTTCGCGGTGACCGACCCCGACGCCCCTCGCCACGCGCGGTTGTCGTGCTTCGTCGTCGAGGTCCCGACGGCGGGCTTCGCGGTGACCCGGCTGGAGCACAAGATGGGTCTGCGCGGCAGTCCGACCGCCGAGCTCGCCTTCGATGGCGTGCGCGTCCCGGCCGCGAACCTGGTCGGGGACGAGGGTGATGGCTTCGGGATCGCGATGCGGACGTTCGATCGCAGCCGCCCGGGGATCGCCGCCCAGGCTGTCGGCATCGCACAGGGCGCCCTCGAGGTCGCGAGCGCATATGCCACGGAGCGTCGCCAGTTCGGCAAACGCATCGGCGACCTCCAGATGGTCGCCGCGATGCTCGCCGACATGGACGCCGCCACCGAAGCCGCCCGCCAGCTGCTGTACAAGGCGTGCGTCGAGATCGACGCCGGCTCGCCGGACGCCAGCCGGTGGTCGGCGATGTGTAAACTCGTCGCCGGGGACGCCGCGATGCGGGTCACGACCGACGCCGTCCAGGTCCTGGGTGGTTACGGCTATATCGAAGAGTTTCCCGTCGAGCGCATGATGCGCGACGCGAAGATCACCCAGCTCTACGAGGGGACCCAGCAGATCCAGCGGTTGGTCGTCGCGCGGGCGTTGCTCGGCAGGGACGACTGACGCGCCGCAGGGAGGAACTCGGCCACGTGCGCATCGTCGTCCTGATCAAACCCGTCCCGGACCCAGCCTCCGCGGGTGAACGCCTCGGACCGGACGACCGGCTCGACCGGGCCGCCGTGCCGGCGGTCGTCAACGGCAACGACGAGTACGTCCTGGAAGCGGCGCTCAAGCTGGTCGAGGCGGCGGGGGAGGGCGAGATCACGCTCCTCTCGATGGCCCCGGCCAACGCCCCGGAGACGCTGCGCAAGGCCCTCGCGATGGGCGCCCATCGCGGCGTCCACGTGACCGACCCGGCGCTCGCCGGGTCCTGCGCTGCGTCCACGGCCAGGGTCCTCGCGGCCGCGCTGCACGAACTCGAGTACGACATGGTCTTCGCCGGCATCGATTCGTCCGACGGCGTCGGCGGGATCGTCCCGGCGGCGATCGCCGCCCACCTCGGGCTCCCGTATCTGTCGTACGCCGCCCGCATCGAGCCCGACATGGCAGGCCGCACCGTCCGCGTCCGGCGCATCAGCCCGACCGGGTACGATCTCCTGGAGGCGCCGCTGCCGGTCGTCATCGGCGGTACCCAGGCACTCGGTGAGCCGCGCTACCCGTCGCTCAAGGGGATCATGGCCGCCCGGGGCAAGGAGATCGTGACGCGGTCGTTGGCGGACCTCGGTCTCGACTCCGCGGGGATCGGCGGCAATGCCGCGACGACCGCCGTGCTCGGCACGCAGCTGCCGGCGGCGCGCGGGGCCACGGAGATCGTCCGCGGCTCGCCCGATGACGGCGCCGCCCGGATCGTCGAGTTCCTTGCCGAGCGGAGGATCATCTGATGGGCGCCCTGTGGGTCGTCGCCGAGCCCGGGCCGGACGGCGGACTCGCCCGGATCAGCACGGAAGCCGCGACGCTCGTCCGGGAGCTGGGGGTGGCCTCCGGTCGCGAGGTCGTCGGTATCGTGGTCGCCGCGGACCCGGCGCCGGCCGCGGCGGACCTGGCCAGCTACCTCCCGCTCGTCCTGACGATCGCCGACCCGGCCGCAACGAGCCAGACCTGGTCGGCCGTCGCGGCGGGCCACGTGGCCGCGCTCCTTGCCAGCGAAGCGCCCGACGCGGTCTTCGTCGGGGCCGGCGCGGACGGGCGTGACCTCGCCGGCGCCGTTTCCGCCCTGACCGGGCTGGGCGTGCTGGTCAACGCCACGGCCGTCACCTGGACGGAGAGCGGTCCCGCGGTCGAGATGAGCGTGTTCGGTGGGAGGCTGCTGACGACGTCGGGGTTCACGGGCGGCCGCGGGATCGTGACGGTCCGGCCCAACGTCACGACCGCATCCCCAGCCGGGACGGTCGGTCGGGTGGAGGCACGGACCGCGGACACCACCACCCCACTTCCCGCGGTCCGTGTCGTGGACCGCGTCAGCGAGGCCGGCGCCGCCGCCCCCATCGAGGAGGCACGGGTCATCGTCGCCGGCGGTCGGGGTGTCGGCGGCGCCGAGGGATTCGGGATCGTCCAGCAGCTCGCGGACACGCTCGGCGGCGCCGTCGGGGCCACGCGCGCCGCGGTAGATTCGGGCTGGATCGCGTACAGCCAACAGATCGGCCAGACGGGCAAGATCGTCAAGCCGGAGCTGTACCTCGCGCTCGGCATCAGCGGCGCGATCCAGCACAAGGTCGGGATGCGCACATCGGGCGCGATCGTCGCGGTCAACCGGGACGCCGACGCCCCGATCGCAGAATTCGCCGACCTGTTCGTCGTCGGCGACTTGTTCGAGGTCGGTGCGGCGCTCCTCGAGCGGTTGCGCGCCCGGTCGGGCTGAGCGCAGGGCCGGGGTAGCGCGAGCATGGAACTGGCGGTCCTCCTGCCGATCGTGGCGTTCATCGCGTTGGCGGCGGGGCTGGCGGTCGTCCTGCGCGGGACCGGCCGGATCGTCGCGCGGACACGCGAGCTGGAGCACTTCAAGAACGCGGTCCAGGACCTCGCGGCCAGGGTCGACACATCGCTCGCCGGAGCGTCTCGACAGATCGACGCGGTCCGCCGGCGCCAGGTCGGCCCCGAAACGATCGGCGAAACCGTCGCGGCCGCGACCGACGCCGTCGAGCGCTACGCGGAGGAGGCCCGCAGCCTGCGCGGACCGGTCGCGGCGCGGCAAGCCCGGGCGGCTCTCGTGGCGGAACTGGAACGGGCCGGACGCGCGCTCGGGATGGTCGAACACGGGGCCTCGATCCTCGCCGCGGCGCGGCGTGGGAGTCGCGAACTCGAGGCGCAGACCGCGATCAAGCGCGGCTACCTGAACCTCCTCCATGCGCGTGAGGCGATCGCCCGGCACGCCCTCGAGGCGCAGGACATCGAAGCCGACGACGGCCCACAGAGGGCGGGCCGTCGCATCGCCTGATCGGCCGGCGGGACCACACCATCTAGTGGTATCCTCGGGTGACACCACTATCCCTTGTGGTGTGAGCATGACAGGAGAGCGATGCGCTGCCCCGGCTGCGGCGAGCGGGAGACCCGCGTCGTCGACTCGCGCGACCTGGATGACTCGGCGACGATCCGGCGGCGGCGGGAGTGCGCCGCGTGCGCGATGCGCTTTACCACCTACGAGCGCATCGAGGCCGCCAGGCTCGTCGTCATCAAGCGCGACGGTTCGCGCCAGGAATTCGATCGCGCGCGGCTCGTCGCGGGCCTGCGCAAGGCGCTGACCCGGCGACCCGTTCCGGATGGAGCGGCCGAGTCAGCCGCCGACGCCATCGAGGCGGAACTGCGCGCCGCCGGCGTGACCGAGGTCCCCTCGTCGCGGATCGGGGCGCTGGCGATGGAGCAGCTGCGCGGCATCGACCAGATCGCCTACATCCGGTTCGCGAGCGTCTACCAGAGCTTCGAGGACCTCGAGGCGCTGAAGCGCGAGGTCGACACGCTGTTCGCCGAGCGCGGGACCGGGGCGCTGGTCAAGTGAGCGTCCTGTCCGACCGCGACATCCGGGCGGCCCTTGAGGACGGCACGGTCCGCATCGATCCATACGATCCGCAGGATCTCCAGCCATCGTCGGTCGACCTCCACCTCGACCGCAGCTTCCGGGTCTTCCGCAACAACCGCTACGCGTTCATCGACGTGCGGGCGCCACAACCGGATCTGACCGAACTCCTGACGATCGCCGATGACGAGCCATTCATCCTGCACCCGGGTGAGTTCGTCCTCGGTCAGACGTTGGAGTGGGTGGAGTTGCCCGACGACCTCGTCTCGCGATTAGAGGGGAAGTCGAGTCTTGGGAGGCTTGGGCTGCTCATCCATTCGACGGCCGGCTACGTGGATCCGGGATGGAAGGGCAACCTGACCCTCGAGCTGTCGAACGTGGCGAACCTGCCGATCGCGCTCTACTTCGGGATGCGCATCGGCCAGATCAGCTTCTTCAAGATGTCGAGCCCGGTCGATCGACCGTACGGCTCGCCGGAGCTCGGGTCGAAGTACCAGGGCCAGTCGGAGCCGACGGCATCCGCCTTCCACCGCGACTTCGACGCCGGGCGGGCGACCGGCGAGCCGTCGCGCAAGTAGTCCGATGGCGATGAACGACGCGGTCGACTGGGCGCGCGATCTCGGCGGTGGAGTCCGTGTCGCGCTGGTCCAGGCGGGCACCTTCCGGTCCGACGCCGGGACGCTGTTCGGGCCCGTGCCGTGGGTCCTGTGGGGTGGCCTCGTCAGCGACGAGGTCGACGACAAACGGAGGCTCCTGCAGGCGCTGAACTGCCTGTTGATCGAGACGCCGGCGGGTCGCGTGCTGGTCGAGACGGGGATCGGCGAGCGCGTGGACGACAAGACGAGGGCGATGCGTGGCTACGAGGGGCCGTGGATCGCGGCCGCGCTCGAGAGCGCGGGTTTCCTGCCGGAGAGCGTGGATGTCGTGGCGATGAGTCACCTGCATTTCGATCACGCCGGCGGGCTCCTGCGCGCAGACGGCTCGCGCGCGTTCCCGCACGCGAAGATCGTCGCGCAGAAAGCCGAGTGGGAGGTCGCTCTGGGTGACAACCCCCGGTTGGTGGCGAGCTACGTCCAGCCGGAACTGCGCCTCGTCGAGTCCTGGGGGATCCAGGGTTGGGCCGACGGTGAGCGCGAGATCCTGCCCGGCGTATCCGTCGTCCCGACCGGCGGCCATTCCGCCGGCCACCAGGCGGTCGTCGTGCGGGGTGGGGGAGACGGGGGCCGGACGCTGGCGTTCTTCGGGGATCTCCTCATGCGGCCGTGGGCCGCCAACCCGCGCTGGGTCACCTCGTTCGACGACTTCCCGCTCGATTCGGTGGCGCGCAAGGTGGAGCTGTTCGCCCAGGCCGTCGACGAGGACTGGATCGTCGTGCTGTCGCACGAGGCCCGGCGGCCGGTCGGGCGACTCGTGCGCGACCGGGACCGCTTCCGCTTCGAGGCGGGGTAGGCGTCTACCTCACGGCGCCGGACTGGCGCTCGGGACCGGCCCAGCCGGCAGGATCCGCTCGATCTGGGCGACGGCTCCGGCCTCGTCGAGCGGCGCACCGACGATCGAGGCGATGACCCCGTTCGCGTCGATGAACACCTGGGTCGGCAGGCCATAGCCCTTGTACGCCCGAAAGATCTCCCCGGACCGGTCGAAACCGATCGTGTAGCCCAGCTGGTAGCGCGCGGCGTAGGCCGCCACGTCGGCGGGCGAGGTCTCCTGGACGCTGATCGCGACCAACACCAGCCCACGGTCCTTGTAGCGCTCGGAGACGTCGCGCAGGATCGGGACCTCCGACTGGCACGGCGGGCACCACGTCGTCCAGAAGTTGACCCAGACCGCCTTGCCGCGCAGGTCGGCGAGGCGGATCGGGTTGCCGGTGAGGTCGTTGAGCTGGTAGGTCGTGCCGTCGTCGTTCTGAACGGCGAACTCCGGTGCAGACTCGCCGACCTTGAGCCCGACCGGCGGCGGCGACGAGAGGATGTATGCCGTGGCCCTCGGGTCGACGGTCACGGGCCTGGCCGCGGTATTGCCGAGCGGGGTCGTCACGCCGACGAGGACGACGAGCGCGATGAGGACAGCCGCGAGTGCCACGACGAGCTGGCGGCCGCTGAACGGTCCGATCACCCCATGGCGCTCGCGCTTGTGGCTGAACTCCGGTCGGTCCGTCACTCAGATCGCCGTGTTGAAGTTGAAGTAGCGCGGCAGCAGGGCGAGCCAATCGAACAGCATCGCGACCCCGATGAACGCGACGAGCAGGCCACCGATCAGCGACACGGTGCGACCGTGCCGGACGAGCGGCGCCATGAGCCTAGGGGCCCGGTCGTACACCGCGGCGATGAGCAGGAACGGCAGCCCGAGCCCGAGCGTGTACGCGACGAGCAGGACAGTCCCCTGAAGGACGGTGCCGGTCGAGGCGGCCATCGTCAGGATCCCGCCGAGGATGATGCCGATGCACGGCGTCCAGCCGATGGCGAAGATCGCCCCAAGCCCGAACGACGCCAACCAGCCACCACCCGGACTCACGACCCGTCCGCCGAGGCGGTCACCCATCGACGGGGTCGCCGACCCGCTGCCGAGCGCGATCGAGCCGGTCGTCGATGCGAGCGAGGTCGCCGCGCCCGTCTCGAGCGGGCGCCACGTGCGCTCGAGGACCGGGATGTGGATGAGCCCGGCGAGGTTGAGGCCCAGGACGATGAGGACGAGACCGCCGATCATCCGAAGCGCCGGCAGGTAGTCGACGAGCGGCCCGGCGGCGAACGTCGCCGTGATTCCGAGGAGCGTGAAGACCGCCCCGAAGCCGGCCACGTACGCGATCGCGTGGCGCATCGCGGTCCAGCGCGACGGCGGCATCCCAGTCGCGTTCGCCGCGACCGCGATCGCCGTCAACTGGCCGAGGTATGCCGGCACGAGCGGCAGGACGCAGGGCGACAGGAAGCTGATGACGCCCGCAGCGAAGGCGACCAGGATCGTCAGGTCGGTGCCGGACATCGGACCGTCAGGCGTCCAGGGCGTCGGCGAGGAGCCGGCGGATCTTGCCAGCGCTCAGCGCCAGGTCGAGCTGTCGGTCGCCGATCTCGAGCACCGGAATGGTGGTGAGGAAGGCGCGCTCCCATTCCGGGCGTGTCTCGATATCGCGCTCCACCAGGGTCGGCACGGGGAGGCCGTCACCGCGGCGCTGGTCGAGGATCGCCGTGACCAGCTCGCGCGACTCGTCGCACAGGTGACAGCCGGGCCGGCCGTACAGGACGAGGTCGAGGAGGGGAGTGTCGTGCATCTCGGTGCGGATTGTAGGCGAGGTCTGGTCGGAGGCCCGTCCACGGGTTCCCCGACCGGCAGACGCCGGCGGGCGCGGTACGATGGAGTCCGCGCCCCCGTAGCTCAGTGGACAGAGCGAGGCCGTCCTAAGGCCTGCGTCGGCGGTTCGAGTCCGTCCGGGGGCGCTTCCTTACCTCCAGACTCAACATCGGCTTGGGAGCCGCTGAACACGAACTAACATCAGGACGCGCGATCAGCGGGATCCCGACTGGTCCAGCGAGTACCGTGTGTTCAAGGATACGCACCCGATGCCGGGTTCTTCGCCGTCATGAGCCTACCTGCGGACTTGCTCTACCTGAGCCTCCTCATCGTCGGCATCGTCGGTTTCCGACGTCGCAGGGGATGGCCGTTCGCGGTGGCCGCAATCGTCGCTGGGGTGGCGCTGCTCCGCGATCTAGTCCAACTCCCGGAGGTCAGCTGGCGAATCGGGATTCTCGACATCGTTCTCGCCGGGTTGGTGGCCGTACTCGTCGCTGACGTCAAGGGCCTTCCACTGTCGATTGCGCGTCGCGTCGGGCTGGGCTTTCGAAGTCGCGAATGGGAGTTCGACGATCAGTTGCACCGATACAAGGAAGCCCTCGATCGGATCCTCATGAGCTATCCGCATTCGGCCGCTTGGCCTGAGTATGTGAGCTGGAAGTTGGATGCACTCCGACGCGTCTCGCCGACGTTGCGCCGGATGACGGCCATGCGTGCCCCTGACGTCGAATGGGACCGCCTGCGCGATGACTATGTCGCCTTGTATGAGGGCATCTTCGCGAACATCGCGCACGACGAACCAGCCGATAACGTCCACATCCTTCGCGTCGGCCAGGAAATCAAGGAGCGAGCAGATCGACTCCGGGTCGAGTACCGGGCGTCGGCCCACGCGCTCATCGCCGGTCGAAAGCCCAGGCTGTGACTGCTGGCTCTATCCGGTGGCATACCACCCAAGCGGGTCGCTACTGCGCGCGGGGGCCGTGCCCTCGAGTCCGTCCGGGGGCGCCAGAGTGATGTCGGATGCCACAGTCGGCCAAGGTAAGGCGATGAATGAGCTGCACCTCTACGAAGTGGTCCTCCGGAATATCGACCACAACGAAGCTCGGTTCGTCGTCGCCTGTTGGCTCGGCCCGAACAAGGCCATTGCAGTGGCCGTGCTGGCGAACGAGGCCAAATCACGGCCGTTGCGGGTATTCGATATCGCCGTGAATGATTGGGCATAGCGCCCGATTCAATACCGGGTGAAGCATTGGTTGACAGGCTCGAGTTCTAGCTCGCGGCGTATCAGTCGAGCGCGATCGCGCTGTGGGGCGGGTCCCCTAGTCCGTCCGGGGGCGCCATGGGCAGAGTGTCGTTGGCGGCAAGGAAGGGCCGCTCGGCAGGAACGAACTCGATATCGAAGTATCCTTGCGCGCCGCCCCCAGACAGTGGTCCGAGTCGGGCCCAAGCTGGCACGGAGCGCGGGTTCTTAGAGATCCGCCTCGTCCAGGGAAGACCGAGTTCGCAGCAGGCCGCGGCCGACGAGGACGAGCCACGCGATCGTGAGCAGGGACGTTGCGATCGCGAGAGGACGACCTCGCCGGTCAGCTCGGTCTGCGCCACCGAGGCGATGCCCACCAGGCCGGTCGTCACCCCCAGGATGCCGGGCGCCCGTCCGAACGCGCTGCGCAGGATCACCAGGCTGGTGACCAGGATCCCGATCGACAGCGTCAGGATGCTGTCGGTCGACTGCAGCGGGGAGCTGAGCACGGCGGAGGGGTAGCCTGCGGCCGCCACGAATATGGCGCGCTGGTCGACCGTCGCCGCCGTCGTGTGCTGCTCGCTGAGGGTGATCAGCGATACGTAGCCGGGCCAGGTCACGGCCAGGTCCAGCATCACGAAGAGGAGCGTGAATGCGGTCGCCAGGAGGATCGCGGACTCGTTCGACCGACGCAGCGCCGTGTACAGGGCGATCGAGACGGGGAGGAAGAGAAGGTCGGCGACCGTTGTGTTGTGTGATGTCAGCCGTATCGGCGCGGGTGCGGCCGGGTACAGTCCGGGACGTGCCTGCCACCGACGCCCGCCGCGCCCTGTTGCTCATCTGCGCCTTCGCGATCGCGGTCTCGACCAGCTACACGAACCACGGACCGGTGCTCGGGCTCATCAGTGGGGAGTTCGGGCTCGATTCGGCCAGCGCCGGGGCGATCGCGACGGCGTTCTTCCTGGGCGGCGCGACGCTGATGCTCTTCGGCGGCACCGTGGCGGACCGTCGCGGCGCCCGTCCGGCGGTGACCGCGGGCTTCCTCGTGACTTGCCTCAGCACGGTCGGCTGTGGGCTGCTCGCACCGAGCTACCCGGCCCTGCTCGCATGGCGATTCGTCGGCGGGCTCGGTGCCGGCTTCGCATTCGCGGCCGGAGCCGCCTATACGCGGGGCGTGTTCGCCGGACGCGGGCAGCACTTCGCCCAGGGCGTGTATGGCGCGTCGTTCCTTGCCGGATCGGCCATCACTCTCATCTACATGCCGATCCTCGCGGGGGCGGATGGCGACTGGCAGCGCGCCTACCTCGTCTCGGGGCTTGTCGTCCTTGGCATCTGGGTCGCCTGGTGGAGGCTCGCACCGCCGGGACCACCGCCGACCACGGGGAGCGGCGGTGGGACCGGCCTTCGCCCGGCCCTTCGGGCGCGCAACAGCTGGCTGCTTGGGCTCTGCCATATGTGCGGCTTCGGCCTCGCGATGGTCCTCGGGACGTGGGTCGTCACGTACGCCACGCGCGGGTACGGCCTCTCGCTCGCGGTCGCCGGGCTGCTCGGCTCGCTCGTCCTGGCTGTCGGGATCGTCGCCCGGTCGAGCGGCGGCATCCTCCTCGAGCGCGGGGTGCCGCCGATCCGCCTCATCAGGCTCGGTCTCGCGCTGGCGATCCTCGGGCTGGTGACGATGGCGGTCGCCGGCCACCTCGCGCTTGCGATGGTCGGACTGGTGGCGACCGGCCTCGGCGTCGGCCTGCCGTACGCCGCCGTCTTCAACGGCGCCGCCACGAGCGTCCCGGCAAGCCCCGCGTCGGCCCAGGGCTTTGTCGGTTGGGCCGGGGTGATGACGGCGATCGTCGGACCGCCGCTCGTCGGCAGGCTGCTCGATGTCACCGGCGGGTTCACCGGCGGGCTACTTGCCATCGCCACGTTCGCCTGCCTCGTGCTGGTCGCGACGCTCGCCATGCGGCCGTTTTCGTTCGCGGAGGACGCGCTGATCGTCGCCGAGCCCTGAGGCCCGGCGGGTGGACCCCGGTGGGCGGTGGCGGGCCCCGGGCTCGTCAGCGGGGACATGGTCACGCCGAGCATTTCATGACAAACGCCTCTAGGCAGCGCTGGTGGATGCGATCGACACTTCCTCGGTACGCGGGAGGCTCTGAAGCGCGGCCCACACGCCGGCCGCCGGGACCGCGCCGAGCCACTGGCGAGACCGCCCCGCTCCTGAACAGAAGGGAGTGCATTCCATGGCCGAGTCCGGACTGTTCATCGGTTGGGGCGACATCCGCTCGGGCCGAAGCGCCGCGTCGAACAAGGTGTTCGCGGAGGCCCTCGCGTACTGGCCGACGCTCGTGGCGGCGGGCGAGATCGAGAGCTTCGAGACCGTCATCCTTGGGGCTCACGGCGGCGATCTGGGCGGCTTCTTCATGTTGCGCGGCGACCCCGAGCGGCTGGGGCGACTCAGCATGTCGCCGGAGTTCCGGCGCCTCCTCCAGCGAGCCGACGCCGTCGTCGAGGGGCTGGGCGTCGTTCCCGCCTACGTCGATGCCGAGGCCGTCCGCGTGGTGGGTGAGTCCTACGAGGCGACCGCCGACCTGATCTGACGCGGTTCAGCGGGTCTGCGCGGCGGCGCCGGTCGTCGCGGCGCCGGGATCGCGGTACGGCACCGGAGGTCAGGCAGGTGGCGATCGAGGTCCCGCCGGCGCGCGTTCCGCGGCGAGGTGTGCCGCCGGGAGTGGCGCTGGGCGCGATCGTGGTGGCCCTCGTGGCGATCGTCGGGGCAGGCCTGTTGGGCAGGGCCGCGACCCCACCGGCCGCCTCGCACCCAGCTGCCATCACCGAACCCTCTGCGACCCCCGTCGACGAGTCCACGCCGTCGAACCAGACCTCGAGCGTGACGCCCGCTCCCTCTCCCGCGTGTGTGACCCCCGGCGCCGAGGCTTTGAACGGCGCGATCGCCCGCCATGCCCGACCGCTCAGTGGGACCGGGTTCGAGACGTTGACTGCCTGGGGCGGTGCCGACTGGGGCCTGGTTGCCGATGGCGAGGTCGGCTTCTGGGCCCTCAGTCCCGGGCGCCTGATCCGCCTGGACGCGAGCGGCAGGATGACTGCCGAATGGACGTTCGCCGACGACGCGGTCTTCGGCGCGTACGGCATCGTTGCGGCGCGGGAGGGTGGGGTGTGGCTGTGGGGCGGCCGGAGCCTCGCCTGGTTCGACGGCGAGATCCTCCGCGACGTGATCGGCGCCCCGAGCGATGTGAGCGACGTCGCGGAGGGCGCCGACGGATCGCTCTGGGCGGCGACCTACAGGGGCGGCGTGTTCCGCTGGGACGGTCGATCGTGGACCGACGTCTGCGGCCGGGGGACGGCGGGCATGATCCCGCATCTCGCGATCGACGCGCGTGGCGGGGTCTGGGTCGCTCCGGAACGTGGGATAGACGGCGTCTCCCACTTCGACGGCACGTCCTGGTCGATCCCCCCGACCGACCCCGCCTGGGTCCCCGACAGCTCGAACGAGGACACGGGGAGCTGGGTCGGCGGGCTCGTCGCTGCCGGGGACGGTTCCGTCTGGATGTCGTTCGGGGGGATCGGGCGCTTCGACGGTGTGTCGTGGACGGGGATCCCGTCCGATGGTGTGGACCTGTCGGGGACCGTCTCGCTCGCCGTCGCCCCAGACGGGACGGTCTGGGCCGCCACGGGCACCACGAGGTCCGGGACGAACGCCGGAGGTGATCCGCTGACCGGCATCCACATCGTCCACTTCGATGGGCGTGCGTGGACGGTGTACGACAGTGCGGATGGCCTGCCCGCCCCGACGCCGTCGACTCCCACGATCACCGCCGTCGCCGCCTCCCGCGAAGGCGTGCTCGCCGCGACGCGGGAC
>Ga0326597_10007796_pt1 | contig 14520 bp, 11 predicted proteins | sample RVTome_12_FD_203789 | JGI IMG/M metagenome (GOLD analysis project Ga0326597, IMG submission 203789) | Soil microbial communities from uranium-contaminated site in the Upper Colorado River Basin, Wyoming, United States - RVT100D185 | ecosystem: Environmental > Terrestrial > Soil > Contaminated >... | reverse complement strand
TTGTTGATGATGTCGATCTGCCCGGCGGCCAGGGCGTTCATCCGCTGGTTGGCGTCCGGCATGAAGTAGAACTCGATCCGGTCCACGTAGGGCAGGTTCTTGTCGAAGTAGCCCTTGTGGCGCTCGCCGAAGAGGTGCTGGTTGCGCTTCCACTCCACGAACTTGAAGGGACCGCTCAGGACCGGGTGGAGGCGGAACTTCTCGAGGTCCGTGTCGTAGGCCTTGGGCGAGACGAGCACGAAGCGGGAGAAGGCGCTCGACATGGCGTCGAAGGTCTGCGCCTTGCCCAGGTCCTTCTGGCGGACCCGGACGGTGTACTTGTCGATGACATCCACCTGGTCGATGTGGAAGAGATAGCCCACCCAGATGTTGCGCCACTTGTACTTGGGGTTCTTCTTCTTCATCTCCTCGGCCCACTTCGGGGCCGTCTTGTTGATGAGGTCGAGGTTCCACTTGACGGACGCGGCGTCGAGCGGGGTGCCGTCGTGGTAGGTGCCCCCGGGATGGAGCTTAAAGGTGATGATGCGCCCGTCCTCGGAGACCTCCCACTCCTTGGCCGCGTCTCCCACGACCTCGAAGTTCTCGTCGAGGCGGACCAGGCCGTTGCCCATCGCCTCGCGGTACACCTTGCGGGCGAAGTTGATGCCGATGACGTTCAGGTCCGGCGCCTCGCCCTCGATTCCGATGCGCAGCGTGCCGCCGCGCTTGGCGGCCTCCGCCCCGGCCGCGGGGGCCAGGACGAGGGCCAGGGTGGCCATGAAGGCCGCGGTCCGCGTCCACATCATGATGGTGTTCCTCCTATGGTCGGGGCCTGCATTGTCAGGATCCAGCGTCAGGATCGCCGTGCGCCCGGCGCCGCGGGGTGACCGCCGGCCGGATGATGGCCGCTTATCGAATGGTCATTTTTCTCAAAAAAGGCTCTTACCTGTCCAGCCACACCCCGCGGAAGTCGTTCATCAGCTTGCCCAGGTAGTGGAAGCCCTTCACGTCCGCCCGCGACGCCTGGATGAACGGGAACCCGGCGATGGCCGGGTAGTAGGCCATCTCGGCCATGTACCGCTGGATGCGGTGGCTGGCCTCGATCTGCCGGCGCGGGTCGATGGTGGAGCGCCAGGCCTCCACGAGGCCGTCCAGCTTGGGGTCCTTGATGTTGTAGTAGTCGAGCCCCGACTTCGAGTAGAAGACGTGGGAATTGGTGTTCACGGTCAGCGAGGAGAGCGTGTTTTGAAGGGTGATCTCCAGCCTGCGCTGGACCACGAAGGCGCGGTTCCAGGTGGCGTAGTCCACCACCCGGATGTCCATGTCCGACCCGATCCGGGCGAACTGGGACTTCAGCGCCTGGGCCACCTCGAGGTGGGCCGGATCGGAGTTGTTGGTGGTCATGGTGAACTTGAAGGGCTTGGCCGGCCCGTAGCCCGCCTCGGCGAGGAGCTTCCTGGCCTTCTCCGGGTCGTAGGGGCACTCCTTGGTGAGGTCGAGGGCGTCGACGGCCCCGGGGGGGGAGACGCTGTTCCAGGGCTGCCCGAGGCCGCGCAGGGCGGTCTTGGCGATCCCGGCCCGGTCCACCCCGTAGCACGAGATGGCCTTCCGGACGCGGATGTCCTTCCACATCGGAAGCTGCACGTTGTAGGGGAAGGCGTAGTTGGTGGTGGTCCGGCCGAGGTAGGTCCGGACGCCGGGCGCCTTCTTGGCTGTCTCGTAGAGGGACAGGGGCAGGTTGTTGATGATGTCGATCTGCCCGGAGGCCAGGGCGTTCATCCGCTGGTTGGCGTCCGGCATGAAGTAGAACTCGATCCGGTCCACGTAGGGCAGGTTCTTGTCGAAGTAGCCCTTGTGGCGCTCGCCGAAGAGGTGCTGGTTGCGCTTCCACTCCACGAACTTGAAGGGCCCGCTCAGGACCGGCGACCGGCTGAACTTCTCGATGTCCATGTCGTAGGCCTTGGGCGAGACGAGCACGAACCGGGTGAAGGTGGCGGCCAGGGCCTCGAAGGTCTGGGCCTTGCCGATGTCCTTCTGGTGGATGCGGAGGGTGTACTTGTCCACCACCTCCACCTTCTGGACGTGGCTCAGGTAGGCCTTGAAGCTGTTGGGTATCTGCGCCTTCGGGTTCTTCTTCCGGGCCTCCTGCAGCCACTTCGGCACCACCTCGCCCGTGACGAGGCCGAAGTTCCACTTCACCGACTCGGCGTCGAGCGGGGCCCCGTCGTGGTAGGTCCCGCCGGGGTGGAGCCTCAGGGTGAGGACCCGCCCTTCGTCGGAGAGCTCCCAGCTCCGCGCCAAGTCTCCCGTGAACTCGAAGTTCTCGTTCACGGACATGAGGCCGGTGCCGAGGCTCTCCCGGTACACCTTGAGGGGCCAGCCGACCTTGACGACGTCGAGGTCGGTGGTGTCCCCCTCCATGGCCACGCGCAGGGTCCCGCCGCGCTTGGCGGCGTGGGCGCCGGGCGCGGCGCCGAGCAGCAGCAGGGCGGCGGCGATCAATGCCAGGCGGGCTTTCATGTCGGCTCCATCCTTCCGGTGCGCCGCCGCGGTTCAGGCGGCTATTTGTCCAGCCAGACCTCGCTGTAGTCGAACATCAGCTTGCCCAGGTACTTGAATCCCTTCACGTAGTCCCGCGTGACCTCCAGGAACGAGAAGGTGGCGAGGTTGGGGTAATACGCCTGGTCCAGGACGTAGCGCTGGATCGCGTGGCTGGCCTCGAGCTGCTTGCGCGGGTCGATGGTCGAGCGCCAGGCGTCCAGCAGCTCGTCCAGCTTGGGGTCCTTGACTTGGTAGTAGTCGTTCCCCGCCTTCGAGTAGACGACGTGGGAGTTGCTGTTCACGCTGCGGGAGGAGAGCGTGTTCTGGAGCGTGAGCTGGATCTTGTGCTGGCCCACGAAGCCGCGGTTCCAGGTGGCGTAGTCCACGATCTTGACTTCCATGTCGATGTTGCTCTTGGCGAACTGGAGCTTGAGCGCCTGGGACACCTCGATGTGGGCCGGGTCGGAGTTGTTGGTCGTCATGGTGATCTTGAGGGGCTTGCCCGGGCCGTAGCCCGCCTCGGCCAGGAGCTTCTTGGCCTTCTCGGGGTCGTAGGGGCACTCGGCCGTGAGGTCGAGCGCGTCCACGGCGCCGCCGGGCGCGAAGGTCACCCAGGGCTTGCCGAGCCCCCGCAGGGCGGTCTTCACGATCTGGGCCCGGTCCACGGCGTAGCAGGAGACGGCCTTGCGCACCCGGAGGTCCTTCCAGGGCTCCATCTGGTTGTTGAAGGGGAAGGCGTAGTTGATGGTGGCCCGCCCCCGGTGGACGACGACGCCGGGCGCCTTCTTCATCGTCTCGTAGAGGGAGAGGGGCAGGTTGTTGATGACGTCGATCTGGCCCGAGAGGAGGGCGTTCATCCGCTGGTTCGCGTCGGGGATGAAGTAGAACTCGATCCGGTCGAGGTAGGGCTGGCCCTTGCGGTAGAAGCCCCTGTGGCGCTCGGCGAAGAGGTGCTGGTTGCGCTTCCACTCCACGAACTTGTAGGGGCCGCTCAGGACGGGGCGGCGGCGGAAGGACTCGATGTCGGTGTCGTAGGCCTTGGGCGAGACGAGGACGAAGCGTCCCAGGGTGCCCGTCATGGCGTCGAAGAGCTGGCCCTTGCCCAGGTCCTTCTGGTGGACGCGGAGGGTGTACTTGTCCACCACCTCCACCTTGTCGATGTGGTAGAGATAGTTGACGAAGAGATTTTGCCACTTGTACTTGGGGTTCTTTTTCTTCATCTCCTCGACCCACTTCGGGACCGTCTTGTTGACGAGGTCGAGGTTCCACTTGACCGATTCGGCGTCGAGCGGGGCGCCGTCGTGGTAGGTGCCCCCGGGGTGGAGCTTGAAGGTGACGATGCGCCCTTCGTCGGAGATCTCCCAGCTCTTCGCCAGGTCGCCGATGGGGTTGAAGTTCTCGTCGAGGCGGAGAAGGGCGCCGCCCATGATCTCCCGGTAGACCTTCAGGGCGCCGCTGATCCCGATGGGGTTGAGATCGAACGCTTCTCCCTCGGTCGCGATCCGGAGGGTGCCGCCCCGCTTCGCGGCCTGGGCGCCGGCCGCGGGTCCAAGGGCGAGGGCGAGAACTGCGAGGGCGGCGGCGAGAATATGCATCATGGGATTTTTTCCTCCAGTAATCCTGGATGACCGCATGGCGGCGCATGGGCCGCCGCACCGGCCTTCCCACCGCTGATGAGTTCGAGAGTTCCGCCCTCGGGGGCGGCCGGGCCACCCCCGAGGGCGCATGGACGCGGGAATGAAGCCTAGGCCTTCACCTTGTCGAGAATCCCGGTCTTGGTCAGATCGTCCCGGAACTGCTTCCGCTCCTTGTCCGTCAGGGGGACGATGGGCGGGCGCGGCTCGCCGGCGGCCATGCCGAGCAGCTTGCTCCACTCCTTCAGGTAGGCCGTCGTCCGGCCGTTCGGGCCCGAGGTGAAGTACTTCTTCCGCACCTGGCGCAGGGGCTCGAGCTCATAGTGGAGCTTCCAGGCCTTGACCATGTCGCCCTTCTGGATCGCGTCGTACATGTCCTTCATCGGGGTGTAGCCGGGGACCTGGTACAGGAACGGCGCGGGCGAGGACATGTGGACCTGCATCCCGAAGTGCGCCATGCCGACCAGCATGTTCTCGTCGCTGGGGTCGCAGACCACGATCTTGTCGCCCACCCGGCGCCGGACCTCGGCCATGTGGTCCATGCTGTTGACCGCGTTCTTGATGCAGCAGATGTTGGGGATGTCGGTCAGCCGCTCGACGAGCGCGGGGCTGAGGGTCGTGCCCGACTTGGGCTGGTTGAAGAGGGCGATGCCCATCTCGGTCTGCTTGGCGATGGTCTGGAAGTAGAGGAAGATCTCGTCGTCGTCGTGCGCGCCGTAGACCGGGTTGATCATGATCACGTAGTCGCCGCCCACTTCCTCGGCGTGGTGGGTGAGCTCGACCGCCTCGGAGATATTGATGTGGGCCGTGTGCGGGATGGTCTGGGCATTGCCCCGGCTCTCCTCGCAGACGATGTGCTGGGCGCGCTTGCGCTCCTGCGGGGAGAGCGACCAGAACTCGCCCATGAGGCCGTTGCAGAAGAAGCCGTCGATCTTGAGGTCGTCGATGCAGCGGCGGACGTTGCGGCGGAGGCCCTCCTCGTCCAGCTCGCCCGAGGGGGTGAACGGAGTGCAGAGGGCGGCCCACACGCCCTTCATGTGGGCCTTACAGTACTCCTTGGCTTCGGACGCGCTTTTGTACTCCATTGCTCTTCTCCTTTGGATGACCGCGGGTTCCCCCGTTGACCGATACGCCACTCTCCGCCCCAAGCGGCGGTGATGGTGCTCCCCCCAGGAGCCTGGACAGCTCGGCGGCCCCTCGCCGGACGGCCTCCGCGATGGCCGGCACCCGGTCCTCCGTGAGCCGGTCGTTCGGCCCCGAGAGCCCGATGGCGGCCACCGCCTCGCCCGTGAAATCGAAGGCGGGGGCCGAGATCCCTCCGCCGCTCTCCCGCCACTCGCCCCGGTTGATGGCCACGCCCTCGCGGCGGATCTGCTCCAGCCGGGCGAGAAGCGCCTCCGGGGTGGTGATGGTCTTGTCGGTGAAGCGCTTGAGCCCGGCGCGGAGCACCTCCTCCACCTTCTCCTTCGGGGAGTGGGCGAGGATGGCGAGGCCGGGGGAGGTGCAGTGGATGGGCGCCCGCACGCCCGGCCGCAGCACGAACCGGTGGGGCACGGGGCTCTCCAGCACCCGGAGGTAGACCGTTTCGAGGTCGTCCACGACCGCGAGCTGGGCCGTCTCCCGCGACTCGATCCACATGCGGTGGAGCACGTCCTGGGCGATGCGCACGAGCTCCATCTGATCCTGGGCGAGGGCGGCGAGCTGGAGGATCTTGAAGCCCATGCGGTAGCGGCCGCTCTGGGGGTCGCGGCGCAGGTAGCCGCGCTCCTCCAGCACCCGCAGGACGCGGTACTGCGTCGCGCGCGGGATGTGGAGCATCTCATGGAGCTCGCGCGCGCTGAATTCCTTGGGCCCGAACTGGAAGGCCTCGATGGTGTCGAGGGCATGCCGGATGGCGGAGGGCGTGTGGTCCATTTGGGCCTCTGCTTCTCTTCTGCTTTGTCTCTATATTGAGAAAGGATGATCAATCTAGAGATTCCCGGCACTGTGTGGTTTGGCAAAATCAAAGTCAAGCCCCGCCTGGGAGGAAATTTGGGCCACGGCGGCCTTGGCCCGTACTCTCATGTTTATCAATGGATTGCGCGTACCTCCCGCTCTCGGTTGCGTCTTTGGAGAATGGCGTCGGATAATCCGGCGGCCTCTGTGTGGAGAAATTCCGCATGATCTATGAGATCGAAATCGTGCGTTTGGCGCCCCGGGGGTGGGGGGAGTACGCGAAAGAGTTCGCGCGGGTCTTCCGGAAGCACGACCTGGGGGCCTCGCTCCTCGGCCTCTTCCAGGCCGACATCGGCCTCCTCAACCGGGCGATGCTGGTCTGGGCGCACGAGGACGGGGACCAGCAGGCGCGCGTGCGCCGCGCGCTGACCAACTGCTGCGAGGTGGAGGGCTCCACCTCCAGGATGTACCGCACCGTCCCCCTTCTTCCCCGCCCGCTCGTGGGCAGCTGGGGCGGCGTCTACGAGGTCCGCACCTACCAGGGCCATCCCGGAAGGATGGACGACGCCGTCCGCGCCTGGGAGAAGCATCTCCCCCCCCGGCTGAAGCTCTCGCCCTGCGTGGCGCTCTTCTTCTCGGAGCCCGCTCCCGACGGCTCCTGGGAGTACGTCCACTTCTGGCCCTACCGGGACCTCAACCACCGCGCCGAGGTGCGCGGCCGCGCCCACGAGGCCGGCTGGCCGCCCGGCGCCATCGACTACGCCCGGGGCATCCTGAAATCCCAGCAGTCGGAGATCTGGCTCCCGGCCCCCTTCTCCCCGATGCACTAGCCGCGCGGCGGCGGGATACCGGGAATCCCGGCCGTTCGCGGAAGAGGGCGGGCCGGGGCGGCCCCGCTCTCACTTCATGACGATCTCCCAGGCATAGACGATCTCGTCGTATCGCGGGCGGAATTCGATCCGCTTCTTCTGGAAGGCCACGACGTCGTTGACCTGGAACATGATCTTGTGGGTCGCCTTCGCCTTGATCATGTCCGTCACGCGCTCCCACCCGGCCTGCTGCGCCTCGGAGCCGGGGGTGCCCAAGGCCTTGTACATCGCGTCGTCCAGGTCCTTGAAGCAATGGCTCGACCATCCGCCCCCGCAGGCCGAGGTGCTGATCATGGCGAGGCCGGGGTCTCCCGAGCTGTTCCCGAAGCCCATGTAGTACATGGCCGGGTCCTTCTTCGTGCCCTGCGCGTATGCCCGGTACTCCCTCGTGAAGAGCGCGAAGGTCATCGGCTTGCAGACCGCGTCGATCTTGATCTCCTTGAGCATCCCCGTCATCGCCTCGCAGGTCTGCTTGTCCGCCGGGAACCGTCCGACGGGGGAGAGCAAGGTGGCCTTGAAGCCGTCCGGGTAGGCGGACTTCCGCATGTACTCCTTCGCCTTCGCCGGGTCGTAGCCGTACCAGCTCTTGTCCGGGTTGTAGCCGGAGTAGTTCCACTGGTGGATCATCTGGCCGATGGGCACGGCCTGCCCGCGGAGCAGGGTCCGGATGATGCTGGCCGTGTCGATGGCGTGGTTGACCGCGAGGCGCACGTTGAGGTCCGTGAAGGGCCCGCCGTGACGGGTGTGGAACCCCAGGTACATGATCCGGACGGAAGGCACGGACTTCATCTCGACGTTGGGGTTGTCCTTGATCTCGTCCATGAACTGGGGGTGAATCTGGGTGATGAGGTCCACCTCGCCCACGGCCAGGGCCTTGACCCGCGTGGACGCCTCCTGGATCCGGCGGAGGACGACGGTCTTCGGCCGGCGGGGGAATCTGTCGTTGGCCCACCAGCCGGGGTTTGCCTCCAGAACCATCCGCTGCCCCTTCGTCCAGGACTGGAGGATGTAAGGCCCCGAACCGGCGGGATCGCGGGCGAACCGGGCCTTGTCCCACCCCTTCGTTTTCGGCGACATGATGGCCGGACGGACGGTCATGCGGTTGAGGGTGCCGTTGTCGGGGACCTTGTTGTGCCAGATGAAGGTGTGGTCGTCGAGGATCTCGACCCGGTCGAACGCCTTGAAGGCCGGGGCCGAGCGGCTCTTGTTCGCCGGGTCCATGATGCGGCCGATGGAGTACTTCACCGCCTCGGAGGTGACGGGCGTGCCGTCGAAGAACTTCACGCCCTTGCGCAGCCAGAACTTGATAGCGGTAGGGCTGATCTGCTCCCACCTCTCGGCGAGCCAGGGCCCGACCTTCCCGGTGGCCGTATCGGCCGAGGTCAGGGTGTCGAAGGGATAGCGCCAGACCATCACGCCGATGGCGCTGGTGATGATGTGGGGGTCCATCGTGGGCACCTCGTCCGCCAAGGCGATGGTGACCTCTCCCTTGAACGCCTGGGTGGAGGGCGCGGCGAGGACCCCAGCGGCGAGGACCCCAGCGGCGAGGACCCCAGCGGCGAGAACGAGAGCGGCGAGAAACGATCGTCTCATGGTGTTCTCTCCCCATGAAAGAGCCGGCATCCCTTTCCACGTGTGTGGACGAAAGCGGGCCCCGACGGATGGATTCATAGCCGATGTGCCATCCAGGGTATTCCGACCGGAAAATATTGCAACCGCGGGAGCGCCGCCGCGCGATGAGCCGTCCGGAAAGGCGCCCGGCCCCGCGGCGGAGGCGCCGCGTGTTGACACCTCGCCGGAGAGTGATCGAGAGTCACCCGTTATTGGGATTCCTTTGTCTCAATTGCGAGATGCCCGCCACGGCCGTCTAGGACCCGCCGCATGAGCGCGAATCACAGCCTGGCGCCCCTGTTCCATCCGGCATCGGTGGCCGTGGTGGGGGCCTCCTCGGATCTCCGGCGCCTGGGCGGCATCCCCATCCGCCTCATGCGGGAGCACGGCTTCCCGGGCGCCATCTACCCCATCAACCCCAACCGCGCGGAGATCGCGGGCCTGCGCTGCTACCCCGACGTCGCCTCGCTTCCCGAGGCCCCCGACCTCGCCCTCTTCGCCGCCCCGCGCGACGCCGTCCTTCCGGCGCTGCGCCAGTGCGCGGAGCGCGGGGTGAAGGCCGCCGCCGTCTTCACCTCGGGCTTCGGGGAGACGGGCCCCGGGGGCGCGGGCCTCCAGGAGGAGATGGCCGGCCTCTGCCGCGCCGCGGGGATGCGCCTGCTGGGCCCCAACTGCATGGGCGTCATCCACACCCGCTCGCGCCTCATGGCCACCTTCACCATCTCCATCCGGGAGGGCGAAACCCTCTCGCCCGGCCCCATCGCCCTCGTCACCCACAGCGGGGCGCTCGCCGCCTGCATGATCTCCGACCTCCACGACACGGGCGCCGGCCTGAGCGCCATGGTGAGCCTCGGCAACGAGGCCGACGTGGACTTCGCCGAGTGCGTGGACCACTTCGTGGACGACCCCGATACCCGCGTCATCTGCGGCTACCTCGAATCGGTGCGCGACGGGCGGGGCCTGCGCCGGGCGGCGGAGCGGGCCCTCGCGGCCGGGAAGCCCATCGTGCTGCTCAAGTCCGGGGCCACCGAGGCGGGCGCCCGCGCCGCCATGAGCCACACCGCCGCCCTCGCCACCCCGCACGGTGTCTTCACCGCCTTCGCCCGGCAGTGCGGCGTCACCCTCTGCCGCTCCTACCAGGAGCTCATGGAGACGGCTCACTTCCTCTCGCGCGCGCCGCGCGCCCCGCGGCCTTCGCCGGCGAAGGCCGGTGGAGGGAGAAGGCTCGGCGTCCTGAGCTTCTCGGGGGGCGGGGCCTCCCTGGTGGCGGACGCCGCGGTGGAGGAGGGCTTCTCCCTCCCCCCGCTCGCCGAGGCCACCCGCGCCCGCCTCCAGGCCGCCCTCCCGCAGTACGCCGCCCTGCGGAACCCGGTGGACCTCGTCTCGGTCATGGTGAGCAAGCCCGGCCAGAGCCCCATCGCCGAGGCCGGCGCGGCGGTGCGGGACGATCCTTCGGTGGACGCCGCCGTCCTCGTGATGGGGGTGTACCACCACATGGCGGACCAGGTGGGCCGGGACTTCAAGCGCCTCTTCGAGGAGAGCGCCAAGCCCTTCGCCTGCTGCTGGATGGCGCCCCACCGGGCGGCGCTCCAGGCCGTGCGCAAGGCCGGGGTGCCCGTCTTCGAGGACTACGACCGGGCGGTGCGGGCGCTGGCCGCGCAGGCTGGCTTCGAGGAGGCCGCCGCGCGCGCGGCCAGGCCCGGGCCGGAGATCGACCTGTCGCGCCAGAAGGAGGCGCGGCGGCTGATCGGGAGCGCGCCCCGGAGCCCGGAGGGAATGCTTCCGCCCGCCGCCTGCCGCGCCCTGCTCGGCCTCTACGGCATCCCCCAGCCCGCCCAGGCCGAGGCCACCGGCGCGGATGGGGCGGTCGCCGCCTGGCGGAAAATGGGCGGGCCGGTGGCCCTCAAGGCGATCTCCCAAGGCCTCGTCCACAAGACCGACGCCGGCGGCGTGGTCCTCGGCCTGGACGACGAGGGGAGCCTCCGGGAAGCGGCGGCGCGCCTCCTCGCCCTGGCCCCGGACGCGGGACTCCTCGTGCAGCGGATGGCGGAGGGCGGGGTGGAGCTCCTGGCCGGGCTCTCGCGCGACCCGGCCTTCGGCCTTTGCGTCACGGGGGGCATCGGGGGCATCTTCGTGGAGGTCTTCGGGGAGGCGGCCCGCCGGCTCCCCCCCTTCGGGGAGGAGGAGGCCTCGGCCATGCTGCGGGGACTGCGCGGGGCCAAGTTGTTTGAGGGTGTGCGCGGGAGGCCGCCGGTGGACCTCCCCGCTGCGGCCCGCGTCCTGACCCGGCTCTCCGAGATGGCGGCCGAGCTGGAGGGGGCGCTGGCCGAGCTGGACATCAACCCCCTCATCGTGACCCCAGGCGGCGCCCTGGCCGTGGACGCCCGCGTCCGGGCGGCGTAGCCGAGGAGAGTCCCCCATGCCGAACCGCATCACCCCCGGGATCGCGGCCCTCAAGGGGCGGAGGCACGGCCCCTACCGGGTCGCCGTGGAGGCCGGGGCCATCCGCCGGTTCGCCGAGGCGATCGGGGACCCGAGCCCCGCCTACCGGGGGGAGAGCCCCATCGCGCCCCCCACCTTCCCGGCCACCTTCCGGCCCGAGGGGGACTACCCCGACGTGCCGGCGGACTTCGGGGACGTGGGGCTCCACGCCTCCCAGTCCTACGAGTTCGAGCGGCCGCTCCGGGCGGGGGACGTCCTGGACGTCTCGTTCACCGTCACGGACATCTACGAGAAGGGCGGCCGGAGCGGGGACCTGGTGTTCATCGAGCGGACCTACGAATTCACCGACGCGAGGACGGGGGCGAGGGCGGGCGGGGGCAAGTGGGTGTCGCTGCGGCGCTTCAACCCCTGACGCGCATCCGGCGCATGAGGAGACTGCCATCATGAAGATCGGGATCATCGGGACGGGCAAGGTCGGCGGGGCGGTGGGGAAGCGCTGGGCGGCCATGGGGCACGAGGTGGTGTTCGGCTCCCGCGACCCGGGCGCGGCGAAGGTCAAGGAACTGATGGGCGCCTCCGGAGGGAAGGCGAAGGCCGCGACCATCGCCCAGGCGGCCGCCCACGGCGAGGTGGTGGTGCTCGCCACCCCCTGGGCGGGGACGAAGGAGGCCCTCGCCGCGGCGGGGAGCCTCGCCGGGAAGGTCGTCATCGACTGCACCAATCCGCTGAAGCCCGACCTCTCGGGCCTCGCGGTCGGGCCGGACACCTCGGCCGCCGAGCAGGTGGCCTCCTGGGCGAAGGGGGCGAAGGTGGTGAAAGGGCTGAGCACCACCGGGTCGGCCAACATGGAGAACCCCCGCTACGGGGACCAGGACATCTCCATGTTCATCTGCGGAGAGGATGCCGGGGCCAAGAAGACGGTAGGCCGGCTCATGGAGGACCTGGGCTTCGAGGTGGTGGACTGCGGCCCCCTCGCGGCGGCCCGCCAGCTCGAGCACCTGGCGCTCCTTTGGGTGTGCCTGGCCTACAAGCTCGGCAACGGGGCCAACATCGCCGTCAAGCTGCTGCGGAGGTAGGGGGAAGCATCCTGCGGCTCTTGCCGTCCTCATTCGCGGTGCCGGTTCGTAGGGGCGAGGCATGCCTCGCCCCCTGTTTCTCCGTCAGGTCGTAAACCCTCTCCCAAAGGGAGAGGGAGACGGGCGCGGATGCGCTGGGCCCCCGGATTTATCGTCGGACGCTGAACAACATTGGATTCCGCTGCCAGGAGGCACCCATGCGTTACATGGCGGGTGACGCCCTGCCCGAGCTGGCGAAGCCGCCCGTCGCGCGCGTCCAGCTCGTGAGGTACGCGGGGGCGAGCGGGGACTTCAACCCCATCCACTTCGACGACGGGGCGGCGCGGGCGCGGGGCCTGCCCAGCGTCATCGCCCACGGGATGCTCTCCATGGGTTTCCTCGGCCAGTTCGTCGAGGCCGCCTTCGGCCCGGGGATGACGCGGAAGATCGGGGTGAACTTCCGGGGGATGGTGCGGCTCGGGGACGCCGTCACCTGCCGGGGCCGGGTGAAGGAGGTGCGCGAGGCGGGGGGCAGGGCGCTCGCCGTGTGCGAGATCGAGGCCGTGAACCAGGAGGGGGCGGTCGTCACCGCCGGTAACGCCGAGGCGTGGATGGAGTAGGGGGGTGGGCGGATGGGAACGTAGGGGCGCATGGCAATACGCCCCTGCGGACCGGCCGGCGCCGCGTCACGGAGGGCGATGACAAGCATCGCCCCTACGGACTGCCTGATCTGTAGGGGCGAACCTCGTGTTCGCCCGGGCTTTTTCGTCGAGTGTCTTCTTCGTCCATCTTCACGGGAGGTCCGATGCGTCTCAAGGGGAAAGCCGCGGTGGTGACGGGGGCGGCCCAGGGCATAGGCCGCGCGGTGGTGGTGGCCTTCGCCCGCGAGGGCGCCCGGGTGGTGGCGGTGGATCTGAACGAGGCGGGGGGGGAGGAGACCGCCCGGCTCGCGCGGGAGGCGGGCGGGGAGGCCCGGTTCCACCGGGCGGACGTGAGCAAGCTCTCCGAGGTCGAGGCCGTGCTCGACGCCTGCGAGAAGGCCTACGCCCCCGTGGACGTGATGGTGAACAACGCGGGTATCGTGCGCGCCGCCATGCTCCACAAGATGACCGAGCAGCAGTGGGACGAGGTGATCGCCGTCCACCTGAAGGGCACCTGGAACGGCCTCCACGCCGCCGCCAAGCGGATGATCCCGCTCAAGCGCGGGCGCATCATCAACGTCACCTCGGGGGCGGGGCTGCGCGGCACCATCGGGCAGATCAACTACTCCTCGGCCAAGATGGGCATCGTCGGGGCCACGAAGAGCGCGGCCCGCGAGCTCGGCCGCTACAACATCACCGTGAACTGCATCTCCCCCGCGGCCGTCACTCCCATGACCGAGACCATCCGCACCGACCCCCGCTTCGAGCAGAAGTACCTGGAGCGCATCGCGCTCGGCCGCTGGGGCACGCCCGAGGAGATGGCGGCGGGCTTCGTCTTCCTCGCCTCGGACGACGCGAGCTACGTCACCGGCCACGTCCTGCGGGTGGACGGCGGGATGGCGATATAGGGGCGAGGAAACAGCCCCACGATTCCAATCCGTAGGGGCGAGGCATGCCTCGCCCCTACAAAAGGGCATGACAACCCTTGCCGACGAGGCGGGAGACGCCGACATGACTTCCCCTGGCACCGCCGGCCTCCCCTTCCACCTGACCGAGCCGCAGGAGATGCTCCGCCGCGTGGTGCGGGAGCTGGCCGGGCGCCATATCGCCCCCCGCGCCGCCGAGATCGACGAGAGGGAGGAGTACCCCGAGGACGTCTTCCAGCTCCTCAAGGCCCAGGGCCTCCTCGGCCTCTACGTCCCGCCCGAGTACGGCGGGAGCGGGATGGGCATCCTCGGCACCTGCGTCGCGGTCGAGGAGATCGCCCGCGTCTGCTCGAACAGCCCCCTCTTCCTCTCGGTCCACCTCCTCGCCACCCGGCCCATCGCCGTGGCGGGAAGCGCCGCCCAGAAGGAGCGCTACCTGCGCGGGGTGGCCACCGGGGAGCTGCGCGGCTCCCTCGCCATGACCGAGCCCCACGCCGGCTCCGACGTGGCGAACATCCGCACCCGCGCCGCGCGCGACGGGGACTCCTTCGTCATCGACGGCCAGAAGGCCTTCTGCACCGGCTCGGCGCACGCCGACTTCATCGTGGTGGCCGCCAAGACCGACCCGGGCGCCGGGAGCCGGGGCATCTCCATGCTCATCGTGCCCAAGGGGACGCCGGGGCTCAGGGTCGGGCGCCGGGAGCGCAAGATGGGGATGCGGGGCATCCCCACCCGCGAGGTGCTCCTCGAGGGGTGCCGGGTCCCGGCGGAGAACCTGGTGGGGGAGGAGCACAACGGCTTCCGGGCCGCCATGCGGGGCTTCAACCAGGCCCGGCCCGTCATCGGGGCGCGGGGGGTGGGGCTCGCCCAGGGCTGCCTGGACTACG
>Ga0326597_10007795_pt1 | contig 14520 bp, 11 predicted proteins | sample RVTome_12_FD_203789 | JGI IMG/M metagenome (GOLD analysis project Ga0326597, IMG submission 203789) | Soil microbial communities from uranium-contaminated site in the Upper Colorado River Basin, Wyoming, United States - RVT100D185 | ecosystem: Environmental > Terrestrial > Soil > Contaminated >... | reverse complement strand
AAACGGCTGCCGGCCAGGGCGCCGCGCTCCTCGCCGACGACGCCCTGCTCGACGAGATCACCGCGCTGGTCGAGGCGCCAGCCGTCTATGCAGGCGAGTTCGGCCGCGAGTTTCTCGAAGTGCCGGAGGAATGTCTGGTGCTCTCGATGCAGCGGCATCAGAAGTACGTGCCGCTGCGCGACAAAGGAACGGGGAAACTGCTCCCCCGTTTCCTGTTTGTCTCCAATATCGAAACGAAACAGCCGCGGGAGATCATCCACGGCAACGAGCGCGTGCTGCGGGCGCGGCTCGCGGACGCGAAGTTCTTCTACGACCAGGACCGCAAGACGCGGCTGGAGGCGCGGGTTCCGCGGCTTGCCGGCGTCGTCTATCACGGCAAGCTCGGCAGCCAGCTCGAGCGCGTCGAGCGCATCCAGCTGCTGGCCGGCAGGATCGCGCACGAGATCGGCGCCGACCCGCTTCTCACGGGGCGCGCCGCCTGGCTCTCGAAAGCCGATCTTCTGACGGAGATGGTCGGCGAGTTTCCCGAGCTGCAGGGGACCATGGGGCGCTATTACGCGACGCACGACGGCGAGCCGCGGCCCGTGGCCGACGCCATCGGCGATCAATACCGGCTGAAGCTCGACGGCTCCGAACCGGTAAACCTGGCGAGCGCGAGCCTCTATCTTGCGGACCGCATCGAGCAGCTGACCGGGCTGTTCGGCGTCGGCGAGCGGCCGACCGGGGAAAAGGACCCCTACGCGCTGCGGCGCGCGGCGCTCGGCGTGATCAACGTATTCGAGCGGCTCGGCACCGTCCTCAGGCTGACCGGGAACACGGGGACGGACATCAAGGAGCTGCTGGAGTACTCGGCGGGGCTATACCCGGCGGGCATCCTGGCGCCCGATACCGTGGCCTCGGTGCACGGCTTCATCCTGGACCGCTACTGGAACCAGCTCGCCACGGTCTTTGCCAAGGATTCGGTCGAGGCCGTGTTGAGCCAGCGGCCGCCGCTCATGGATGTCGTCCGGCGAGTGGAGGCGGTCGAGGCGTTCCGCAGGCTGCCCGAAGCAGAAAGCCTCGCGGCCGCCAACAAGCGCGTGGCGAATCTGCTCAGGCAGGCCGCGGCGAAAGGCGAATCGTACACCCGCGCCGAATCGGACAAGCTGAAGGAGCCCGCCGAGCGCGAGCTCTACTCGGCCCTCGCAATCACGGCCGGCAACGCGAAGGGCCTCTACGAGCGTGGCGACTTCACCGGCTTCCTCAAGACTTTTGCAGCCCTGAAGGGCCCGGTCGACGCCTTCTTCGACTCGGTGATGGTGATGGTGGACGATCGCGAGCTGCGGGCCAACCGGCTGGCGCTGCTCGCCGAGCTGCGCACCGAGATGAATCGCGTCGCGGACCTGTCCAAGCTCGCCACATGAAGCTGGTGATCCTCGATCGCGACGGCGTCATCAACCACGACAGCCCGTCCTACATCAAGAGTCCCGAGGAATGGAAGCCGATCCCGCGCAGCCTCGACGCGATCGCGCAGCTCACCCAGGCGGACTATCGCGTGGTCGTGGCGACCAACCAGTCCGGCGTCGGGCGCGGGAAACTCGATATGGCCACGCTCAACGCCATCCACGACAAAATGCACCGCGCGGTCGGCCAGGCGGGCGGGCGCATTGACGCGGTGTTCTACTGCCCGCACGCCATGGAGGCGAACTGCGGCTGCCGCAAGCCCAAGCCCGGGCTGCTCGAGGACATCGGCCGGCGTTTCAACACGAGCCTCCAGGATGTGCCGTGCATCGGCGACGCGCTGCGCGACCTGCAGGCCGCGCAAGCGGTCGGCGCGCAGCCGATCCTGGTGCTGACCGGCAAGGGCGCGCAGACGCAACGCGAAGGAGGATTGCCCCCGAACACCCGGATCTACGCCGATCTCGCCGACGCGGTCAAGTTGCTCGTTCGATGACTGCCGTCCTTCGGTCATCGCTCTACGCGCTCTACCAGCTCCTCGTCACTCCCGTCTTCGCCGTCCTTTCGCTCGCGCTCTTTCCGCTGCCGGCGGCGGCGCGCTACCGCTTCATCACGACCTGGTCGCGCCTGATGCTGGCCGGCGCCGAGACGATACTCGGCATCCGCTACCGCGTGCTCGGCGCGGAACGCCTGCCGCCGCCGCCGTATATCGTGCTCGCCAAACACCAGTCCGCATGGGAAACGTTTGCGTTCCAGGCGATCTTTCCGCCGCAGGTCTGGGTGGTGAAGCGCGAGCTGCTGTGGATCCCCTTCTTCGGCTGGGGCCTCGCGTTGCTCGCCCCGATTGCCATCGACCGCGCGGCCGGTCCGCGCGCATTGACCCAGCTGCTCGAGCAGGGACGCGAGCGCCTGGCGCGCCGCTACTGCATCGTGATCTTCCCGGAGGGCACGCGCGTCGCGCCGGGCAGCCGCGGCAAGTACCAGGTCGGCGGCGCCTGGCTCGCGGTCAAGACCGGAACGCCGGTGGTGCCGGTCGCGCACAACGCCGGCGAGCTGTGGGGCCGGCGCGCCTTCGTCAAGCGGCCCGGGCTCGTGACGGTGAGCATCGGCGCGCCGATCGACTCCCGGAGCCTCGCGCCCGACGCGCTCAACCGCAGGGTGGAGGACTGGATCGAGGGCGAGATGCAGCGCATCGGCAGCCAGTGATAAAAATGGGGTCAGAGTCGATTTTCTGCTTCAGCTGGCTAGATGCATACTGGTCCAGAAAATCGACTCTGACCCCATTTTTCCATACCATCCTGCCAATGCGCCTCCTCCTCTGCCTGATCGCGCTCGCCGTGCTGGTTGCGGGATGCGGCAACAAGACGCCGCTCGTGCTGCCCAAGCCGAAGCCCGCAGAGCAAGCTACGGCACCGAAGCCTCCTCCGGAACAAGACGGCAAGAAACCGGCAACCGAGCCATGACCCATTTCGACTACCGTAACGGCGAGCTGCACGCCGAGGCGGTGCCGCTCGCGCGGGTGGCGGAGCGCTACGGCACGCCGTGCTACGTCTATTCGCGGGCGGCGCTGAGGGAGACCTATCGCGCCTTCGACGCCGCATTCGACGGGCGCGACCACCTCGTTTGCTACGCGGTGAAAGCGAATTCGAGCCTTGCCGTGCTGAACGTGCTTGCGCGGCTCGGCAGCGGCTTCGACATTGTGTCGGGTGGGGAGTTCGCGCGGGTGCGGGCAGCAGGCGGCGATCCGCGCAAGATCGTGTTCTCGGGGGTGGGCAAGACCGCCGAGGAAATGCGCCAGGCCCTGATGGCGGGCATCCTGTGCTTCAACGTCGAGTCGGAAAGCGAGTTGATGCGGCTCGAAGCGGTGGCGACGCAATGCGGCAGGACCGCGGCGCTTTCCCTGCGCGTCAACCCGGACGTGGACCCGCGCACCCATCCCTACATCGCGACCGGATTGCGGCAGAACAAGTTCGGCATCCCCTACGAGGATGCACTCGCGCTTTACCGCCGCGCGCGGGAGATGCGTCATCTCGCCGTCACCGGCGTCGGCTTCCACATCGGCTCGCAGCTGACGGAGGTCGCGCCGTTCGTCGCCGCGCTCGACCGGGTGCTCGAGCTGGCCGACCGGCTGCAGTCGGAAGGCGTGACCCTCACCCATATCGACATCGGGGGCGGCCTCGGGATCCGCTACCGCGACGAGTCGCCGCCGACGCCGGGGGAGTACGCGAGGGCGCTCACCGGCCGGCTCGGCAGCCGCGCCCTGAAGATCCTGCTCGAGCCCGGGCGGGCGCTGGTCGGGGAGGCCGGGCTGCTCCTCACCCGCGTGGAATACCTGAAGCACGGTCGGGAGCGCAATTTCGCGGTAGTAGACGCTGCGATGAACGATCTCCTGCGCCCGGCGCTCTACGAAGCGTGGCACGACGTGCTTCCGGTGAGGGCCGGCAGCGGCGGCGCTCACTACGAAATCGTCGGCCCGGTGTGCGAGACCGGCGATTTCCTCGCGCACGACCGCGCCCTCGATCTGCGCGAGGGCGATCTCCTCGCGGTCATGGCGGCCGGCGCCTACGGCATGAGCATGAGCTCAAACTACAACACCCGCCCGCGCGCGGCCGAAGTCATGGTGGACGGCGCCGAACTGCACCTCATCCGCGAGCGCGAAGCAGTGTCGGAGCTGATGGCGCGGGAGATGCTGCTGCCGTAACCCCCCACCTCAATCCTCCCCCGCAAGGGGGGAGGAAGCATGCTTAACAGTCCTCCCCCGCAAGGGGGGAGGAAGCCTGCTCAGGGGTTCAACTGGCGATAGACCGCCGTCGCGACGCGCAGCAGCTCGCCCCGCTCCACCTCGCCCGAGAGCGCGTAGCCGAGCTTGCGGTCGAGCCAGTAGAACACGCCCACGCGGTTCTCCTGCGCGAAGCGGAACGCGGTTTCGCGGCTGTCGTCCGCGTTGACGCGAACGTAGAGCGTCAACCGCTGGCCCTTCCCGTCCTGGTACATGAACTGGGCCACCGGCCCCCGATCGCCCGGCAGCAGCCGCCCGCCGACCAGCGCATACCCCAGCTCGCCGAGGTGCGGCACCTTGAGCGACGCGCCGAGGCGCTTCGACAGCCACGTCACGAGGTGGGCCTCCTGGTCGGCCCCGACCTCGACCGGGTGACGCACCTCGGGGCTGTAGACCACGTGCGCAATCGCCGCCCGCCGCGGCCACGAAGTCGCCTCGGCCCGCTGATCCTCCGTATATGCGTGCAGCTGCCAGCCGGTGACCCCGCCCAGCATGAGCCAGGCGACAACCGCAGCGTAGCGCGCGAGCGGCCGCACCCAGTACAGTCGCGGAACCCTCAACTGTTGCGGCGCCGGCTCATCGAGCACCGGATCGAACTCCCGGCGCAATGCCGCGATCTGCTCGCGATAAGCCGCAAGACGCACCGCTTCCTCGGGGCGCTCCGCGAGATAGGCCTCCACCTCGGCGAGACGCGCCGCGGGCAGCACGCCGTCGAGATAGGCGTGCAAATCGGCTTCCGTGATGATCGGCCTGCTCATTTCACCACCTTTAGTGCGGCGGCCCTGAAATCCCCGCCGAGCAGCGCGCGCATGCGCTCGCGGCCACGCGACAGGCGCGACATGACGGTCCCGATCGGGACCTCGAGCACGCGCGCCGCCTCTTCATAGGTAAATTGCTCGAGCCCCACCAGCAGCACCACGGTGCGCTGCTCGGCCGGCAGCCGCGAGAGCGCGGCGCCGATGTCCCTCAGCTCGGACCAGTCCGGCTCGCGATACTGCAGCCCGGCGGCGGCGGGCTCGTCGAGCGGCTCGTGCGGGTAGCGCATCCGCGAGCGCGCCTGGTTGACGAAGATGTTGTGCATGATGGTGAAGAGCCACGCCCGCAGATCGCTGCCCCGGCGCCACAGGTGAAAGCGGGAGAGCGCCCGCTCCAGCGTGTCCTGCACCAGGTCGTCCGCAGCGGCGCGGTCCCCGGTCAGCGCGCGCGCGTAGCGGCGCAGCCGCGGAATGTGCTGCTCGACGAGGTTGTCGAGATCGCTCACTCGCGCCCGCTCAATAGCCGGACCACATCGGCTGCGGCTCCTCCTTGATCACGTGCCAGACCTTGTTGAAGCCGTCGCCGGTCCTGTCGCCGGGCTTCTGGTCCTTGATCCACAGGTAGAGCGGCTTGCCCTTGTAGGCCCATTGCTTCCCCCCGTCGTCGCGCGTGATGATGGTGTAGCCGCCGCCCGGCTTGTCTTCCGCGGTCGCTTTCAGCGGGAGCCAGATCGCGGCACATTTGGCGGTGCACACGCTCCTGCCCGCTGGGTCTTTGTCGAAGGTGTACAAGGTCATGCCCGCGTCGTTGACGAGCACGCCGCCCGAGTACTTCACGGGCGCGCCGCCCATCAAGGCGCAGCCTGCAATCACCAGTACCCCTGCCGCCACCCAACCGATTGCCGTACTCGTCCTCATGGTCGTCCTCCCTTTGCTCAGCCGCCATTGACCGTCACTGTGCAAACATCGAACTGGGCTAGAGTATTCCCGTACCTCGCCCGTGCCCTAAAGTGTCTTGCAGTGCCAACTACTTTTCCCCGGCGGTCGGGTGGAGATCTCGGGCGAGCCGCCCCAATGCAGGCGTCCAGTCACCATCGACCTTCTGCCGGTAGGTTTCGAAACCGGGAAACCATGGAGATTCGCCTTCCCGCACCATCCAGCGCCATTCCGGGGGATGAGGCACCAGGACGCGCGCCGTCCGGCCGAGCCCCGCCATGAGATGCATATTCGTATTGCTGACGCCGATATACCCGCCAAGCAGCGAGAGCAGCGCGAGCATGTCCTCCAGGTCTTCGTTTGCCACCGAGAGATCATGGACGTCGCGCTTCAAATCCCTTCTCAACGCATCAAGTTCCGAATCCCGAGGATGGCGCTGGATTGCAATAATTGTCCCCGGAATACCCTCCAGGGACCAGGCAAGCAGGTTCAGCGGCACTTCCTTGTACAGCGACTGCCCTCGAATGCGCTGTGACTCCAACGGCGTGCCGGCACGCCACGTCAGACCGATGTATGGCGGCGGCCCAAAGCGAGCGATCCGCTCTCGCACCGGGGCTATTCTTTCGTCAAGAACGCTCAGGCGAAGCGATGACGGCAGTCTGGTCTGTCGGTTGCCATGCAGAACTAACGGAAGATCGCCTACCAACAGCCTCCAGTCTGCAGCGGGTTCGCTCTCATCGTGAGCAATGACTGCAGCAAACAAGCCGGTTCGCTGAAGCAGAGTTTTCAGTTTTTGGTTGCATTTGTAGATCACATTGCATCCACGCTCAGTGAGCAATGGCACAAAACGCAAGAAAAACAACTCGTCGCCAATGCCCTGCTCACCCAGAAGAAGTATCGTCTTTCCAGTCGCGGTCTCCGGAAGGACGGCGTCCGACACTTGCTTGACTCGCAACGCATTCGTGCGCGCAAGGCGCCACTGAAAACTCTTCCACCCTTCCTCAAAGTCACCCAGCGCAAGGCACAGCAGCCCGTAGCTGATGCGTACATCAGAGTCAAAAGTATCTAACGACAGGGCCCGACGGAGGAAATCAAGGGCTTCAGCATATCGGCCTTCCTCGGCGCGGACCATCCCGATATTGGCCACATCGTCAATAAAGCCGGGCCTGTTTGAAAGGGCCTTCTCGTAGCATGAGACCGCTTTGTCGTATCGCCTCTGAAGCCGATACTCGTAGCCGAGATTGCTATACGCATGCGCATGATTAGGATTAATTGCAAGGGCACTTCGAAAGCATGCGATTGCCTCCTCCTTTCGCCCCATCTTCGAGTAAGCTACACCTAAATTGCTGTGGCAATCAGCACTGTCCGGGGCAACAGCGAGCGCCGCCCGGTAGGCAGAAACCGCCTCGTCATTGCGACCCATTTTCATCATTAGCGTTCCAATATTGTATTGAGCATTGACATGCCGTGGCTGCAGTACAAGCGCTTTGCGGTAACAAGCGAGCGCTTCCTGGTGCCGGCCCTGACCGTACAATACATTGCCGAGATTGGTGTGCACTTCCGGATCGTCCGCCGCCTTGGCTGCAGCAGTCCGCAACTCCTTCTCCGCCTCGGGAAGCTTTCCCTGCAGTTCCAACGCCAGACCGAGGCGCATGTAAAGCAATCCATGCGACGCGCCCAAGCTCAGCGACTTGCGCAACATCGTCTCAGCTGCAACGGGATCCTTCACTGCCAAGTAGGCAACGCCGAGATTCTCCAGCACTATTAAGTCGTTGGGACTTGCCTCGATCGCCTTGTTTAATAACCTCACCGCCTCCTGCGCGTTACCGCCCATCAGCCGCAACACGCCCAAGAGATGCAGCGCGTCCGGATGCTTCGGAACTTGCCGCAGGATTTCCCTGCACAAACGCTCCGACCCGGCAAGATCCTGTCCGCGGAGGCGCTCGAAAGCTTCAGTCAACCGCTTGTCCAATGCCCGCCACAATCGATAAAAAAGACAACCTGCGATCCGTGGACGCAGTTTTCAACTCGTTGAAGCCCAGCGCCGGGTCACGCCCGAATCTCTGCAATTGAAGCGGGTTGGCTTCTCCCGTCACAATGCGGGCTCCAATCATTGCGTTAGGATTTCGGTATTACTTGCTACATGAATCAACTGCAAAGCTCTCGGGCGGCTCGCCCCTCTGATACCGCTCCCACATCGTCGTGTAGGCGGCTTCGATATGGCGGCGAAACCGATCGGTGTCGAACAAAGGATAGGTGTCGCGGTTCCGGGCCAGCTTCGATTTGATGTCGGCGAGACGCTTCCGGTTCGTGGCGAGCTCCAGCGCCAGGTCCTCATACTCTTCCAGGGAACGTGTAATCAATTCACTCAGGCCGACGGCGCTCAGCAGGCTCGCCGCGACCCGCCCGGCGAAGGTTTTGCCCAAACAGGCTAGCACTGGCAGTCCCGCCCATAAGGCGTCGCTGGTGGTGCCGTGGCCGTTGTAGGGAAGCGTATCCAGCGCGAGATCCGCCAGGCGCTGACGGGGAAGGTGGTCTTGTATCCTTTCAGCTCGGGCCGCAAAGACCAGCCTTTCCGGAGCGATCCCTCTGTGAGCTGCCTCATCTCTCAGATTGCGCATTGCTTCCTTACCGCCCTCGCGCAACCACAGCACGCTACCCTCGACCTTGGCCAATAACCGCATCCACACGTCGAAGATCAGCGGATTGATCTTGTAGCCATTATTGAACGAGCAGAACACGAACCCCCGCTCGGGCAGCCCGGCCTCGGCGCGGGCCGGCGTCCAATCGGCAATGACGCGCCCGGAATCGGTTGCCATGTAGGTATCAGGCAAGTAAGCCACTTTTTCCGAAAAACAGGGAAAGTGCTGCTCGGGAATTACGAACCGATCGGCAACGATGTAGTCGATATAGTCCGCCCCCATCGTTCCCGGATAGCCCAGGTAGTTGACCTGGACCGGCGCCGCGCGCAACGCGAATATGCCGGTGCGAGCGTCGGCCGTGAAGCCATTCAAGTCCACTGCGATATCGATCTCCAGCTCCCGCAGCAAATCCGCCACTTCGCGGTCGCTCTGCCTTTGGACGTCTACAAAGCGGCTGAAGGTGCCCTTGAGGCGTGATCGCATTTCGCTCGGGACATCGGGGCCGAGCGATATGGCCGTGGTCTCGAATCGCGCCTGGTCGTGCTTCTCAAACAGCCCCAGCAGACAGTAAGCCATTACGTGCTCGCGAAGATCAGCCGATAGATAAGCGATACGAATTCGGTCATGGCGAAAACGCGCTCCGTTCCAGAAGGGGGCCGGGGATACGGAAAAGTTGTCACTGATCCATGTTCGGGCACACAGCAGTTGATCTTGCGGGGAATCGGTCATGCTCAAAGCCATGAATGGACGGACGCTTCGTTTCCCGGCCCGGATAGCGCCCACCAGGCGCCCAACCTCCTCGTTGCGGCCCCGCCAGTCGCAGCAGCGCGTTCGTGCCCATGCGAGATCGCCCGACACGTACTCAAGATCGGGGTTGATCGCCAACGCCTTCTCGTAATTGACGGCCGCCTCCTGGTAACGACCAAGGTCCATCAATGCATTACCCGAACCTTGAAGCGCTTCTACGAACGCCGGTCTGATGTCAAGCGCACGCTCATAGCTCGTCAGCGCCTCCTGCGACCGCATCAGTTGCCGCAAGGCCTTTGCACGATTCGAGAGCGCCTCGGCAAAGTCAGGCTTGACTCCCAGGGCTCGATCGCAGCTTTCCAGCGCCTCCTGCGGCCGTTTCATCTCCAGCAGGGCGATGGCACGACTGGCAAGCGCCTCCGCATAGTCGGGCCGCATTTCGAGGGCCTTTTCGTATGAACCGAGCGCTTCCTCGGCCGAGTCGAGTTTGACCTGGCAATTTCCCAGATTGAGGAGCGCCATTGCATCCTGCGGATGGGTCTCCAGGAGTCTTTCACACAATTGTTTCGACTCCGCATACCTTTTCAGCTGAAACAGCACAGTCGCCAGATTATTCGTCACGCTCGGGCGTCCCGGAGCAAGCGCCAGCGCTTTCCGGTATAGACCCGCCGCGCGTTCGAGTTCGCCTTTTTCCTGCGCCACAAGCGCATCGTGGAATAACTGCTTCGCTTCCGCCAGTGGGTTCATATGGCTGCTACTTGTATCGGAGCCGCTGATTGTGAGTCGCGGTCGGTGACGGCGGAGGCCGTCGCGCTCGATCGCTTCTAATCGTCGATCGGCGCCACCGCAAAGCTCTCGGGCAGCTCGCCCCTCTGATGACGCTCCCACATCGTCGTATAGGCGGCTTCGATATGGCGGCGAAACCGATCGGTGTCGAACAAAGGATAGGTGTCGCGGTTCCGGGCCAGCTTCGATTTGATGTCGGCGAGACGCTTCCGGTTCGTGGCGAGCTCCAGCGCCAGCGCCTCATACTCGGGTAGCGAGTGCGTGATCAGTTCGGGAAGCCCAATCGCATTCAGCAGGCTCGCCGCGACCCGCCCGGCGAAGGTTGTTCCTAGACAGGTCAACACAGGAAGCCCGGCCCAAAGGGCGTCACTGGCAGTGGTGTGAGCGTTATAGGGAAGCGTGTCCAGAAAGAGGTCCGCCACTCGATTGCGGGCAAGATGGTCTTCCACCTTTACGCGTGGCGCAAATACCAATCGCTCGGGCGCCACGCCTCGCGCCTCGGCTTCGCGCCTTAGATTGCGCGACGCGGCAGCGTTGTCCTCCAGCAACCACAGCACGCTGCCCTGCACCTCGTTTAGCAACCGCATCCAGCAGTCAAAGGTATCCGGTGTAATCTTGTAATTGTTGTTGAAGCAGCAGAAAACGAAGTCGGTATCCGGCAACTTTACTTCTGCTCGGGTCGGAGTGCGCTCTGCGATACCACGCTTGGAGTCATTGACTTGGTAAGTGTCCGGCAGGTAAACGACCTTCTCGGTGTAGCAGGCCTCGTGCTCCGGGGGAATCACATGCCGGTCCGCCAGAATGTAGTCCATGTAGTCGACACCGAGGGTGCCCGGGAAACCCAGGTAGTTGACTTGAACCGGGCCTGGCCTAAGACTGAAGATACCTGACCTTGCCTCCCCGAAATAACCGTTCAGGTTGACCAATATATCAATCTGTCTTCGTTTTATGGCCTCGGCTGCTTCGCGATCTCCCAAACGACGGATGTCCACGACTTCATCGAACGCCCTGTTGATCCTTCCCCGGATCTCGCTCGCGTCATCCCATCCATTATCAAAAGCGAACAGCTCAAAGCAATTCTTGTCATGCAGCTCGAAAAGTCCCGCGATCAGAACGGAGGTCGCCTGATGCCGAAACTCGCCCGACACATAGCCGATACGAATCCTGGCATTTTGATATCGCTCTCCAATCCATACAGGGGCTTGAGCTTGTGGACATTTATCCGCGGCATAGATCTCGGCGCAGCGTCTCAGGTCTTGCGTCGAGCTTGAAATCGCCTGGAATCCAAAAGGCTCCGCAGACTTTCTCCCGGCGTGGAGATCCTTTTCGATGGATTCAGCAAGCACTATCAACTCCTGCCAGTCGCAGCACAACATCTTCGCGTGAAGCAGATGGCCTCTTGCAAAACTGTAGTCCGGCGCCAATTCCAGCAGCCTTGCATATGACCGGGCGGCGTCTTCATAACGCTTGAGGTTCCGAAATACCTCACCGCGATTTAAGAGTGCCTCGTGTAAGTCAGGCTCGAGTGCGAGCGCGCGGTCAAAGCTGGCGAGCGCTTCTTCGTGCCATTTCAGGTCCAGCAGTGCAACGCCACGACTGTTATGTGCCTCCGCATAGTCAGGCTTGAGTGCAAGGGCGCGGTTGTAGCTGAGCAACGCTTCCTCAAGCTGTTTCAGATTCCACAATGCAATACCGCGACTGTTGAGTGCTTCGACATAGTTGGGCTGGATCACCAGCGCTTTCTCGTAACAGGCCATGGCCTCTTCAAAGCGCCTGAGCTTTTGCAGCGCATTGCCACGACTGCGGAGTGCTTCTGCAAAGTCGGATCTGATAGCAAGCGCTTTGTCATAGCTCGCCAGCGCCTCCTCGTAGCGCTGGAGATCCTGCAGAGCATTGCCGCGGTTGTGATATACCACCGCATCGTCGGGTCTGCTTATCCGCGCCAGGTCAAAACTGGCCAGCGCCTCCTCGTAGCGCCGGAGATCTTGCAGGGTATTGCCGCGGTTATTCAGGGCATCCACGTAATCAGACGCAATCGCGAGTGCCCTTTCGAGACTGGCCAGCGCCTCTTCGAAGCGCCTCAGTTCCCGCAGGGTGTTGCCGCGGTTGTTATGCAGGAGCGCCACCCCGGGCATGATCGCAATGGCATTGTCGTAACTCGCCAGCGCTTCTTCGTAGCGCTTGAGGTCATGCAGGGTGTTGCCGCGGTTGCCCAGTATCTCGGCGCGGCCCGGCACGATCGCCAATGCACTGTCGTAGCTCGCCAGCGCTTCCTCATGGCGCTTGAGTGCCTGCAAGGCGTTGCCGCGGCTGTATAGAGCTTCGGCAAACGCCGGCCTAATTGCAAGCGCCTTGTCGTAGCACCCCAGCGCTTCGTCTGGTCGCCCGCTTCCCGCCAGGACGTTCCCCAAGTTCAGATTCGCCTCCGCCGACCGGGGATTAATTCGCAGTGCCTCGCTGAACAATTGCAGTGCTTCCTGGAAGAGCCCGCTCTGCGCCTTGAGGATGCCGAGCTGATGAAGCGCATCGAAGTGCCGGGGGTCGGCGCTCTCGGAACGGTGTTTTTTCATACCAGGAACACCGTGGCCAGGCCGAGGAAGATGAAGAACCCGCCGCTGTCCGTGATCGCCGTGATCATGACGCTCGAGCCCAATGCGGGGTCGCGCCCGAGCTTTTGCATCACCAGCGGGACCGTGACGCCCATCACCCCGGCGAGCACCAGGGACAGCACCATTGCGCCCGTCATCACCACGCCGAGCTGCCAGTTGTGGTAGATGAGGAAGGCGAACAGGCCGACGACGCTGCCCCAGATGAGGCCGTTCAAGGCGCTCACGCCGATCTCCTTCGCGAACAGCTTGCGTGCGCCCGCGCCGCTGATCTGCCCGAGCGCGAGGGCGCGCACGATCATGGTGATGGTCTGGTTGCCGGAATTGCCGCTGATCCCGGCGACGATCGGCATCAGCGTCGCGAGTGCGACAAGCCTGGCGATGGATTCCTCGAACACGCCGATCACGCGCGAGGCGATGAACGCGGTCACCAGGTTGACGGCAAGCCAGGTCCAGCGGTTCCGGACGCTCTTCCAGACCGACGCGAACAGGTCCTCGTCCTCGCGCAGGCCCCCGGCGGAGAGCATGTCGCTGTCGGTCTCGCGCCGAATGTAGTCCATCACGGCGTTCACCGTGACGCGTCCGATCAGCCTGCCGTCGCCCCCGGCCACCGGCGCCGACACCAGGTCGTAGCGCTCGAATGCCTGCGCGGCGTCCTGTGCCTTCTCGTCCGGACGGTACCTCGTGAACTCCCGCCGCATCACCGTGTCCACCGCGGTCCCGGGATCGGTGACGAGCAGCGTGTTCACCGGCAGCAGGCCCTCGAGCCGGCCGGCGCGGTCGACCACGAACAACTGGTCGGTGTGGTCCGGCATCTCGTCGAGGCGCCGCAGGTAGCGCAGCACGACCTCCACCGTGACATCGTCGCGGATGCTGATCATGTCGAAATCCATGAGCGCCCCGACCGTCCCCTCCGGGTAGGACATCGCGGCCCGCAGCTGCTCGCGCTCCTCCGGCGCGAGCGAGCGGAAGACGTCCTGGATCACCTCGCGCGGGAGGTCCGGCGCGAGGTCGGCGATCTCGTCGGTGTCGAGCCGCTCGGTCGCGGCGACGAGCTGCCGCTGGTCCATGTGCGCGATCAACGTCTCGCGCACCGCGTCGGAGACCTCCAGCAGGATCTCGCCTTCGCGCTCGGGCTTGAGGAAATCCCATGCGACCAGGCGCTGCGCGAGCGGCAACGCCTCCAGGATATAGGCGACGTCCGCCGGGTGCAGCGACTCGAGCTGCTTCCCCAGCTCGAGCAGGTGCATGCGGTGCACCAGGTCCTCGACCAGCTCCTGGCGCCGGCCCTGCTGCCGGCGCACGAGGCTCTCGACCATTTCGTGCTTGCGCAGCAGCTCGGTTACGCGGCGCAGCTCGTCCTGCACTCCGCTCGTAGTTTCCCCGCGTTCGGACATGGTGGCGACTATTGAATTGCCAAGGTGCCGGGACTCCGGGAGGAGGCGCGAACTCGACTATCCGCCACGGAAGTCACGAAGAACAGCGGGATTCTATTCTTTTCCTGCTTTTCGCCGCGTACTCCGTGTCCGGTACGGCAAAAAACGGAAATCAGCCGACAGTTTTCGTGGATGCATGCAAAAACTACGGACAAAAAAAGGGGGCGCCGAAGCGCCCCCCGCATAGTGCGTGACGGATAGCTTAGAAGCTGTGCGACGCACCCAACACGAATGCACTCGCGCTGTCGCCCAGTTTCACATCGCTGTTAAAGAGAAAGAAGTTGTATTGGCCGTTCGAGTCGTTATCGATTTTAGAGTAACCAACGAGCACGGACGTGCGCTTGGACAGGGCATGGTTGTAGGCAATAACATATTTCTTGGCGCCCTGATCATCCG
>Ga0326597_10007794_pt1 | contig 14522 bp, 12 predicted proteins | sample RVTome_12_FD_203789 | JGI IMG/M metagenome (GOLD analysis project Ga0326597, IMG submission 203789) | Soil microbial communities from uranium-contaminated site in the Upper Colorado River Basin, Wyoming, United States - RVT100D185 | ecosystem: Environmental > Terrestrial > Soil > Contaminated >... | reverse complement strand
TCCATGCCGATCAGACAGGGTGATAAGCCGGCTACCACTTCGTGCAACTGATCGCGGCGCACCGTGCGCCTGAGCACCACCCCTCCGGCGCTATCCACCCCGTGCAGCGAGAACACGCTCTTTGCCAGATCGATTCCCACAGTAGTAACCTTCTCCATGACTTCCTCTCTCGAATTTAGATTGAAGAACCGAATCTCAAACTTGGCACTTCGATGCCGTGCGGGCATCGCCCGCTCTCGGGTAGGGGAAGTCCCTTTCATTCGTTAGCAAGTTCGGCAAGGCGTTCAGTACGAAGCAGGTTGAGTAAGGCGCCCGCGAGCGCTCGAGCACTGCGGGACACTGAAGGCAGCGGCTATACTAGCTCCCGGTTCTGAGGGAGATTCTCATGTCGCCAAGCCAACTTTTCTGGTTGCACGCAGTGCGAAGTAGCTTTGATGGGTAAGTCCTCGCTTTCCAAGAAAGACCTCGCCAAGACAGCGGCGCGCTTCGCCAGGGTATTGGACGCGCACCCGGCGCAGGAACCGCGAACAACGCCCGACTACATCGCCGACGCGTTGCGCGTCGCCATCTACGATGGACAGTTCAAGGATGGCGAAGAGCTCAACCAGGTGGAACTCGCCTCGTACTTTAAGGTCTCGCGCGTCCCGATCCGAGAAGCATTGCGCCAGTTGCAGGCCGAGAACCTCGTCATGAGCATTGCGCACCGGCGCGCCGTGGTCGTCGGCCTCGATCTCGAGGACATGTTGGAGCTTGTGGAGATTCGGGCCCTGCTCGAGGGTTTTCTCGTGGCTAAAGCCGGCCCAAGGCTAGATTCTGCGGCACTGCGACGGCTCAATGACCTGTGCGACGAGGCGGACGAGATAAGGGACTACGGCTATAACTGGGTGTTGAAGAACTGGGAGTTTCACCGCACCCTGTATCAGCCCTCTGGCTCAAAGGCGGCAATCGCCATGGTCGAGCACCTCAACCTGCGGGTCGAGCGATACGTGCGGCGTAGCGGCAACATAAGGCGTCTGCGGCAAGCCGCTACCGAGCATCGCCGGATCCTAAAGGACATTGAGCGCGGAAACTTCGCGGCTGCGCGCTCCCGCATGCAGCAACACATCCTGCAGACGCGGGAGCAGGTGCGGCGGCATTACGCGAAGCGCTCTGGCGCAAGGCTGGGCGCCGGCGGCGGGCGCGCTAAGTCTTCGCTACCCTGAATCTGACGCGCAGCAGCTGGATGAGCGGGCTGAGCACCATGAATAGCGCGATGGAGAGGATCACTGCCGTGAACGGCCGGCCGAAGAAGATGCCAAAGCTACCTTGTCCCATGATAAGCGACTGCCGAAATGAGGCTTCCATGATCGGCCCGAGCACAAAGGCGAGAATGAGCGGCGGCAGTGGATACTCGAACTTGTTCATCAGGTAACCGAGTACACCAAAGCCGAGCATGATCCAAATTTCGACGGCGCTGTTGTTGACACCATAGGCCCCAGCCAATGTAACCAGCACGATTAGCGGAGCCATGATGGACTTTGGCAACTCAGTGATGCGAGCAAGCAGGTTTATGAAAGGCAATATGAGCGCCACCACCATCACCGTGCCAATGAAGAAGCTGGTAACAATGCCCCAGAACATGTCGGGGCTCTGTAGCATCATCATCGGACCCGGCGTCACCCCGTGCAGCAGGAAGGCGCCGAGGATGATGGCCGGCACGATGTCCGCGGGCAAACCGAGCGTCAGTAGCGGAATGATTGCGCCGCAAGTTGCCGCGTTATTGCCAGCCTCCGGCGCAGCGACCCCCTCGATGCGACCGGTACCGAACTTGTCGCCGTGGCGCGACCAGCGCTTGACCAGTACGTAGGACACGTATGAAGCGATAGCTGCGCCCGCGCCGGGCAATAGACCGACGAAGAATCCGATCAGACCGCCGCCGCCAATCGGCTTGGCCATGGCTCGCCAGTCGGCGCGGGTCGGAATGACCGAGCGGCGCCCGCGCAATGTCGTTATCTCATTTGGCGTAGTAAGCGACGATTCCATCATCTTGAACACCTCGGCAATGCCGAATAACCCCATGATCACCGGGACCATCTGCAAGCCGTTCTGAAGTGTCAGAGTGCCGTACGTGAAGCGTGATGCGGCGGTCACTGGGTCAATGCCGACCGACCCGAGAAGCAGCCCAAGGACAGCAGCGCACAAGCTCTTCAATATCGATTGCGTGGCAAGGTAACTAACCAGCGTCAGACCGGTGACAGTTAGCGCGAAGTACTCCGGCGGCCCGAACCGCAGCGCGAACTCGGCAAGTGGCGGTGCCACCAGCACCAGGCCGACAAAGCCGATAAGACCGCCGAAGAAGGAGGCGAACACCGCGGCGCCTAGCGCGGCGCCAGCGCGCCCCTGTCGCGCCATTTGGTACCCGTCCAGCGCCGTCATCACCGCCGTGGACTGCCCCGGGATGTTCAGCAGGATCGCTGTGACCGCACCTCCGAACATGGACCCGTACCAGATGCCCGCCAGCATGATGATGGCCGGCGTGGTCTCCAGAAAGTACGTGATCGGCAAGAGCATGGCGATCGTCGCTGCCGAGCCCAAGCCCGGCAGTACGCCGACAAACACGCCGATCGCAACCCCAACAAAGCAGTAGAACAGGTTCGCGAGACTCAGCGAAACCGAAAAGCCGAGGAACAGATTCTCGAGCATCAGGCGGGCAGCTTGTGCTCAGTCGATCAGAACGCCAGGATGCCCTTGGGTAGGGGGATGCCGAGCGACGTGAAGATCAGGTAGAAAACAACGGTGCCCGCCGCTGCCACCAGCAGCGCGCGGCGCCACACTACCTTGCCGAGTCCGATGAGGAGTGCAAGGACAAGGATGAACGTGCACACCAGAAAGCCGATGGTATCGACCACTGCCGCATAGACAATGACGGCGGCGATTGTCAGTCCAATGTGGCTGGTCCGTGAGCCAAAGCTGACGGTTAGCAATTCGTCACGTTCGCGTAGCGAGCGTACGAGCACCGCACCTGAGAGGCACGCCAGCAGTACCGTGAGTATCGCTGGGTAGAAGCCCGGGCCGGGCCGGGAGACGCTGCCGAACCGAAGTTGCAGCGCCTCATAGGCCATGTAAAGAGCGAACGCGAGCAGGAGAGCGCCGCTTAGGCGGTCGCCGTTGCGAACCTTCCAAGCCTTCTCTTGCGCTTGGCGCACGCCGAAGCCCGCTCCCCTACGTCCGCCCCTACTTCTTCTTTGATGCGTGCATCAGGCCCAGCCTGTCGATGAGCTTGGCGTAAGTCGCATCCTGCGCCCCTACGAACGCTTCGGCCTCTTTGCGACCCATGAACATGGGTCCGAGCCCGACCTTGGCCATCTGATCATTCACCTCGGGCTCCTGCATAGCTTTGCGCAGCGCCGTCTCGAGCGCGGCGACAACGTCGTCCTTCGTGTTCTTCGGTACAAACAATCCATGGAAGGAACCGATAACCAGATCGACGCCCTGCTCGCGCATAGTGGGCACCTCCGGGAAAGTGCTCATGCGCTTGTCCGACGCCACTCCCAGCATGCGGATCTTCTTCGCATCCGAGAGCGACTTGTAGGAGGCGGGCACAGCCACGTGCACGTCGATATGGCCACCGGCGAGTGCCGTCACCCCCGAGGCATCGTCCTTGAACGGAACCATGTTCATCTGCACCCCGGCGGCGTCGACGAAGCCGCCGGCGAACACCTGCGCGGAGGCCCCGGGAATCATGCCGAACTTCAGTTGGCCGGGCGTGCTCTTGGCTGCCGCCACCAGATCTTTGAGCGTCTTGCGCGGGGAGTCGTAGTTGACGCTCACCGCGGCTGGGCTGATCTCCATCACACCGACGAGCTTGTAATCCTTGAGATCGGTACCCGTTTCAACCGTGTACTGGGCCGACACGATCGCAGACGAGAAGATGCCCGCGGTATACCCGTCGGCCTCGGCGTTGGCAACCGCCCTGGAGCCGATAACGCCCCCGGCGCCCGGGCGATTCACCACGACTACCGTTCTGCCCAAATGCTTCTCCAGGGCTCGCGCGACTCCACGGGCTGTAAGGTCAGTGCGGCCTCCAGCGCCGAAAGGCACGACGACCGTGACGGTCTTGCTCGGATAAGACTGCGCTACGGCACCGGGTGCCCATGCGCCAAACGCGAGCGCCGTGCAGAACAGCGCACTCCATACTTTGCGAATCATTGCGGCCTCCTCCTCGATGGTTTATCCGCCTATCTTGCTCTGGTCATGTTCCTCCGCCCCCGCAGGCTTGTACAGCACGCACCGTGCATGGGTAGAATGACTCGCATGCATATTGGAGATCTCCACCTCAACCAACTGCGACTGGTGGATGCCTTGGCGCGCAACAGCAATCTTGGTGAGGCTGCCGAGGAGATCGGCCTGACGCAGTCCGCCGCCAGCCACGCCTTGGCGCGACTGCGTGAAGAACTGCAGGACCCAATCTTCGTGCGCACCTCGGAAGGCATGCGGCCTACGCCCTATGGTTTGCGGCTAGCCAGCTCGGTGCGGGACGCGCTGGAGTCGCTGCGCGCCGGCCTGGATCGGCACCCGGAATTCGTTCCCGGGACCTCCAGTCGCAACTTCAATGTGATCATGAGCGACGTGAGCCAGATGCTGTACCTGCCGCGTCTGCTGCCACGACTGTCCGCAGAAGCCCCCGGCGTCACCCTGCGCGTGCGCGCGCTGCCACCGAAGGCGCCGCACCAGATCCTCGAGACAGGCGAAGTCGACCTCGCCGTGGGCGCATTCTCGCGACTGATCGCCGGTTGCAGACAGAAGCGCCTCTACCGCGAGCGCTACGTCTGCGTGGTGCGCAAGGACCATCCGCAATTCACCCAGGGCATGACGACCGAGGCATTCTGCAGCGTGCCGCACGCTCTGGTGGATTCTCGCGGCTACGTGCACGAGCGGCTCGACCGCTGGCTCGCGCAGCAAAAAGCCCGACGCAATGCGAAGCTATACGTACCCTATTTCCTCTCCCTGCCGCTGATCATCGCGCGCTCCGACCTCTTAGTGATCATGGCTGGACGCGTGGCACAGACTTACGCGGAGATCCTGCCACTCAAGATCATGCCCCCGCCGGTCAAGTTGCCGTCGTACGACACGCGACTGTTCTGGCACGAGCGCTTCCACCGCGACCCAGGCAATCGCTGGCTGCGCGGGCTGTACATTGATCTGTTCGGCGACTGACGGCCGACGGAAGCAGTTACAGGTCGAGCACCAGTCGTTCACTCTTCGAGCCCGAGCAGCAGATCATCATCTTCTTGTTCGCGGCGCGCTCGGCGTCGGTGAGGATGCGGTCGCGGTGGTCGGGAACGCCCTCGAGGACGCGAGTTTCGCAAGTCCCGCATACGCCTTCCGTGCAGGAGAAGCGCATGTCAAGCCCGACGTCGCGCAGCGTATCGAGAATGGTCTTTCCAGGAGGTACGGGAAGTTCGCGACCGCTCTTTGCAAGCACGACTGTAAATCCACCTTCGACCGCCGGCGGCTCTTTGGCAGTGAAGTACTCTACGTGCACTCGCTCGCGCTCTAGATCCTGGGTTGCCTGCTCGAACGCATCGAGCATTGGAATCGGTCCGCAGCAGTAGAAATGCGCGTTCGCGGGGGCGTCCTTCACGAGCGCGGCGATGTCCAGCAACTTGCCTCCCGGCTCTTCGTCCAAGTTGAAGCGCACTCCTGTCATAGCAGCGAGCGGCTCGCAAAACGGTGTGCTCGCACGCGTACGCGTGCAATACACGAGCTCCCAGTCACGTCCGATCGCGCTCAGACGCTCGATCATGCTCAGAATCGGCGTGATGCCGATGCCGCCCGCGATGAAGATCGACTTCTTCGCGCTCTCGTCCAGGGGAAAGTTGTTGCGCGGCGCGCTCACAGTCAGGACGTCACCTGCCCGGAGGTTCTCGTGAACCCATTTGGAGCCCCCCCGGCTCGAGCGGTCCTTCTGAACGGCAATCATGTACCGGTGGCGCTCGGCCTGGGCATTGAGTAGAGAGTAGCTGCGCACCAGGCCGTTGGGCAGCGCAAGGTCGATGTGCGCGCCCGCATTGAACGGTGGCAGTTCATCGCCCTCTACGGGCCGCAGTTCGTACGAGAGAATACTGGGCGCCTCCCAAGTCACGGACTTGATGCGGAGTTGAAGAGTCACGGGTTCAGTCATGGCGCACTCGGTGCAGCCCGCGTTTAGTTGGTGCGTGCGCCTTGGTCGGCCCAGTTGACGAGAAGCGCCCGCTCCTCTTCGGTCATGCGGGTCGAGTTGCCCGGCGGCATGGTACGCGTGACTGAGACGCTTGCCTTGATCATCGCGGCGCGCGCGGCGAGCTCGGTGGTGGAATCGAAGCTCAACCCGCTCGGCGGCGCCGTGAACGCCCTGTCGGTGGGCCGCGCGGCGTGGCAGCCGCTGCAGCGGAGATCGACAATGCCCCGCACGACCGTGAACGGCACGGCCTCCACGCCGCCCCCCCTGGGAGACTGGTGGCCGGACTGCAGCGCAGACAGAAGGCCGAGAGCAAGGAGGACAGCCGCGAGCGGCGCCACCGCGGGCAGCCAAGCGCGCCCAAGCGCCTGACGGCGATCGATCAAGATCATTGCGTAGCGTGCCGCCATACCGGCCGCGATGAGGAGTGACAGCACGAGCCAATTGTGAGGATGGCTGTGGGCCCCTGGCGCATGGACGGCAACCATTGTGATGATCACCGGCAAGGTCATGTACGTGTTGTGCAGCGCGCGGCGCCGTGCACGCCGGGCGAGCACCATATTGCGCTCTCGCCCAGCTGCCGTGGCGGCGACCGCTTCCTCCTGGGCCGGAATGATGCGTGTCCAGACGCTCGCGACCATGTTGGTCCCGAGAATCGCTCCGACGTGGATGAATGCAGCGCGACCCGTGAACAGCTCGCAAAGGAGGTAGATGACGGCAAGAAGCAGGGCCAGGGAGATGAGGCTGGTAAGCAATACCCTGCGCTCAGCCATCTCCGAAACCCACAGGCGGTCATACACGATCCAGCCGATCACGACCAGGCCAATCGCCAAGCCGATGGCCCACTTGGGCGCCAGCGGGGACGACTGCATGTCTATGAGGTCCACGCCGCCCGTCCAGTAGTAGACGAACACGAGCAGCAGGAAACCGGTTATCCAGGTGACGGCCGCCTCAACGCGAAACCAGTAGACAGGCGAGGGCACTTGCCCTGTCGAGATGCTGCGCTTCTCGACGATATAAAAGCCCCCGCCGTGTCCCATCCAGACTTCGCCGAGAACGTTCGGACGGGCAGGATTCGGCACACGCAGCTTGCTTTCCAACCACATGAAGTACAGCGACGCGCCTACCCAACCCAGAAAGGCGACGATGTGGGCCCAACGCAGGCCAACGACCAACCAGTCAACGAAAGTCTGCATGGTCCTAGCTTGGATCCCTATACACGCGACAAAGCAGGCCCTTCAATGGACTACCGCCGAAGGCAGTGTCGCAACTCTCCGGGTCGTCGTCTGTAAGCACGTTGGCGCACACCTGCAGCACGCCGTGGTCTGGTCCCGGTTGCTCGGGAAGCCACCAGCCGTGCGGGAGCGTGACGACCTGCGGGTGCGTGCGCTTGTGCGTGTGCAGCTTTACGCGCAGCCGACCGCGCACGGTCTCGACCCACACAGCCTCGCCCGCGGCGATTCCCAGCGCAGCCGCGGTACTCGTGTGCATTTCCAGCAAGGGCTCGGGCGCGAGATTGCGTAGCACTGGTATCTGGCGCCCCTGCGAGTGGTAGTACTGCGCCTGCTTGGCACCAGTTATCAGCAGTAACGGGTAGTCCCTGAAGCGCTCCGGCGTGCTAACCGGGCTTTCCACCGGCTCGACATGCGCCGGCAACGGATCGTATCCCCAGTCGCGCATGACAGTCGAGTAGATCTCGAACTTGCCAGTCGGCGTACCGAACCCCGCTTTCTCGTACTTGCGATACTCGAGCGGGATCTGGACGTAGTCGCGCGTCTTGAGTTCTTCCCAAGTGATTCCCATCGGCCGCAACGCGTCGTCCGCTAATTCTCCTAAAGTCGGGAAATGTTCCTCGAAACCCAGCTTGCGACCAAGACCGATCATGAATTCCCAGTCAGACTTGCGCTCGGCCACCACAGCGAGCTTGCGCGACACTGTATCCATGAACATGGCACGCGGTCCCTTGATATGCAGATGAAGGCGCGGTTCGTCCCGCTCGAGGTTTCCGGCCGCGGGCAGCACGATATCGGCGTACTGCGCTGTAGGGGTCATGAACATGTCGTGCACGACCAGTAGTTCGAGCTTGTTCAGCGCCTCAATGACGCGTGCAGTGCCGGGATAGGTTGTTGCCACATTGCTGCCCACAACAACCAATGCCTTTACCGCGTACGGGTCCTCGGAAAGTATGGTGCGGAACAAGGTCGGCGGATGGGCAAACCCCGCGCGGTTGAGCGCTTTGAACTTTGCCCCTCCGAGTCGCTTCGCCTCCTGCTCCGGTCCTAGTCGGTCACGCAAATCGGGGTATGCGAGCGGTGGCGCGGGGTAGAAGACGTTGCCGCCAGGCACGTCGATATTGCCCGTGATTCCCATCAGAATGAGCACTGCGCGGATCGACTGAAAAGCATTGTTGCCCGCGTGCTCGAGACCATTCCCCCAAACGATGCATCCCGGATGCGTGGTGGAATACAAGCGGGCAGCGCGTGCGATTAGTTCGGGATCGCACCAGGTAATGTCCGCTACTCTCGCGAGCGGATACTCGCGCGCCCGCTCTCGCAGTGCCTCAAAACCGTGGCAGTAGTGCTCTACGAATGCCTTATCGTAGAGTTCCTCCTCCAGGATCAGATTGATCCAGCCAAGGGCCATTGCCGCGTCGGTGCCCGGGCGCAGTGGAAGCCAGAGATCGACCTGGCCGGCGGAAGCAGGCTTACGCGGATCGACCAGGATGTGCACGGGACGATGCTCGAGTGCGTCGGTCATCGGGCCAAACCCGATCAGACCGTGGTCATTGCTGGTGCGCTTCTGCGAACCCCATTCCACCACGCAGCGCGGCTGCGAGTATAGGTCGGGTACTGCCACCGTATCCCAGGTCCTACCGCTGTACTTGCCTGTGGCGGTTGCGCTGCACACCGCCACGCGCGTCGCATAGCAGACATAGCTGATCGAGGCGAGATTCGGTGTACCAAACAGATTTGCCACACGGCCAATGATGTGTTGGTTGTTCATGCCTACGCCGCGCGCAAAGGCCACCGACTCCGCGCCAAAACTTCCCTTCAACGCGTTCATCTTCTGCGCAATCGCCGATAGCGCCTCGTCCCAAGTCGCCCGCCGCCACTGCCCACCGCCGCGCTTGCCCACGCGCATCAGCGGGTAATCAAGCCGGTCGGGGTGGTATAGCTGCTCGACCGAGGCGGTGCCCGCCTTGACGCAAAGCTTGCCGCGATTGATTGGATTGGACGGGTCTCCCGCCACACTTGTGACTAGGCCGTTCTCGACCCGGACCAGCGTGCCGCAACCGCCGTGGCAGTTGCGGCAGATTGCCTTGTGCACGCCCGACGCAACTCCGGACGTCACCGACGATTCGATGGCGGAACCCGTATCCATGCCTCCAGGCCTTACTTTTTCAGGATCTCGAGCGCCGCTAGCGCGACTTGGCTGTCCCCGTCGGCGAGCCCAGCCGCGCCCACGCCCGAGACACCAATCCCGCCGATCACCTTGCCGTCGACTACGATTGGGTACCCGCCTTCCAGCGGGATCGCCGCTTCCTGCCGCAGATGCCAGAACGTGTTGAATTTCCCTGCCGCCAGATCGTCGTGAAAGATCCCTGTCGATCGCCGGAACGCTGTCGCGCCATAGGCCTTGGCGATCGTCAACTCAACACTCCCAAACTGCCCATTGCTCATTCGATGCAGTAGCACCGGGTGCCCGCCGTCGTCACAGATGCAGATCGTGGCGTTCCAACCCATTTTCGTGGCGAACGCTTCGCCCGCTTCGGCGATTTTCTTGGCCAGTTCAAGCGAAATACGCTCGCCGTAGGGATTCTGATGAGGTACTGGTTTGGTTGTCATACGCGCCTCCTGCAGTTGAGGGATTGAATGCGAAGTGAACGGTGGCCCAGCATGCGCCGCTACGCGCGCCTGCGGCTCGCCTCAAACCGGCGCGAAAGGCCGTAGCGACGTTAGTCCGCGCACCGATACTTGTACAGTCGCAGATGTGCATGCGGCTCATGAGCAAGATGCATATTGAGAACGCTTGCGCCGACCCCCCTAAACTGTATACACTTTGTTCAGGTGGCGGCGTGCGATCGCCGACGACGGATTCACGCACACAAGAGGAGCGAGCGCGATATGGTTACAGCAGAGGAGAACAAGCTATTGACGCAGGTAGGCCCGGGTACACCGGGTGGCGAGTTGCTGAGGCGTTACTGGTATCCCATCGCAGCGGTGGCGGAGCTGGACGAGAATCCGGTTAAGCCCGTGAAGCTCCTCGGCGAGTCCTTGGTGCTGTACCGAGACCGCAAAGGCATACTGGGACTCGTTGACAGCGCTTGCGCGCACCGCCGTGCAAACCTCGCCCTCGGCGTTCCCGAGGACGAAGGCCTCCGTTGCCCATATCATGGTTGGCGCTTCAGCGAGACCGGTCAATGCTTGGAGCAGCCGGCGGAGAAGCGCCCGTACTGCGACAAGGTGAAGATCAAGGCTTATCCCGTTCGCGTCGCCTGTGGCGCCGTTTTCGCCTATCTGGGACCGAAACCGATTCCCGAGTTGCCAATGTGGGATCTGATGACGTGGGACAACGTCCTCCACGAGATCGCCTACGCCACACTTCCTTGCAACTGGTTCCAGAGCATGGAGAACGCGGTGGACCAGGACCATCTCGACTGGTTGCATGTCGCCTTCTCGGACTACGTGCTCGAGCGCAATGGCCGCCCCGATCTCAAGAAACGCTTCTGGCGACCCGGCGAGTTCAAAGGCGAAGGAGACCGCGGCCGGTTGCGAGAGATGCTCTACGAACGAAACAGCCAAGGCATCCTGCGGCGCGCCGTCTACGGCGATCGCGGGAAGGATCACCCTGACTGGCGTCTCGGCATCCAGGTGGTATTCCCGAACTTCGCGCGCGCGGTCAATGACCTGCAGATTCGGGTACCGGTGGACGATACCCACTTCACCTACTTCCTCATTCGAGCGCATTGGCTCAAGCCGGGAGAGAAGGTAACGCAGGATAAGGTGCCCTACTTCCGAATTCCCGTGCCCGTGGATGGCGAGATGAACATCAACTGGAGCCAGCTAGACGCTCACGCAACGCAGGATATGGCGGCCTGGGTCGCGCAAGGTCCGATTTCCGATCGCACCAAGGAGCTACTCGGCGAATCCGACAAAGGGATTCGCCTCTTGCGCCAGATGTTCCTCGAGCAGATCGAGGTGGTCGCCAAGGGCGGAGACCCGCTTAATGTCTTCCGCAATCCAGAGGAGGCAAAGAACATCTACATCCCCCATGTCGAAGAGGAAGACAACTGGAGTTACCAGCAGACTCAGTTGATTAGCCGTGCGCGCACTGCGAACAAATGGAGCCCGGTTCTAAAAGAGCTCATTCTCAAGTACCACGGGGACAAGGCCGAAGAGATCCTCAAGGATCCGGTCCACTGAGGTCACAAGAGGCTCTACCGCGGACGCGTCCTGCGCGCCCTCGAGGATTCGTGGACAGCGCCGCCTAGCGGCGGCGCTGTCCCTTCACGTACATACCCAGGACGTCGCCGCCCACGCATGAGTTATCAGAGGGAATTCGAGAAAAAACTGAAAGTGGGGATCGTCGGTGTCGGCTCGCATTCTTACCGAAACCTTCTTCCGACCCTGAACTATCTGCCTGTCACGCTCCAGGCGATATGCGACCGCAACCGGACGCTAGCCGAAGTTACGGCAGCGCAGTACGGTGCCAATGCCTTCTACGACGACACCGCAGAGATGTACCGCAAGGAGCGTCTCGATGCGGTGTTTCTGTGCGTATCACCGCTTCAGCACCCTACTCTTGCTTGCGAGGCGTTCGACGCCGGTATCCACGTCTGGATGGAGAAACCGCCCGCCCGACGCGCTTCAGAGGTCGAGGAGATGATTCGCCGTCGAAAGGACAGGATTGCAGTGGTTGGTTTCAAGAAAGCGTTCATGCCGGCAACGCAGAAGGCCATCGAAATCTTCAGCAGTGCTGCCTATGGCCCTCTGCGTAGCATCCTTGCCGAGTACCCCATGACCATCCCCGCCGATGGCGAGGCCGTGCTACGCGAGGGGCGATACGAGAATTGGCTGCGCAATGGCTGTCACCCACTGTCGTTGTGTGTCGCAGTCGGCGGGACGGTGTCCGCTGTGACGATGCACCGTGCTTCGGACGGCGGGGGAGTGTGCGTACTCGAATTCGCAAGCGGCGCGATCGGGAACTTTCACTTGGCTGCGGGCGAAAACCGGGGCCAACCAATCGAACGCTACAGCTTCTTTGGCGATCGCTGCCACCTCGTCATCGACAACGGACTGCGCGTCACGCTGCAGCGTGGTATCCCGTTTCAGTATGGAAAGACTACGACCTACGTACCCGACGGCCTGGATAGTGGTGCCGTCGTGTGGGAACCGCAGAATCGGGAGGCCACGCTGGAAAACAAGGCCTTGTTCACGCAGGGAATTTATCAGGAGATGCGCTATTTCTGCGACCAGGTGATCGCCGGCAAACCGGCCGACAAAGGATCGCTCGAGTTCACGCTTCAAGTCATGAAGGTGAATGAAGCCGGGCTAATTTCCGGTGGCCGGCGCATTGATATCCAATAGGACACTGCGTTACCGAAGTTCATGACCGATTTCCATACTTACTTGGAGTACCCGAAATAGAACGCTGGTGCGAAGCAATAGCCGCGCGCCCGGCGGTTCATAGGAGAATGGAGATTCCACAGTCGTAAGTTGCCTCAGCGCAGCGCCAGCAGCTTCCGGCCTCTCCAGTACCAACTGAGGCCGGCCACCTGAACAACCCAGAGGGTGCTGAGCGCCCAGCTGTAGGCCTCTGGGGCATATCCGCTCGCGGTAGCCGGCCAGCGCTCCAGCACCAGTCCCACGCCCCACTGTCCCAGAAACATCCCCGTGAAGACGAAGGTGTTAAGGGTCGTGTTGACTCGCCCAGCCATTTCCTTCGGGAAGCGTCGTGAGACGATTGAGTAGGCGAGCGTCGCGGCGCTGCTCGCGAAGATGAATACCGCCCACAGCCAGAGGGCCCCCTGGGTCACCCCGAGCGCAAGGAGCAGAAGGCAGATGGACGACAGGCCGAGTCCCGCGGCGACAAGCGGCAGTTCCGAGAGGCGCCGTCGCATCATTGCATCGGCAAGACGGCCGAAGACAAGGTATCCCACGATCATTGCAAGACTTACGACGAGAAGCGCACGTCCGATTGCAGGCCGGTCGAATCCGGCGACATCACGTAGCCAGGTCGCGATCCAGAGCGTATAGAGCGACACCGCGGCGCATTGGCTCGTGCCGATCATAACGGCGGTGCGCCTGAACGCAGCGTCCGTGACAATCACCCGTACGAAGCGCAGCGCGCCGGCAATCGAGCCCAGCGATTCGCCGCGCCGGTACTCCGGCGCTACGAAGAAGATAGCGCCGCTCGCCGCTAGCGTTGCCGCGCCGAAAATCAGCATGACCGTGCGCCAGTCCACTACGCGCAGCGCTGCTTCCAGCGGTACGCTAACCGTGATCGCACCGAGGATGCCGATGGCGAAGGCCAACGAGTTGACGGTCGCGATGCGATCCGAGGGGTACCACAGCAGGAATGCCTGGAACGAAGCCATCAGACACACGGAAACCCCGAGGCCGATCAGGGTGCGACCGATGACCACGCCCGCGAACGATTGCGCGCTGGCAAAAATCAAGGCCCCCGCCGCGGCGACTAGCAGTAGGCCCGCGTCGACGCGACGCGGGCCGAAGCGGTCAAGCAGCACGCCGACAGGGATCTGCACCAGCCCGACGCCCAAAAAGAAGACGCTGGTCAACAGGCCGAGATCGGCTGCACCGAATCCGTACTCGGACGCGATCTGGGGGCCGAGCAGCGCGTTCACCGAGCGAAACGCGTACGACACGTAATAGCCAGCCACGAACGGCAGGAACACACGCAGTACCAACGTGCGCGCGGTATACGCGCTCATGCCCTCGGCTCGCATGCGCGTAGTGTGCGGCCCGCCGGCGCTGGCGCAAAGCGACGTTTCGCGCCGCTCAGGCCGCGGCGCTGCGCTCCTCGGCCGCGGGACCCTCGATCACCAGCATCAGGTCATCCGCCTTCACCTCGGTGTCGCCGAGGTCCCAGAACAGGACGCGCTTCTTGTCGCGCTCGATGCCGATCACGAGGCACGGCAGCGCGCGCACCTTGCGCCCGACTTCGTCCTCGTTCGGACTGCGCTCGGCCAGCCGCACGCGCCCGCGCTCGGTGAGCAGCTCGTTGATGAGCCCGACCGTGTACGCGCTCTCCACGGCGTCGGCGAGCAGGTAGCCGCCGACGCGCGCCGGCGCGACGATCACGT
>Ga0326597_10007793_pt1 | contig 14522 bp, 12 predicted proteins | sample RVTome_12_FD_203789 | JGI IMG/M metagenome (GOLD analysis project Ga0326597, IMG submission 203789) | Soil microbial communities from uranium-contaminated site in the Upper Colorado River Basin, Wyoming, United States - RVT100D185 | ecosystem: Environmental > Terrestrial > Soil > Contaminated >... | reverse complement strand
GTAAAGCTCCACGGGGTCTTTTTGTCCTGCTGCGGGTACACGGCATCTTTACCGCGACTTCAATTTCGCCGGGTCCCTCGTTGAGACAGTGCTCCAGTTGTTACGCCGTTCGTGCGGGTCGGAACTTACCCGACAAGGAATTTCGCTCAGTTCTGTTACTTGGATGACCAGGCACTTATCCACCTGGCGGGCCAGTCATTTCTGCTGACCTCCCTATGTCGCCATAGGGCTCGGACTATATCTTCGCCCGACTTGCGCCGGGGTCCGGCGTATAGTCTCTGAGGATCCTCTCGACCCTGAGGTCGGGAGTCTTTCCTGCTGGTTGTCTGCACTCATCACTTTGTCACATGCAGGCATGTAGTGTGAGATACACCAGAGTTTCCAGCATATGGCCGGATTTTACTAAGGCTCGCGTCTGAACCTTAGGACCGTTCGTTGTGTTACGCCCTTGAAAGGGGGTGGGATTGGTTACCCACTCTGCCTGTCGCCAGGCAGTCCGGACTATCTCATCCCCCGTCGCCGGGGGTCTGGCGTATAGTCTCTGAGGATTCTCCATGCCGATACCTGCTTAAGATCTCGGCCTCGCTGTAACGTCTCTTGCCGCCGTCGTTCATCTCGCGCCGGATGCGGAGGATCTCTTCCACGCCGTCACGACGCAGATGGGCGCCCTTTTCGATCAGGGAGGCCATCATGACGAACTTGGCGAAATCCCGTTTCTTCTTCGCCGATAGAAACCGGAAGCGCTGGAAGAACGGGATGACATGGGTGCGTAAGGCCTCGAAGTTGTTCACTTCGAAGTACCACACACCATCCGGCCGGCTTCGCAGGGTACCGCATTTCAGGTGCCGCTTGAACAGGGCCAAGATCACCTTGTCTTTTTGCGAGATATTGAAGCAAAGCGATACCTTGAAAGGTTGGCGGTAATCCGCTCGCGGCCGGAATGAGACGTTGAAGCTCCCTTCCCCATCGGCGAAACCAGCCAGATAGTGGCCAACAGCCGGGGGGACCGTCTTCACGTCCAGCATTTATGGAGCCTTTCCTGCTGATTGCCCGCACCTGACGCATTGTCACCCACCCCCTATCGGGGGCCGGGTAGCGCAGGATCCACCGGGTTTCCCAGCATACAGCCAGATTTATTTACGTAACTACAGCGGTCCAGTCTATAGTTACGGCCGCCGTTCACCGGGGCTTCAGTTCAAAGCTTTGTCCTCCGAAGAGGACTGACCTCTCCCTTTAACCTTCCGGCACTGGGCAGGCGTCAGCCCCTATACATCGCCTTACGGCTTTGCAGAGACCTGTGGTTTTGTTAACCAGTCACTAGAGCCATTTCACTGCGGCCTCCCCGCGCTCCACTTGAATGAGTTTCACGCAGGAAGGCGCCCCTTATCCCGAAGTTACGGGGCCAATTTGCCGAATTCCTTAACGAGGGTTCTCCCGTTCGCCTTGGTATACTCTACCCGTCTACCAGTGTCGGTTTGCGGTACGGGCACCCGAGTCTCAACGCTTAGAGGTTTTTCTTGGCAGCAAGGCTCAACCACTTCAGGCTCAAGGCCACGCCATCGCGCCTCAGCTCAGCCCACGGATTTGCCTATGGGCCTCATCGCCTACACGCTTAGCACCTGCACAACCAATCGCAGGCTGGTCTACCTCGCTGCGTCACCCCATCGCTCCACTCAGGTGGTTCCGGAATGTTGACCGGATGTCCATCGCCTACGCCTCTCGGCCTCGGCTAAGGCCCGACTAACCCGACGCGGACTGACCTTCCGTCGGAAACCTTAGACTTACGGCGAACACGGTTCTCACGTGTTTTGCGCTACTCATGCCGGCATTCTCACTTCTGCCCGCTCCAGCCGTCCTTCCGGTCGACCTTCAACGCTGACAGAACGCTCCCCTACCGCCCCAGCTGCCCGAAGGCAACGGAGGCCCATGGCTTCGGTATTGAGCTTAGCCCCGTTATATTGTCCGCGCAGGACCGCTTGACCAGTGAGCTGTTACGCACTCTTTAAAGGGTGGCTGCTTCTAAGCCAACCTCCTGGCTGTCCGTGCAGTCCCACATCGTTTACCACTTAGCTCAAACTTGAGGACCTTAGCCGATGGTCTGGGCTCTTTCCCTCTCGACGACGAGACTCATCTCCCGCCGTCCGACTGCCACGCTCTGGAGTACAGGCATTCGGAGTTTGGTTGGGTTCGGTAAGCAGTAAGCCCCCTAGCCCATCCAGTGCTCTACCTCCTGTACTGAACGCGTGACGCTAGCCCTAAAGCTATTTCGGGGAGAACAAGCTATCTCCGAGTTCGGTTGGCATATCACCTCTACCCACAGCTCATCCCACCCTTTTGCAACAGAGAAAGGTTCGGGCCTCCACGAGCGATTAGACTCGCTTCACCCTGGCCATGGGTAGCTCACCCGGTTTCGTGTCTAATCCTTGCGACTAATCGCCCTATTCAGACTCGCTTTCGCTACGGCTTCGGGTGTCACTCCCTTAACCTTGCCACAAAGATTAACTCGCCGGCTCATTCTCCGAAAGGCACGCCGTCAGGCATAGCGGCGCATCACCCGGTTTCCCGGGGACACCGACCCACCATTAGCCCTCCGACTGCTTGTAGGCGTACGGTTTCAGGTTCTATTTCACTCCCCTAACAGGGGTGCTTTTCACCTTTCCCTCACGGTACTTGTTCACTATCGGTCGCCAAGTGTATTTAGCCTTGGAGAGTGGGCTCCCCAGCTTCCCACCGGATTAGCGTGCCCGGTGGTACTCAGGATACCAGCGGAAGTCGGAAGGCTTTCGCATACGGGACTAGCACCTTCTTTGGTTGGCTTTTCAACACCATTCTGCTAACCATCCGATTTATCACTTCCATCTGCTGGTCCTACAACCCCGGCTCGGCAAGCCGAGCCGGTTTGGGCTGTTCCGCGTTCGCTCGCCACTACTAGCGGAATGATCTCTTTTCCTCTGGGTACTAAGATGTTTCAGTTCCCCAGGTTCCCTTCCCCTGGCCTATGTGTTCAGCCAGGGGATGATCCCGGACGCTTGCGCGTCGAGACCGGGTTTCCCCATTCGGAAATCCCCGGATCGTAGCCTGCACACGGCTCCCCGAGGCTTATCGCAGTGTTCCACGTCCTTCATCGGCACTTGGCGCCAAGGCATCCACCGTACGCCCTTAGTAGCTTAACTCACGTGATGCGGAGAAATTGACGCTTTTCGCTATTCAGTTGTAAAGGTTCGCTTTCCCGGAGGCTGATTCAGCCATCCAGGCCGGTCGCCCACCCTGGGGTGAGCCCCCCGCCTCGAAGGCCGACGCTCGCCTGACACACTACGGCCCAGCATTGCGCCGGGCCGTGGTCTCGCAGGCGACGATGCTGTTCTACTCTTATTCGATTAGGCCAACGCTTGTTCTCTTCAAATGATCGTTTCCTCGATCCGACCAGGTGGAGATGAGGGGACTCGAACCCCTGACATCCGCCTTGCAAAGGCGGCGCTCTCCCAACTGAGCTACATCCCCTTGTTAGCTGACAGCCTTCAGCTTTCAGCCATCAGCGAAATCCGCCCCTAGGGGATGTACCGCCACCGGCGTACCGACCACTGACAGCTGAGATGGGCCTCTCACCCCGCAAAACCTCCGGGGTTACAGACATCGAGCATTCCGCCTTGTCGGCCTCAGCTTGGAGAGCCAGCCCTGCGTCAGGTGGGCCTTTCAGGATTCGAACCTGAGACCTTTCCCTTATCAGAGGAACGCTCTAACCAACTGAGCTAAAGGCCCTGGGCGCCTTAACCACTGAAGAGTGACAGGAAACCTTCGGAAGTATGGACCAGACGCCCCTGCACCGCTGCAAGGACGGTTCTCCGGTCGGAGTCGAGCGCCGGCTCGCAAGCCGGCCCTCAGAACTCCCTTAGAAAGGAGGTGATCCAGCCGCACCTTCCGGTACAGCTACCTTGTTACGACTTCGTCCCAGTCACCAGCCCCACCTTCGGCGGCTCCCTCCTTGCGGTTGGGTCACCGACTTCAGGTGTTGCCAGCTCCCATGACGTGACGGGCGGTGTGTACAAGGCCCGGGAACGTATTCACCGCAGTAGTGCTGACCTGCGGTTACTAGCAACTCCGACTTCACGCAGGCGAGTTGCAGCCTACGATCCGAACTGAGACCGGCTTTGGTGGATTGGCTCCGCCTCGCGGCTTTGCGACCCATTGTACCGGCCATTGTAGCGTGTGTGTAGCCCAGGACATAAAGGCCATGCTGACTTGACGTCATCCCCACCTTCCTCCGGCTTGATACCGGCAGTCCCACGTGACACATGTAACACGTGGCAAGGGTTGCGCTCGTTACCGGACTTAACCGGACACCTCACGGCACGAGCTGACGACAGCCATGCAGCACCTGTGCACGCTCCCCGAAGGGTCGGTCACCTTTCGGATCCCTACTACGTGCATGTCAAGCCCTGGTAAGGTTCTTCGCGTAGCCTCGAATTAAACCACACGCTCCGCTGCTTGTGCGGGCCCCCGTCAATTCCTTTGAGTTTTAACCTTGCGGCCGTAGTCCCCAGGCGGCGGACTTATCGCGTTAGCTTCGGCACTGATGGTGTTTAAGCCACCAACACCAAGTCCGCATCGTTTACAGCTAGGACTACCGGGGTTTCTAATCCCGTTCGCTCCCCTAGCTTTCGCGTCTGAGCGTCAGGGACAGTCCAGGAGGCCGCCTTCGCCACAGGTGTTCCTCCGGATATCTACGCATTTCACCGCTACACCCGGAATTCCACCTCCCTCTACTGCCCTCTAGTCTGGTAGTTTCGAACGGCCTCTCCCAGTTGAGCCAGGAGCTTTCACGTCCGACTTACCAGACCGCCTACACGCGCTTTACGCCCAGTAAATCCGGATAACGCTTGCCTCCTACGTTTTACCGCGGCTGCTGGCACGTAGTTAGCCGAGACTTATTCCGGGGGTACTGTCCTTCCTCATCCCCCCGAAAAGCGCTTTACAACCCGAAGGCCTTCATCGCGCACGCGGCGTTGCTGCATCAGGCTTTCGCCCATTGTGCAATATTCCCTACTGCTGCCACCCGTAGGTGTCTGGCCCGTGTTTCAGTGCCAGTGTGGGGGACCACCCTCTCAGGCCCCCTACCCGTCGTCGCCTTGGTAGGCCGTTACCCTACCAACTAGCTGATGGGCCGCAGGCCCCTCCCAAAGCGGATTGCTCCTTTCATCCAGAAGTCTCTAACCCTCTGGATCACATGGGGTATTAGCAGTCCTTTCGAACCGTTATCCCCCACTTTGGGGCAGGTCACCTACGTGTTACTCACCCATTCGCCACTAGGAACACCCATGTATTGCTACAAGAGTGCCCTCGTTCGACTTGCATGTATTAGGCACGCCGCCAGCGTTCATCCTGAGCCAGGATCAAACTCTCCGTAAAGACTTTCATCACGTCTTTCGACGTGCATCGAGTCTTGATTGACTGGACCCAAACCTCGTTGGGCTTCCTATCACTATTCAGTTGTTAAGGTGCCATCTCATCACTGGGCGCAATCCTAACACCCCGCCCGTTGGCTGTCAAGGTAGACGCGAATTGCCGAGGCCATTTACTGACCATCGGCTGCCGTCAGGTTGTCGGACTAACGCCGCCTGTCCGACCTCGCAGGCGGCCACAACACCTGACTGAGGCTCACTTGTCCGGGTCTTCCCCTTGCGAGGGCGAGACCGATGATGATTACTGGCCTCATTATAGACGACCGGACCGGGAAGTCAAGGCCGGCGGGCGGCTAACCCCGCGTCGGAAGCCGGTTCAGGGACAGGTCACGCTGCCCTCACCCTTGCCGCTAATGACATTCGGGGCCGAAACGTTCACCGCGAACCAGTAGTCGCCCTGCGAACCGACCTTGTAGGAGTCGCTGAATGACTTCGTCCCCGAGGTCTTGAACTCGACGGTCTCCTTCGGCGCTTTGGAGCCATCGCTCTTCTCGCGGAAGAAGGTCACCTTCGTCGGACCGGTGGTGGAGATGCTGAAGGACACGTCGAAGGTCACCGGGAAGCTACAACCGGGAGCCGTCAGATTGGACGGTTTGAGGGCCACCGTCACCCCAGCCACAATGCTCGCCGGCGCCGCCACCACTGCCGCTAACGCCGGCTCCCCCTCGACCAGGAGCTGGCCGATTGCCACCCAGCAGAACTTGCCCTCCCGGCGCGGGTTCTGGATCTGCAGCCAATCCGTCAGAGTGTCGCGGCCTGTCACGGGGACCCGCTCTCCGACCTTGAGGCCCCCATCGACCGAGTATTCCTCTCCTGGCCCCCAACGGCACGCGATGTCCTCCGCCCCCAGTGGGCTGACAAACGGGTTGGCCGGGGTAGCGGTCGGCGCGGGCGTAGGGGTGCTGCTCGGCTCCGGCGTCGGCTCTGGCGTGTCCGTAGCCGGGATGGAAGTTGGCACATCCGTCGCCTGGGGCACAGGCAACGCCTCCCCCGGGCTGGTGGCCGCCGGCGCCGGAGAGCCCCCCAGAGATGTGTTGCACGCCAGCGTGACGGCCATCACGCTGGCTACGCTCAGCAGTAGTGCCCTGTTTAAGGTTTGCATCAAACCACTCCCGAATCCCGAGTTCTCCGGCCACGGAGCGGCCGGGTCGACATCTATAAATCCAGCCGGCCTTCGAGCGCTTGAGACAACGTGCTCACGTCGGCGTACTCCAGATCGCCTCCGGCCGGCAAACCCCGCGCCAGTCGGGTCATACGGAGCTGTGAGCCCTCGAGGCGACGCTTGAGGAACATCACCGTGGCTTCACCCTCCAGAGTTGGGTTCGTCGCGAGGATCAACTCACTGATTCTCTCATGGGCCACTCGCCTGGCCAACTCCTCGATGCGAAGATCTTCCGGACCGATGCCTTCGACAGGTGATATCGCACCATGCAGCACATGGTAGCGGCCGGCGAACTGTCCGGTCCGTTCGATGGCCAGCGCATCCAGCGGATCTTCGACGACGCACACTACGCCGTTGTCCCGCGCTTCATCCGCACACACTTCACACAGATCCATTCCCGATGAAGTGATATTGAAGCACCTGGGACAGAGGCGCGTACCCGGACGCACCTCTTCCAGCGCCTGGGCCAGTTCAAGGCTCTCCGCCTCCGGGGCGCGGAGCAAGTAATAGGTCAGTCTCGAAGCCGTTTTCGGTCCGATCCCCGGCAGGCGGGCGAACGCCTCAACCAACCGCTCAACGGGCTGGGGCGCCCTGGCTCTCATAGGGATGAGCCCGTGGGATCCATCCCACCGGTCAGGGGTCCAAGCCGCCGCGCTGCAAGAAGTTGCGAATCCTGTATCGCCTGGTTCACCGCCAGGAGCACCAGATCCTGGAGCATGGAAGCGTCCCTCGATTCGAGCAGACTCGGTGCGATCGTCACGGACCGGCATTCCTGTGTCCCGCTCATGAGGATCTTGACCGCGCCGCCCCCGGCGCTGGCCTCGATCGTCTGCTCAGCCAGATCAGTCTGGGCCCTGGCTAGCTCCTCCTGCATCTTCTGCAGACGGGCCACCATCCCTTCATCTCGACGCCTCGGTGGTTTTCCCTTTGGCATGACACTTCATCCTGTTGAGATGACAATCAGCAATTAGCAATTAGCAATTAGCAATTAGCAATTAGCAATTAGCAATTAGCAATCAGCAATTAGCAATTAGCAATTAGCAATTAGCAATTAGCAATTAGCAATTAGCAATATGAAAACAACGCCCTGCTGTGTGAGTTACGCGCTTGCCTGCGATTCGCTCATTCTATTCCTGGCTTGTTGCCTCCACCTCGCCGCTCACCGCTCATTCCATTCGATCCGGCCGTACCCACAACCAGCTGTGTGAATCTCTGAACGCTGAAAGCAGAGTGCTATCCGCTGATCTCCCCATCCGGGGCCACCGGCCCGACATCGACGATGTGTCCGCCCAACTCACGCAAGGCGGTCGCGACCATGCCTCCGTCTTCGACCGGTGGCGTCGCCCGGCCCGGTCCTTCATCGCCCGGGGTCCAACTTCCGACAAGCACGCACCGCAATGCCAGCGGCACACCGATGACTTCGGTCAACGCCCGACCCACGATGTCGGCGTTGTGCCCTTTCTCCATCTTCTCGCGCAGTAGGTCGCTGCGGAAACCGAGAATCAACACGCCCGACTCAACCCCCAACGGCCTGGATGAGTTGAGCAGCGCCTGGGTCCGGGCGTCATACTTCCGAGCCGCCGTCAGTATGTCCCGCCAGCGGCCGGACACCTGCTGCAGTCCCGCGCTCCCCAGCTCTCCCGCCGGCGGGCCGGTCTCCACCTGGTCCGGTTCAGCCGCCTCGCGCAATACCCCGCCCTCTGCAGGGGGCGAGTGGCTTGCTGCCCCGGTCTCCTCATCGGCCGCGACAGCCGGGGCTGGGATCGGGCGCGCCTCTCGTCTGGGCTCGACCCGGGTTCCGCCCACCGGCTCGGATCCGCTTCGCTTGTCAGCGGTTTCGACGAACGCCAGCTCCAGTGGCAGACTCGGCTGCCACGTCGCCCGCCCTTCCAGAGCCGCTCGGCTGAATGCCCGGATCGCGACTAGCACGTCATCCAGGGACATCTGCCCGGCCTGGCGCGACATCAGTTTCTTGGTTTCTCCCTGGGCTTCGACCAGGTCCCCGCTGTCCATTTTCATCAGGAGCAGGCCGCGCAGGTAGTCGACCACCTGGCGCGCCAGTTGTCGCGGATCCGCCCCTCCGTCCAGTGTCTGGCTGATCAGTGTCAACCCCGCTGCGGTGTCGCGATCGATGGCGGCCTGGATCAGCCCGCGCACCGTTTCGCTGGTCGCAGTTCCCAACACCTCTTGGGCCATCCGCAGGTCAACCCGATCGCCGGTTGAGGTCAGCTGGTCGAGCAGGGAAATCGCATCCCGCATGCTGCCCGTCGCCTGCCGTCCGATGAGGTTCAGCGCTTCGGGCTCGATCGCCATCCCCTCGCTTTCGACCAGACGGCCGAGCTGCTTGACAATCTCGGTCAGCGGGATGCGGCGGAACTCATGCCTCTGGCAGCGGGAAAGGACTGTGGCCGGGACCTTGTGCACCTCGGTCGTGGCCAGGACGAAAATTGCATGCGCGGGTGGCTCCTCCAGGGTTTTCAGCAAAGCATTGAAAGCCGCCGTCGAGAGCATGTGGACTTCATCGATGATGTAGACTTTGTAGCTTCCCTGGTTCGGAGCGAAGTTGATCTTGTCTCGAAGGTCGCGTACATCTTCGACCGAGGTGTTGGAGGCGGCGTCTATCTCGATGAGGTCAAGGAAGCGCCCATCCTTGACAGCCAGACAATGAGCACAGATGTCGCACGGGCGGTCCGACAGGGATCCGGCCAGGCAGTTAACCGCCTTGGCCAGGATCCTGGCTGTCGTCGTCTTGCCTGTGCCACGCGGCCCGGCGAAGATGTATGCGTGGGCTACGTGCCCGCTGCGAACGGCGTTTCGCAGAGTCTGGACGACGTGATCTTGCCCGACGGTCTCATCCCAGGTCTGCGGTCTCCATTTGCGGTAGAGCGCCTGTGCCATCACCGATAACCTGACCTCGAACCTGTCCAAGTGGCTTACGGCGCCCACGTGCAGGCGCATCTTCGCGGGGCGGGAATCCGGGCGATAAAGTACAGTTCGGGATTGTCCAGACCGTCTCTCGCCCCGAGTCTATCAGACGCTCAGGGGGCGTGCAAGGAGAGCGCCTTTCGGCGCGGTCTTGCTCCCAACGTTGATCGGGTTTAGACCGCTCGAACGACCTCAAACCACCTAACGCGCGAGATTGTTCACCTCTGAGATGGCCTGGATCGCTGCTCCGGAATAGCGTTCCACTTCCCGGAAGACGGCGAGGTCCTGCACTTAAGTAGGCTGAGAGAACGGTGATACAATCTGCGCCGATTGACCGATAGGAGTCGCGTATGCCGGATATCGGCCCGGTTGAACTGATCATCATCCTGGTGATCGTCGTCCTGGTCTTCGGGGTCGGCCGCCTGAGCAAGATCGGCGGAGAGATGGGCAGCGCCATTCGTGAGTTCCGGCAGGGTATCAAAGGAGCTCCGGACGGCAAGCAGGATCAGCCCGAGGAAGCAGAGCAGCCCCCTCAAGTCCCGCCCCCAGCCTGACGCCCTCCGCTCCCCGGGTTGATCGAACCCGTCGAAGCCGCGACGCCAAAACAATCTGCTGTGGGACCGCATCACGAAGCCTTCAAGGGACTCGGCTCGAGAGGCCGACGCAGAGGTCCTGTCTGACAGTCATTTCCCCGGACGGCTGCGAGCCTCGCCGCCTCAAGTCTTCCAGCCCTGGCGTGAATCGATCCGTTCCTACACGCAGTGGATGCCCGTAGCCCGCATATGCTGACTGAGTTGGCCCGACTCGCGCCAACGGAGACGGTGCCAGGTCTCTGGCATGCACTGTATCGAGCAAGCGGTATTGCCCATTGGATCGTGGGATCGATGTCGGCCATATCCACATCGAGCTGACGCACCGATCGTCTGGCCGGAGAGGCTATCTCATGGAAGAGCACTCTACCCAAACGGTTGGAGCGATTCGGTGTAGCTCGGCGACCTGTGGGGGATCATCGTTGACCGCTTCCACCAAGTGGGCAACCAGGTCCGGATAGGGCTCGGGGAAACGAGGATGGCACCGCGCACGGCGCCATCGTTCCCGTTGGCGGTGGCTCGGTCCCGTTGGTTACCCCCGATGTGTGCTTGAAGTCTTGACAATATGCGGCTCGTTCCGGAAGGCTCCAATGCCCTGTCGCCAGCCAAATCCTGGCTGTTGACCGGTTCAGTTCAATCTTCGTGGTATTGTTGGAGGAACGGTGCGGCTCTCGCTCAATATCATAGATCGCTCAGAGGGATTGCTCGCCGACGATGGGAAGGTCCGAATAGGTCTGAGGTCAGCCGCAACACCGGAGTCGAACCCGTCGATTGGGGAGAACTCGCACATGTGGGGGCCACAATGGCCGTACCTCGCATCCGCGCTGACTATGACAAACTAGCCGAGATCGCCCGAAGGTTCGGCGGCGAGGCCGACAGGACGCAAGGGCTGCTTCGGGATCTGCGCCGGCACGCGCAGGTCCTGGAAAACGGTGACTGGGTGGGACGGGGCGCCACAGCGTTCTACGGCGAAATGAGCCAGGCTGTCTTGCCCGCGGTGCAGCGCATGTCCGCTGCCTTTCGGGAAGCTCAGCAGGTCACGCTACAAATCAGCCGCATCATGAAGGAGGCCGAAGACGCCTGCGCGGCACTCTTCAAAGCCGCGGGTGCGGACATCCCATTGGGCCCGGCTCAGATGCTCGCGGCCAGCATCGGGCTGGCGCTGTCGGGGCTCGGCCCGTTGGGGGGTGTGCTGAAGGGATTGGCTGTCACCCTCAATCCAACGCTGCTCAAATCGTTCGCCGCCCTCAATTCGACGTTCCCTAACCTGGTTCGGTATTTTCCGGGTCGATGGGTCATGAACAGCGTTGTCCCCGATTTGAGCCGACGGAACACGACCGTTGGGATACTCATGGACATGCTTGAGGGGAAGCGGGGCACGTGGATGGTGCGCTTTGACGGCCCGCACGGAGGCGCCAACTTCCCCCATATCAATCTGAACGAAGCTCAGATGCGGCCGGGCACCCTCATGCGTTGGTTGTACCCTGAGATGACCAGGCTGCGCGATCCCCACTGGCGTGTGCCACCCAGCGTGGTGGAGATGGGTGGCAAGGCCGGGACGGTGCTGGGGAGGATCGGCAGAGCCGCGCCATGGCTGGCAGCCGGCACCGACGTGATCCGACTTGGCGGCGCATTTCAAAGCGATGGATACACACTTGGCGCCGACACCGCCAGGACCGCCGGCAGCGTCGCCGGCGGATGGACCGGTGCGTGGGCCGGCGGAGAAGCCGGAGCCGCCGGCGGCGCGGCGGTCGGCACACTGATCTGCCCCGGCGTGGGAACCGCCGTTGGTGGCTTTGTCGGGGCCATCGGCGGCGCCGTCGCCGGTGGCTGGGGCGGCTCCGCCCTTGGAGAGAAGATTGTCTCTCTGTTCCAATGAGTCCGAATAATGAAAGAAGAGAAGCCGACCATCTTCCATATAGAGCGCGCACATCCTCGAGGGGTCGTATTCACTCCAGACCCAATCTATCATGACATGGTGAAAACGTGGTGGAACACCGTGACGCGCATGATGGAGGTGGGATTCCTCGGCAAGCCCCTGTGCTTCATCACACCCGCCGAAACGGCTTCAACACGGGATCTGGATTGGGACGAAATGATCCCGGTATGTGAAACCTACACCATTGGCGGCTACCCGTACCTGTGCGCTTTTGATCCGCGTGTGGAGTCCGCGGTGCTGAAAGAGGTCGCCAAGAGTCAGGACCTGTACCTGGGACCGGTGTGGATGGCGCCACTCACTCAGCTGGATAAGGATCGCTTGTTCGGCCTGGTCGAGGCGATGCTCAAAGCCGGGCTTTTCGACTGGCCGCAGACGGATGAAGAGATCCTTTACTCTGATCCGGATGGCGAAGTCGTCTATTGGCTCAACCCATCGATCGGCGAAGAGGCAATCCTCGAAGAGCTGGCCCGACTGGCGAAGGAAGCCAATTGGCGCGTGGAGAGCGAATTCGCCGGGAGGTAGAACAGATGGCGATGCCTGAGCAGGAACAACCGACAGAAGAGGCGCTCGTCTTTGCGCTGAGTCAGGATGAGCTGTATGTGGCGTTGCGCTACATGGAGGCTCCCGCGCCGATGGAACTCGAGGACTTCGAGAGCCGTGTCTTCGAAGACATTCCGAAGTCAGGCAGGGTCGCCTTCCTCCAGGCAGCCGAACGGGCCCTGCTCGCCCGACAGTATCTGGTGCCCAACCAGGAGCGGAAATTGCAGATGCATCCTTCCGTGGCTCAGGTGCTGGCAGTCTGCGCGCGGCCCGAGCTAAGCTGGATCGTGCTCCATCGGGCCCGAGAGCAGGCCGAGGGCGCCTACTATTTTCACTTACGGGAGGGCCTGTTCGTATCTCACGCCATTCCGTTGGAGAAGATCCACGAGTTCACGGTCTTCCCCGACAGCCAGCCGATCCAACAGTTGCTGGTTGAGTTGGTCGCCCCCGTTGGCGCCAAAGCATTTTCCTATCCTCCCGGAGTGATCTCACAGGAGACGTTCAAGACAATCAGCGAACCATCAGGAGTGGATGGTCGGGACCAGATCGCTCAGGAATTGGCTCGCGTTGGTCTGCCAACCCAGACAGCCGATCATTTCGCCCGGAGCCTCGAAAGCTCGGGCTCCGTCACGGTCCTTACACGGATTGTTCACCCGGATCAGGGCGAACCCGTTCCCGATTCAGGAATGACCATCGTTTTCGGGGATGAGACTCTGTGGTTCATTGAGCCTCATGGCGCCGATGACCTCGCTCTGAGGTGCGCCGATCCGATGGAGCTGCCTGAGGCGCTGGATCGGCTCATGACCGCCTAGCCTCTCACCATCGGCGAGGATCGAGTAGGCGCTGGACTAGCTCGACCTCGCCATCGAGGTCGAGGCGCGGCCTCGACCATTGCGGCGACGGGATTCGCAGGTTGAGCTCATCGATCGCCGCATTGATCTCGGCCAGGCGTGCGGCCAGACGTTCGACTGCCCCAGTGTAGTCCGGATCCCCCTCGTCCAGGTGAGCCGCGGCGCTGGCAAAGCTCTGCCTGGCCGCTCGCAGATCTTTGCGAATTTCCGCATCCAGCATGATCCAGGCCGGGGCCAGACCCGATTGGCTGAGCAGGTGGAAAGCCACACGCCACGCGGGCGGCACCAGGGCGTCATCGTCCCACCGAAGAGGCTTGCCCGCTCCGGGGAGATCATCAAACAGACCTTCGGCAAAGGCTTCACGCAATCTGCGCTCGACGATCAGATGCCAGGACACCTGTCACCGCTCGGGTTGATGTGTGGGTGAAGGTACGGGTACGGTCAAGGGCATCACGTCCTTGCGACGCATCGGTGAAGACCTTCGAAGACTCGGCTTAGGGGATTTCGAATGTGGAGTGTACCGCGCCGGACGCGTCGCGAAGCGTGATCACGGTGCCTGAAGTCCACACGGCTTGGTCCAACCCCCAATACAGATCGATCACCGTATCGACCCCTGCCCGCGTGTGAACGCTTACCGCGCCGCTGTGAAGGGTGAATTCGGGGAATTGATAGACGTGGCCCTTTCCATCGTCCATCGACCAACCCGCCATTGCCGCTACCCCGCCTGAGTTGAGCAAGAATGCGGCTTCTCTGGCCAGATCTCCCAAGCCAGTCACACCGCGAATTTCCACCTGCGGTGCCTGAGAGTCCGGGTTGGGCGTGAGGGTGAATAGCGGCTGCGTCGGCCGAGGTGTTGAGGTCGGTATCAGTCCTTCCGCTTCCTCGAGCGACGGCACGAGCAGTACCTGGCCAACAGCAAGTTTGTCGGGATCGGTCAGACCGTTGGCAGCCATCAACGCCTCGACCGGGATCTCCAGCTCAATGGCGATGCTGAAGAGCGTATCGCCGGATTCGACGGTGTAGGTGACCGGGGTGGGAGACGGAGGGACTGTGACA
>Ga0326597_10007792_pt1 | contig 14523 bp, 11 predicted proteins | sample RVTome_12_FD_203789 | JGI IMG/M metagenome (GOLD analysis project Ga0326597, IMG submission 203789) | Soil microbial communities from uranium-contaminated site in the Upper Colorado River Basin, Wyoming, United States - RVT100D185 | ecosystem: Environmental > Terrestrial > Soil > Contaminated >... | reverse complement strand
GAAGGCACGCCGCCGGCCGGCTACTACGGCAGCGGTATGGGTGTGCTGTGGGGCGGCAACGAGAAGCTGGGGCCCTACGCGAACGCCGTCCCGAAGCACCCGTTTCTCGCGTCGAGCTTCCACCGCTCGGTCGACTTCTGCGGCACCTGCCACGATGTGTCGAACTCCGTCGTGGGCAACCTCGCCCACAACGGCGGCGTCCAGGACAGCGCGGATCCGCCCATCGCCAACGGCGTGCTCGGCGGACCCGTGGACGGCAAGGCCGCCTTCAACAACCCCCCGTACGCGTACGGCGTCGTCGAGCGGACCTTCAGCGAGTCGAAGTCGGGGCGCCTGATCGGGATGCGGGTCGGCGAATACGCGACGCTTCCCGCTGATCTCAAGGCCGGGGCGATCGCCGAAGCCTACGACCGATCCATCGCGGCCGGGACGGGCGGCGACTACGAAGACGGTGCGCCGCGCTACTTCAGCTGCCAGACCTGCCACATGGGCCCGACGGAGGGAGTGGGGTGCAACAAGCAGGGTGTCCCTGTGCGCAAGGATCTGCCGTCGCACGACATGACCGGCGGCAACTACTGGATGGCAGCCGTCATCCAGTACCTGGATCCGCTGGGGAAGCTCCGCCTGGGTGGCGGGCTCAGCAGCGACGAAATCGCCGGCCTGAACGCGGGCGCGCTGCGCGCCAGGCACACCCTCGAGAACGCGGCTTCGCTCGCGGTCAATGGCAACACCCTGCGCGTCACGAACCTGACCGGCCACAAGCTGATCTCCGGCTATCCGGAGGGCCGCCGCATGTGGACCAACGTCAAGTGGTACGACGCGGGCTCTGCGTTGCTGCGCGAGGACGGCGCCTACGGACCGCTCGTGGACGAACTCGGCAATCCCGTCGAGGTGCTGAATCCGGCCACCAATCAATGGGTCCAGGTGCAGTCGATCCTCGATCTCGAAGACCCCCGCACGCGAATCTACGAAGTGCACCACGCGCTCACCCAGGAGTGGGCGAATCAGCTGCTCGGGCTGGGCTATCCGGCCGGTCTGCCGCTGAGCTTCGACCGCTACACGGGGACGGTGGAGCACACGCTGGGCGAACTCGGCGCGAAAGCGCCCGGCAGCTACGAAGAATCCTTCCACTTCGTGCTGAACAACAAGGTGGTCTCGGACAACCGGATCCCCACCTACGGCATGCGCTATGACGACGCGCGCCTGCGCAACGTGCTGCCGGTGCCCGGCGATCAATACGGCAATCCGGGGCCCGGTGGCGAGTACCAGCACTGGGACGACCTTGCGCTCGATCCCCCCGTGGGATGGGCGAGCGCGACGATCTCGCTGCTCTATCAGCCGACCAGTTGGGAGTACATCCAGTTCCTGGATCTCGCCAACGACGGCAGCGTCGCGTTTCTCGCCGCCGAGGGCACCAACATGCTCGAAGCGTGGATCGCCACGGGAATGGCGGCGCCGCACGCGATGGCGGTGATCGAACTACCCGAGTCGGGCGGACTCGCGACGCTCGTCGTGGGGAGCGGGCTTCTCGCGTTGCTGGCCCGCCGGCGGCGCGCGGTTCGCGGAGCGTAGGGTCGACAGCTCGAGGTTCAGAGGCGATCGGCCGTACTGCGCCAGCGGTCCGTCGTGAAGTCGCTGATTGCCTCACGCCCGCGCAGTCCGCGCGCCGTCACCCGGATTCGAAAGGTGCCCGGCCGCGACTGCGCGGCGATCTCATTTCTGAACAGCTGCTTCGAAGTTCAGAGCAGACGACTGCAAATCGAAGACTGCAACTCGCTCCGGATGTCGCTGTAGACGATTTCGGAACTTGCAGCCTTCGTCTCGCCGCTCGGCTTCGCGGTCGCGGCGACCCGCGCCTGCTTGGAAGCAGCTTGCTTCTTCGGAGCAGCCCGCTTCTTCGAGGCGGCTTTCTTCTTCGAAGCAGCCTTCTTCTTCGGGGAAGCCTTCTTCTTCGAAGCAGCCTTCTTCTTCGAGGAGGATTTCTTCTTCGTGGCCGTCTTCTTCTTCGGGGAAGCTCTCTTCTTCGAGGTTGCCTTCTTCATTGCTGCGCTCTTCTTCTTGCGTGTTGCCATGACCGTTCCTCTGACCTCCTGCTACGCCGATCGAGTTTGACCCGCGAATGGAGACTAACGCTCCTGGGTTCACATCGCTTTGTTTTTGCTCAGTTTGGGCGGCCTTTTCGCGCGGCCCAGCGGTAGCCCTTCCGCTCCCTGCGACCACCGTCGCGTGACCCGCCCTGTTTGCCGCGCTGTTTCTTTCCGGCTGCCTTCGCGTCGCGCGCCTCCCGCGCGGGCTGCGAGGGGCGGGCTGGAATCAAGCACTCCGGCCCGTCTCCGATCAGTTCTTCGCGGCCGGCGCGCTTCAGCGCCTTTTTCACCTCGAAGTAGTTCTCGGGCAGGAAGAACTGGAGCAGCGCGCGCTGCAGGGCGCGGTCGCTCGGTCGGGTCGCAACCTGCACGGGCTTCATCGTCTCCGGATCGATGCCCGTGTGGAACATGCAGGTGGCGATGTCCATCGGGGCCGGGATGAAATCCTGCACCTGACGCGGCCGATGCCCGTTCTTCTTGAGGAAGAGCGCGAGTTCGATCATCTCTTCGAGCCCGCTGCCGGGGTGGCTGGCGATGAAGTAGGGCACCAGAAACTGATCCTTTCCCGCCCGTTTCGACGCCGCGCGAAACCGGGCCGTGAATTCCTCGAAAGTCGACTGCGCGGGCTTCTTCATCAGTGCGAGCACTTTGTCGCTCACGTGTTCGGGGGCCACCTTGAGGTGGCCGCCGACGTGGTGCTGCGCGAGTTCGTCGAGGTATTCCGGCTCGTTGCGGGCGAGGTCCATGCGGATCCCCGAGGCGATCTGGATCTTCTTCACGCCCTTCACGTTGCGGCTCGCGCGCATCAGCTCGACGAGTGGCGCGTGGCTGGTGTCGAGCAGCTTGCAGACCTTCGGGCTGACGCAGGAGAGCCGGCGGCACTTCGCTTCGGTTTCCGGCTGCGAACAGCGCATCCGGTACATGTTCGCGGTCGGTCCCCCGAGGTCGCTGATCTGCCCCTTGAAGTCGGGGCGCTTCGCCAGACTCCGCACTTCCGCGAGCACGGACGCCTGGCTGCGGCTCTGGATCGCGCGCCCCTGGTGGAGCGTGATCGAGCAGAACGTGCAGCCGCCAAAGCAGCCGCGCATGATCTGCACCGAGTCGGCGATCGTGCGCCAGGCGGGGATTTCGCCCGCGCTGGCATAGCTGGGGTGCGGCTTGCGGCTGTAGGCGAGCCCGTGCACCGCGCCCATTTCGGCTTCTGAGAGGCCGTGGGGTGGCGGGTTGACGACGACGCGGCGCTGGCCGTGCGCCTGGATCAGGCGTCGGGCGTTCAGCGGATTGGTCTCGCGGTGCAGCAGCCGCGTCGCGCGCGCAAACGCGATGGGATCCGCGGTTACCGCTTCGTGGCTTGGAAGCTCGACCGACGCGCCATCGTTGGCGGCGTCGAAGACGTGATCTTCCGCGAGCGCTTCGTTCTTCCCCAGCAGGTAGGCAACGCCGCGCAGTCGCCGCAGCTCGCGGATGCTCTCGCCGCGATCGAGGCCCTGCGCGATTTCGAGGATCGTGCGCTCGCCGGTTCCAAACGCCACGAGGTCGGCCTTCGAGCTGACCAGGCTGCTCGGCATCACCCGGTCCGACCAGTAGTCGAAGTGCGAAACCCGTCGCAGCGAGGCCTCCACTCCGCCGGCCACGATCGGAATGTCCTTGAACGCTTCGCGACAGCGCTGCGCGTACACCGCGTTGGCGCGGTCGGGTCGGCGCCCGATCTCGCCGCCCGGCGAATAGGCGTCGGCATTGCGGCGCTTCCGATTCGCCGTGTAGTGATTGATCATCGAGTCCATCGCGCCCGCGCTCACCGCGTAGAACAAGCGCGGCGCACCGAGTTGCCGCCACGGGTCGGCGCTGCGCCAGTCGGGCTGCGCGAGCACGGCGACCTTGAAGCCGTGGTGCGCGAGCCAGCGGCCGAGAATCGCGGCGGCAAAGGACGGGTGATCCACATAGGCGTCGCCCGACACGAAGACGACGTCGGGCTGCTGCCAGCCGAGCGCGTCGATCTCGTCGCGCGTGGTCGGCAGGAAGCCCGCACGATCGGTGCAGGCGGTGCTTTCAGCAGCGGTGGGCATGGGGATGGCTCGTGCGTTGCGCGCCGCGAAGCGGGCGACCGGTGTGGTCGCAGCCCGCAGCCAACTCGGAGGGTAGCTTCTCGTCTGCCGAAACCGAATTCGCGGAGCGCGTGCTCTTGCCCCGCCTCCCGCGATCAAGTTTCGTCCGCACCTCGTGCGGGATCGGCTGGAGACAGGGCCGGCCGGGACGGCACACGGCCGCCAGTTCGGCCGCCAGTTCGGCGCCAGTAGGGTACCCGCGACTGATAGCGTCGGAAGCGCTCGCCTTCGAAGCGCAGATAGCGATGTTCCTTGAGCAGTGGGCCGAACCAACAGTGAGCGTCCAGACGGTGCACAGCAGTAGCCGGTCGGGGGTCCAGACCGGCGCCGTCCAGAGGATCAGGAAGAACGCCACGTAACTTGGCTGCCGCGTGTGGCGATACAAACCGTGGGTGGGAAAGGGCTGCCACTGCGGTCTCGTCGGGAGAGCAGCCACGGGTGCAGCGGCGGGAACTGGACGACCAGGAGCAGGTTGGCGGCCCGCGCCGCCGCGCCCTCGAACGGACCGATCCCCCAGCCGAGTCCGTTGCCGATCGAGAAGATCGTGCTCGCGATCGCGGCTGCGAACAGCGCGTGACCGAGTCCGTTGCCGATCGAGAAGATCGTGCTCGCGATCGCGGCTGCGAACAGCGCGTGACCGAGTCCGTTGCCGATCGAGAAGATCGTGCTCGCGATCGCGGCTGCGAACAGCGCGTGACAAGCGATGCCGTACGTCAGCGCGACGGCGCGCTCGCGGGCGCGATAGTCGCGCGCGCGTGCGGCTTCGTCGCGAACCGCCCGATCGAGGTCAGGGTTTACCGCCACTGGCTCCTTCCGGTCGCGCTTCCGCGCCTTGCGTCGCGATCGGCGGCGCGAGCATGCGCGCGAGTTCGTCACGCGGGATCGCAAAGTGCTCCTCGGCGATCAGTCGCATATTCCTTTGGATGAAGTCGTGCGGAAGCTCGAGCGCTTCGATCAACCGCGCGCCTTCGATGGTTAACGCGCCCTCGAATTCCTTCAGCTCCGGCTCGAGCAGCGCGACCCCCTCCCGGGAGTTCGACACCGCGAACTCGATCAACAGCGATCGGCGCCGCTCGCCGGTCGCCCCGCGGTTGCGGTCTGGGTCCTGAGCCGGGGGGATCGCGCGCTCCGCGCGGTCGAGCGCGGCCACATAGCGCGATGAAGCCTCGTGGCCCTCGCGATCCGCGGGCCAGTTCTCGCGCTCCCGCTCGCGGATCTTGCCCAGCACCCGGCCCAGCACCTGGCTGTAGAGGAGGGTCTGGACCACGCGCACCGAACCCCGCTCGATCAGCCGGACCTCCCCGTGCGTCCGCCCTCGCGAGGTGATGGGGGCTCGCTCCCGGATCTGGTCCTTCGAGCGGTCCAGCAGTTCGGCTGCCGGGGGCGCGGCCCACGCCGCGCTGCTGGCAATCGCGACGATCAACGCGACGATCGCGGCGCGCGCGACCCTCACGCGGTGCCCTCGCGGCGGGCCGGATCCCAGAGCACCAGGCTCGCCGGTAGCACCAGCAGGTCGCAGAGCAGCGCGCTGATCATCGTGGTGCCCGTCAGCAGCGAGAAGTAGATCGTCGGTTTGAAGCTGCCCAGCGCGCCCACCCAGAACCCGATCACCAGTACGGACGATGAGATGACGAGCGCGCGGCCCGTCCCGGTAGTGGTCGCCCAGACCGCGGCGCGCACGCCCTGCGAACGCTCGCGTCGAAAGCGGGTCAGGTAATGGATCGTATCGTCCACCGCGAGGCCGAGCACCACGGCTGCGATCATGGTCGTCCCGGTGCTGAGTTCGATCCCGCAATACCCCATCAGGCCTCCGGTCCAGACGATCGGGATCACGTTCGGGATCACCGAGACGGCCATCAGCCGAAGCGAGCGGAACATCGCGCCCACGGCGAGGATCACCAGCACGAACGCGAGCGAGAAACTCTCCAGCTGTTTTTCGACCAGTCGGTTCGAGTCGCGGGTCATCTGGTGGAAGGCGCCCGTGACCGCCAGCGCGTAATCGGATCCGAAGATCGCGCGCGCCTCGTCGAGAATCCGATCCTCGAGCGGGGCGGCGACAGCGCTGCCGATGGCGTGGATCTGTGCGCGCACGCGCGCGTGGCGAAATTCCGGGTCGATCAGTCTGCGCACGAGCGCGTCGTCTCCCGCGGCCTCGAGCAGGTCGAACGCGTTGAGCAGCGCCGGCGGATCGCGCGGAAGCTGCCACCCCTCGCCATTCGTCTCCGCCCGCTGGATGGCGCTCAGCAGCGACAGCACGCTCTGCACGCCCCCGACCTCCGGGTGGGCGAGCAACGCCTCGCGGAAACGCGCGAGGCGTGTCACCGCGTCGAGCGAAGCCAAAGAACCGCCGTCTCGGCGCGACAGCACGAACTCGAGCGTGTGGATTCCCGCCAGCTGCCGATCGATGAACATCGAATCCTGGAAGAGCGGCTCGTCTCGCTTGAGGAAATGCACCAGATCGGTGTTCTGCTGGATCCTCGCGATCCCCGCGAATCCCAACCCTGTCAGTAGACTCGCGACGCCGAGGATCGCGAGGGGGTGCTGCACCGAGCTGCGCGCGGCGAACTGCAGGAAGGCTTCGAGGCGCGTGCCCCGCGCTCTTCGTGGCGCCGAGTCCGGCCGCGAGACGAAGCTGAGACCGACGGGTACGAGGGTCAGGCTCACCCCGAGCGAGATCATCACGCCGAGTGCCGTGAACGCGCCGAACAGGCGCACGGCGGGCGTGTCGCTCACCACCAGTGAAAGCATCCCGAGCGCCGTGGTCAGCGACGTGAAGAAGCACGGCCGGCGGAGCTCCCGGAGCGTCGACGCGATTGCGCGGTTGGCGTCCTGATCGGCGCGTGGCCGCGACAACCAGTTCTCGTAGAGGTGCACGCTCGTGCTCACGGACAGCACCATCAATACCGGTGCAAGCAGCGACGTCATGGTGTTGAGCGCGTAACCGCTCGCGCCATAGCAACCGAGGGTCCACACGAGCGTGACGCCCGTGACGGACAGCGGAATCAACACGCCCGAGACGCGCCGGAAGAACAGCGCGAGGGCCGCCGCGAGCACCAGCGCGGAGGCGGGGATCAGCACGGACTGGTCGCGCGCGAGCAGCCGGGTGACTTCGAACTTCTGCGCGTCGATGCCCGTCAGGTGCAGTTCGGCGGGGCCGGCGCGCGGCTCGTCGACGATCGCACGCAGTGCGCGAAGGATCCGAGGGCGCTGCTCGTCGTCGCTGGGCCGAAGCTCGAGTTCGATCATCAGGGCGGCGGTGGTGAGGTCGGCCGAAACCAGGTAACCGCTGAGTTCCGGATTGCGCTGCACGGCGCGCCGGGTGTGCGTTTCGAAATCCGCGCCCGCAATCGGCCGCGACACGAGCGCCTGCTCCTCGGCACCGCTGACGCCGGGTACGAGTTCGACGGCATTGCTGAGGCTATCGACCCGCCGTACGCCCTCGATCCCTTCGACCCGCTCGGTCAATGCGTCGACCAGGCCGATTCCGTCCGCGCCGAGCAGGTGCGGATGGGTCACGCTCAGCACGAGATCTTCGTCGCTTCCGAAGCGGTTGCGAAACGCGTCGTAGACCGCGCTCTGCTCTTCGCCGAGCGAGTTCATCGATGCGTTGCTCTGCTCCACCGGAACGCGGATCGCGAAATGGCCGAAGACCGCGGTCGCGAGCGCCAACACCACCAGATACGGGATGCGCGCGGTCGTGAGCAGTGCCTGGATCACGAACCCGACGCAGACGATTCCAGCGGTCCGTCGAGCAGCGTCGTCTCGGGCTGCGCGCCGGCCAGCGCATCGAGAATCACGTGTGCACGCACCTGGACGGCGTCTCCCACGCTGATCAGGCCCAACACCGGCGGCACTTCGAGCCCGAACGGCTGCGAACGAACCTCCCCGGAAAAATCGTGAAGCGTCGACGATCCGATGAAGCGGATCTCGCAGTGACCCCGGACGCCCTGCGGCGCCATTTCGGCTGCGGCCGGTGCAACCAGCCAGAGCAAACTGCAGAGTGTGAGAATCCGCCCGCGCAAAGGCGGTTTCGAGGTCCTGCCGTGCGCGCGATCTGGGTGGGTGGCCATGTCGTCGATCCCCTCACGATAGCCGGATCGGGCACGTTGCGCGGAGGCTAGCCGCATCCCGCCTTCTCCACGACTCTTCCAACGCCGCTCGCCGAGCCGAGGAACCGGCAGGTTCCCCGGGGTGTCCAAGCCGCGCGCGAGCGGGTAGTGGGGATCACCTTCCGGCGCAGTTGCGCGCGCGCACTTTTGGCATCGGCTGCATCGGCTGGGTTGGGTGGAGCGCTACGATCCGGGGCGACCGCGCTCCGGGCCGTGCCGGGACCTCGACTCGACCTCGGAATCACCAGGCGCTGGGATGCGTTCACGACAGCACCATCAGCGGGAAGTGGATTCCGGCTGGTGCGCCCACCGTGGAGAGCTGATGCAGATCGCCGCCGTCGGCCTTTCCCTTCCGAAGCACTACTTCGAGCAAGAAGAGCTCGCCGACGCGCTGTCGAAGCTCTGGGCCGGGCGCTTCCACAACCCGCAGCGGCTCGAGCAGATTCACCGCAACGTTTTGGTCGGGGGCCGCCATCTCGCGCTTCCGATCGAAGGCTACGAGCAGTTGAAGGGTTTCGGCGACGCGAATGCGGCGTACATCGAGTGCGGGCTCGAGCTGGGGGAGCAGGCGATCCGCGCGGCCCTCGCGAGAGCCGACCTCTCGCCGTTGGACGTCGACCACATCTTTTCGGTCACCGTCACGGGAATCAGCGCACCGTCTCTCGATGCCCGGCTCGCGAATCGGCTTCCCCTGCGCAGCGACGTCAAGCGCACCCCGATCTTCGGTCTCGGCTGCGTGGCGGGAGCCGCCGGGATCGCCCGTGCCGCAGATTACCTGCGCGCGTTCCCGGGCCAGACGGCTGTCCTGTTGTCGGTCGAGCTGTGCAGCCTGACCCTCCAACGAGGAGACGCCTCGATTGCGAACGTGATCGCGAGTGGTTTGTTCGGCGACGGCGCCGCCGCGGTGGTGTTGCGCGGCGCCAACACGGGTGCGCGCGGCCCACGCATCCTGGCCACCCGCTCGATCTTCTATCCCCACACCGAGCGGGTCATGGGCTGGGATGTCGCCGACGGGGGATTCCAGGTGGTCCTGTCGGCCGACGTGCCCAAGCTCGCGGCGGGGCTGCGTCCCGATGTCGACCGGTTCCTCGCAGATCAGGGAATTCGCCTTCCCGAGATCGACGTTTTCGTGTGTCACCCGGGTGGACCCCGGGTGCTCGAAGCGATCGAGCAATCGCTCTCACTCAAGCCCGATGCGCTCGCGTATTCGTGGGAGCATCTTTCGCGCGTTGGCAATCTCTCGAGCGCGTCGGTGCTCTTCGTGCTCTCCGAAGTGCTCGACGAACCACCCGAACCGGGAAGCTTCGGACTGCTTCTCGCGATGGGTCCCGGCTTCTGTTCCGAGCTCGTCTTGCTGCAATGGTGAATGCGTACTACGCATTGCTCGGCCTCGTCGCCGCAGAACGGATCTTCGAACTGCGCCTGTCGCGCCACAACGCGAGGCGGGCCTTGCGTCGGGGCGGCATCGAGGTCGGAACTGCGCACTTCCGCTGGATGCAGCTGCTCCACGCGAGCTTCCTCGCCTGCTGCGCGCTCGAAGTCTCGTGGTTCCACCGCGCAATCGATCCGCGCCTGGGCATCCCGATGCTTGCCCTCGTGTTCGCCGCGCAGGCGCTGCGCTACTGGGTGATCGCAACGCTCGGCCCGCGCTGGAACGTGCGCGTGATCGCGCAGCCCGGGCTGCCCGTCGTCACGAGCGGCCCGTACCGCTGGGTGCGCCACCCCAACTACCTGGCGGTCGTGATCGAGGGCGTGGCCATCCCGCTCGTGCACGGCGCCTGGTTGACCGCGCTCGTGTTCAGCGCCCTGAATGCCTGGCTGCTTCGCGTGCGCATCGCGGTGGAGGAGCGCGCGCTCGTCGAACACTGCGCGTTCGACGAGCGACTGGGCGATCGCCCGCTCCTCGTGCCGCTGCGAGGTGCGCGATGAGCGATACGTTCAGGGAGGTGGAGCGCATCGTGCGAGGGCTCTGCAGCGATGCGCGCGATCTGCGACCGGAGACCAACCTGGTGGCGGACCTGGGACTGGACTCGGTCCTCCAGCTCGATCTCGTCGTCCAGCTCGAAAATGAATTCGCGGTTGCGCTCGAACTGGAAGAGGACCAGGAGGTCATCACGATCGCGAACCTCGTCAGCTGGATCGACCGCGCACGCGAGCGGGTGCGCACGCATGAGTGACGGGCTGGATTCGCGATTGACGGAGGGCGCGCGCCCAATCGGCGTGGCACGCGCGAGCGAGACGCTGAGTTCGCGATTTGCAGCAGCTGCGCGCGGCACGGGGCGCATCCATTTCGTGGATGCGCGCGAGAACGAGCGCGTCTACTCGCATGCCGAGCTCTTCGCGCGCGCACAGCGCGCCGCGGGGGGACTTTCCGCGCGGGGAATCGCAGCGGGCGATCGCGTGGCGATCGTGGCCGGCACCGGCCCCGAGTTCTTCGATGGCTTGTTCGGCGCGCTGCTCGCGGGCGCGGTGGCGGTGCCGCTCTATCCCCCCGTGCGGCTCGGGCGGCTGCAGGAGTACCACGCCAGGACGGCGGCGGCACTGGACGCAGCGCGGGTTCGCGTGGTGCTCGCGGACGGGCGCGCGCGCCGGATCCTCGGGCGCGCGATCGGGCTCGCGCGCACGCCGATGGGTTGCGTGCCGCTCGCCCAGCTCGACGGCGAGCCGCTCGCGCCACGCAACGCCGATCCCGACGGCCTGGCCCTCGTGCAGTTCTCTTCGGGAAGCACCCACGCCCCGAAACCCGTCGCGCTTTCGCACCGCCAGGTGCTCGCCAACATTCGCGCGATCGGTGACCGGATCCTGACCGCCTACCCGGAGACGGACGACTTCCGCCACGTCGCGGTGAGCTGGCTTCCGCTCTACCACGACATGGGCCTCGTCGGCGGCGCATTCACGTCGATGTTTCACGGGCGCGATCTGGTGCTGATCCCGCCGGAGCTGTTCATCGCGCGACCCGCGCTATGGTTGCGCGCAATCTCACGGCATCGCGCGTCGATCAGCTCGGCGCCGAATTTCGCCTACGCGCTCTGCGCCGACCGCATTCGTGACGACGAACTCGAAGGCATCGACCTGGCGTCGTGGCGGGTCGCGATGATCGGCGCCGAACCCGTCACGCCGGCTGCGCTCGAGCGCTTCGTCGCGCGCTTTTCGCGCAACGGGCTCGCGCGCGAGGCGCTCACACCGGTCTACGGGCTCGCAGAGGCGGCGCTCGCGGTGACCTTCAGCTCGCTGCGAGACACTTTCTCGGTTCGCCACTTCGACGCGCGAGCGCTCGCGGAGCGGCGACTCGCCATCTGCGTGCCGCGCGGACAGCCGATCGTATCCGTCGGGTGGCCGCTGGCGGGTTTCGCGATCGAGATCGTCGACGAAGCAGGAGCGCCGCTCGCAGCGGGCAGCCTCGGCCGCGTGTGCGTTCGGGGGCCGTCGTTGATGCAGGGATACGACGGCATGCCCGAGGAAACGGCGCGTGTGCTCGGGGAGGGCTGGCTCGATACGGGAGACATCGGCTTCCTCTGCGAGGGGGAACTCCACCTCTACGGAAGGGCAAAGGATCTGGTCATTTTGCGCGGGCGCAATTTCGCACCGCAAGACTTCGAGCACGCCATCGACGATCTGCCCGCGGTTCGCACCGGTTGCAGCGCCGCGGTGTCGGCGATGGCCGGAGATGGCTCCGGCGAAGAGTTGTGGCTCTTCGTCGAGCGAGCGCGCGAAGCGCGGCGGCAAGATGGCGCATTTGCGGAGGCGGTCGTCAGGCGTGTGCTCGAGCGCACTGGGATTCGCGCCGCGAGCGTGATTCCGCTTGCGCCCGGCACGCTGCCGCGCACCTCGAGCGGTAAGATCCGCCGCGCCGCGACACTGCGCGCGTACCGCAGCGGTGCGCTCGCGAAGCCCGCAGCCGTTTCGCTACCGCGCCTCGCGCTCGAGATGCTGCGCTCCGAGTGGGCCTTTTACCGTGCGTCGGACTGAGGTCCTGATCGCGGGAGCGGGTCCCGCCGGCATCGCGACCGCGCTCTCGCTCGCGCGTCGCGGAATCTCCGCGCGCGTGATCGACCGGCGTCCCGGACTGCTCGACAAGGCTTGTGGCGAAGCCATCGCACCCGCCGGGGTGCGCGCGCTTGCTGCGCTCGGAGTGCACACGCAGCGGTTGCGCGCGGCACCCTTCCAGGGCGTGCGTTACGTCGAGGGCGCGCTCGCGATCGAGGGGCGCTTCGCGACGGGTGTCGGCCTGGGCGTGCGACGCACCGAGCTGTCTCGGGAGATGCTCGCGGCCGCGGAGCGCGCGGGCATCGAGGTTGCGCTGGGCTGCGCATTGACGGGCTTCGAGCAAAGCCCGCGCGGCGTCGTTGCACAGACGTCGCGCGCCGAACATCACTGCCGCTTACTGGTTGGTGCGGACGGTCTCGCGAGCCCGGTGCGGGAACGCGCCGGGCTCGCGTTGCCCGCGGGTTCGCGCCGATTCGGTGTGCGCCGGCACTTTCGAATCGCGCCGTGGAGCGCGCTCGTCGAAGTGCACTGGCGGGATGGCGCGGAGGCCTACGTGACGCCCGTCGCCGCGGATGAGGTGGGCGTCGCGATTCTCGCGCGCGCCGACGGGCGAAACTTCCAGCAACAGCTCGCGGCGTTCCCCGAGCTCGCCGCACAGCTGGCCGGCGCAGAGGTCGTCAGCGAAGCGTGCGGCGCCGGTCCGTTCTGGCAGCGCGCGCGCCGGCGCGTGACGGGAAATATCGCGCTCGTCGGTGACGCCGCGGGCTACACGGACGCCGTGACGGGCGAAGGTGTCGCGCTCGCGCTGCAGACCGGGGACGCGCTCGCTCGCATCTTCGCTGAATCTGGCTCCCCGGCCGGCTACGAGCGCGAATGGTGGCGTCTCACGCGCGAGCACCGCGGGTTTGCGGCGCTGCTCGGGTTCGCCGTCGCGCACCCATGCGCGCGCCGCGTAGCATTTCGCGCGCTCGCAGTGGCACCGGGTCTGTTCGAGAGGCTGCTGCGCCGCGCGACCGGGGATGGCGGCTACGGAGCGCCAGCAAGCCGCGGCGTCGCGGCCCTCGCGGGGTAGAATCGATCGGACCGACGCGCGCGCTCGGGAGACACAATTACACGTCTCCCGATGAATCGGGGGATTCGACGATGGAGCGTTCGGAACTGGCCTACCTGGCTGCCAGCGAGGCGCTGGTGCTCTTTCGGGAGCGCCGGCTCTCGCCCGTGGAGCTGCTCGAGGCGCTGATCGAGCGCGCCGGACGCGTCGAGCCCATCATCAATGCGTTTTCGGACACCTACTTCGACGAGGCGCGCGAGCGGGCCTGGGAGGCGGCCGCCCGCTATGCGGGCAGCGGCCCGGCGCCGCGCGCGCTCGAAGGCATCCCGCTCGCGGTCAAGGACGACACCGCCATCGCGGGCAGGCGCACGACCTCCGGCTCCATCTTTCTGCGCGATCACGTCGACGAGCACGGCAACCCGTCGGTGGCGCGCCTGCTCGAAGCCGGCGCGATCCTGCACGCGCGCACCAGCTGCCCGGAGTTCTGCTGGCCCTGGGTCTGCTACTCGCGCCTCCACGGCGTCACCCGCAACCCCTGGAACCCGAAGAACACCCCGGGCGGTTCGTCGGGCGGCGCGGCCGCCGCGCTCGCGGCGGGCACCACCACGCTCGCAACCGGGACGGACAGCGGCGGCTCGATCCGGATGCCGTCGGCGATGTGCGGCGTGGTCGGCTTCAAGCCGCCCTACGGGCGCAACCCCGAGTGCGCGCTCACGAGCTTCGATGTCTACAACCACATCGGGCCGATGACGCGCAGCGTGCGAGACAGCGCGCTGATGCAAAATGTGATGTCAGGCCAGCACCCGGCCGACCACGTCAGCGTGCGCGAAACGGTTCGGATCCCAGAGACACCCAGAGGCATCGAGCAGCTGCGCGTCGCCTACTCGTTCGATCTCGGCTTCCACCAACTGGCCCCGGACGTGCGCCGCAACACCCAGGACGCCCTCGACGCGCTGCGCGAAGCCGGTGCGCGGCTGTCCGAGGTGGCGATCGATTGGGCGGCGGAAGCCACGCGGCTCGCCAACCACTGGGGCGATCACCTGCACGCGCCGGCCTTCGCCGACGCGATGGAGCGACACCGCGACGAACTCTGCGACTACACGCCGGGTTTTGCCGAGCAGAACGCCCAGGTCTCGACGCGGGATTTTCGCAGCTCCGTGCTGGGGGCCGGCCGCATCTGGCGC
>Ga0326597_10007791_pt1 | contig 14524 bp, 6 predicted proteins | sample RVTome_12_FD_203789 | JGI IMG/M metagenome (GOLD analysis project Ga0326597, IMG submission 203789) | Soil microbial communities from uranium-contaminated site in the Upper Colorado River Basin, Wyoming, United States - RVT100D185 | ecosystem: Environmental > Terrestrial > Soil > Contaminated >... | reverse complement strand
GCCGACGACCCCGGCGGCATCGGCCGAGACGAGCGCGGTCGTATGGGTGAGCCGGTCATGGACGAAGATGTCGCGCAGGTTGTACGTGTCGGCCGGGTCGAGGTTGGCGGCGTCCGAGTGGTACACGACGTGGCGGCCGTCGGCGCTGACGTACGCGTCGAGCGAGGCGCCGTTGCCCTTGGCGCGGGTCGTGCTGATCGACACGAGCTCGGTCGTCTCGGCGCCGGTCCCGCCGGTCACGGCGGTCACGTTGCCGACCGGGTCGAGGGTGTAGTGGCGCTCGTCGATCGACGCCGAGCCCGCGGCGTGGCTGATGTCGCTGAGCCGGCGGGCGTTGTCGTAGGCGTAGGTCGACAGCGTGCCGTTCGGGTTCGTCGCGTCCTTGAGCGCGCCGTCGGCGAAGTACGTGTAGGCGACGGTCCGGCTCGCCCAATCCTCGAGGGAGGTCAGCCGGTCGGCCTTGTCGAACGCATACGTACCCGCGGTCGCGTCGGGGTAGATGAGCTTGGTCCGGTTGCCGTCACGGTCGTAGCGGGAGCCGACGGTTGTGGGGCCGGGGGAGATGACCGATAGGAGTCGGTCGAGCTCGTCGTAGGCGTAGCTCGTCGTGCCGGTGCCGTCGACCATCGATGTCCGGTTGCCGTTCGCGTCGTAGGCGTACGTCACGTCGGGCGTGGCGGCGTCGGAGTAGTCGATCGAGGTCAGCCGCTCGAGCGCGTCGTAGGCAGTGGTCGTCGTCCGGCCGAGCGGGTCGACGAGGGTCGCCCGGCTGCCGTTCGGGTTGTACGTGTAGGTCGTGACGAGCGTCGGCGTCGTCGTCGGCCAGGCCGGGTACTGCGTCTCGCGCCGGGCCAGGCCGCGGCCGTCGTACGTATAGTCGGTGACGCGCTCGGCCGCGGCGTCGCCCTTGGCCCGGGTCATCCGGACGAGGTTGCCCCCGGCGTCGTACGCGTACTCGGTGGTGATGACGTCGCCCGGTGGCGAGGCCGGATCAATCCACGCCGACGGGCTCTCCTTCACCCGGAAGAGGCCGTCACGGTCGTCGTAGGCGTACGTCGTGACCTGCCCGGCGGCGTCGAGCCGGACGGTCGTGTTGCCGACCTCGTCGTAGCGGTACTCGGTCGCGAGCTGCGCGCCGCCCGCGGTCGGCGCCGGCAGCTTGACAAAGCGGGTCCGGTCCTCGGCGTCGTAGACGAACTCGGTCCGGTGGTCGGCCGGCACGCCGCCCGCCGCGTTGCCGAGCGGGTCGACGCTGCTCGTCCGCCGGCCGACCGGGTCGTAGTCGAAGGTCGCCTCGCTGCCGAGCGGGTCGGTCACGCGCTCGAGGAGCCCGCTCCGCGAGCCGCTCGTAAAGTAGGCGAACGTCGTCGCGTAGGTGTAGTCGGGGCTGGGGCCGGTGTTGCCGCGCGGCGGGATGACCCGCGTCACGGCGCCCGGGTTGGCGGCGTCGCCGTACTCGTACTTCGTGACCGCGGTGAGGGCGCCCGCGTCGGGGTCGGTGTAGCGGCGGGTGACCGACAGGAGCGTGGCTCCGGTCCCGTCATAGCCGAAGTCGGTCGCGTAGGTCGGGTTGATCGCACCCGACAGGTTCGTCGAGCAGGTCACGGTCGTCCCCGAGCCGACGCCGTTGGGCGGCACGATCTGGAGCGGGTTGTCGAAGCCGTCGTAGCTGAGCAGGGTGACCGGGCGGTTCGCGCCGATCGTCGGGGCGGGGTCGATCCGGCGGGTCAGGTTGCCCCGGCTCGACAGGGCGGCGCCCGATGCGCTCACGTCGTAGCAGAAGTTGGCCGTATTGCCGCGTGGATCCGTCACCGAGGTCCGGTTGCCGGTCGCCTCGTACGTGTACGTCTCGGTGAGCGTGTCGGTCGACGACGGGCGGACGACCCGGCCGGTGAGCCAGCCCGACGCGTTGTACGTGTCGGTGAGGGTCGGGCTGAAGGACGGCTCGAACGAGGTGGGCGGGGAGGTGACCGTCGTCACCCGCGTGCCGTCGGGGTTGACGACGTAGACGAACGTCGTCGTCTCGCCGGTCACGAGGCCGCGGGCGTCCTTCTGCGTCGAGACGCGGCCCGAGCCATCGTGCACGAGGGTGAGGGCGACGTTGCCGCGGGCGTCGGTGATCGTGGCGAGCCGCGACGAGGTCCCGTCGTAGGCGAACGTCGTCGTCCTGCCCTCGCGGTCGGTCACCTTCCAGAGGCGGCCGGCGGCGTCGTACTCGTACGTCACCGTCCGGGCCGGGCTGGCCCAGTCGGTCACGCTCGTGAGCAGGTCGTTCGTGTAGGCGAGGGTGAGCGAGCCGCGACCGGCTGGGTCGGCGATCAACGTGAGCCGGCCGGACGCGTCGTAGCCGAGGGCCGACGTGTTGCCGAACCGGTCGCGGATGGCGGTGAGCGTGCCGGACGCGTCGAACGTCCAGGTGGCGCGCGACTTCTCGGTGACGACGTACGTCCCGTCGGCATTGCGGACGAGGGTCCGGTAGACCGCCGGAGGCGGGCTGAACGTCTCGTCGTTGTTGCGGGTGAAGCGGTCGGTGTTGCCGTCGGGGCCGACGAACAGGATGTCGGCCGAGCCGTCGGTCGGGTGGCGGAGCCGGACGGCGTAGGTGTGTGACCAGGCTGGGCCCAGCGGCCCGACCCGTGGGTCGAGGCTGTTGTACGACCGCGCCAACACCGGAGACGGACCGCGGCCGGGGATCGCGACGTCGGTGAACCCGTACAGGAACGCGCCGCTGAAGGTCTGGACGGGATCGGGGCTCGTCCCGCCGTTCTCGAAGTCCTCAACCGCGTCCGAGCTGCCTTCGGCTGGAAGCCCACCCGAGAGCACCTTGATGTCGACGAAGCTCTCGGTGCCGCGGTCGCGCAGCCGGACGGCGAGGACGTTGTCGGTCACCACGTTCGCCGGGTCGACGGAGAACGTCATCGGCTGCGACAGGCTCGCGCAGTTCTCGTGGGTGTTCGGACCGCCGATCTGGACCCCGTTCCAGAAGACGGCGATCGCGTCGTTATCGATGACGACCTGAACGTTGACGCCATCCGTTCCCGGCGCGAGCGCGACGTGGCGGCGGAGCAGCAGGTCGGTGTTGATCGACCAGGCCGTGTTCACGGTCGACTGGACGGAGCAGCCGCCGCCGGACCCGAAGGCCGCCTGGTCCGTCGGCCACGCGGAATCGTCGAAGGCCGGATCGTGGAAGGTGGCCGGTCCGCCGCCCTGCGACACCTGCAGGTGCTTCCAGCCCGTCGCCTGGAACGGCACCTCGGTGGTCGGCGCGGCGAGCGGGACGACCTCGGGGCCGTGGGCCGGCAGGACCGGGCGGGCCGAGGCGGCGACCGGCGCCTGCGATCCGATCTGGAAGAGGATCGCGGTCAGGACCAGACCGAGGGTCGCTGAGCGGACGGAGCGAGAACGCGTGTGCCGCACGGATGTTCCTCCCCGGTTTCCTCGCGACTCCCGACTCAGGCCGCGCGACACTGTAATGCGGCGAAGGTTAAGGGCGCATGACCGCCCGGTCAAACTTTGTTTTATGGCGGGCGCGTCGGCCGGGATGCTCGAACGATGCCAGTCCGATCGAGCACGACCGTCATCAGCTTCCACATCTATCGGTTCCGTCGATCGATCGAGCGGACGGGCTCGAGGTTTACGGCAGGTCCCGAACGACGATGGTCGAGTCGGAGCGGTCCTCGATCTCCCAGGAGTGGTCGAGGGCGTGCCACGCGATGCGTTGGGCGGCGTAGCGGGCGGTCCACCGCCGATCCGCGAGCGGCGAGCCGTCGGAGGGCCGGCGGAGGACCTCGAGCACCGCGGCGCGCAACGCGGCGACCGCCTCGTCGTCGGCCGGCGGCCGGACGCGGAGTCCGATCTCGCGCGCGTACGCATGGTCCGCCTCGAGGACGTGGCCGACCATCTTCGCGGTGTCGCGGCCGCCGCCGCGGGGACCCTTGCGCAGCTCGGCCGGCGCGGAAGACCGCGTGCGGTCGAAGTGATCCCAGGCGGCCCGGACGAGGCGGGCGAGGCGGTCGGCCTCGTCGGGTGACGTGGGCCGGCGGTCCGCGTCAGTCACGCGGCTCGGGACGCCGAACTCGGTACCGCTCCCGCCAGCTGCCGTCTCGACGACCTCGAGGGCAGGGTCGGTCGGCAGCGCCTCGCCGGCGGCCTCGGCGATCGGCCGGTAGCGGGCGGCGTAGGCGGCGAGCGCCTCGAGGGCGAGGTCGGCCGACTTGCCGGAGCGCGACCAGCCGGGCCAGTCTACGGCGGTCGCGAACGCCCTCTTCGGCGTCGTCTCAAGGGCGACGGCGATCCGCTGACTCACGGCCTCAGGGTAGCGCGGTCGCCTCCGCGAGATCGCGAACGAGGGTCGCCATCGCCTCGACCTCGCGACCGTCCGGCCCGAGGGCATCGACGAGCGCGGAGGCGACGATGACCCCGCCGGCCCCGGCCTCGACGATCGCCCGGACGTGGGCCGGACGGCTGACGCCGAAACCCACCGCGACCGGGACCGGCGAAACGGCCGTGACGTCCCGCACGAGCCGCCCGACGGTCCGCGGAAGCGACGCCCGGGCGCCGGTCACCCCGACGAGCGACACGCAATAGAGGAATCCCCCGGTCCGCGCCGCGACGATCGCCCTACGCTCCGGCGGGGTGGTCGGCGCGACGAGGTAGACGACGGCGAGCCCGACCGCCGACGCGACGGCCTCGAACGGGCCCCCTTCGTCCGGCGTGAGGTCGGCGACGATGACGCCCGACGCCCCCGCCTCGGCGAGCCGCCGTGCCACATCCGTCCCGTCCCCGCCGCCGATGACCTGGTTCGCATAGGCCATCGGGATGATCGGCAGGCCCGGCCGGGCGGCGGCGATCCGACCGACGAGTTCGACCGACCGATCGAACGTCGCGCCGGCGCGGAGCGCGGCGGCCGAGGCGCGCTGGAGGGTGGCGCCGTCCGCGAGCGGGTCCGAGTACGGCAGGCCGACCTCGAGAAGGTCGGCCCCGTTGTCGGCCGCAGCGAGAGCGATCGTGAGGCTCGTCTCAGCGTCCGGGTAACCGGCGACGATGTACGGGACGAGCGCGGCGCGCCCGGCGGCGCGGGCGCGGGCGAAGGCGGCTGCGATTCCTCGGGCTCCGGCGGTGTCGTTCGTGCCTGCCCGAGCGGTGGCAACGGCGCCGGTCACTCGGCCGCCTCCGGGTGCGCCTCGCGCCATCGACCGAACGAGGCGAGGTCCTTGTCGCCCCGGCCGGACAGGCCGACGAGCACGACGGTCTCGGCCGGCCACTCGGCCCCGGCACCCTCGACGCCCGCGAGCAACCGCGGCAGGACCGCGAACGCGTGCGCCGTCTCGAGCGCGGGCAGGATGCCCTCGGCGCGGGTCACGACCTGCATCGCCGCGAACGCGTCGGCATCGGTGGCCGCCGCGATCTCGAGCCGTCCGGCGGCGTACAGCGCGGAGATCTGCGGGCCGACCCCCGGGTAATCGAGCCCGGCCGACGCGGAGTGCGCCTCGAGCACCTGGCCGTCGCGGTCCTGGAGCATGAGCGAGCGGGCGCCGTGGAGGATGCCCGGGCTGCCGCCGGCGAGCGCGGCTGCGTGCCGGCCGGTCGGGATCCCGTCGCCGGCCGCCTCCGCCACGGCAAGACGCACCGACGGCTCGCCGATGAACCGGTCGAGCAGGCCGATCGCGTTCGAACCGCCGCCGACGCAGGCGAGGACGAGGTCCGGCAGGCGCCCCTCGTCGGCCGCGACCTGGACCGCGGCCTCGTCGCCGATCCGGCGCTGGAGGTCGCGCACGATCGTGGGGTACGGATGCGGGCCCATCGCCGAGCCCAGCACGTAGTGGGTCGTCTCGACGTTCGTCACCCAGTCGCGCATCGCGTCGTTGATCGCGTCCTTGAGGGTGGCGGTGCCCGACGTGACGGCGCGGACCTCCGCGCCGAGGGCGCGCATTCGGAGGACGTTCGGCTGCTGGCGCTCGATGTCCTCGGCGCCCATGTACACGACGCACGGCAAGCCCAGGAGCGCGCAGGCCGTGGCCGTGGCGACGCCGTGCTGGCCGGCGCCGGTCTCGGCGATTACCCGGTTCTTGCCGAGGCGGCGGGTGAGGAGCGCCTGGCCGAGCGCGTTGTTGATCTTGTGGGCGCCGGTGTGGGCGAGGTCTTCGCGCTTGAGGTAGAGGCGGAGGCGCGCGGGGATGCGGTCCGGTTCGGGGGCGAGGGCGCGGGCGTCGGCGAGAACTCGTTCGGCGAGGTTGTCGGCGCGGTAGACCGGGGTAGGCCGGCCCGCGTAGCGCTCGAGGAGCGTCCGGAGCTCCGCCCAGAAGCGCGGATCGTGGCGGAGATCCGCGTAGGCGCGCTCGAGCTGCTCGAGGGCGGCCATGAGCGTCTCCGGCACGTAGCGGCCGCCGAAGGCGCGGTCCGTCCCCCAGCGGCCGCGGGCGTCGGCGTCGAGGAGGCCGGCGTCGACGGGCGTGGGCCGAACGGGAAGGTTCGGCCGATCCGACCGGGCCGAGCGAGCCCGCTTCGCGAACAGGGCGACGCGGAGGGGGTCCTTGCGCGGGCGCTCGCCCTTCTTTCGCTCGCCCTGCGCCTCGACGCCCGAGGCGACGTCGACCCCGACGGCAGGGATCTCCCGCAGGGCCGGGCCGACGGTGGCGGGGGTGAGGCCGCCGGCGAGGACGACGGGGACCTCGCGGGCGACGGCGGCGGCGAGGTCCGTCGCGGCGCGCTGTCCGGTGCCGCCGGGATGCGCGCCGCCGGCGGTGTCGAGCAGGATCCGTTCGGCGCCGGCGGCGAGCCAGGCGCGCGCCCGGGCGACGACATCGGCGGCATCGGCCTGCCCGTCCGTCCCGTCGGCGGGGACGTGGAGGACCTTCCAGGCCGGGCGTTCGAGCCGCGCAAGGAGCGTAGGGCGTTCCTTCCCGGACAACTGGATCGCGTCGGCCCCGGTCGCGCGCGCCAGGACGTTGAGGTCGTCGGCGGTTCGGTCGACGGTGATGAGCACGACCTGCGGGCGGCGCCCGGCCGGCGCGATCTCCCGGACGAGGCGGGCGAGGGCGATCGCCTCGTCCGTTGACAGCGCGCGCGGCGTGCCCGGCACGAGGTTGAGACCGATCGCGTCGGCGCCGGCGCGAATCGCGGCGGCGACGCCCTCCGCGTCGACGATCCCGCAGATCTTGACGAGCGGCTCGGCAGCCGCGTTCGCGAGGTCCTGGGGGTGCGCGCCAGCCGTCACGAAGGAGCGGGCGGCCGCTTCCGGGTCCGCGGCCCGGACGAGCGTCTCCCCGACGAGCGCGGCGTCGAACCCGGCGGCGCGCCACGCGGCAATCGTCGCGGCGTCGCGAACGCCGGATTCGGCGACCACCAGGCGATCGTCGGCGACGAGCGGGCGGAGGCGGACGGCGCGCTCCGTGTCGACCTCGAGCGTCCGAAGGTCACGGTTGTTGAGGCCGATGAGGCGCGCGTCGGTGGCAAGCGCGGCGCGCAGCTCGCGCTCGTCGTGGGCCTCGACGAGCGGCTCGAGACCCATCCCGAGCGATTGCTCGACGAGCTTCGCCAGCTGGCGCGGCGGGTGGAGCGCCGCGAGGAGGAGGACGACGTCCGCGCCGGCGGCGCGCAGGAGCGGCAGTTGGAGGGCGTCGACGACGAACTCCTTGGCCAGGACCGGAATGCCGACCGCGGCGCGGACCGCGCGCAGGTCGTCGATCGAGCCGCCGAACCAGTGGGGCTCGACGACGACGGAGATGGCCGCCGCGCCGCCCGCCTCGTAGGCGCGGGCACGGGCGACGAGGTCGTCGCCATCCGCGGCGATCGCCCCGGCCGACGGGGAGCGGCGCTTGAGCTCCGCGACGAGGTGAAGGCCGGGCGCTGCGAGGCGCTCGACGAGCGGGCGCGGGCGCGGCGTGGCGATGACGGCGCTGATCGCCGCCGAGATCGAGCCGCGCAGGGAGGCCGCCTCGACGCGGACGTCCGCGCGACGGCGGGCGGCGATCTCCTCGAGCACATTGCGACGCCGCGGCTTGGCGCGACGCGCGGTCGGGCGTTCGGTCACGGTCATGCCGGCGCCCCGCCGCCGGAGGCGTGTTCCGCCGCCTCCGCCTTCGCCGTGTCGGCCGTCCGACGATCCGCCCGCAGGCGTTCGAGCAGCCCCGCGGCCTCGCCCGCGTCGATCGTCAGGGCCGCCCGCTCGATCCCCTCCTCCATCTGGCCGACGACGCCCGCCACGAGCAGCGCCGCTGCGGCGTTGAGGAGCACGACGTCCCGGCGCGCGCCGGGCTCGCCGCGCAGGACCGCCTCACTCAGCCGGGCGTTCTCATCCGGGCTGCCGCCCGCCAGGCGCGCCGTCGCCGCGCGCTTGAACCCGAGCGCCGCGGCATCGATGACGTGGCGCTCGATCTCGTCTCCGGCGACGACGTACGCGACCCCGCTCCCGTCGAGCGGCAGCTCGTCGACGCCGTCCCCGTGGATCACGAACGTCCGGTCCGTGCCGAGACGCCGGACGACCTCGGCCATCCGTGCGGCCGTCGCCGGATCGCCCACGCCGAGCAGCTGGCGGCGGGTCCCGGCCGGGTTCGTCAGCGGGCCGAGCAGGTTGAACGCGGTCCGGACCCCGATCTCCCGGCGGGTGGGGCCGGCGTGGCGCATCGCCGGATGGAAGTTCGGGGCGAACAGGAAGGCGAAGCCGTGCTCGCGCAGCGCCGTCCCGGCCGACGCGGCATCGTGGTCGATCCGCACGCCGAGCGCGTCGAGCACGTCGGCCGAGCCCGCCCGGGACGTGATCGCGCGGTTGCCGTGCTTGGCGACCGGCACGCCGGCCGCCGCCGCGACGAGGGCGGCGGTCGTCGAGATGTTGAACGTGCCGCTCCCGTCGCCGCCGGTGCCGACGACGTCGATCGCCTCGCTGGGCGCGTCGACCCGGACGACGCGGGCGCGCATCGCCTCGGCGAAGCCGGCCAGCTCGTCGACGGTCTCGCCGCGCATCCGGAGGCCCATGAGCAGCGCCGCAAGCTGCGACGGGGTGGCCTGGCCGTCCATGACCGCGCCCATCGCCGTCCGCGCCTCGTCCATCGACAGCGTGCCGCCGTCAACGAGCCGGGCGAGCGCACCCCGGACGAGCTCGCTCATCGGGCCGTCTCCGCTTCGGCGGTGTCGGGCTCCGCGATCCCGGCGGTCGCGAACGAGCCGGTCGCATCATCCAGCCGGCTGGCTTCGCCCTCCCCGGCGAGCCGGAGGAAGTTGGCGAGCAGATGCGGACCCTGCGGCGTGAGCACCGACTCGGGATGGAACTGGACGCCCTCGAGCGGCAGCGTCGCGTGGCGGATGCCCATCACGACCCGGTCCTCCTCGCTCATCGCCGTCACCCGGAGCTCCGCCGGCAGCGTCGCCGGGTCGACCGCGAGCGAGTGGTAGCGAGCGGCCATGAACGAGGGCGGCATTCCCTCGAGGAGCCCGGCCCCGTCGTGGGTCACCTCGGTCGCCTCGCCGTGGACGAGCGTCGGCGCCCGGACGATCGCGGCGCCGTAGGCGGCGGCCATCGACTGCATCCCGAGGCAGACGCCGAGCAGCGGGATGCGCCACTCGGCCGCCACGCGGATGGTGTCGACCGACACGCCGGCGTTGTCCGGATCGCCCGGTCCGGGCGAGATGACGATCCCGCGCAGGTCGGCGGTCGGATCAGCGGCCAGGCTCTCGACCCCGGCCTTGTCGATCGCGTCGTTGCGGACGACGCGGACGTCCGCGCCGGCGGCCTGGAGCGCCTGGACGAGGTTGAACGTGAACGAATCGTAGTTGTCGACGACGAGGATCACGGCCGCGACTCCGCCACCTCGGGCGTTCCGGCTCCGGGTGACGCCGGCGTCTCGGCCGTCCGAGCGGGCTCGGTCACCCCGGCGGCAAGCTCGATCGCCCGGCGCAGGGCCGCCCCCTTGTGCTCGGTCTCCTCGAACTCCCGCTCCGGGACGCTGCCGGCGACGATCCCGGCCCCGGTGTGGATGTGCGCCTGCCCCGCGTGAAGGACGGCGCTCCGGATCGTGATCGCCGTGTCGAGGTTCCCGTCGTACCCGAGATAGCCCACCGCGCCGCCGTACAGCCCGCGTCGCTCCCCCTCCGCCGCAGCGATGAGCTGCATCGCGCGGACCTTGGGCGCGCCGGACAATGTGCCGGCCGGGAACACCGCGCGCAGCGCATCGAGCGCGTCGAGCTCCGGGCGAAGCCGGCCCTCGACGTGCGACACGAGGTGGAGCACGTGGCTGTAGCGCTCGACGTCCATGTACTTGCTTACGGTCACCGTGCCGGGGCGCGAAACCCGGCCGATGTCATTGCGCCCGAGGTCGACGAGCATGACGTGTTCGGCCCGCTCCTTGGGGTCGCGCTGGAGCTGCTCGGCGAGGATCGCGTCCTCGCGGGCATCCGCGCCGCGCGGCCGGGTGCCCGCGATGGGATGGGTCGTGAGGCGGTCGCCTTCGACCTGGAGGAGCAGCTCCGGGCTCGCACCGACGACCTCGAACGTGGGCGTCCGAACGAAGAAGAGGTACGGGCTCGGGTTGACCCGGCGCAGGGCGCGGTAGAGGGCGATCCCGTCGAGCGGCGCGCCGGTTGCCGGATCAGTCGGCAGGTCCAGGGTCTGCCGGCGGGCGAGGACGACCTGGATCGCCTCGCCCGCGGCGATGGCATCCTTGGCAACCTCGACGGCGTGGATGTACTCGTCGCGCCCCAGGCTCGTCTCGACCCGGTGGTCTCGCGTGCCCGCTGACCCGGGCTTCGGTCGCCCCCCAGCGCCGGCCAGCTCCGCCGCGGACGGCCTGGCGGTCTGCTCGAGGGCCTCGAAGATCGCCCGCTCGGCGATCGCATAGCGACCCTCGAGGTCCGGTGCCTCGGTATGGAGCGAGGCGAGGGCGCTGAGCGTGTGGGTCAGGTGGTCGAACACGAGCACGAGGTCCGTCTCGATGAACGCCGCGGTCGGCGCGCCGACCGGATCCCGCACGGGCAGCGGGACGGTGGGCTCGAAGACCGACACGGCGTCGTAGGCGAGCGCTCCGACGGCGCCGCCGGTGAAGCGCGGGTTGCCCTCCGCGGGGACGACCCGACGGCGCGGCACGAACCGGCGGATGGCGGCCAGCGGATCCGGCGCCTCCTCGCTGTCGACCGGCAGGTCCGGCGCGTACTCGTTGACCGTCACGGGTCGCGTCTGCGTCCGGGCGATGCCGTCGCGCACCTCGAGCAGGCGCCGCGGACCGGTTCCCAGGAACGAGTAGCGACCGAGCCGCTCGCCGCCCTCGACGGACTCGAGCAGGTAGGCCGCGTGCCCGTCGTCGAGCCGGAGGAACGCGCCGATCGGCGTCTCGAGGTCCGCCGGACGCGTGGCGCGCAGGAGGATCGTGTCGGCGTTGGCGGCGAGGCGTTTGGCCTGGGCCAGGCTGAGCGGATCGGCTGTCGACATCGGTTTCGGCCTCCGGGAGGTCCACGATCGGGCGGGACCGCCCGAGAATCAAGAACGACCTTCGTCTCCCGGGACGAAAGGCCGTGCCTTCCGCGGTGCCACCCTCATTCGGCGATGCCGCACTCGTTCGTGACCGACGGGCGGCGTCTCCGCTGCCGATCGGCGCTGCCCGCTATCGCTGGCGCCCTGCGCCGGAGCCTACTGGGATGGCACCGGTCGTCGCCGTCCGTTCGGTCCGGAGGCTCCCGGGTCCATTCGCCGTCGCCGTCGCTCCCGTTTGCACCAGCCACGGGATCTCTCTACCGACGCTCGACGGGTACTCGTCCCGTTCACAGCCCGCTGTTCGTGATGTAGGGCGGAGTATCGGTGGGCCGCCCGGAGCCGTCAAGCGCGACCGGCCAGGTTCGGAGCCCGGGTCAGGTCGCCGGGCGGCCTTCGCGGCGATTCGGGCGTCGGACGCCGATGCCGGCCAGCCAGCGGCGCACGACCGGCAGCCAGGCCAGGCCGCCGGCGATCTGGGCGGCGACGGCGATGACGAGGAGCAGGCCCGGCACCGTCAGCACGAGCGCGGGCACGGCCCACTCCAGCATGATCCCGAAGTCCCCGAACGAGGCCGCGAACAGCCCGTCGATGGCGCCGAGGTCGATCGGATCGACATCGAACGTGTTCGCTCCGGGCTCGACCGGCGGCGGGCCGGCCGGGCCGGCGGCAAGGGGCGGTTCCGACGGCGCGGGATCGTCGGACCGGGCGGGCGCCTCGTCGGGCTCCGGCCGAGGCTCCGGGTCGGGCGACGGAGCGTCGGTCGCGGTCGGAGCTCGTGTCGGCTCCGGGGCATTCGACGGCGCGGGGGTGCGTGTCGGGGCCGGACCTGGCGAGGGTGAGGACGAGGTGGTGGGCGAGGTGGTGGGCGCCGGTGTCGGTTTCGGCGAGGGCGTGAGGGTGAAGGTCGGCGCCGGTGTCGGGGTCGGTGTCGGGGTCGGTGTCGGGGTCGGTGTCGGGGTCGGTGTCGGGGTCGGCGCGACGACGACGAGGGATACGAGGGCCGCCAGTGACCAGTCGTCCCCGTCCCAGGCGCGATAGTTGAACGCGTCGGCCCCGGAGTACCCGGCATTCGGCACGTAGGTGAAGGATCCGTCCGCCGCCAGGCTGAGCATGCCGCGCGACGGTGACGAGACAAGTGCGGCTGTGAGCGAATCGCCGTCGAGGTCAACGTCGTTGGCCAGCACGCCGGGCGCGGCGACGACCTTCGTCGCGCCGGTGACGGTGTACGCGTCGCCGAGCGCGGCCGGGGGTGTGTTCACGACCAGCAGCGACACGGTCGCAGCGGCGGAGGGCACCAGCCCGTCGGACGCGACGTAGGTGAACGAGTCGGGCCCGACGTATCCGGGATCCGGCTCGTATTGATAGGCACCGTCCGAGTCGAGCTGGACGGATCCGTTCGATGGTCCGCCCAGGAGCACCGCGCCGAGCACGTCGAGCAGGTCGGGATCCGAGTCGTTGGCCAGGACGCCCGGTACAGGCACGACGAGATCGGCGTTGCGGGTCGTCTGGGCAGAATCGTCGGCCGCGATCGGCAGACCGTTTGAGACGTCGATCGTGACGGTCGCCGTGGCGGTGGTCGTCCCGTCGGCGACCGCGTAGGTGAACGAATCGACGCCGCTGAACGTGGGGAGCGGCGTATAGGTAAACCCGCCGCCCGCGCCGAGCAGCAGGGTCCCGTTCGACGGACCGCTCGGCACGCCGGACACGGCCAGCGCGTCGCCGTTGGGGTCGCTGTCGTTGGCGAGCACGCCGGGGCCGGCGACGATGAGCGGAACGCCGCGGGTCGTGGCGTGCGTATCGTCGGTCGCAACCGGCGGGTCGTCGAGGACGGTGATCGAGACGCTCACCGTCGCACTGTCGTCGATGCCGTCGGTGGCGTGGTACGTGAAGGCATCCACACCGGCGAAACCGGCATCGGGCGTGTAGGTCCACCCGCCGTCCGCGGCGAGCGTCAGCGTTCCGTTCGACGGCCCGGCGTCGAGGATCGGGGTGAGTGGGTCGCCGTCTGCGTCGGCATCGTTGGCCAGCACGCCAGGAGCCGGCACGGCGAGCACGACGTTCTTGGAGGCCGTCGCACCATCGTTCGCCGCGACCGGCGCCGTGTTCGGCGTCGGGCCGACCTCGATCGCGACGGTCACGACGTTCGACAGGCTGCTGCCGTCGAAGACCTGGTATCGGAACCCGTCGGTGCCCGTGAAACCGACCGCCGGGACGTACGTGATCCCGCCGTCGGCGGCCAGCGTGAGCGCCCCGTCCGTGACGCCGGACACGAGGACCGCCGACATCGGGTCGCCGTCGGCGTCTGCGTCGTTGGCGAGAACTCCGGGAGCATCGGCCGACAGGGCGACGTTCTGGGTCGTCGCGTACAGATCCCCGGTCGCCACGGGCGCCACGTTTGGAGCCACCTCGACGGACAGCGTGACCGTGGCCGACGTCGAGGACAGGCCGCCGTCCGATGCGACGTACGTGAACTGGTCGGTACCGAGATATCCCGGATCCGGGGTGTAGCTGAACGATCCGTCCGCGGCGAGGCTCAGGCTGCCGTTGGCCGGAGGTGTGTCGAGTACGGCGCTGAGCGGATCGTCGTTCGGATCGGAGTCGTTGCCGAGCACGCCCGGCGCGGCGACCGCGACGGGTACGTCGATCGTCACCGAGTACGAGTCGTCGGCTGCGTTCGGCGCCGCGGCCGGATCGATCACCGTGAACGTCGCGCTGACCGGTCCCGCGAACGACGCCTGACAGTCCGCGTTCGTGAACGCGGTGGCCGTCCACGCAGCCGACCCGGCCGCAGTGCCCGTGACCTGAACGTCGAAGGATGCCGTCTCCGGCTGGCTTCCGCCGATCACCCGGTCGTTCGACGTCACGGCATACAGGGTCAGGGTTCCGACGCCGATGGATCCCGTCCAGGTCTTCCCGTTGGAGGCCGTGACGAAAGCCACGCTGTCGACCTGGGTCAACGCTGGAATGCTGACGGTCGCACAGCCGAGCGGGCCGCCCCCACCGCCGTTCGTGGAGGTGTTCGTGACGTCGACGCGGACTGTCGTGGCGACCCCGAGCTCGAGG
>Ga0326597_10007790_pt1 | contig 14525 bp, 16 predicted proteins | sample RVTome_12_FD_203789 | JGI IMG/M metagenome (GOLD analysis project Ga0326597, IMG submission 203789) | Soil microbial communities from uranium-contaminated site in the Upper Colorado River Basin, Wyoming, United States - RVT100D185 | ecosystem: Environmental > Terrestrial > Soil > Contaminated >... | reverse complement strand
CTCGCTCATGTCAATCCCTTTGGCGCCCCCTATTCCCGCCAGGCCAGCACCCGCCGCACCAGCATCAGATAGAGCCGGTCGGCGGCAAAGCCCAACAGCGCCACGGTCAACACCACTGCGAACATTGCATCATACGCGCCGCCATCGCCGAGCCAGCCGATCATGTAGCCGAAGCCCTGGCGCGCGACGATCAGTTCGGACGCCACCAGCAACACAAAAGACAGTGCGAGCGCGGTGCGGATGCCGCTCAACAATTCCGGCAGTGCGCTCGGCACCACCACCTCCCACAAGACGCGGTTGCGGCTCGCGCCCATGCTGCGCGCCGACCAGATCAGGATTTCGTCGGTGCCGCGGGCGCCGTTGAACGCGGAGAGCGTGATCGGCAACAAGCAGCCGATGAAGATCGTCGCGACCTTCGATGCGTCGCCGAAGCCGAGCCACAGCACCATCACCGGGATCAGCGCCGATTTCGGCATCGGGTAAAAAAACTGCACGATCGGATTGGCCGCGATGCGGACCGGCTTGTACCAGGCCATCAGCACACCGATCAGGCTGCCGCAGGCGACCGCCAACCCGAGGCCGGCCGCGCCGCGCGTCATCGAGGCGACGCCGTTGGTCCACAGATCGCCGCTAGCGGCAAGATCGTACCAGGCGATCGCGACCGTATCGAGCGGCGGCAATGCGCTGATCGGGACGAGACCGGTTCGGCTCGCCGCCTCCCACGCCAGCGCCAGCAGCAGGAGGGGGGCGTAGCGCGGCAGGATCGCCGCCATGCTGCTCACCATGGCCGTCATGCCGTCCCGCTCCGTTGCGCCTGGATCGCCTCGCTGCGCACGAGGTTCCACACGTGATCGACCATCTCGAGGAATTGCGGGGTGCGCATGAGGTCGGGGTCGTTCTTGTCGAAACCGACCTCGACGATCTCCTTGACGCGACCCGGGCGGGCCGACATCACCGCAATGCGCTCGGCGAGAAAGACCGCCTCGTGCACGTCGTGAGTCACAAATATCACGGTCTTGCGCGAGCGCTGCCAAATGCGCAGCAGTTCGTCCTGCATGAGGCTCCGGGTCTGCGCGTCGAGCGCGCCGAACGGCTCGTCCATCAAGAGGATGCGCGGGTCGACGGCGAGCGTGCGGGCGATCGCGGCGCGCTGCTTCATCCCGCCCGAAAGCTGCGAGGGGTAGCTGTCCTCGAACCCGGCCAATCCGACGAGATCGATGAAGTCGCGGGCGCGACGCTCCCGCTCGCCCTTCGGGAGACCCAGCTTTTCCGGGCCGTACAGCACGTTTTGCCGCACCGTCTTCCAGGGAAACAGCGCGAAATGCTGAAACACGATGCCGCGGTCGGGACCGGGACCGGAAACCGGCTTTTCCTCCACGACGATCGCGCCCGCTTCGACCGGCAGGAACCCGCCGACGAGGTATAACAGCGTGCTCTTGCCGCAACCGCTCGGCCCCAGAAGCGCGACGAACTCGCGGTCGCGCACCGCCAGCGAAACATTGTCGAGCGCTAGCACCGAGCGGCCGCGCGCCGGCCGGTATTCGTGGCTGACCCGGTCGATGACGATATGCGCGGCGCCGTTCACCACCCGCTTCCAATCATGGATTTAAACCACGAAGACACGAAGGGCGCGGAACTCCCCACCTTGTCATCCCGGCGCAGCCCGGGACCCATTTTCGACGTGGATACCGGCTTTCGCCGGTATGACAAAATTGTAGGCCACGCATTTTTGCGAAACCTTCGTTCCTTCGTAGTGAATTTTTGCGGTTATTTGCCATCGATGCGCTTCTTGGCCTCCTCGACCAGCGACAGATCGACGTGCTTGGGGACGATCTGCACCGCTTTCGGCAAGGCGCCGAGTTCGACCGCGCGATCGATTTCCTTCTGGACCGTGTCCAGTTCGGGGCGCGCGTCGGGCGAGTGATAGAAATCCTCCTTGGTGAAGGCAAACGCCAGCTTGTCTTTCGGCAGCTTGGTGACGTCGGCGGTGATGTCGAGCGCCGCCTCGCGGTTTTTCTCGTCGAGGAACCAGCGCACCGCGCGGATATGGTCCTCGAAGAAATCGACCCATACCGGCCGGTGCTTGGCGATGACATCGGCCAGGATCACCCACATCACCGCCTGGATCGGGCCGACCGCGTCGCGGCCGGTGAACAGCACCTTGTACTTGTCGTTGCCGATGATGCCTTTCGAGAATTGCGGCAGGACGCCGATCAGGTCGACCTTGCCGCCGTCGAGCATCGCCGGCATGTTGGCGAAATTGGTCTCGACCGTCGTCACGTCGCCGTCCTTGATGCCGTGCTTGCGCAGCATCGTCCGCATCGCCAGATCGTGCGCCGAGCCGATCGCGTTGGTCGCCACCCGCTTCCCCCGCAAATCCTCGACCTTCTTGACCGGGCCGCCGGCGAGGACGACGAAATTCTCGGTGAAGTAGCCGGGGTGGCCGTCCGCCACGACATCGGCAACGACCCGTTCGTCGAGTTTCGCATTGGTGATCGCCAGGGCGAGCGCCGCGGTCGAGAAGGCGGCGATATCCAATTCGTTGATCGCCTGCGCCTGGATCATCGGCGTCGTGCCCTGGAAGCGCACGGTCTGCAGCGTATAGCTCTTGCCGAGATGCTTGAAGAGCGCGGGTTGCCGCTTGCCGAGCGCCTCGATCAAGGGGATCAGGTGTCCGGGGGTCACCACCCAGCCGACCCGTATCGTCAGCGGCTCGGCCCGGGCCGTAGCCGCCAGCCCGATCACTCCGGCCGCGACTACCGCGGCGACCACTCGCCAATTGCGCCTCATTGCGTTCCCTCCCCTGCCGTTGCGCCGCTCGTGCCCCGTTTCCGGCATCCTAGCAGAGCCGGCACGGTTGCGCATGGCGCATCCTTGACGCTCCGACCCAACCGAAGGCGGCATTGTCCTACACCGTCGAGCGCGGCCGGAACCGGTCGCTGCCGTCATCGGCGGCCTCCTCGACCGCTACCTCGGTGACCCGCGCGGCAAAGGGGCCTTCTAGGCACGCCTCGATCATCGCCTCGACCGGATCATCCGCGCCGATGACGAGCGCCTCGACGCTGCCGTCCGGCCGGTTGCGCACCCAGCCGCGCACGCCGAGCCGGGTGGCGGTCTCGATCGCCCAGGCGCGATAGCCGACCCCCTGAACCCGCCCGGTGATGCGCAGATGCACGCTTCGCATATTCTGATCCCTCGGGGGCACTCACTCCAATTCGAGGATGATCTGGTCGACGGCGAGGCTGTCGCCCGCCTTGACGCGGAGCCGGGCGACCCGGCCGTCACGCTCGGCGTGCAGCACGTTTTCCATCTTCATCGCCTCGACGACGACGAGCGGTTCGCCGGACTTGATGTCCTGGCCCTCCGCGACGACGATTTGGGTCAGGAGCCCCGGCATCGGAGAGCGCACCAGCCGCGAGGTGTCGGCCGGCTGTTTCCTGGGCATCGCCGCCAACAGTTCGGCGGCGTGCGGCGCCAGCACCTGGGCGCGGCGGACCACGCCGGCATGCACCAGCCGGAAAGCCCGCCCCCGCAGCATTTCCACCTGGACCGTCAGGGTCCGATCTTCGATACGCAGATGCAGCAGCGGGTGACCCGCACGCCAGTCGGTCTCCGCGAGGCATCTCTCGCCGTTGCGCTCGACGATATAGGCGCTGCCTTCCGGACGAACCGACATCGGATGAGGCTCGCCATCAAGCAGCACCGTCAGCCGTCTCCGCGCCTTTAAGCATTCGTTATCCGCGGCTGCGATCTCGCTCTGGTGCAGCCGGGTTTCGGCGAGCGCCGCGGCGGCGAGGATCACGCGGTCGGCGGCGACGAACCCGGCAGGCGGCGCAAACCCGCCAGGAAAATTCTCGGCGATGAAATCGGTCGACAGGCGGCCCTCGCGGAACCGCGCGCTCGCCGCGATCGCCGCCAGGGCGGCGAGGTTGTGGCGCGGGCCGGCGATGTAGAACCCGTCGAGCGCCGCGCGCAGCTTCTCGATCGCGCTGTCCCGATCGGCACCGTGGGCGATCAGCTTGGCGATCATCGGGTCGTAATTGAGGGTGATCTCGGCGCCCTCGAAGACGCCGCTGTCGACCCGCACCCGCTCGCCTGCTGCTCCCTCGACCGGCGGGCGATAGCGGACGAGGCGGCCGATCGACGGCAGGAAATTCCTGAGCGGGTCCTCGGCATAGACCCGCGCCTCGATCGCCCAGCCGGTCTGCTGCACCGCAATCTGGCCGAACGGCAGCTTCTCCCCGGCGGCAATCCGGATCATCAGCTCGACCAGATCGAGACCGGTGACCATCTCCGTAACCGGGTGCTCGACCTGCAGGCGGGTGTTCATTTCAAGAAAATAGAAGTTGCGGGCGCGGTCGACGATGAACTCGACGGTGCCGGCCGAGCGGTAGCCGACCGCGCGCGCCAAGGCGACCGCCTGTTCGCCCATCCGGGCGCGCGTCTCGGGGTCGATAAACGGGCTCGGCGCCTCCTCGATGATCTTCTGGTGGCGACGCTGGATCGAGCATTCGCGCTCGCCCAGATGCACGATGTTGCCGTGGATGTCGCCGAGCACCTGGATTTCGATGTGGCGCGGCTCCTCGATGTATTTTTCGAGAAAGATCCGGTCGTCGCCAAAGCTCGCGCGCGCCTCGTTCGCCGCGCCCTGGAAACCCTCGCGCAGTTCGCCGTCGTCGCGGGCGATGCGCATGCCCTTGCCGCCGCCGCCGGCCGAGGCCTTGATCATCACCGGATAGCTTATCTCCCGCGCGGTCTCGATCGCATGCTCCGCATCGGGGATCGTGTCGAGGTGGCCCGGCACCGTCGCGACCCCGGCCGCGTGGGCCAGCCGCTTCGCCGCGATCTTGTCGCCCATCGCCGCAATTGCCTCGGGTGTGGGCCCGATAAAGACGATCCCCGCGTCGGCGAGCACCGTCGCGAAATCCGCGCGCTCCGACAGAAAGCCGTAGCCGGGATGCACCGCCTCGGCGCCGGTCTGGCGGCACGCGTCGACGATGCGGTCGATCCGCAGGTAGCTCTCGGCCGACGGAGCCGGCCCGATCGCCACCGCCTCGTCCGCCTCGCGCACATGCAGCGCCTCGGCATCGGCCTCGGAATAAACCGCGACTGTCGCGATCCCCATCCGCCGCGCGGTGCGGACGATGCGGCAGGCGATTTCGCCGCGATTGGCGATCAGGATCTTGCGGAACATGGACCGACGCGGAAGCCGCCAGTAGAGCCCCTTGGCCGGGCTTGTCCCGGCCATCCACGTCTCGCCTGACCCCGCCTCGGAGAGCTGAAAGACGTGGATGCCCGGATCAAGTCCGGGCAAGGGGTGGTTGAGAGGGCCGGGACAAGCCCGGCCATGACGGTTTTAGATGGCGGTGTGCCCCGCGTCACAGCGGGATGTTGTCGTGTTTCTTCCACGGATTCTGGAGCTGTTTGCCGCGCAGCATGGCGAGGGCGCGGCAGAGGCGCCGGCGGGTCGCCCTCGGCTGGATCACGTCGTCGATAAAGCCGCGGCTGGCGGCGACGAACGGGTTGGCGAATTTCTCGCGGTATTCTTGCGTGCGCGCCTCGATCGCCGCCGCGTCGCCCAAATCGGCGCGGAAGATGATCTCGACCGCGCCCTTCGGCCCCATCACCGCGATCTCGGCCGAGGGCCAGGCGAAGTTGACGTCGCCGCGCAGGTGTTTGGAACTCATCACGTCGTAGGCCCCGCCATAGGCTTTTCGCGTGATCAGCGTCACCTTGGGCACCGTCGCCTCGGCGAAGGCGAACAGCAGTTTCGCCCCGTGCTTGATGATCGCGCCGTATTCCTGCGCGGTGCCGGGCAGAAACCCGGGGACATCGACCAAGGTCACGATCGGGATCGCGAAACAGTCGCAAAACCTGACGAACCGCGCCGCCTTGCGGGCGCTGTCGATGTCGAGGCACCCCGCCAGCACGATCGGCTGGTTGGCGACGACGCCGATCGTCGCGCCCTCCATCCGGGCAAAGCCGACGAGGATGTTGGCGGCGTAATTCGGCTGCAGCTCGAAGAAGTCGCCGTCGTCGACGATTTTCTCGATCAGCTCCTTCATGTCGTAGGGCTTGTTGGGGTTGGCCGGGACGAGGCTGTCGAGCGAGGGTTCGTCCCGATCGCGCGGGTCGCTCGCCGGCCGCAGCGGCGCCGGGGCGCGGTTGGAGCCGGGCAGGAAGTCGACGAAGCGGCGCAATTCGACAAGCGCCTCGACATCGTTCTCGAACGCGAGGTCGGCGACCCCGGAGCGGGTGGTATGGGTGATCGCGCCGCCCAGTTCCTCCTGGGTCACATTCTCGTGGGTCACCGTCTTTACGACATCGGGGCCGGTCACGAACATGTACGAGCTGTCCTTGACCATGAAGATGAAGTCGGTCATCGCCGGCGAATAGACCGCGCCGCCGGCGCACGGGCCCATGATCAGCGAAATCTGCGGAATGACCCCGGAGGCCAGCACGTTGCGCTGGAACACCTCGGCATAGCCGGCGAGCGAGGCGACGCCGTCCTGGATCCGCGCCCCGCCCGAATCGTTGAGGCCGATGACCGGCGCCCCGACATTCATCGCCTGGTCCATGATCTTGCAGATCTTTTCGGCGTGCGCCTCGCTGAGCGAGCCGCCGAACACCGTGAAATCCTGGCTGAACACAAACACCAGCTTGCCGTTGACGGTGCCGTAACCGGTCACCACGCCGTCGCCCGGGATTTTCTGGCCTGCCATGTCGAAATCGTGGCTGCGGTGCTCGACGAACATGTCCCATTCCTCGAAGGAACCGGGGTCGAGCAGGACCTCGATGCGCTCGCGCGCGGTCAGCTTGCCCTTGGCGTGCTGCGCCTCGATCCGGCGCGCCCCGCCGCCGGCCCGGGCCGCCGCGCGTTTCTCCTCGAGGCGGCGAAGAATCTCGTTCATAGCGGCAGCCTTTCCCAACCGTCATTCCCGCGCAAGCGGGAATCCCGGGGCGACCACTCTACCAGCGGCCCTGGACCGCGCTTGCGCGGGGGTGACGAAATGGGGGCAGCTCGGGCAAGATGGCGCCGACACGGTTCAACCAGCGAGGATGCGATGCCCGATCAAACGACCGACCGGAGCGAACTCTACAAGAAAGGCGCGGCGATGCGGCGCCAGCTGATGGGCGATGCCGCGGTCGAGAAGTCGGCGCGTGAAATCTACAGCGACCCGGTGATGCAGAAATTCATCGATGTCGCGACTGAGACGGTGTTCGGCGCGCTGTGGACCCGGCCCGGGCTCGACACCAAGACCCGCGCACTGATCTGCGTCGTCTCCGACACCTGCATGGCCCGCGAGCCGGAGCTCGCCCTGCATATTCGTTTTGCGTTGAGGCAAGGGTGGACCGAGGATGAGCTGACCGAGGTGCTGCTGCACCTGTCGGGTTATATCGGCGTGCCGGTCATCCGCGAGTCGATGATGGTCGCCTCGCGGGCGTTCAAGGAATACCGCGAGGAGACCGGCGCGCGAAGCTGACCAATGCCGTAGGGTGGGTTGAGCGCAGCGTAACCCACCGTGGGGCGCCAAAGTGGTGGGTTTCGCTCCGCTCAACCCACCCTACGGATCAGCCAGCAGCGCAATGAACCGTGTGGCGGCGGCGATGTCGGCGGCCAGCGCTTGGCGGCGGGCGGCGGCTTCGGAATCCTCGCCCCAGGTTTCGATCTGGAAGGTCTCGTCGAGCTGGGCGGCGGCGAAGGCAGCCTCGGCGTCGAGCCGGCCTTCCTTGAGCGCCAGCGCGATGACCAGCGAGCCCGAGGCCGCGGTCAGGGTGTGCAGCGCGGTCAGGCGAAAATCGTCCTGCGCGGTGACGGCGGCGGCGAAGGCGCGCAGCGCGGCCGGCGATTGCGGCGTGGGAATGATCCCGGTGGTGACCGCGAGTGCCGCGTCATAGCGCAGGGCCGCCCAGTCGATCAGCGGTTGCCATACCGCCTGCTGGAGGGCCGCCAGCGCCGGCGGGCTCTCGGCGCGGTAGCAGATGAGGTCGGTGCCGGCGTAATTAGCGGTCTCGGCGACGACGAGGTCGCGCTGCGCTGCGGTGCGGTCGATCGCGGTCGCGGCAAGCCGGAAGAGCGGCATCGTCGCCGGGCGGATGTCGCGCTGCTGCGCGTCCCACTCCACCGCGATCGCCGCGGCCAGCGCCGCACTCGGCAGGCGAAGCTCGTTCTTGCCGGGGGTGCGCAAGGCTTTGCCGTCGAGCGCGACGCCCCAGCGGTGATCGCCCCGGGCACCATCAAACAGACGGGTCTCGACCCTGGTGTAGACGCGCTTCATCGCGGCGCTTCGAGTTCGGCAAACGGGTCCGCCGCCGCGTCGCCGGTGAGCCCGAGCAGATCCCAGGTCTCGCGCATATGCGGCGGCAATGGCGCGGTGACCCGCAGCCGGCCGCCTGCCGGGCTCGGGATGACAAGCTCGCGGGCATGCAGGTGCAGGCCCTTCGCGGCGACGACGCCGGCGAGGTGGGCGGCGCTGGCGCCGTACTTGCCGTCGCCGATGATCGGGGTGCCGAGCGCGGCGCAATGGGCGCGCAGCTGATGGGTGCGCCCGGTGACCGGCAACAGCGCGAGCCAGCTCGCCTGGCCGCCGGTATGGTCGATCACCCGGTAATAGGTGACCGCGCTCTTGCCGTCCTCGTCATCGGCCTGCATCCGCTCTCCGCCGGGCCCCATGTGCTTGGCGAGCGCCAGGTCGATCCGGCCCTGCAGCAATCGCGGCAGGCCGATGACCGCCGCCCAGTAGGTCTTGCGCGTCGTCTTCTCGCGAAAGGCGCGGGTGAAGAACGCCGCCGCCGCCGCGGTCCGCGCGATCAGGAGGACGCCGGAGGTGTCCTTGTCGAGCCGATGCACCAGGCGCGGACGCTCGTCCAAGTCGAAGCGCAGCGTGTCGAGGAGGCCATCGACGTGGCGCACGGTCTTGGTGCCGCCCTGGACCGCCAGCCCGGCCGGCTTGTTGACGACGATCGCCGACGCGTCGCGATAGAGCACGAGCCGGCGCAACAGCTCCTCGTCCTCCGGCCGGACGCGGCGGGGCGGCGGCGGGGCTGACCGCGTCGAGGGCTCGGCCAGCGGCGGAACCCGGATCGCCTGGCCGGGGCCGACCGCATCGCCGGCCCGCGCGCGCTTGCCGTCGACCCGGATCTGCCCGGTGCGCAGCAGCTTTTCGAGCCGCCCGTGGCCGAGCCCGGGATAATGCCGCCGGAACCAGCGATCGAGCCGCCCGGCGCCGTCTTCCGGCCGCACCGTTACGATGTCGACGCCGGTCATGTTTCCCCCGCCGCGCGCTGGCGCAGCTTGTCCCAGTATTCGAGGCGTTTTTTGACCTCGCGCTCGAAGCCGCGCTCGCTCGGCCGGTAGAACACGCGGCGCTCCACCCCGTCCGGGAAATAGTTCTGGCCGGAGAAGCCGTCCTCGGTGGCGTGGTCGTAAACATAGCCGGTGCCATAGCCGAGATCGCGCATCAGCCGGGTCGGCGCGTTGAGGATGTGCATCGGCGGCATCAGGGAGCCGGTGTCGCCGGCCATCGCGCGGGCCTCGCCAAACGCGGTATAGGCGGCATTGGATTTGGGCGCGGTCGCCAGGAAGATGACCAGCTGGGCGATCGACAATTCGCCTTCGGGCGAGCCGAGCCGATCGTAGGCGTCCCAGGCGGCGAGCGCCTGCACCAACGCCTGCGGGTCGGCGAGGCCGATATCCTCGACCGCCGCACGCGTCAGCCGGCGCAGCACATAGATCGGGTCCTCGCCGCCGGCCAGCATGCGCGCCAGCCAATAGAGCGCCGCGTCGGTGTCCGAGCCGCGCAGCGATTTGTGCAGCGCGCTGATCAGGTTGTAATGGCCCTCCTGCTGCTTGTCGTAGAGCGGCGCGCGGCGCTGCACCAGGGCGGCGAGCTCTCGGGGCCCGAGCGCCGGCTCGCGCGGCAGGCGGTCGATCTCCTCGACGAGGTTGAGAAGGAACCGCCCGTCGCCGTCGGCCATCGCGCGCAAGGCGGAGCGGCCGTCGCCGGTCAGCGGCAAGGTACGGGCCAGATGGGCCTCGGCGCGGCCGAGGAGGGTTTCGAGCGCCCCGTCGTCGAGCCGGCGCAGGACAAAAACCTGGGCGCGCGACAGGAGGGCGCCGATCAGCTCGAAGGACGGGTTCTCGGTCGTCGCCCCGACGAGGATCACCGTGCCGTCCTCGACATTGGGCAGAAAGGCATCCTGCTGCGCCCGGTTGAAGCGGTGGATCTCGTCGATGAAAAGCAGCGTGCCGTGCCCCATCTCGCGGCGCTTTCTCGCCGCGTCGAACACCTTGCGCAGATCGGCCACCCCGGAAAACACCGCCGACAGCGGCTCGAAGGCGAGATCGGTGCCTTCCGCCAACAAACGCGCGATCGTCGTCTTGCCGCAGCCGGGCGGCCCCCAGAGGATCATCGAGGCGAGCTGCCGCGATGCGACCATGCGGCCGATCGGCCCCGCCGGGCCGAGCAGATGGTCCTGCCCGACAATGTCGGCGAGCCGGCGCGGCCGCAGCCGGTCGGCCAACGGGCGCGGCGCCTGGGTTTCAAAGAGGGTGTTCATCGCGAGGGCTATATGGGCCGGATCGGCGAACGGCGCAATTCAACGCTCTGGGCGATCCTGCCCATCGCGGTTCATGCCGCCTCGATCACGATGCCCATGCGCTTACCGAGCACCCGGAGCGCGGCATCAACCTGGTTGATCCTGCTCTGGTGCAGTGGATCACGAAGGCGGCGCACCGTTTTTTCATCGGTTCCGAGCCGCCGCGCCAAAGCGACATTCGAAACCCCGGCCGCGAGCATGGCGTCATGCAGTGCAAGCTTGGCGGCAACGAGCGGGGGCACGTAGGCGAGCGGGCGGCCGTCAGCCGCCGAGGGACGGGGCAACCGTTCAGCGCTGTCCGTGTAGAAGGACAGCGCGGTCACCAGCGCATCCTCCGCCATCGCCGCGGCTGCTTCCTCGGTATCGCCCTGCGTGATCGCCTCCGGCAGGTCCGGGAAGATGACGGTGAAGCCATCCTCGGGCTGCGCAAGCAACTCATAGGGATAGGCGTACTGCATTCCGGTTATTCCATTTCCTCGGGCTTCAGCCCGAGCTGTTTCAAGATGCCGTTCAAGGTACCGGTCTTCAGATCCGCCGAATGCCGCCCGACGACCGAGCGCCGGCCGGCAAGCGCGACCTTCGTATGGTTCTTGCCCTCTGACGTCTCGAAATCCAGATCGCGCTCCGCGGCCAGCCGACGCAAGCGCCGCAACAGCTCCGCCGGTTTCATCGACCCAATGTCGGACAATTTTGTCCGATTATCAAGAGCTGGGCCGTTGCGCTGCAGCACAGCCGATGGATTGCGGCGCGCAGGCGGCAGCCTCTTTGAACACCGCGTCGAAGGTGGCGTGGAGCGCGATGTCGATTTCGGCCATCGACGCGGTGATGCCGAGCCGCGCCATCGAGGTGACGCCGTGCCCGGAAGTTCCGGGGGCGATGCCGCAAGGAATGATGCCGCGGTATTGGTCGAGGTCGGGATCGACGTTGAGGGCGACCCCGTGATAGCTGACCCAGCGGCGCACCCGCACCCCGATCGCGGCGATCTTGTCGTCACGCCCGTCGTGGCGAGCGATCCACACGCCGACCCGGCCGTCGCGGCGCTCGCCCCTGATGTCGAAGCGCGCCAGGGTGGCGATGATCCACTCCTCGAGGCGCCAGACATAGCAGCGCACGTCGCGGTGCGCGGGGCGCCCCGCGCGATCGAGGTCGAGCAGCACATAGGCGATGCGCTGCCCCGGCCCGTGATAGGTGTATTGGCCGCCGCGGCCGCTCCGGTGGACCGGCAGGCGATCCGGATCGAGGAGGTCCTCGGGGCGAGCGCTGGTGCCGGCGGTGTAGAGCGGCGGGTGCTCCAATAGCCAGACCAATTCGGGCGCGCTGCCGTCGCGGATCGCCGCAATCCGCCGCTCCATCGCGTCCACCGCGGTATCGTACAGCACCGGCGCATCGCCGCGGCGCCACTCTATCTCGCTCGCCCGCATGCCGATCTCCGGTCCATCGCGCTTGATATGGTACCGCGTATTTGCTAAGCACGCGCCCCACCTCAAGTGGGACATTGCCCCTGGGGGCGGTGACGTGCGGTCGTGGCGGAACTGGTAGACGCGCAGCGTTGAGGTCGCTGTGGGGGAAACTCCGTGGAAGTTCGAGTCTTCTCGACCGCACCATCTCCCGCACCGTAGCGCGGGGACATCGTGGCAATTTCTGAGAAAGAACCTATCCACAACCAGCTACGGTGGCTGAGTACATATTATTCCGAGCTTTTCAAATTAGACCTCACCTCGACCAAGATACCTGAGGAAGAACGCCGAGAAAGGTTGCGATTACGCCATCTGGTTCACCATCATACATTCCTGCACCTCCACTTATTGTGGGATGCCCTGATCTTGGGCTTGGCCTGCATCCTCGAGACCCCAGGGTGGGATCAAAGAGCGAGCAGTAGCAGAAAGATCACACTTAAGCATTTTATACAAAAGCTGGAAGGGGCTCAGAAGTCTGAGGCAGAAGATCTCTTCAAGGAGGTCACATTATTACCCAGTTATTCTGAATTGTGGCACGCGCGCGATAATATTATCTTTCATTCAGGCCGCGAGACGCTAATGGGCTACTCGGAACTAGCGCCCGAGGAGGCATTCCCAAACCTTACCCTGGACGAGCTAGCCAAGCTGCTTCAGCGTGTGCATGAAATTGCGCGGGTGGCTTTAGTCCCGCAAATGGATTTTTCCATCCCCGGCTTTGAGGGGGTAGACGAGTTGTTTCGCGTATTGCGACGGGCGCTCGACGAGTGATGCAGAACACCCGCCTTCTTATGCTCGACCACGATCTCGGCCCCGAGATCGACATGCTGCGGGGCAGCGTGCGCGATTTCGCCGAGGAGAAGATCGCGCCGATTGCCGCCGAAATCGACAGGACGGACCGGTTTCCGGTGGAGCTGTGGCCCGAGATGGGGGCGCTCGGCCTCCACGGGATCACCGTCGAGGAGGAATACGGCGGGGCCGGGATGGGCTATCTCGCGCATTGCGTCGCGATGGAGGAGGTCAGCCGCGCCTCGGCCTCGGTCGGCCTCTCCTACGGCGCGCACTCGAACCTCTGCGTCAACCAGATCCGCCGCAACGGCAGCGAGGCGCAAAAGCGCAAATACCTGCCCGACCTGATCTCGGGGAAGCATGTCGGGGCCCTGGCGATGAGCGAGCCGGAAGCCGGTTCCGATGTCGTGTCGATGCGGCTGCGCGCCGACAGACAAGGCGACCGCTATATCCTCAACGGGTCGAAGATGTGGATCACCAACGGGCATGCCGCCGACACGCTGGTGGTCTATGCCAAGACCCGGCCAGAAGCCGGGGCGCGCGGCATCACCGCCTTTCTGATCGAAAAGGAGTTTCCGGGTTTTCGCCCGGCGCAGAAGCTCGACAAGCTCGGCATGCGCGGGTCGCCCACCTCGGAACTGGTGTTCGAGGATTGCGAGGTGCCGGCGGAAAATGTGCTGGGCGCGGTCGATGACGGGGTGCGCGTCCTGATGAGCGGGCTCGATTTCGAGCGCGCGGTGCTCGCCGCCGGCCCCATCGGGATCATGCAGGCCTGCCTTGACGTGGTGATCCCCTACATCCACGACAGGAAGCAGTTCGGCCAGCCGATCGGCGAGTTCCAGCTGATCCAGGGAAAGCTCGCCGACATGTATGCGGCCTCCAGCGCCTGCCGCGCCTATGTCTACGCCGTGGCGCGCGCCTGCGACCGCGGCCAGGCGACGAGGAAGGACGCCGCCGGCGCCATCCTCTATGCCGCCGAAGCCGCGACCCGGATCGCGCTCGACGCGGTGCAGATTCTGGGCGGCAACGGCTACATCAACGACTACCCGACCGGCCGCCTGTTGCGCGACGCCAAGCTCTACGAGATCGGCGCCGGCACCTCCGAAATCCGCCGCATGCTGATCGGCCGCGAATTGTTTACCGAGAGCGCCTGACCGATTGACACACGATACGAGCAGGCCCAATTTCCCACGATGGCTGACAACGTCCCGCTCGAATTTATTGGCGCGCAGCTTGAGCGCATATTTTCCGCGCTCGGTACGATCCGCGCCGACCAAGCGGCAATGCGCGACGACATTCGCGTCTTGACTACGATCGTGCTGCGCCACGACAACACCCTGGTCGATATGCTCCAGCAAATGCGAGCGATGGTTGCGCAGCATCAGCGCTTTAACGACCGCTTGCGCCGGCTTGAGGAACAACCCGCGCAATAGCGGATCGGTGTGGCCCGCCTCATACAGAGGACACCCATTGCGCGACCCCAAGCTCCCCGAGATCGGCGCCGGCATGGATAAGATGACATGCGCCGGCTGATCTCGTCGGGGTCGCCGTTCGAGGCCGAGGCCGGATATAGCCGCGCCGTTGCCGACGGCGAATTTGTGTTCGTCGCCGGCACCACCGGGTTCGACTATGCCGCCATGACCATCGTCGAGGACCCGGCAGAGCAGGCCCGCCAGGCATTGC
>Ga0326597_10007789_pt1 | contig 14526 bp, 12 predicted proteins | sample RVTome_12_FD_203789 | JGI IMG/M metagenome (GOLD analysis project Ga0326597, IMG submission 203789) | Soil microbial communities from uranium-contaminated site in the Upper Colorado River Basin, Wyoming, United States - RVT100D185 | ecosystem: Environmental > Terrestrial > Soil > Contaminated >... | reverse complement strand
TGCGTGCGACCGGGGACGAGCGGATTCACGATGACCACGCGCGAGCCCGCGGCGCCGCGCGCCCGGGCCGGCGCGAGCGCCTCTCGTGAGGCCGCCGCGGCCGCGCCGCGATCGACGGCAGGGAAGACGCGGAAGTAGCGCCGCCCCGAGCCGTCGCCGGCGAGCGGGACGACGCGCCATGTGCCGGCCCCGCCCGCCCCGCCTGCGAGGAGTGCGGCGCGCGCGAACGTGAGCACCTCGCGCGCGATCGCTTCTGCCGTCATCGATCCTCCCCCGCGCGGGCGGCCGGCGTTCCGATCGCACGCGCACCGTGCACCGTGACGAGACGATCGAGCGTGTCCGCCTGCACGGTCGCGCCGGGCCCCACGATCGATCGCTCGACGCGAACGCCGCCGGCGATCGTCGCGCCCGCAAGCACCACGCTCTCGCGCACGAGGGCGCCCGCGCCGGCGCGCGCCGACGCGTCGATGAACCCGAACCCCGCGGCGGGCCGCGCGCCGTGCTCCATGCGGATGCCGAGGCGCTCGCCCGCCGTGCCGGCCGTCAGCCGGTGCGCCTCGAGGTAGCTCTCGGGCGTTCCGATGTCGATGAACGGCGCCCCCGCCGCCGGCTCGTGCACGTACGCGCCGAGCCTGCCTTCCGGGATGAGACGTCGATACGTCTCGCGGACGTCGTGAAAGACACCGGCGGGAAGGAGCGAGACGAACGCGTGCGAGACGATCTGGAACCCCGTGAACGTGAATCCGTCGGGCGCGGCATCGGGAGCGATCTCGACGACGCGCTCGCCCGCCACGCGGACGCGAGGCTCGGGCCCCCAGCGCACGACGACGAGCGTCGCCGCGAACGCATGCGCGCGGTGGAAGGCCACCGCTTCCATGATCGGCGCCGCGAAGAGCGCGTCCGCGTTGAGCACGGCGAAGGGATCGGAGGCGAGGAGCGGCGCCGCCTTCGCGATCGCCCCGCCCGTGCCGAGGATCTCCGGCTCGTGCGAGAGCGCGAGCCTCTCGCGAAGCGCATGCGACTCGAGGTGGGAGCGAACCACGTCCGCGCGATGATGCGCGTTCACGACGACGCGCCGCGCGCGGACGGCACCTGCCGGCGATGGCGCGGACGTCGCAGCCGCTTGCGCACCGCCGCGCGGCGGCTCGATCTCCGAGGCCGAAGCGCCGCCGAGGAGACGCGCGATGTGCCAGTCGAGGAGCGGCGTGCCGTAGATCGGCAGGAGCGCCTTCGGAACGTCCTCCGTGAGCGGGCGCAGCCGTGTCCCGAGTCCCGCCGCGAGGAGGAGGACGTCGATCTCAGAGTTCATAGAGCCACAGCGGCCGCACGCGCTCCGCGTATGCGGCGACCCCCGCGTCCCAACCCCGCGCGATCTCTTCCGCGGTGGCGCCGGCATCGAGCGCCTCGCGAACCGCGGCGTTGCCGTAGACGAGGTCGGCGGGCATCCGCGTCCACTCGTACTCGTAGGGCGGCTCGCGCCACGTGAACTCGGCGGGATGGGCGTCGCGCACCGCGCGCAGGAGCGCGGTCGTGAAGTACACGGGCCGGAAGAGTTCGCGGTCGAGAACGTGCAGTTGGAAGCCACGGACGAGCGCACCGGCGAACTTGTGGAACGTCGGCTCGTACGCGACCTCGCGCAAGAGCGCGCCCGCGAGCGCGCCGCTGCCGGCCGCGGTGCCACCGGCGCCCGCTACGGCGGCGCCCGCGGCGTGCGGCGCTCCGCCGCGCGCGAGGGCCCCGGCGATCTTCGCCGGGTCGAGATACGGCGCGCCGAAAAGCTCGAACGGCCGTGTGGTCCCCCGCCCTTCGGAGAGATTCGTCGCCTCGAGAACGACCTGCCCAGGGTAGACGATGGCGGTGTCGAGCGTGGGCATGTTGGGCGAGGGCATCATCCACGGAAGACTCGCGTCGTCGGCGTAGTACGTGCGCTTCCATCCTTCGAGCGGGACGATGCGGAGCCACTCTTCGTCCTCGACTCCGGCGCGCGTGCGCGCCGCCGTCAGCGCGGCCTCCGTCTCATCGAGCAGCCCAAGACGCATCGCACCGTAGAGGCAGTACTCCGCCGCCGTCAATCCATGGCGGAGCGGCACGTCCACGATGCCGACGAACGAGCGGAACGCGTCTTCGAGCACAGGGCCTTCGACGGCGCCGCCGATCGGGTTCGGACGGTCGAGCACGACGACGGGAGTTCCGTGCGCCTTCGCCGCGCGAAGGATGTGGAGGGCGGTGACGAGGAAGGTGTAGACGCGCGTGCCGACGTCCTGGATGTCGATGACGAGCGCGTCGAGTCCGTCGAAGGCGCCCGGCGCCGGCTCGCGGCGCTCGCCGTAGAGGCTCACGATCGGCACCCCGAGGCGGGCGTGAACACCGTCGGCGGAGGCAATCATGTTGTCCTGCTTCTCGGCCGCGAATCCGTGCTGCGGTGAGAAGATCCGCTCGAGCCGCACATCGCGGAGATGCGCGAGCGCATCGGCCGTCGGCGTCCAGTCGGACGCGACGGTCGTCGCGTTGCACAGGACGCCGATCCTTCCCTCGCCGGGAAGGACGAGTCCGTCGCGAAGAACGCGATCGAGACCGGTCAGCATGCGCGTCCGTCACCTCCGCCGTGCCCGTCTTTCCGGGAGATCCCCGCCAATCTAAGCACAGGGTCCGGTGTCGGGAAACGGATTCCTGACGCACCGTTCTGATATGATCCGCGCCTGTCCGCGCCCGCGGTCCTGCAGATTGCAGAGACGCAGTGCGCCGCATCGTGGGGTGACGCGTGCATCCATCCGAGTGGCTTCCGTTCCTCGTCGAGATCGCCGACCGTGCCGATGCGATCGCGCTCCGCTTCTTCCGTGCGCCCAGGCTCCGCGTCGAGACGAAGCCCGACGCGAGCCCGGTGACCGAGGCCGACCGTGCGATCGAGGAAGCCGCGCGCGCTCTCTGTGCCGCGCGGCGTCCGGCCCTCGCCGTCGCGGGCGAGGAGTTCGGTATCGCACCCGAGGATGGCGGGCCGCGCCTCATCATCGATCCGATCGACGGCACGCGGAACTTCGTCCGCGGCGTGCCGGTGTTCGGAACGCTCCTCGCGATCGAAGAGGAGGGCGAGATCGTCGCGGGGCTCGTGAGCGCTCCCGCGCTCGCGTCCCGCTGGAGCGCCGCCCGTGGGAGCGGCGCCTTCGCGGGCGCGCGCCGCATCCAGGTCTCCGCGGTCCGGAAGCTCGAGGACGCCTTCGTGCTCCACTCGAGCGTGGGCGGCCGCTCCGAGACGGCGCCTCCTCCCGCCGGGTTCGCCGAACTCGTCCGCCGCGTCGATCGCACGCGCGGCTTCGGCGACTTCTACCAGCACCTCCTCGTAGCCGAAGGCGCGGCCGAGATCGCCATCGATCCCTCGGTTCGCCTCTGGGACGTGGCCGCCCTCATGGTGATCGTCGAGGAGGCGGGCGGCCGCGCGACGACGCTCGCCGGCGATCGCCGCGCTTCGGGCGGGAGCTTCGTGACGAGTAACGGAGTGCTGCACGATGCCGCGCTCGGAATCCTCTCGGGCACACGTCCCCGATTGATCCTCCCCGACCAGAGGACGTAGAATTCCGATATTCTTCGTTGTCGAACGTCCCTCATCGTCCGATCGTGATGACGAAGGAAATTGCTCCGGAGACCGTCCGGCCACGAGAGGGATGTCGCCCCATGAAAGCTCAGCTCAAAGAGAACAGCATCGCTCTCCCGAAACCTCGCCTCGAAGGGAAGCTCACCGTGGAACAGGCGCTGAAGAAGCGCCGGACCGTCCGGAGCTTCTTCCGCGTGCCCTTGAAGCTCGCCGAGGTCTCACAGCTTCTCTGGGCCGCACAGGGCATCACCGACCGCGAGGGAAACCGCACATCCCCCTCCCCGGGACAGACGCACGCGATCGAGGTGTACGTCGTGTGCGGCGAAGGCGACGATCTCTCCGCGGGGATCTTCCACTACGACCCGGCGGCACACGCGCTCGAGCGGATGAGCGACCGCGACGTGCGGCGCGAGCTTGGTGATGTCTCCTGCGGCCAGGAGTGGCTCGCGACGGCGCCGGTGATCTTCGTCCTGTGCGCCGTTCCGGAGCGGACGGAGGAGCTGCTCGGCGAACGTGGGCCGCGGCTTCTCTGCATGGAAGCCGGACACGTCTCGGAGAACATCTTCCTCCAGGCGCTCGCTCTGCGACTGGGAAACGCGATCGTCGGACGCTTCGAAGACGACAAGGTGCGCGCGATCGTCGGACTTCCGGCGGGCGTCGAGCCACTGGCGCTCATCCCGGTGGGAAGGACCCGGTAGACCTCGCTACGGCTTGCGGGCCGACTCGCGAGCATCGACGCGCGGTGCGCCCCACCCTACCCCTTGATGACCCCGATCGGCCGGAGCCTCGCGACCTTCTTGCTCACGCCCGCGCGCTCCATCACCTCGACGACATCCGCGACGTCCTTGTAGGCGTCGGGCATCTCCTCGACGATCGTGCGGTACCCCTTCGCCATGATCGTGACCCCCTTCGCCTTCAGTTCGTCCACGATCGAGCGCCCCTTGCCGCGACGGATCGCCTCGCTCCGGCTCATGACGCGCCCCGCTCCGTGGCACGTCGATCCCCACGTCTCCTCGAGCGCCCGCGGCGTGCCGACGCAGAGGAAGGAGTACGTTCCCATGTCGCCCGGGATCAGGATCGGCTGGCCGACATCGCGATACCGGTCGGGGATGAAGGCATCGACCGCGGGGGCCGCGCGCGTGGCGCCTTTCCGGTGGATGCAGAGCTGTTTCGAGCCGCCGTTCACCGTGTGCGTCTCGAACTTGCAGATGTTGTGGCAGACGTCGTAGACCATGCGCAGGTTGAGATCGCGCGGCGAGACGCCGAGAGCCTTCATGAGGGCCTTCTCGGCGTTGCGAAGGATCACCTGGCGGTTCGCCCACGCGTAGTTCGCCGCGCACGCCATCGCGGCGAGGTACTCGCGCCCTTCGTCGGAATCGACGGGCGCGCAGCAGAGCTGCCGGTCCGGCACGACGATTCCGTACTTCGCCATCGCACGGTTCATCACGCGGATGTAGTCGTCGCAGACTTGATACCCGTAACCGCGCGATCCGCAGTGGACGAGCATCGTCACCCCGCCCTCGTGCACGCCGAATGCATCGGCCGCCTCGGGCAGGTACACCTCCTCGACGATCTGGATCTCGAGGAAGTGGTTCCCGGAACCGAGCGTGCCCACCTGCATCGCGCCGCGCTCCTTCGCGCGGTCGCTCACGACCTCCGGATCGGCGCCGCGGATGCACCCCTCCTCTTCGGTGCACTCGATGTCGGCGTGCGTGCCGAGTCCTTTCTCGAGCGCCCACCGCGCACCCTTGCGGGAGAGGTCGTCGATCTCTTTCCGCGAGAGCTTCCAGATCGCCCCTTCCGAGCCGACGCCGCACGGGACGTGCTTGAACAGTTGCACGACGACGTCCTGGATCTTCGCCTGCACGTCGGCCGCCGGAACGTCGATCGTGGCGAGACGCACGCCGCAGTTGATGTCGTAGCCGACGCCGCCGGGCGAGACGACGCCGCCCGCCGCCGGATCGGTCGCCGCGACGCCGCCGATCGGGAAGCCGTATCCCCAGTGGATGTCCGGCATCGCGATCGAGTAGCCGACGATGCCCGGCAGGTGCGCGACATTCGCGACCTGCTGGAGCGATTGGTCGCCGCGGATCGCCTGCATGAGCTTCTCGTCCGCGTAGATGCGGCCGGGCACGCGCATGCCTCCCGACTTCGGGATCTCCCAGAGGTAGTCGTGGATGCGGCGGACTTCGGGTACCGGTGGCGCCACGTTCGCACTCCTCAGAGGTGGAGTCAGAGGTCGAAGATCACCTCGGCGCGCCAGCCCGCGGGCTCCTCGGCGACCATGAGGCCATGATACGTGACCGCCTTGATCTCGGAATAGAGGCGGTGGCGTGCCGGATCGACGCGTTCTCCCCGGAGTGTCGCGCGGACCGTGCTCGGCGCATCGCGGCGCGCGCAGTCCACGACGACGCCGAACTCGCACGCGACGAAGGCGTCGCGCTCGAAGAGGAAGAGGACCTCCCCGAGCCATCGCACGAGGAGATCCTCGAGATCATCACCGCCGGCTTCGATCCGCCGCTCCTCGACGGGGCGCACGGACTCGAGATCGACGAGATTGTCGCTCAGCCCGTACGCCGCATTGGCAAACAGTTCCGGGAGGTCCCGCCCGCGCACCCGCACGCCGAGATCGGCCGTGTGAGGAAGCGGCTCGTAACGGCGTTCACGATTCATGCTCCTCGATGTACTTGTAGGCGGCGATCGCCGCCGTGGTGCCGTCGCCGGCGGCCGTGGTGATCTGCTTCGTGAGCTGGTCGCGCACATCCCCGACGGCGAAGATGCCCGGGATCGAGGTCATCATGCGCGTGTCCGTGAGGATGTATCCGAGATCGTTCTTCCGGAGATCGCCCTTGATGAGATGGCTGTTCGGCTCGAAGCCGATGAAGATGAAGACCGCGCCGGCGTCGAGGCGGCCCGGCTCTCCGCTCTTCACGTTCCGGAGGAGGAGATGCGTGACCTTGCCGCCGGATCCTCCGATCGACTCGACGACGGTGTTCCAGAGGAACTCCATCTTCGGGTTCTTGAAGGCGCGGTCCTGGATGATCTTCTGGGCGCGCAGCTCGTCGCGCCGGTGAATGAGGACGATCTTCGACCCATAGTTCGTCAAGAACGAGCCTTCCTCGACGGCCGCATCGCCGCCGCCGACCACGGCGATCACCTCGCCCCGGAAGAAGGCGCCGTCGCAGATGGCGCAGTACGAAACGCCCTTCCCCGCGAGTTCCACCTCGCCGGGAATGCCGAGCTTGTTCGGGCTTCCGCCCGCCGCGAAGATGACGGTCTTCGCCGTGTAGCTCGCGCGGTCGGTCGTGACGACCTGCCGCAGTGTGCCCTCGCTCCGCACCTCGACGACCTCTTCGGTCTCGATGCGCAGGCCGAACTTCACCGCGTGATCATGGAACCGCCTCGCCAGCTCCGGCCCCTCGATCTCCTCGAAGCCGGGATAGTCCTCGACGAATCCGGTGTTGACGATCTGTCCGCCCGGGAAGAGCTTCTCGAAGAGGACCGTCTTCAAGTTCGAGCGTGCGCAGTACATGCCGGCCGTGAGCCCGCCGGGACCGCCGCCCACGATGATGACGTCGAAATCGTGATCCGCCAAGTACCCCTCCCTCCGCCGCGCAGCCCGCGCGCACGCCGTCGCAGAGCGCGCATCAATCCGGATGATTGTAGGATTTGCGATTCGATGGTGTCAAACAGCGGTCGCGGGCGGCTCTGGGAAGACCTCACGCATGATCGTGATGATCTGCTGCGGCCTGCCTTCGGGATCGCGCACGAGGCCCGAGCTGAACTCCACCGTGATCGGCGATCCGTCCCTCCGGCGGCCCGCCATGCGCCGTCTCTCGATCGATCCGGTGCGCATGATCTCGTCGTGGATGGTGCGCGCCGCCTCCAGGTCGGTGGGCCTCACAGCTTCGACCCACGATCGGCCAACCGCGTCCTCGGACGTGAGCCCCGTCATGGCCGTCACGGGTCCGTTGATGAAGAGGATGCGCATCGAACAGTCCGTGATCAACACGGGATCTCCGATCGCCGCGAGCACGGCGGCGTGGAGCGATGCGGCGTACGCCGTGTCGCTGAACGCGCGCGAGTTCTCGACAGCCACGGCGATCTGGTTCGCGATCTCGTTGAGGAGATCGTCGGGGACCGCCTCGAAGTCGTTCAGGCGGCGGCTGCCGAAGTTGAGCGAGCCGACGACCCGGCCGTGGCGCGTCAGCGGGACCATCATGGAACTGCGGATGCCGGCCTTCACGAGGAAGCTCGACTCGAACACCTCCGTCGCGGCGAGGTCCGGGACGCGCAGGATCCGCCTCTCGGAAGTCGCGCGCGCCGACAGGCTCCCCGTCGTCGGGATGAGAGCACCCGGCCGGACGCGAAGCTCCGCGCTCTCCGCGCTGACGCAGTAGACCTCGAAGCCGCTTCCGCCGAGGACCTCGACCGTGATGCTCATCCGGTCGAACTCGAAGAGGCGCCCCAGCTCCTGGCGGATCTCGTCGAACTGCGTGCGGACGTCGAGCGTGCCGGCGAGGATCCTGTTGATGTTGTTCGCGACGCTCTGGCGGGTCTCGAGGGTCAGCCGGTCGCGGATATTCCGCGCGACGCAGACCACCCCTTGCAGGGCCCCTTCCGCATCGCGCAACGGCGCGAAGTTCGCCGCGACCGGAATCGCCACAAAGGAGGCATCGAGGAGCCGGTCCTGGAGTTCGGGGATCGGCTGGCCCTGTGCGGCGCATCGCCGCCGCGCCCGTTCGAGCGCCGATCCTTCGCCTTCGGCGGTGAGCGCGCTCAGGAGACGGCCGGCGAGGTTCGCACGCTCGATGCCGAGCGCTTGCGCCGCCGCGTCGTTGGCGTCGGCGATCCTTCCGTCGAGGTCGATGATGAAGACCATGTCGAAGAGGCTTTGGAGGATTCTCTCGAGACGCTCGCGCTCGTCCTCGATCTGGCGCGTACGCTCGCTCACGCGCTCTTCGAGCGACGACTTCGCCTGGCGCAGCTCGGAGATGAGCCGCTTCATCTCGCGCAGGTCGCGGAACACGATGAGCCCGCCGCTCGTCTCCCCGTTCTGTCCGCGCATCGGAACCGTGTGGACGTGGAACGGCACCGTGTCCCCGATCCGCGTACGGAAGACGACCTCCAGATCATGAACGGCGCGCCCGGAGAGGAGGCATTCCTCCACCGGGCTTCGGGTGCATGCGTCCTCCGACGGCTCCCAGAACGGATACGGCGGCGCGAGGCCCAACATCTCCTCTTCCTCGTACCGCAGAAGCTCCTGGGCCGTGCGGTTCACCTTGATGATCCGGCCGTGCAGGTCGGTCACGATGACGCCGTCCTGAATCGTGTTGAGGATCACCTCGCTGAACGAATAGAAGCGCTCGAGCTGTGTGGTTCTCTGGTCGAGACGGAGGATGAGGAACTCGGTCGCCACACGGAACAGCTCTTCGATGTACGCGTCGAACACCTGCCAGAGGACGAAGAGCAAGTCGGCGCGCTCGGGCCCTTCGGGGACGCGCGCGTCGCAGAGCTGCCGGAGGATCGTGGTCTCCGCGAGGATCTCTTCCGCGAGGAACTGGTGGACGAGCCGGCGCTCGATGACGGTGGTGGCGAAGCGTGCGAGGCCGTCGGTCATGCCGGTGCGGACGGCCTCGGTGAGCAGATCGAAGAGTTCGGCGTCCTCGCGGCGGAGATCGTCGGCCGAGAGCCGGCGCGTCGCGGGTACGGCGGTCGTTCGCCGGCCCTGCCAGTCCGCGAGAAGCTCCCTCCGGCCTCGGGACAGGATCTGTCCCAACGCCTCACGACGTCCCGTCTCGACGAGGACCATCGAATCCCCCAATGCGTCATCCACTCGATCGGAAGTCCGCCGGAGGAACTTGAGGAACCGCTGCGCCGAGCCCGCTCAGAACGCGAGCGGTTCGCCGATCTTGCGCCACTCGTCGATTCCGCCGCGGAAGATCTCGAGCCGGACGAAACCGTGACGGGCCGCCCGCGTCGTGCAGTTCCTGCTCCGCACGCAGTTCGGCCCGTAGCAGTAGACCACCATGGGGTCGCGGGCGCGGTCGATGCCCGGCCAATGCTCGGCGAGCACCGCCTCGAGCGAGTCGTCGAACACGTGGGAGCCGACGTTCGCGGCGCCAGCGAGGTGGCCCGGAGCGCCGAAATCGAGCGAGCTGCGCACGTCGAGCAGCACGAATCGCGAGGGGGGGCGGTCTGCGACGAACCGGAGGCTGTCCGCGTGCAGGCGGTCGCGTAGCTCTTCGGCGGAGATGATCCGCACGACCGGCCGCGTGGAGTCGGCCGACCACGCGCTCCACCCTTCCGGAAAGTAGCGTAGCGAATCGATGCCCGCGAGGCGGAGCATCAGATAGCCGAGCGCACCGGCGTCCGACGGGCCGGCGCCGTACACGATGAAGCGGCCGTCGAGATCGACCGGTTCGGATGGACGCGGGCCCGTCAGGCCGAACCGCTCCCGGATCTCCTGCGGAGCGGGCAGCGTGCCGTCCTCGCGCACGAGCGCCGAGAAGTCGAACGGAAGACTGTGTGGAATGTGCCCTCTTTCCCACACAGCCGCACCCCGCGCATCGATGATCTCTCCGCCGAGCCGGCCGTACTCGCCGTCCACCTGGTCGATCGTCGCTCGGCGCACGACCTCCCGGTCGCGCCGCCACGGCGAGGACTCGGGCGTGACCACGGCCGCTTCGATCGCCCCGCCGCTCAGCCGCCACGCATCGATCCCCCCGTCGAGCAACAGGACATCGGCAGCGCCGGAGACCTCGAAGAGCCAGAAGAGGTGCGCGGCATCCTCGAGCGCATCTCCTTCGCCGTAGACGACGAGGCGCTCTTCGCCGGTCAGACCTCGCGAGGCGGCAATCGACGTGAACGGAGCGCCCGGCAGGATCGAATCCGCCGGGAGGGATACGGCGCCCGCGATGTGACCGCCCCGGTAGGCGCCCGCGCCCCGCGCATCCACGAGGACGAGCCCCAGACCGCCTCGTTGTTCCGCGAGCCAGGCAGCGGAGACGAGGATGTCGGGATAGCGTGGTTCGCGCGGCTTCTTGGCGAGCCATGGCGGCCACTGGGCGCAGACCGTTGCAGCGCAACACACAGCAGCAAGAACGGCACCGGCGGCAACGAAGCGAGGCATGTCGGCGACCTCAGCACGGGGCCGGAGCGCCCCGCCGCGCGACGATCCCGATCTTGCCGCGGGCGGTCCCTAGCCTGCGCGCGGCGGCTCTTCCAGGATCGCGGGAAGCTCCGCGACGAGATCGCGGCGCGTCACGACGCGGTCGCAGAGCCGGTGGAGCGGTTCGGATTCCTTCCAGCGCACATGCGTCACCCAACCGATGACGCGCGGCCGTTCCGCCAGACGGCGCACGCCGGACAGGAGCACGCCGACCTCCCCGGCCCCGTAGTCGAGATCGACGAGCAGGAGAGAAGCTTCGCGCGCGAGACTGCCGGCTTCGGCGAGATTCTGCGTCACGCGGATACCGGCTGGAGGCGCGGCCGCCTCGAGCCGGGTTCGCAGCATCAGGTCCTCGGTGACCGCGACGATCATGTCGTCCCCCCGCGTGCCAGCCTGCATCATGATCCCGCCGGCCCGGGGCGTCAAGCCGGCGCGCCGCTTCGCGCTCCGCCGGCCCGGCACCGCGGTCGCGCTTGACAACACACTTACAAGAAGCTAGAATACGGCTGCCTCGCTGCTGGGGGAGTTCCTCGAAGCCCCCCGACGTCCGGCATCACGTCCACGGGCCCGCCCGCAGTCCGCGCAAGGAGGTGTCTATGCGCGTGAGCCATCGGTTTTCTTGGATCGTTCCCCTGTGTGTTCTCGCCACGGCGTTCCTGGTGACGACTCCGGGCGGCAACCCGCTGCCCCCGGACATGTACCTCGACCTCGACATCCCTGCGGGCAAGGCTCTCCAGATTCCGGGCGACTGCTCGACGTGGCACGAGCTGTATCCCGTGTACTGCACCCCCCATCATCAGGACCTGTTCGAAGACAACGGGGACGGAGTCATTTCGCCTTGTGACTACATCACGCTCGACGGGCTCCGCTATCACGTTCAGTGGGTCGGCCCGACCTACTTCCTGTCCGGCCTCGGCGGCGAGCCGCCGGAGGTCTACGAGCCGACGGAACCTCAGACCGGTCAGAATCCGACCTGCGAGACCTGGCATGAGATCTACCCGGAGTTCAGCCTGCAGAAGCACGTCGACGGCTGGGAGGACAACGGAGACGGCGTGCTGAGCCCCTGCGACAACGTGCAGATCGGCGGGATCTGGTATCACATCGATCGGATCGGTCTCGACATCTTCGTCGTTCCGGGTCCAGTCGGAATCGAACAGGGTACCTGGGGCAAGATCAAGAGCTTCTTCAAGAGCGTGTTCTGATCCTTCCGCGATCGGAAGAGCGGCGAGGCGGACTTCAGAAGCCGCCCGGCGGTGTTCCCGCCGGGCGGCTTCTCGTCGCGGCCCGTCCCAACCCTCGGCAGCGCGAGGCGGCGAGTCTCTCGTCCTCCCGGCAGCGGCTGCGTCCCGCGCGTTGACAGACGCGGACTCGCCGCGTAAGATCCCCCGTGGCGTGGATGTGCGCGAGTGTTGCGCGCGGGGGCCGGCGGCGGTCGGGGTCATCTCCTCTTTCCCGTCTTCTCCCTTCTCCCCTGCGTCGAGCGCATTGTGTCCAGGCCGGACGGTCGTCCATCCGGCGGATTCGACGGGAGACGGAGAGACATGAGCGAACCGAGGTTCATCGTCGTCGGCGGAGGCCTCGCGGGCCTCATGACGACCATCAAACTCTGCGAGGCGGGGCGCCGCGTGGACCTGTTCTCGCTCACCCCGGTGAAACGCTCCCACTCGGTGTGCGCCCAGGGCGGCATCAACGGCGCGGTCAACATCAAGGGGGAGAACGACTCGCCGGAACTCCACTTCGTGGACTCCGTCAAGGGCGGCGACTTCCTGGCGAACCAGCCCCTCGTCAAGGGCATGTGCTACGCCGCGCCCTCCATCATCTATCTGCTCGACCGCATGGGCGTCACGTTCAACAGGACGCCCGAAGGGAACCTCGACTTCCGGCGCTTCGGCGGCACGCTGTTCCACCGCACCGCCTTCGCGGGCGCGACGACGGGCCAGCAGATGCTCTACGCGCTCGACGAGCAGGTGCGCCGCTACGAGTCCGAAGGGCTCGTGCGGAAGTTCGAGTACTCCGAATTCCTCGGCTTCGTGAAGGACGGCGAGGGCGTCTGCCGCGGCATCGTCGCGCTCGACCTGCGCGCGATGACCGTGCAGGCATTCCGCGGAGACGCGGTCTTCCTCGCCACCGGCGGCCCGGCCATGCTCTACGGCCGCACGACGAACTCGGTCGTCAACTCCGGCTCTGCCGCCGCGTCGGCATACCTCCAGGGTGCGAAGTACGCGAACGGCGAGTTCATCCAGGTCCACCCCACGGCGATCCCGGGCGAGGACAAGCTCCGCCTCATCTCGGAGTCCGTGCGCGGCGAAGGCGGCCGCTGCTGGGTGTCGCGGACGAAGGGCGACACGCGTCCGCCGCGCCAGATCCCCGAGAGCGAGCGGCTGTACTTCTTCGAGGAGAAGTACCCGCGCTACGGCAACCTCGTGCCGCGCGACATCGCGAGCCGCGAGATCTACGACCTCTGCGAGAACAAGGGACTGGGCGTGGACGGGCAGCTCGTCGTCTACCTCGACGTGACGCACATCCCGAAGGAGACGCTCGACCGGAAGCTCGGCGGCGTGCTCGAGATCTACGAGAAGTTCATGGGCGAGGATCCGCGCGAGGTGCCGATGCGGATCGCTCCGGCCGTGCATTACTCGATGGGCGGGCTCTGGATCGACTACGAAGCCGGACCGGACGGCTTCCCGAAGGTCGGCAACCCGCGCAACCAGCAGACGAGCATCCCCGGGCTCTTCGCCGTCGGCGAAGTGGATTACGAATACCACGGCGCGAACCGGCTCGGCGCGAACTCGCTCCTGTCCTGCGTGTATGCCGGCATGATCGGCGGGCCCGCCGGCTCGAGCTACGCGTCGGGCCTGAAGACGCCCGCCGCCGACCTGCCGTCGAGCGCCTTCGATCAGGCGGAGGCGCTCTGGCGCGAGCGGCTCACTGGGATCCGCAACATGAGCGGCACGGTGAATCCGTACGAACTCGCACGGGAACTCGGCGAGGTGATGAACGCGAACGTCACCATCGTGCGCGACAACAAGAAGCTCCAGGAGACCGACGCGCGCATCGTCGAGATGATGGACCGCTGGAAGAAGATCAACACGCTGGACAAGGGCGGTTGGAACAACATGCCGGTTGCGTTCGTCAACCAGCTCTGGCACATGATGGAGTTGGCGCTCGTCGTCACGCGCGGCGCGATCCGCCGCGAAGAGAGCCGCGGCGCGCACTACAAGCCGGAAAAGCCGCAGCGCGACGACGCGAACTGGCTCAAGACGACGATCGCGACCTGGTCGAAGGAAGGGCCGCAGATCACGTACGAGAAGGTGGACACCTCACTCATCCAGCCCGTGGCGCGGAAGTACGACTAGGGGCTTCGCGGAAAAGGGAGAGGCGATGTCGAAGACGGTCGAGCTGAAGATCCTGCGTCAGGACGGGCCGAACGACCCGAAGCGCTGGGAAGTTTTCTCCGTCCCCTTCCGGCCGCGGATGAACGTCATCACCTGTCTTCAGGACATCCAGAAGAACCCCGTCACGAAGAACGGAACGACGACGACACCGGTCGCCTGGGACTGCAACTGCCTCGAGGAGGTCTGCGGCGCCTGCACGATGATTATCAACCGGAAGCCGCGCCAGTCCTGCTCGGCGCTCATCGAGAAGCTCGACCAGCCGGTCGAGCTCCGGCCCCTGACGAAGTTCCCGCTCGTCCGCGATCTCGTCGTGGACCGGCAGCGGATGTTCGACGCGCTCGTCCACGTCCGCGCCTGGGTGCCGATCGACG
>Ga0326597_10007788_pt1 | contig 14526 bp, 13 predicted proteins | sample RVTome_12_FD_203789 | JGI IMG/M metagenome (GOLD analysis project Ga0326597, IMG submission 203789) | Soil microbial communities from uranium-contaminated site in the Upper Colorado River Basin, Wyoming, United States - RVT100D185 | ecosystem: Environmental > Terrestrial > Soil > Contaminated >... | reverse complement strand
TCGATGAAGTAGAGCAGCTCCCCGTAGATGTCGAGCTGCAGCTGGTTGTACGCGCCGTTGCCGACGCGGACGGGTGACGACCCGCGATACCCTTCCAGGTTGCCCAGAATCTCCTCGGCCAGGTTCTTCCGGCCATCGATGCCGTACATGATCTGCAGGCTGCCGTCGGGCGAGTCGGCGTAGCGATCCTCGATCCAGCGCACGAACCGCTGCGCCTCCTCGCGGAAGCCCAGCGAGACGAGGCTGGCGGCGGTCAGCGAGCCGTCGCGGATCCAGGTGAAGCGATAGTCCCAGTTCCGCTCGCCGCCCACGGCCTCCGGCAGGCCGAAGGTGGCGGCCGCCGCGATGCCGCCCGTGCTCTTCGAGCAGAGCAGCTTCATGGTCAGCGCCGACCGGTTCACCATGTCGCTCCATCGGCCGCGGTAGCTCGAGCTGCTGACCCACCGCCGCCAGAAGCGCACGGTGTGCTGGAAAGCCTCCTCGACGTAGTCGGGCGCCGCCGACGGGCTCGGCGCGTCGGCGGGCGCGATCTCGAGCACGAAGTCGACCGTCTGCTCGGACTGGAGCTCGAATTCGCCGACGACCTCGTCCCCCTCGGTCTTCAGGTCCACGGGCGTCCGCAGGCGCAGGCGGGATCCCCCGTCGCCCTTGACCGAGAAAAGCACCTCGCGCGGCGACACGGCGTCGACCTGGTGCTTCGCTCTGGCGTAGTCGAAGCGGGGCGCGCACCGGAGCTGGAAGCGCAGCGGCCCCTTGACGCACGTCACGCGCCTGACGATGGCGTGGGTGTGGCGCGGCTGGTCCACTGGCATGAAGTCGGTCACCTCGCCCACACCGTGCTCGGAGAGGAAGCGCGTGATGAGCACGTTGGTGTCCGGCAAGTACATCTGCTTCTGCCGGACCTCCTCCACCACCGGGGCAATCCGGAAGCAGCCGCCCGTCTTCTCGTCGAGGAGCCCCGCGAACACGGTCGGCGAGTCGTAGTGGGGAAAGCACATGAAGTCGATCGAGCCGTCCACTCCAACCAGCGCGATGGTGCGGAGGTCGCCGATCATTCCGTAGTCTTCGATGGGCTTGTAAGCCATACAGTCGCTCCCTCTTAGCGGTGTCGTCTCATGGAACCATACAGCGCCGCGACCGGCTCGATCACCCAGATGGCAAGCGAGGCCACCTCCTCGACCGCCAGCAGCAGGATGCTGGCGACGGCGAAGGCGGGCAGGACGCGGGCGTGGTATTTCCAGTGCCACTGGACGTCGGTGACCTGGTCGCTCCGGTGCAAGTGCGTTTCGGTGGCCGCGTGGCGGGCGAGCAGGCCGATCGCCAGGCCGGTCGCGCCCAGCATGATCGCGAAGATCGAGATCGCCAGCGGATCGTATTCGTACATGCCGATGAGCCCGGCCGCAAACGGCATCAGCGACACCAGCCCCAGCACGACGAAGTTCCACACGATCGTGCCGGTGTGACAGCGGCCGAGCGTGGCCAGCACGGCGTGGTGGACGATCCAGAAGCGCGCCAGCAGGATGAAGCTGATCAGCCACGCGAGGAAGTTCGGAAGCTGCCCCTCGAGGTCGGCGAGCATCTGCCGCTCAGCGAACTGGCCAGGCAGCTCGGGAATCTTCAGGTCGAGCACGAGCAGCGTCAGGACGATGGCGAAGACACCGTCGGAGAGCGCGCCGAGCCGATCGGTCGCATAGGTCGGGCGGCTCTTTCCGGCGCCGGCCGTCATCACGCCGCCCGTTCGGCGGCGACCGTCGGGAGGAAACTCACGGTGCCGGAGGCGGTCTCCCCGGGAGGCAGGATGAGCATGCCGGTGTCGGTGCGGCCCGACGCGGCGAGGTTGAACGCGTCGATGCAGTTGGTGGCCGGTTCGGCGCAGAAAAAGGGCTGGCCCGTCGGCGTATAGACCACCAAGCAGGTGAACGGCCCGCGCGTAGCCAGCCTGAGACTCGCGTCGTGCTCCGGCCACTCGATGTCGGCCGTGCCGCCGAAGCCGAGGAAGTTCGTGTCGAGCGCCACCGCATCCGGGTTCAGGCCCTCGCCTGCAAGCGGGATCGTGTCGGGGACCGGCATCAGCTCGACCGGCATCGAGTCGGCGTCTTCCTTCCAGAACTCGCGCACCTGGGCCCGCAGGCGCGCGCGCGGCGTGCGCGGAAAGTACGGGTGCAGGCCGAAGCCGGCCGGCATCGCCTCGGCAGCCTCGTTCGTCACGGTGAAGGTGAGGTCCAGACGGTCGCCGGCCAGGTCGTAGCGCTGGCGCGCGACGTAGGCGAACGGCCAGGCGTCGGCCGCGTGCCGGTACTCGATGGTCAGGCTCGCGTCGCCGCGCTCGACCACCGTCCACGCGGCCCGCCACCCCTGTCCGTGGATGGCGTGCGGCTCGGGCAGGAAGTTGGGCGGCAGCGTCACGGCGCGTCCCTGGAATGTGAAGCGCCCGTTGCGGACGCGGTTGGAGAACGGCACCAGCGGAAAGCAGGCCATCCCCAGCGGATTGCGCGCAGCGATGGCCTCGGCGCTGGCGGGCCGCAACAGCTCGATCTCGCGTCCGCGCGCGCCGTAACTGAAGCGGGTGATCGCTCCGCAAGCCGAAGGCGCCACGCCCAGCACGAGCGGCCCCGACCGGAGCTCGATTATCTGGCTGCTTGACATCGACGAAGCTGTTCGTATGAACTCGACGAGTTCAAGACGCTACCACGATTCACGGCGTCCTGCTACCGTGGTTGCCGTCGCGTGATCCACTCTTCGGCAATCGATCGTTGGTGGCCCAATTGATCGCTCGTTGATCGCTTGCCTCGGAACGAGACCCGTGCTTGAATCAGGCTTGTTCCCAACATCAGCGCACGTCGCGTTAGCCATGGACGGTTCATGAGTCACACCCACAGCCCCGCCAAACAGATCGATCACATGTCGGCCTCCGCGAAGGGGTACGACGCGGTGGTCGTGGGGTCGGGCGTCAGTGGATCGATCATCGCGAACGAGTTGAGCCAGAAGGGCTTCAGCGTCCTCGTGCTCGAAGCCGGCCCTGGCACCGGCATGACGATTCGCGAGTACGAGGCCGACCTGACCCGGTTCTACGGCGCGGCCTCGAAGGACAACAACGCGGCGTACGCGGTCAACCCGAACGCGCCGATGCCCCGGAGCACCCAGACGCGCAAGCTGCAGCCGGGTCAGCCGAATGACTCCGGCTACCTCGTGCAGAACGGACCGGTCGAAATCGACAGCACTTACGCGCGCGTCATCGGCGGCACCACGCGCCACTTCGAGGCGAAGGCGCTGCGCATGCTGCCCGAAGACTTCGACATGCGCACGCGGTACGGGCAGGGGCTCGACTGGCCGCTCGACTACCAGACGCTGGAGCCGTATTACCAGAAGGCCGAGTGCGAGATGGGCGTCTCGGCCGACGTGGAGGACCAGGGGTATCTCGGCATCGCGTTCGAGCCGGACTACGTCTACCCGATGCGCAAGATCCCGGTGTCGTACCTGGACCAGGCGGTCGCCAAACGGCTGCAGGGCGCGACGGTCACGCTCGAGGGCGAGGCGTACCCGCTCACCGTGCGGAGCACGCCGCAGGCGCGCAACGGCATCCCCAATCCCAGGTACAACAAGGGCAAGGGCTTCGTGCCGACCGGCGCGGTCGATCCCCATCAGGCGGAGATGGGCGGGCGCTGCCAGGGCAACAACAACTGCGTCCCGATCTGCCCGGTGCAGGCGAAGTACGACGCACGGCGGACGCTGGCCAAGGCGATCGGGACGGGCCACGTCGATCTCCTGCCGCAGACCGTGGCCTCGCGCGTGCTAGTCGACTCGACCTCCGGGCGGGTTACGGGCATCGAATACAAGACGTACAAGAACCTTACGTCGAGCGAGTACACCACCGGCACCGTGCGGGGCAAGGTCTTCGTGCTGGCGGCCAACGCCGTCGAGAACGCCCGACTGATGCTCGCCTCCGATCTGCCGAGTAGCAGCGGGCTGGTGGGCCGGAACCTGATGGACCACGCCTACCTGCTCACCTGGGCGCTGATGCCCGAGGTAGTCGGCACGATGCGCGGGACGCCGTGCACGTCCGGCATCGAAGACCTCCGCGGCGGCGGATTCCGCCGGAAGCAGGCGGCGTTTCGCGCGAGCATCCACAACGACGGCTGGGGCTGGGCCACGGCCGCGCCGTACACCGACCTGCTGAACCTCGTCGACGATCAGAACAAGTTCGGCCGCGCGCTCCAGCGCGGGCTCGTCGATCGGATCTCGCGCCAGCTGCTCCTCGACTTCATGGTCGAGATGCCCGCCTCCGAAAGCAACCGGGTCACCGTCGATCCGCGCTACCGGGACCAGCTCGGCAACCCCCGGCCGGTGATCTCCTACGGCGTCTCGGACTACGTGCTCGAGGGCGTGGCCTTCGCGCGGCGGACCTCGCGCCGGATCTACCAGCGGCTCGGCGCCGAGGACCACTCGGCCTACGACCCGCTCGAGGCCGGGTGGGTGAGCTACGAGGGGCAGGGCTACATCATCCGGGGCGGCAACCACTGGGCCGGCACGCACGTCATGGGCACCAGCGCGAAGAACTCGGTGGTGGACTCCCACCAGCGGTGCTGGGACCACGAAAACCTGTACTTGGCCGGCGCCGGCAGCATGCCGACCATCGGCACCTCCAACACGACGCTGACGCTCTCGGCGCTCTCCTTCCGGAGTGGCGAGCACATCGCGAGGGAACTGAAGGCCGTATGAGCCTTACACGGATCACGAGCGTCGCGGAGCTGCACCGGCATCTCCATGCGGCGCTGCAGCTCGAACACGCGACGATCCCGCCGTACCTGACGGCGCTCTACTCGATCCTCCCCGGCACCAACGGCGAGGCCTACCGCGTCATTCGCGCGGTGGTGGTCGAGGAGATGCTGCACCTGACGCTCGCGGCGAACATCCTCAACGCCGTGGGCGGGACGCCGGACCTGACGCCGCCGGACTTTGTGCCGGAGTATCCGGCGTATCTGCCCGACGGCGAGACCGACTTCCAGGTGGACTTGCAGCGTTTCTCGAAGGCGGCGATCGAGACGTTCCTCAGGATCGAGCGCCCGGCCCACGCCGAGGCGGCCGGCAAGCCGCGCGTGGTGAAACGGAAGAAGCCGGCCAGGGGCGCGCTGCGCGCGTCGCGCGTCGCCGACGACTCCGACGAGCACTTCTACAGCATTGGGGAGTTCTACGCCGACATCAGCCACGGGCTCGCCGCGCTCCAGGACGCGCTGGGGGCAAAGACGCTGTTTTGTGGTGACGCCGCCAGGCAGGTCACCCCCGACTATTACTACTCGGGCGGCGGCGAGATCATCCCGGTGACCGACCTCGCCTCGGCGCAGGCGGCAATCCGCCTCATCTCGGAGCAGGGCGAGGGGATCGGCGGCGGGATCTTCGACTTCGAGGACGAGATCTCGCACTACTACCGCTTTCAGCAGCTGACCCTCGGCCGTTTCTACCTGAAGGGCGACAAGCCGGGGCACCCGACCGGCGGCTCGGTCGACGTAGACTGGAACGCCGTCTACCCGCTGACGACCAACGCGCGGCTGGCCGACTTCGCGAAGGGCTCCGAGCTGCGCGCCGCGGCGGCCGACTTCAACGCGTACTACAAGCGGTTCCTGGAGCTGTTGACGCGCGCCTACGCCGGGCAGCCGCAGCTGCTGATCGAGGCGGTCGGCGAGATGTTCCGCATCAAGGAGATGGCCTGCCACCTGATGCGCAATCCGATGGAGGGGAGGGGCAAGGAGCACGCCGCGCCCACCTTCGAGATGGCGTCCGTGGCGGTGGAGGTTTAGCCGATGGCCCGCACGCCGTTCGACGAGTTTCTCGCCCTGTCCGCCGCGTTGACGGGATACAGCCGGTTCCGGCTGCTTGGCACGGGGCAGGCGCAGCTCTATTTCTCCACGGTGACCGACGTCGTCGGCGAGGCGACGGTCACGGCGCTGGCGCAGGCCTTCGCGCGCGCCCGCGACGGCGCGGGCACCGACGATCCCGCGCTGGAGCAGGCGCTGCGCAGTGAGATCCTCAGCGACGAGAAGCTCGGTCCCGTCGCGCGCAACGTCATCAAGCTCTGGTTCGTCGGCACCTGGTATCAGCTGCCGCCCGAGTGGCGGGAGGCGTACGGCACGCACGAGAAGGACGTGACCTTCGTCGCCTCGCCGGCCGCCTACACCGAGGGGCTGCTGTGGCCGACCATCGACGCCAACCCGTCCGGCGCCAAAGGGCCCGGCTACGGGACGTGGGCCCTCCCGCCGCGCATCGACCTGACGTAGCGGCCGGGGCGGTCACCTTCGCAGTCAAGAGGCATTTATGTTCGATCGGACAAAGGTCTTCCTGGGCATTACCCCCACCGGGTGGACCAACGACGACTTTCCCACGCTCGGCGACGACATCGGCTTCGAGCAGTGCGTCAGCGAGATGGCGCTGGCCGGCTTCCAGGGGTGCAGCGTCGGCCACAAGTACCCGCGCGACCCCGAGATCCTCAAGGCGGCGCTCGACCTGCGCGGCCTGCGCGTGTCGGAGCCGTGGGCGAGCACCTTCTTCCTCTCGGCCGACATGGAGGAGCGCACGCTCGCCGACTTCCAGGAGCAGCTCGCCTTCATCAAGACGATGGGCGGCACCGACGTCGTCGTGGCGGAGCAGACGTGGGCGGTCCACCAGCGCCCGGTCTCGCTGCTGCCGAACCGGCCGATCATCACCGACGCCGAGTGGAAGACGCTCACCGCGGGACTCAACCGGATCGGCAGGATCGCCAAGGACGCCGGGATGAACCTCTGCTACCACCATCACCTCGGCACGGTGGTGCAGTCGCGCGCCGACGTGGACCGGTTGATGGCGGAGACCGACCCCTCGCTCGTGTTCCTGCTGTTCGACACCGGGCACCTCTACTGCGCCGGCGACGACCCGCTCGCTTTGGCCAAGGCACACGCGAAGCGGATCAAGCACGTGCACCTGAAGGATATCCGCGAGTCGGTCTGGAAGGAGGTCCAGAAGCAGCACGGGAGCTTCTTCGACGGCGTCATGGCCGGGTTCTTCACCGTGCCGGGCGACGGCGTGATCGACTTCACGCCGATTCTGCAGACGCTGGCCGACGCCGGCTACGAAGGATGGCTGATGGTCGAGGCGGAACAGGACGCGCGCCAGGCGCATCCGCTGACCTACGCGAAGAAGGCGCGCGCGTACCTGCGCGACATCGTCGGCTGGTAGGGCCGGCAGGAGGATCTCCCGTGACTGCAGCAGACGCCGTCAACGTCGGCACACGCAAGCTTCCGGACCTGGGCGCGGCCATGGCTCCGTTCTTCCAGCAGCTCTCGAGCAGGGAGCAGCGGCTGCTCCTCGCCCGTATCGAACGGGCCGCCGCGGGCCATTACCGCGAGTGGGCCGAGGGTGCCTCCGAGGCCGATCGCTCCGGCTCCCTCGAGGCGGCGCGCGGCGAGGATGGGATCGCCGACACGCTCGAATCGCTGGATCCGGGCGCCCGGACGATCGAGGCCGCGCTCCAGGAGCGCTTTCCCGAGATCGAGCAGGTGTACGCATCAGCGCTGGCTGGCCGGACACGCGAGGATCAGGTCCGCATTCAGGCGGCCGGGGAAGTCGGGGCGGCGGCCCTCCTCCGGACGTTTGCCGACGCGGAGTCCGATCCGGAGGCTCGGCGCAGGCTCCAGGCTTGCGCCGCGACCGAAGAGTCCAACGCGACATTCCTCAACGGGACGCTGCCGGGAGGGCGGTAGGCGCGTGCGACATCGACTGCTGACGACATCGGGCGCCCGGCGCATCTTCGCTGTGACGCTCGAGGCCGGCGAGGAGGCGGTGGCCAGGCTCACCGCGCTCGCGGCCGAGCTGCGGCTCGGAACGAGCCAGTTCACCGGCATTGGCGGCTTCCAGCGCGTCAGCCTCGGGTACTTCGATCCGGGGACGTCCACCTTCGGGCGGAACGAGATCGACGAGCAGGTCGAGCTGCTGTCGCTGGTCGGCAACGTCGCCGAGGGGGAGGACGGCAAGCCGAAGCTGCACGCGCACGTCGTGCTCGGGCGGTTCGACGCCACCACGCGGGGCGGGCATCTGGTGGAGGCCGTCGTCCGTCCGACGCTCGAGGTCATCATCGAAGAGACCCCCGCGCACGTGCAGCGAAAGCACGATGCCAAAACCGGCCTCATCCTGCTGAAGCCCTGATCGATGGAGGCCCGCGTGCGATTCGGGATCAATTCGCTGAACTTCACCGACACCTTCCTCGAGCGCGACCTGCCGCTGCTGGACAAGGTGCGCGCGATGGGATTCGACGTGCTCGAGATCACGCCGGTGGACCCCGACCGCTTTCCGGCGGGCAAGGTGCGCCGGGCGGCGCAGGACGCGGGGCTCGGCGTCAACACCAACTTCGCGCTGCGCGAGGACAGCAACCCGCTCTCGCCCGACCCGAAGGTGCGCCAGCGTGCGCTGGATCTGTCGAAGAAGGTGATCGATCTGAGCGTCGAGGCTGGTGCCGAGATCTATTGCGGCGCGAACTACTGCGCCTGGAAGGCCTTCACCGGCAAGCCGCGCACCGGGGACGAGTGGAAGCGCGGCGTCGAGCACTATCGGACGGCGTGCGAACATGCTCAGGCCGCCTCGGCGCTCGTGCTCGCCGTCGAGACGCTCAACCGCTTCGAGTCGTACTTCATCAACACCGCCGCCGACGCCCTGCGTTTCGTTCGCGAGGTGGGCCTGCCCAACGCGAAGGTCCACCTCGACACCTTCCACATGATTCGCGAGGAAGACGACTGGGGGGCCGCGATTCGCGGCTGCGGCGACCGCCTCGGCTACTTCCACGCCTGCGGCAGCCAGCGCGGCATTCCGGGGCGCGACCTCGTGCCGTGGCGTATTGTCCTCGAGGCACTGCGCGACGCGGGCTACCGCGACTGCATCACGATCGAGTCATTCAACCCCGATCAGAGCGTCGCGCCGCTCGTGGCCGTCTGGCGCCATTTCGCCAGCTCCCCGGAGCAGCTCGCTACCGGCGGCTTGGCGTTCCTGCGGGAGCAGGTCTCCGGCATCTACGGCAACGTACCGGCCTGACCGCCGAGCAGACCCGGGCCCACCGTCGCGACGATCCAGCGCCGGAAGGCCGGGCTGGCGAGCCCGGCGGTGAGCCGAATCGCAGGCTGCTGCGTGGGGCCGAGACGGCGGGCGGCGAAGACCACTGGCAGCCCGATGGCGGCGGTCACCGCCATGATCCCGAGGACCGAGCCGACTCCGAAGAGACAGATGAAGAGCAGCCCCTGCCAGAGCGACGGCGCCGACGAGAGCGCCAGCAGCGCCAGGACCCCGCTGCCGGCGAGGCCGTGGACGAGCCCGATCAGCAGCGGCCGGGCCGGGGAGGGGCGCGCATGATCGTGCGTGTGGGCCGGCCCGCTCCGGTGCGAGTGAAAGTGCAGGTGGGGGCCGGAGCCGTGCTCGTGGCGGTGGACGTGGACCTGCTGGCGACGGTCGCTCCAGACCGTCTCGGCGGCCTCCGCCTAATCCCACACGCCGGGCGGCACCATGATGAACTCCATGCCGTATTTCTTCGCGATCGGGAGCGCCTTCTCCATGTCGGTCTCGGGCGCGTCCTGTCCTTCGACGACGATGGCCCCCACCTCCTTCAGGTACCCCTCGAACCCGGCCGGGATGAACAGCAGGAGGATCCGCGCCATCGTCGTGCCGACGTTCTTGAACGCGTGGTGGGAGTGGCGCGGGAAGAAGACGAAGTCTCCCGGGCCGGCCACGAACCGACGATCGCCGTCGAGCGCGGCCACCTCGCCCTCCAGCACGTAGAAGGCCTCGTGCTCGTTCTTGTGCGTGTGCGGCGGCGGGCCGTCCCCCGGCTTGAACTCGGTCTCGACCACGGCGATGGCGCCACCGGTCTCCTCGTGGCCCACCTTGATCGTGTCCTTGTCCTTGTAGACCCACAGAGCGGTACCGCCGCCCTTCTGCACGTGCAGCACCTTCAGCCCATGATGTCCTGGCAAGCTCATGCCAACGTCTCCTCTCCAGTCGATCGGGTGCGAAGTCTTCGCAGCGGACCACGACGTCCGGGAAATCCTTCGTCGTCCAAGTGTTCGGCGCCTTCGGGCGCCGGCCCGATGATGGTGGCGTACGAACGAGTACGTCAAGCGGTCCCCGGCGCCTTGCCTCGCCGTGTCGCCCTGGGCTCGGATGACGGCATGCCGGCGCACTCCGGAGGCGGATCGTGCCTGTCTCGCTGATCGTCGTCATCGCGGTCGCCATCCTGCTCTTCGGCGCGGTCTCGCGGCGTCTGCAGACGACGATGATCACGCCGCCGATGATCTTCGTCGTGCTCGGCTTCGTCGCCGCCTCCGAGCACGTCGGGTTCGTGGCGGTCGACCTCCAGGACGAGGTGATCCGCCTGCTGGCCGAGCTGACGCTCGCGCTCGTCCTCTTCACCGACGCCGCGCGGATCGCGCTCCGGCCGCTGCGGCGCGACTTCCACCTCCCGCTCCGGCTGCTCGGCGTCGGGCTTCCGCTGACGATCGTCGCCGGCACGCTCGCCGCGCAGTGGCTGTTCCCACACTTCAGCCTCTGGGAGGCAGCGCTCGTCGGCATCCTGCTGGCGCCCACCGACGCGGCGCTGGGGCAGGTCGTCGTCTCGAGCCCGCTGGTGCCGGTGCGCATCCGACAGGCGCTCAACGTGGAGAGCGGGCTGAACGACGGGCTGGCGGTGCCGGCGCTGCTCGTCGCGCTGCCGCTGGCCGGCGCTGCGCTCGATCCCGAGGCGGCGCGCGGCGTGGATCTCGTGGCGCGGCAGCTCCTGCTCGCGCCGCCGATTGGCATCGGCATCGCGTACGTCGGCGGCAGCCTCGTGACCTGGGCCGTCCGCGCCGGGTGGATGGACCACGTCTTCCAGGAACTATCGGCGGTGGCGCTGGCGCTGCTGGCGTTCGCGGCGGCGCAGATGGTCGGGGCGAGCGGGTTCATCGCCGCCTTCTGCGGCGGCCTGACGATCGGCAACGCCCACCGCACCTTCTGCGCGCGACTCTACGACTTCGCCGAGGCCGAAGGGCAGCTTCTGGCGCTCATCACGTTCATGACGATCGGCGGCATGCTGGTCGTGCCGATGTTCGCCCGGTTCGACCTGGCGGCGTTCACCTACGCGATCGTCAGCCTCACGCTGGTCCGCCTCGTGCCGGTCGCGCTGTCGCTGGCGGGATCCGGCGTGACCGCCCGCACGGCGCTCTTTCTCGGCTGGTTCGGGCCGCGCGGGCTCGCCTCGATCGTCTTCGCGGTCGTCGTCATCGAGCAGCAGGCTGTGCCCCACGCCGAAGAGATCTTCGCGGTCACGATCGGCACCGTCATCCTCAGCGTCTTCGCGCACGGGCTGACCGCACTGCCCGGCGCGCACTGGTACGCGCGGCACGCGGCGGGCCTGGAGGCCGCCGAGGCCCGTCCGGAGCTGCAGACCGTGACCGAGCTGCCCGTGCGGATCCCCCATCGGACATAGCCCGGAGCACAATACGTCGACGTCGCGTTGCGTGACCGACAAGGAGGCATCGAGGTGACACCAGGGCTGGATCCCGAGCGCGTCCGCCTGAAGGAGGCAGCCGCCGGCGTGCCGTGGCACAGGTGGGGCCCCTATCTGAGCGAGCGCCAGTGGGGCACCGTGCGCGAGGACTACAGCGGGGGTGGGACCGCGTGGGACTACCTGAGCCACGACCAGGCGCGGAGCCGTGCGTACCGGTGGGGCGAGGACGGCCTCGGCGGCGTCAGCGACGACAAGCAGCGACTCTGCCTCGCGCTCGCGCTCTGGAACGGGCGCGACCCGATCCTGAAGGAGCGGCTCTTTGGCCTCACCAACTCGGAAGGGAACCACGGCGAGGACGTCAAGGAGCTGTACTACTACCTCGACTCGACGCCGACGCATTCCTACATGCGGATGCTCTACAAGTACCCGCAGCGCGCGTTCCCCTACCAGACGCTCGTGGACGGCAACCGCAGCCGGCCGAAGTCGGAGGGGGAGTTCGAGCTCGTCGACACGGGCGTGTTCGACGACGGCCGGTATTTCGACGTGGAGATCGAGTACGCGAAGGCGGGTCCCGAGCAGGTGCTGCTGCAAGTGACGGCGCACAACCGCGGCCCCGAGGATGCCGAGTTGCACCTGCTGCCGCACGTCTGGTTCCGCAACGCCTGGTCGTGGGATCAGGGCGCCGCGAAGCCGTCGCTCGCGCAGCTGGTGCCCGGCCAGCTCGGGATGCGGCATCCCGAGCTTGGCGCCTGGACCGTCACCTTCGAGGGGGAGCCGGCGATCTACTTCTGCGAGAACGAGACGAACGTCGAGCGCCTCTACGGTGCGCGCGCCAGCGGCCCCTTCAAGGACGCCATCCACGAGCGCGTCGTCGCGGGGCGGGCGTCGGCGGTCAGCGCGGCGATGAGGGGGACGAAGGCGGCCGCGCACTATCACGCGGTCGTGCCGGCGGGCGGCGCGCTCGTTGCGCGCGCGATTCTCCACCCGGCGGCGAGCCCGCTCGGCTTCGGCGCCTTCGCTGCAACCGTCGACGCGCGGCGGCGCGAGGCCGACGCGTTCTACGGCGTCCTGCAGCAGGAGATCGCCGATCCTGACGAGCGGCGCGTGCAGCGGCAGGCGTTGGCCGGGATGCTCTGGTCGAAGCAGTACTTCGGCTACGACGTGCGCCGCTGGCTGCAGGGCGATCCGGCGCAGCCGGCGCCGCCCACAGCGCGGACGCACGGGCGCAACGCCGACTGGAAGCACTTCCACGCGGATGACGTCCTCTCGATGCCCGACGCGTGGGAGTATCCCTGGTTCGCCGCGTGGGACCTCGCGTTTCACTGCCTGCCGCTTGCGCTCGTGGACGCCGAGTTCGCCAAGCAGCAGCTCCTGCTGCTGACGAGCGAGTGGTACCTGCACCCCAACGGGCAGCTCCCCGCCTACGAGTGGGCGTTCGGCGACGTGAACCCGCCGGTGCACGCCTGGTCGGCGTGGCGTGTGTTCCAGGCGGACCGCGCGCAGCGCGGCGACGAGGGCGACCTGCGCTTCCTCGAGCGGATCTTCCTGAAGCTGCTGATCAACTTCACCTGGTGGGTGAACCGGAAGGATCAGCGGGGCAACAACATCTTTCAGGGCGGCTTCCTCGGGCTCGACAACATCGGCGTCTTCGACCGCAGCGCGCCGCTGCCGACCGGCGGTTTCCTGGACCAGTCGGACGGCACGTCGTGGATGGCGATGTACAGCCTGAACATGATGCGCATCGCGCTCGAGCTCTCGCTGCACGACGAGGGCTACGAGGATCTGGCGATCAAGTTTTTCGAGCACTTCCTCCTCATCGCCGAGGCGATGGACGAGTTCGGCGACGACGGGCTGTGGGACGAGGAGGACCAGTTCTTCTACGACTGGCTCGACCTGCCGGGCGACAACGGGCGCCGGCGGAAGATCCCGCTGCGCGTCCGCAGTATGGTCGGCCTCATCCCGCTCTACGCCGTGCAGGTGCTCGACCCGCGGCTGCTCGACCGGCTGCCGAACTTCCGGAAGCGGCTCGACTGGATGCTCGAGGCGCGTCCCGAGCTGGCGGCGCGCGTCGCGCGGTGGGACGTGCCGAACGTCGGCGAGCGGCGGCTGCTCTCGATCGTCAACGGCGACCAGCTGCGGGCGGTGCTGAGGCGGATGCTCGACGAGAGCGAGTTCCTCTCGCCCTACGGCATCCGCGCGCTTTCGCGGGCGCACCGCGAGCAGCCGTTCAGCTTTTCCTGGGGCGGGCAGACCTACGAGGTGGGCTACGCGCCGGCCGAGTCGAACACGTATCTCTTTGGCGGCAACTCGAACTGGCGCGGTCCGATCTGGATGCCGGTGAACTACCTGCTGGTGGAGGCGCTCCACAAGTTCCACCACTATTACGGCGACGACTTCAAGGTGGAATGCCCCTCGGGGTCCGGGCGGTGGCTCTCGCTGCTCGAGGTGGCCGACGAGATCGCCGGCCGGCTCGCAAACCTCTTCCTGCGCGGCGGCGATGAAAGGCGGCCCGTGTTCGGCGAGTTGGCGCGGCAGCAGGACGACCCGCTGTTCCGCGACCTGATTCTCTTCTACGAGTACTTCGACGGCGACAACGGCCGCGGCGTGGGGGCGTCTCACCAGACCGGGTGGACGGGGCTGGTGGCGAAGCTTGTCCATCCGCACCGCGCGCCGCATCCTGGGCACATCGCCAGCTCCGGTGAGCGAGACTAGCGTGACGCTTGAGGCCTGTTGCCTCGCCGTCGCGCCGGGGACCAGCGGAAGTCACATCGGGCTGGATAGTCCAACTGCGGCCGCCCATTGACGGCGCGCCGCGTTCGAGGGAGAGTTCGAGGCGGCTCTGAACGGCGTTGGCCTCAGCGCTCTTCCGCCTCGGCTTGCGTGAGCTGGTGTACACGCTGATGCGACAGCCCCAGGAGACGGGCTGCATCGCGCGCGCTCATCTTCAGTGTTCCGGTTCGCAAGACCCGGACGGCGCGTCGAGCCGCTCGGGCTGCACGTTGGTCTTCTTCATCGGCCTTCTTGCGAAGACT
>Ga0326597_10007787_pt1 | contig 14526 bp, 15 predicted proteins | sample RVTome_12_FD_203789 | JGI IMG/M metagenome (GOLD analysis project Ga0326597, IMG submission 203789) | Soil microbial communities from uranium-contaminated site in the Upper Colorado River Basin, Wyoming, United States - RVT100D185 | ecosystem: Environmental > Terrestrial > Soil > Contaminated >... | reverse complement strand
CCGATCTGCACGCGCTGATTAACGACACGCTTGCGCTTTACGGGGGAATTTTCAGCGAGGTGGAGATCGAGCGACGCCTGGGCAGCGACATACCGCTCGTCCGTCTCGACGGCGAGCAGATTCGGCGGGTGATCATCAACCTGGTCGACAATGCCGTCGAGGCGATGGGACGCCGGGGGCAAATTGTGGTCGAAACGGAGCGCGACGTCGCGAACAGCGTGGTCCGTATTCAGATTTCCGATAACGGCCCCGGCATTCCGCCCGCCGAACGCGAGAAATTGTTTCTGCCGTACTACTCCACGAAGCGGAGGGGAAGCGGGCTCGGCCTCGCGATTGTGCGTCGCATCATCGCTGAACACGGAGGCAGTGTGGACGTCGCCGACAACACGCCAAGTGGTACGCGTTTTACAGTCGAGTTGCCCACGTGAAATCGAGCATCCTCATTGTCGACGACGAGCCCGGGGTGCGCAGCGCACTGGCCGGCGTTCTGCGTGACGAGGGGTACAACGTCGAGTCGGTGGCCAGCGGCGAGGCTTGCTTGGATCGCGTGGTCCGCGGATCCCTTGACCTGATCATCCTCGACGTATGGCTGCCGGGAATGGACGGCCTCGCCACGCTTGAGCGTCTCCGCGAGCGCCAGGTCGACGCGCAGATCGTCTTGATCTCGGGCCACGGCAACATCGAGTCTGCGGTCCGGGCGATCAAGATGGGTGCGTTTGATTTCGTGGAGAAGCCACTGTCTCTCGAGAAAACCGTACTGGTCGTTCGAAATGCCCTCAGGCAACGGCGCCTAGAGGCCGAGAATCGGGCCCTTCGGGCACGTGTCGATCGCACTTTAACCATGGTCGGGGAAAGCCGCGCGATCAAGGAACTGCGCGAGCAAGTGGCCATGGCGGCTCCGACCAACGGTCGCGTTCTCATTTACGGAGAGAACGGGACGGGCAAGGAACTGGTTGCTCGGATGATTCACTCGCTGAGCCGACGCCGAGGCGCCGCGTTCGTGGAGGTGAACTGCGCGGCGATTCCGGACGAGCTGATTGAAACAGAGCTCTTTGGACATGTGCGAGGTGCATTTACGGGCGCGGTCGCCGACCGCCGGGGCAAGTTCGAAGTGGCCGACGGCGGCACCATGTTCCTCGACGAGATCGGAGACATGACCTTACGGACTCAAGCCAAAGTGCTGCGGGTTCTGCAGGAGCAGACCATGGAGGCGGTGGGAGGGACGACGGCGATCAAGGTGGACGCGCGCGTCCTCGCGGCGACGAACAAGGACCTGCAGACGGAGATTCGCGCGGGGCAGTTCCGTGAAGATCTCTACTTCCGGCTGAACGTCATCCCGATCTCGGTGCCTCCCCTGCGACAGCGACAAGAAGACATCCCGCTGCTCGCCAGTCACTTCATGGCTGAATTTGCTCGAGAGTACGGACGTCGCCTCAAACATTGCGAGCCGGCGACAACTGCCATCCTGCAAGAGTACGCGTGGCCCGGGAATGTCCGGGAGCTCCGAAACGTAATCGAAAGACTCATGATCATGGTTCCGGGCGACACCATCTCAGCGGGGGATGTGAGCTTTCTCGACCAGCACGCGTCGGCGCGCGTCGGAGCTGTTGAATCCACCGGGGCGCGCGTGACGCTGCATGAAGCGCGGGAGCGCTTTGAGCGCGAGCTCATTCTGCGGACCTTGGCCGAGCAGCAGGGCAATATGTCGAAGACGGCTGAAGCGCTGGGAGTCGAGAGAAGTAATCTCTACCGAAAGATGCGAGCCTTCGGCCTCACCCCATCTCGAAGGGCCGACGAAGAATCCGAAGCCGTCTAACGATCCAGGTGGAATCGCACTGGGACCGCGAAGGGGCGACCGCACCGTCGTCAGGTCACGAGACGTCCCGTATACGTTGCTCGAGAATGCGGTCGGGCGAGAATCCCCGCACTCGAAGACGGCGCGCGGCTGATGTGGTGATGGCAGCCTCGGGGACGAGCCCGATGATCTCGCTTTCTGTCACGCGAACACCATGTCGCGCGGCTTCGCGGGAGACCGCCTCGAAGACGGTGAGGAGGGAGGTCTGTTCGAAGTCCGTGAGGTTCATCGACACCTGGACGAGCCCTCGTTCAGCAAGCCTGACTCCGATGGCCTTCACGTGTGGCAAACCGCTGGAGCTCTGACGAACGGCCGCGGCGATGGTTCGCGCGATGCCGATCTCGTGCGTCTCCAGGTTGACGTTGTACGCGATCAGGAGATTCCGGGCGCCGACGATGGACACTCCCGCAGTTGGATGTGGCGCGGCGGGTCCGTAGTCGGGCATCCACTCGCCTGAACGCATCCGACCCGCGAGTGCTGTGAGGCCTCCCCGTCGTATGCTCTCGAGGGCACGGCGGTGGGGCGCGGCGGCGGCGTCCTCGTAGAGAAAGACCGGAATACCGTGCTCAGAGGAGACGCGTGCGCCGACGTCGTGTGCCAGCTCGATACAATCCGACATGGAGGCGCCAGAGAGCGGAACGAATGGCACGACATCGACCGCGCCGACGCGTGGGTGCTCGCCTTCATGCTGGCGGAGGTCGATGTCTGCAATCGCACGGGCGTACAGCGAGAGTACCGCCGATTGCAGCGATGTCCTGTCTCCCACGATCGTGAACACCGACCGATTGTGCGATGGGTCAGAGGACTGGTCGAGCAGCCGCACACCAGGAACCTGGATGACATTGGTCAGCGCGGTTATGACGGCGGGTCGGCGCCCTTCGCTGACATTCGGAACGCACTCGATGAGCATCGGGGTAATGTTATAATTACACGTCTCGCAGAAGCTTTCGTCAGATGACAGACTCGATCTCACGCGCCGATTCAGCCCGCGCAGCCGATGGTGCGCCCGATCAGGACCGAGACGCGAAGATCGAACAGCTGCTACTTGCCGGTCTCGACCATTACTTCGCAGGGCAATACCAACAGGCGATCAATGTGTGGACGCGTGCGCTGTTTCTGGACCGCAGCCACGCACGCGCCCGGGCGTACATCGAGCGGGCTCGCGGGGCGCTGGCCGAGCGGCAGCGTGAGAGCGAAGAATTGCTCCAGAGTGGGGTCCAGGCGTTCGAGCGTGGTCAGGGTTCTGAGGCGCGGCGACTGCTTCGGGACGCCCTCGACAGCGGCGCACCTTCGGATGAGGCACTCTCGCTGCTTGATCGGCTCGACCGAATCGATCAGGCGTCGCCTGCTGCGTCGCCGACGGTTTCTTCTGGCGCGCAGGCACGCGGCCCGGACCGGGCCCCGCCGCGCCCCGCGGCGCCCTCGTGGCGGAGCGGCGCGTGGCTGAAGGGTAGGCGCGGGGCCTTGGGTTTGGCGATGGTCGTCGTCGTCTCGGTTGCGGCCGTTCTCAGTGTCGTGCGTTTCGGGCCAGACACCAGACCGGCAGCGGTCGCCTCGCCGGCTCCCGATCAGGAGGTTGTGCTGCCGCTCCCGCGTCGGGCCGAGCGGAGTCTGGCAAGGGCACAAACGCTGGCGGCTGGCGGGCGGCTTCGCGACGCGCTCATCGCGCTGGAGGATGTGCGAGCTACGGATGCCGAGAAGGCCGAAGCCGATCTCCTGAGGGGCCGGCTGCAGCGACAGCTTCTTGAGCTCGAAGGCGCCTCGGCGGCCGACCCCAGGGGCTCAACTCCATGAAGTGTCCCAAGTGCGGCTACTTGGGATTTGAATCCGTTGAACGCTGCCGCAACTGTGGATACGATTTCTCGCTGTCTCCTGTCCGGCCGCTGCCAGAGCTCGCGCTCCGGACGGACCCTGCGCCACCGCGCGCCTCAATTGAGGAGCTTCCACTAAGCGGCACCTCGACTTCAGAACGGGCAGCCGTGGCGCACACCGGGTGGGATGCGATTGATCACGTTCCGGGGGCAGACGGGAGCCCTTTGTTAGCGAGCCCGGCGTCGGGGATCGGGCGAGGGGCTACGGTAGCAGACCTGCCGCTCTTCAGTGCGGCCACCGGGGACGAGGCGCCACTCATCGCGGTACCTTCGAAACCGCGGGCGCCGCTCGCCGTTCGGCGGGCGACGCCCGAGGGACCGCGACGCCGCACGGTCAGACCCCGAGCACCGATGCTCGATCTGCCGCCGGCAGGCCCAGAAGTCCCAGTAGTCACTGAGTCAGAGGCGCCCACCCGTCTCCAGGTGGAAACCCCCAGGGACTCGACCTCGGCTACCTTCGCATCTGAATCGCCTCCCGCTGGGCTCGGAGCTCGCGTGGCGGCGACTGTCGTGGATCTGTGCCTCCTCGCCCTGATCGACTTCGTTGTCGTCTATTTCACGCTGCGGATCTGTGGCCTGACGATGGCCGACGTCAGTCTCGTGCCGAAGACGCCGCTCATCGCGTTTCTGATCCTGCAAAACGGTGGCTACCTGGTGGCGTTTAACGCCGCCGGACAGACCTTGGGCAAGATGCTCGCTGGAATACGGGTCGTTTCGACCACACGCGATCTGCCGCTTGGCCTGTCCCGCGCGACGCTTCGTGCCGCCGTCTGGATTGCCCTCGCGGTGCCCGGGGGGCTGGGCTTCCTCAGTGCGGCACTCACCCCCGACCATCGAGGGTTCCACGATCGCTGCGCGGGTACCCGCGTAATTCGGACCTTAGCGGTGTGACCCCGAGCATCGGTCGAACTACATGAGGTTTTTCGGCCTGGCGATTGCGACCGGTGGTGGCGTCGGATACGTGCGATTTGCGCCAGGAACCTTCGGGTCGGCGCTCGGCCTCCTTGTCTGGGCCGCGGTTCCCCAGATCCTCGCGATCCAAGTCGCGGTCATCGTGACCGTCTGTGCCGCAGGTACGTGGAGCGCGAGCATCGCGGAGCGTCATTTTCGGAAGACCGACCCGGGCGCGGTCGTGATCGACGAGGTGGCCGGGATGCTCGTGACGCTTCTGCTGAATCCCGTCGGGTGGGGAGGCGCGGTCGCCGGGTTCCTTGCGTTCAGGCTCTTCGACATCGTGAAGCCATTCCCAGCGAATCGGTTGGAGCGCCTTCCCGGCGGGCTGGGGATCATGGCCGATGACATCGCGGCAGCCGTCTACGCGAATCTGTTGCTCCGGCTTGGTATCTTCTTGCTCTACTCATGAAAGCTTGCGTCGTGGCGGTTGGCAGCGAGCTGCTAACCCCTTTCCGTGTCGATACAAATTCCCTCGTTATTACAGAAAAGCTGAACGCCATCGGTTGCGAGGTGCGTCTCAAGGCCGTCGTTGGGGACGACGCCCACGAACTGGCCTCGGTCCTCGAGACTGCGCTCGGTTTCGCAGATCTCGTTGTCTGCACCGGTGGACTGGGCCCGACTCAGGATGACATCACGCGCGACACGGTTGCGCGTGTTCTCGAGATGCCGCTGGTACTGGATGAAACAATCGAAGAACGCCTCCGCCAGCGGTTCGCGCGTCGCGGGCTCACGATGGCAGAGATCAATCGTCGACAGGCCATGGTCCCGCTTGGTGCGATTGCGCTCGAGAATCTGAACGGCACGGCACCTGGCCTTTGGATTGATCGGGGGGACGTTGCGGTCTTGTTGCTCCCCGGTCCTCCTCGGGAAATGGGTCCCATTCTTGACCACGTCGTGACGGAGTATCTTGCGCCAAAGGCGGGCGGTACCCGGCTCTTCCGCCGCGTGCTCAAGATCACCGGCCGCACGGAATCGGATGTCGACGCGACCGCACAGCCGGTCTACACACGTTGGCTGACGCGCACGGTGCCGATCTCGACGACTATTCTTGCGTCGTTGGGTCAGATCGAGCTTCATCTCACGGCTGCCTCGAGTGCCGAAGACGAGGCGCGGGTGGGGCTTGACGAGGCCGTTCGAGAGCTCCAGGCGGCGCTGGGCACGTCTGTGTACAGCAGCGATGGGAGCGCGCTTGAAGATGTGGTGGGTCACCTGTTGCGTGGCAGAGGGCTGACCGTGGCGGCGGCCGAATCTTGTACGGGGGGGCTTCTGACCTCACGTCTGACCGATGTGCCAGGTAGCTCGGCGTATGTCGAGCGTGCGGCGGTCTGTTACAGCAACCGCTCGAAGGTGGAGCTGTTGGGCGTGTCAGAGTCTGTGCTCGATGCCCACGGCGCCGTCAGTGAGCCCGTCGCCCTGGCGATGGCTGCTGGAATCAGAGCGGCAGCGGGGGCTGACGTCGGCATCGGGGTGACGGGAATTGCAGGCCCTGGCGGCGGCACACCGGAGAAGCCTGTCGGGACCGTGGCCATCGCCGTTGTGACGCCATGGGAGGAGAAGGTCTTGGTCTTCTGGTTCCCTGGCAGTCGAGACCAAGTGAAGGGACAGGCGACACAGGCGGCGCTCAACATGGTGCGGTTGCTCTTGCAGAAGGCGCAAAGAGGAGTCGCCAAGAGACCGTAGAGCGTCGGAGTGGCAGCGAGCCGCACGTCATGTGGCTCACGAGCGGCACGACTGGCATGGTGAGGCTGTTCACAGCGATCGAGATTGATGACGACGCACGATTTGCAATCGCACGTGAGCAGGCCCGCATCGCGTCGCGGCTGGGGGAGGATAAAAGGGGTTTGACGTTTGTCAGAACCCAGAACCTGCACCTGACGCTCGTCTTCATCGGAGAGGTTGGCCAGGACCAGGCCACGGCGATCACCGCAGTCATGGGTGTGACGCTGCCGCAACTGCCTTTTCGAGCAACCGTTGGCGAACTCGGAGTGTTCCCGGTTCGAGGAGCACCACGCGTGCTGTGGCTGGGACTCATCGAAGGGACCCAGCAGATGATCGAGCTGCACCACCGAGTGGCCGTGCGGCTGGGCGTGACGCAGGACTGTACGAGCGCGACGGCGTTCCACCCACACCTGACGCTGGCGCGCTGGCGGGGCCGGCGGCCTCCCGCCCACAAGGTGCTCGCGATGGGCTGGCGACGGCGGCCGGTGACGATAGATGTTGGGGCAGTCACTCTGTTCAAGAGCCACCTTTCGGCCGCCGGTCCGTCTTATACTTCCTTGGCGCAGGCACGTCTTCAATGTCCGTGAGCATGCTCTTCGTCGTGGTCGCAGCATATCTGCTCGGGTCCATCCCGTTTGCGTTGGTCTTGGCCCGGCGGTGGGGAGGGAAAGATCTCCGTCACGTCGGGAGCGGGAATCTCGGCGCTGCGAACGTTCTGCGGGCATCTGGCGTGTCGGTAGGTGTCCTCGTCGCACTCCTCGATGTGGCGAAGGGGACCGCGAGCGTCTGGCTGGCTGAGCGCGTCTCGCCGTCCGGCGGGACGCAGGCGGCGGCGGGGCTGGCCGCGATCGTCGGGCATGTCTACCCGCTCTGGCTCGGGTTTCGCGGTGGGAAAGGCGTCGCGACCGCCTGTGGAGTCTTCGCCATGCTGACGCCGATGGCCGTCGCCCCGAGCCTGGCCGTCTTTCTCACGGCGGTCTGGGTGACGAAGTACATCTCAGTCGGCTCCGTGTTGGCATCCGCCGCGCTGCCGCCGATCGCTTACTTGTCAGGGAGCTCCGCCCCCGTTGTTGCCGCGGCTGCGGGCGCCTCCCTCTTGATCGTGTTCAGACATCGATCCAATCTGGCCCGAGTTCGAACGGGCACCGAGCGGCGAATAGGAGTTCGGTCTTGACGCAATCGGTCGCGGTGCTGGGTGCCGGAAGCTGGGGCACTGCGCTGGCGGTCCATCTGGGACGCGTCGGGCACCGGGTCTCCCTGTGGGCTCGCGACGACACCCTGGCGGCCGACATCTCGCGAAGACGTGCGAACGTTGTCTATCTGCCGGATGTGCTGCTCCCAGACCAGGTACGTGTGACATCGGCTTTGGACAAGGCGCTGGCCGACACGGACCTCGTCGTGAGTGCGGTGCCATCGCATGGATGCCGCGCGGTGATGAGAGCGGCCGCGCCTCACGTCCGTTCGACCTCGACCATCGTCAGCGCGACAAAGGGTCTGGAAACTGAATCGCTTCTGCGCATGTCGCAGGTGATCGTCGAGGAATTGGGCGGCGACCGTCCGGTGGTGGTGCTGTCGGGTCCAAGCTTTGCCGTGGAGGTCGCGCAGCAACTACCGACGGTCGTGCTTGCCGCTTCGACCGATGCTGCCGCGACTGCGCTGGTCCAGACCGAATTTCGTGGGCCATCATTCCGGCTGTACGGGTCGGGCGATGTCGTCGGGGTCGAAATGGGTGGTGCGATGAAGAATGTGATCGCCATCGCCGCCGGTGTTGTCGAAGGGTTGCACCTGGGACACAACGCTCTTGCCGCGGTGATTACGCGGGGTCTCGCGGAGACGACGCGGCTTGCCTGCGCGGTCGGAGGAAACCGCGACACGACCTCCGGTCTGAGTGGGCTTGGCGACCTCGTCCTGACCTGCACCGGCAGTCTGAGCCGCAATCGTCACGTCGGACTCGAGCTCGCACGAGGCCGTTCGCTGGCAGAAGTCATCGCTGGGATGAAGATGGTGGCGGAGGGCGTCAATACGACCCGCGCTGCCCTCACACTGGGAGAGCGCCACGGAGTCGAGCTGCCGATCACCACGCAAATGGCTGCCGTACTGGAGAACAGGACCGACATCCGAGCGGCTGTCGATATCCTCATGTTGCGGCGCCAACGATCCGAGACGGAGACCGGCTAAGATCGTTTCATGGACGTGTTCGGCCGTATCCGCGAGGGACTCTCCCGTACCAAACGACAGTTCGTCGAACGCTTCGATGAGATCGTCCGTACGGCGGATCGGCCTGGGCGCCGCTCTCGTCCGCTGGATGTCGACACCGTTGAGGCGCTGGAAGAAGTACTCATTTCGGCGGATGTGGGTGTTGCCGCAACCGAGCGGATCGTTGCGGCAATTCGTGATCGTCGAGACGAGCGCCTCCGAGATGTCGTGAAGGAGGAGATTCGCGGCATCTTCCTGTCGGTCGAAACGCGACCTGTCGCTGGCCAGCCGCCGACCGTGATACTGGTCGTGGGCGTCAACGGCACCGGCAAGACGACCACAGTCGGCAAGCTGGCACGTCTACTCAAGGGTGAGGGACGGGCTCCGCTCATCTGCGCGGCCGATACGTTTCGAGCTGCCGCCATCGAGCAACTCGAGATTTGGGCGAAGCGCGCTGACGTCGATATGGTACGCGCACGCGAAGGAGCCGACCCCGCGGCCGTCGTGTTCGACGCGATTTCATCGGCGAAGGCACGCCAGCGCGATCCCGTACTGGTCGACACCGCTGGCAGGATTCATACCCGCACGAACCTGATGAACGAGCTTGAGAAGATCAGACGAGTGGCGGCCCGCGAAGTCGAAGGCGCACCGCAGGAAGTGCTCCTCGTGCTCGATGCCACCGTGGGTCAGAACGGGTTGTCGCAGGCTCGTGCGTTCACGAAGATAGCAGGCGTGACCGGCATTGTCCTGACCAAGCTCGACGGCACAGCGAAAGGGGGCGTCGCGGTCGCAATCGCACAGGACTTACGCCTGCCGATTCGTTACGTTGGCCTTGGCGAAGGGATCGAAGACCTTGTCGAGTTCAACGTCGACGGATACGTTGACGGACTGTTCGAAGAGACGTGGTAGGCGCATCGGGACACCAGGATGCTCACCCCATCGGATTACATTGCCCGGGCCCTGTTCCACGCAGCCCGGGGCCGCGGACAGACCAGCCCCAACCCAATGGTCGGGGCGGTGGTGGTGTCGGCCGAAGGCGTCGTGGTGGGACAAGGCTTCCATCGCCGGGCCGGCGAGCCGCACGCCGAGGTGCACGCGCTCAGAGCGGCTGGCGAAAATGCCCGAGGGGGGACACTGTACTGCACGCTCGAACCCTGCTGTCACGTCGGTCGGACCGGGCCATGCGTGCCACTGATCGTGAAATCCGGCATTGCGCGGGTCGTCGCGTCGGTTGAGGATCCGAATCCACTTGTGAGCGGTCGCGGCTTTGCGCTCTTGAGGGAGCGCGGCATACGCGTGGAGGTTGGTCCTGGCGCCGCCGAAGCGATGGAGCTCAATCGGTCGTTCTTTACCCTCCTGAGCAAGCGTCGCCCGTTCGTCGTTCTGAAAGCGGCCGTGAGCCAGGATGGCGCAGTCGCCGAACGACGCGGGCAGCGCACGCTGCTCACGGCGGACACCGCAAATCGACACGCCCACCGGCTACGAGCTGAGGTGGATGCGATCGGGGTCGGTGTCGGGACCATCATCAGTGACGATCCGTTCCTGACGGCGCGCGGGCCGTACCGGGAGCGGCCGCTCATCCGCGTCATCTTCGACCGCCAGCTCAGGACGCCCACCGGCGCGCGGGTGCTCTCGACACGAGAGGCAGGGCCTGTCATCATCGTTACCACCGACCAGGCCGCTCGGCTCTCGCGGGCCCGTGAGCTCGAACGTGCGGGTGCTGACCTGGAGATCTCGGCGGCGGGGACGCTGGCGTCAGCCTTGAACTGCCTCGGCGGGCGTCAGGTGGGATCGCTGCTGCTCGAAGGAGGCGCATCGATCTACCGTGCGGCGTGGGACGAAGAGCTGGTTGATTACGTGACCCTGTACTTGACACCCCACGTTTTGGGCGAGCGCGCGGTGCGGTTTCTCGACGGTCGCTCCTCCGTTGCCGAGTTGACAGACGGTAGCTCGGTCACACGGCTTGGCCCGGACACGCTGATAGAACGCTATGTTCACAGGTCTCGTTGAGGCTGTTGGAGAAGTTGTCGACGCAAGGCCCCTGAAGGGCGGAGTCCGCCTACGCATCGTCACTCCAATGGGGCGCGAGCTGTCAGCTGGCGAGAGCATCGCCGTCAACGGGGTGTGCCTGACCGCCATTCTGGCGGAGTCGGGCGAGATTCACGCCGACGTGGGACCAGAAACCCTTCGTGTGACGACGCTCGGGGGCATACGGTCAGGCACTGTCGTGAACTTGGAGCGCCCCGTACGTGCCGACGGACGTCTCGGTGGACACATCGTTCAAGGACATGTCGACGGTGTTGGACAGATCGAGGCGGTGCGTGAGGACGTGGACTTTCGTTGGCTAACCGTTCAGTTTCCAAGCGACCTGGCGCCGTACATCATTCACAAGGGGTCGATCGCTCTTGACGGGATCAGCTTCACCGTTGCCGGCCTGCGTACCGATTGCTTTGACGTCATGGTCATCCCGTTCACCTTTGACCACACGAATCTGAAGCATGCGCGGGTGCATGACCGAGTCAACCTCGAGTGTGACATGGTGGGCAAGTACGTGGCACGCGCCGCCGAGTTGTACGGCCTCTCGTCGGCCCCGGCCCGTGCTGACGATGAGGGGCGCTAGCGGATTCACCGCAGCCGTTGGGCGAATAGTCATGAAACGACCTATCCAGATCGCCAAAGGGGCTCGACAGAAGCGCACTCCATTCGCCCCCGTCGAAGACGCCGTCGAAGCCATTCGACGTGGACAGATGATCATCGTCGTCGACGACGAGGACCGCGAGAATGAGGGAGACCTCACGATTGCCGCCGAGAAAGTGACGCCAGAGGCTGTGAACTTCATGGCCCGGTACGGGCGGGGGCTTATCTGCCTGTCATTGACGCCAGAACGACTCGATGAGCTGGACATCCCGCTCATGGTGACCCACAACAGCGCGCAGTTTGGCACGGCGTTTTGCGTCTCAATCGAGGCCAAAGGACGGACAAGTACCGGGATATCGGCCGCGGACAGGGCCGCGACGGTGTTGGCGACGCTTGACCCAGAGACTCGACCGGCCGATCTGGCAAGACCGGGCCATATGTTTCCATTGCGTTCGCGCACAGGGGGCGTCATGGTTCGCGCAGGTCAAACAGAGGCGTCCGTGGACCTCGCGCGGATAGCGGGCCTGTATCCGGCGGGGGTGATCTGCGAAGTCATGAACGAGGACGGCACGATGGCGCGAGTGCCGGAGCTTTCGAAGTTTGCCAAGAAACACGGTCTGCTGATGATCACGATCGCAGATCTCATCAAGTATCGAATTCGGACGGAGTCGTTGGTCAAGCGTGTGGCTTGCGCACAATTACCGACTGACTTCGGCCCGTTTCAGATTCATGCCTTCGAGAATCTGCTCGACGGCATGACCCACGTGGCGCTGGTGCGAGGAGATATCGGGAGTGGGGTCGACGTCATGGTGCGCGTCCACTCGCAGTGCTTGACGGGAGATGTGCTGCATTCGGCTCGATGCGACTGCGGGGCGCAGCTCAACCGGGCGATGGAATTCATCGCTGGCGAGGGCCGCGGCGTCCTCCTGTATCTCAACCAGGAGGGACGAGGTATCGGCCTCGCGAACAAGATTCGCGCGTACGAGCTTCAGGACGAGGGGTTCGACACCGTCGAGGCGAATGAGCGGCTGGGTTTCAAGGCCGATCAGCGCGACTACGGTGTGGGCGTGCAAATTCTCCGTGAGTTGGGAGTCCGGTCGATGCGCCTGCTCAGCAACAATCCCCGGAAGCTGGTCGGCATCCAAGGGTACGGCTTGGCGGTGAGCGAGTGGTTGCCCCTTGAGATCCAGGCGTCTGACTCGAGCCGTCGCTACCTCACGACGAAGAAAGAGAAGCTTGGGCACAAGTTGAAGGGTGTGTGACCGTGCTCGGGCCGGCTCGATCGATTGACATCGCATGGGACCACCGTTACCATAAGGGTTTACCGTAGAGCAGGTTAGAGCGGCTGGTTACATGTTCGAGAGCTTGAGCACCCGTCTTCAGGACGTTTTCAAGGACCTGCGTGGTGAGGCTCGGCTCACGCCGGAGAACGTCGAGGCCGCGCTTCGCGAGATTCGTCTGGCCCTGCTCGAGGCCGACGTCAATTTCAAAGTGGTCAAGGCGTTCATCGACCGTGTGCGCGATCGGGCGATGGACCGTGAAGTGCTTCGCAGCCTGTCCCCATCGCAGCAGGTTGTCCGCATCGTTCGCGATGAAATGGTGGCCCTCTTTGGCAGTGCCGAAGGGGGGCTTCAGCCCACGACGAAGCGGCCGCGGGTGATTCTCCTGCTGGGTCTGCAGGGGGCGGGCAAGACGACGACAGCCGGGAAGCTGGCGCTGTGGCTGACGAAACAGGGGCGGCATCCTCTCCTTGTTTCGACCGACGTCAAGCGGCCTGCGGCGATACAGCAACTGTCGGTCGTCGCTCAGAAGGCGGCGGTTCGGGTGTACGACCCGGCTGATCAGAACGACCCAGTGAAGCGTGCTCGAGCGGCGATTGTAGAAGCCAGCAACCTGGGGTTCGACTCCGTCATCGTCGACTCGGCGGGCCGGCTCCACATCGATGACGATCTGATGACGGAGTTGGTGGCGCTCAAGACCGCGACCGACCCGTCGGACCTGCTGTACGTGGCCGATGCCATGACTGGGCAGGATGCGATCAAGAGCGCTGGCGAGTTCAATCGGCGCGTCGGGGTGACGGGCGTCATCTTGACGAAGCTCGATGGCGATGCTCGAGGCGGCGCAGCGCTGTCTGTCGTGTCGGTGGTCGGCGTCCCGATCGCGTTTGTCGGTAGTGGCGAGCGGCTTGAAGACCTGGAGCCGTTTTACCCGGATCGCGTGGTGTCACGTGTGCTCGGGATGGGCGACGTTCTTTCACTCATCGAGCGCGCCGAGGCCGCAGTCGACAAGGACGACGCTGGGCGACTCGAGCAGAAGATTCGCGCGAATGCGTTTACACTCGACGACTTCCGCGATCAGCTCCGGACAATTCGGAAGATGGGACCCCTCGAGCAGATCGTCGGTATGCTACCAGGTATGAGCGGCATCAAGGGACTCGCGGACAGCAAGCCGGATGAAGGCCAGTTGACTCGCATCGATGCCATCATCAGTTCGATGACACCGGCGGAGCGGCGGAAGCAGAACATCATCAACGGGAGCCGGCGGAAGCGGATTGCGAAAGGAAGCGGGGCATCCGTCGAAGAGGTGAACCGGCTGCTCAAGCAATTCGTGCAGATGCAGAAGATGCTGAAGTCACTCGGCGGAATGGTGGGCGGCGCTGGGGGCGGGCGGAAGGCCCGCCAGCGTGCGCTTCAGATGCTCCGGAGCAGTCGCTAGGAAGTCGCCATGCTGTGCAGCCGTACGACCCGAGGAGTCGGGCCGCGCGGACTCGGATCGTTGTGCAGCGAATCAGGTTCCCGGGTCCGAGTACCGGGGCCAGGCAGGAGAAAACGATGGTCGTCATTCGTCTACGGCGGGCGGGTTCCAAGAAGCGTCCGTTCTTCAGGGTCGTCGCCACGGATTCGCGCTTCGCTCGCGATGGTCGCTTTATCGAAATCCTGGGACATTACAACCCGCGCACGCAGCCGGCGATTGTCCGGGTGAATCAGGAACGCGTCGACTATTGGTTGCAGAGAGGCGCACAGCCGTCGGATTCGGTCCGAACGTTGATCGCACGGCATCTGAGCCCGGCGCAGGAGGTCACCAAGGTGGTTCGTGTGGTGCCTGCGGAGGAAGCTCCCGTGGCGTCTGCGGAAGAGGCTCCGGTGGCGTCCGTGGAAGAGGTTCCCGTGGCGTCCGCCGAAGAGGTTCCCCCTGTCACGACTGCGAAGGAGCCATGAGCGGGATTCGGGAAGTCGTCGAGGTGCTCGCGCGGGCGCTTACCGACCGCCCGGACGAAGTGACGGTGATCGAGTC
>Ga0326597_10007785_pt1 | contig 14530 bp, 13 predicted proteins | sample RVTome_12_FD_203789 | JGI IMG/M metagenome (GOLD analysis project Ga0326597, IMG submission 203789) | Soil microbial communities from uranium-contaminated site in the Upper Colorado River Basin, Wyoming, United States - RVT100D185 | ecosystem: Environmental > Terrestrial > Soil > Contaminated >... | reverse complement strand
AGTGCCAGGCACTGTAAAGACCCTTGACAACCCGGTGGCCCGTTCGGACGCCATCAGGCGTCCCTCTCGTAGTCGATCGAGCCGTCGGCGGAGATGTGCGCGGAGGCGCGGCGGGCAGCCCAGCACTGGTAGTTGACGGCCACCGGATTGAGCGTCATGTGCGTGTCCGCGTTCTCGACGTGGACGGAGAGCACGGTGACGTCGCCGCCTAGCCCCATCGGGCCGACGCCGGTCTCGTTGAGAAGGTCCTTGAGCTCGTCCTCGAGCTGACCAACGAGCGGGTCCGGGTTGCTGGTGCCAACCGGCCGCGCGATCGCCTCCTTCGCCAAGTGCATCGCATAGTCGGCCGAGCCGCCGATCCCGACCCCGACGATTCCGGGCGGGCACGGCTTCCCCCCAGCGCCGACGATCGACTCAAGGACGAACTTCTTGATCCCCGTCACCCCGTCGGCAGGCACGCACATCTTCAGAAAGCTCATGTTCTCTGAGCCCGAGCCTTTGGGAACGCACTTGACGTCGAGCCCGTCCCAGTCCGGAGCGAAGTCCCAGTGGACGATCGGAATCCGGAAGCCCACGTTCGGCCCGGTGTTCTCCCGCGTCAGCGTGTGAACCGTGTTCGAGCGCAGCGGGTGCTCGATCGTCGCACGCTCGGTGCCCTCCTTGAGCGCCGCGTAGATCCGCGCGGGGTGGAGCGGGAAGTGCTCGCCGACGCTGCAGTAGTAGACGGCAAGACCGGTGTCCTGGCAGACGAGGTTCTTTTCTTCCTCTGCGACGTTGACGTTTCGGAGAATCGTCTGCAGAACCCGCTGGCCCGTCACCGACGTCTCCCTCCCGGCCGCATCGGCGAGCGCGTCCCTCAAGTCCTGCGGGATGTCCTTGAGCGCCCACACGTAGAGGTGTGCGGCGGCGTCCTCGACCGCCCGAGAGAGATCGGTGACCACGACGCTCATCCGCGCACCTCGATCCCCCCGAGGAGCTCGAGGACCTCCCGTGCCTCGTCGCCTCCCGCGCGCGCGTGCCCGACGAGCGGGATCCCGTGCGGGCCCAGCGCATCGCGCATCGAGGGATACGCCTCGAGCGTGGCGCGAACGACCTCGACGTCGCCCAGCATGGCGGCTGCAAAGAGATCGAGCCGCGCGCCGTGCTCGAGCAAGAGCAGCGTGATGTCTCGCCTTCCCATGTGCGCCGCGGCGCCGAGCCCGGTCTCCCAGTCACCAGCGCCCCAGTCCCAGGACGCGTTCACGAGAGCCGGTTCTTGGGCGAGAAGCTCGCGCGCCGCATCCAAGTCGCCATGCGCGTTGCCGACGAAGCTCTCGACTTTGCGTGGATCGAGTGCAGCCGGCTGAGCGCTCACGTCTTGCTCCTCTCCGCCGCCGCCCGACCTGCGCGCCGGCCGAACACGGTGCACTCGAGAAGCGAGTTGCCCATCATTCGGTTCCTTCCGTGCGTCCCGCCCGCGATCTCACCGCAGGCGAACAGGCCTTCGAGGGTGGTCTCCGCGTGCTCGCCGATGACGAGCCCGCCGTTTTGGTAGTGGAGGACGGGATAGGTGTAGATCGGCTCGGCAAGCGGGTCGATTCCCGCGGCGCGGTAGCGGCGGAGCATGTACGGCAGCGAAATTTCCGCGTCCTCAGGCGTGATGCGCGTCGTATCGAGCCACACGGCCGGGCGCCCGTCGGGCGTGAGCACGCCCTTGCCCTTCTCCACCTCGTCGAAGATCGCCTGCGACACGGCGTCGCGGGGGCCGAGGGAGTCCGTGAACTCCTCGCCGTCGACGTTCAGCAGGACCGCCCCGTACGCGCGCGTCGTCTCGGGGATCGAGTAGCCCTGCATCGTCGCCGGCCACGCGCCGCCGTTCGGGTGGTACTGGAGGGCGTCGAGGTCGCGCGTCTGCGCGCCGGTCTCGACAGCTATCTGAGTGACCTCGCCCGTGGCGTTCGGATGATTCGTCGAGAGCTCCCCGCGCTGCTCGGCCTCCGCAAAGCACCGCCCACCGGCGGCGAGCACGATCGCTCCGGCCTCGATCTCGACCGAACCGTCCTTCGTGTCGAACGAGGCCGACCAACCACTTGTAGCGTGGTCGAGCCCGATGAGTACATGGTGCGGAAGCTCGGCGCCTTCACTCGACTCGTACGCGTCCCGAAGCGCCTTCGTGATCGCGTGCCCCGTTCGGTCGCCGACCTGCAAGAGGCGCTGCCTGCTCGCTCCACCACAGCGTGCGAGCCGGTAGCCACCGTTCGAACGCGTGAACTCCACGCCGAGCTCCTCGAGCCAGTGAATCGCCGACGGCGCCTCGCCCGTGAGCACAGCTACGAGCTGCGTGTCCGCCGTGTCGTGGGAGCTCCGCATGACGTCCTGCGCATGGATCTCCGGCGAGTCGTCGTCGCCGAACGCAGCCTGGATTCCGCCCTGTGCCTTCGCCGAGTTGCACGCCTGCACCGTGGTTTTGGTCGCGAGGCCCACGCGGGCGCCGGCGCGGTCCGCGGCGACAGCTGACGCCAGCCCGGACGCACCGCTACCAATCACGAGCACGTCGAAGGAGGCACGCGTGCGCACGAGCCGCATGGTAGCGGACATTCTTATTTCTGTCATTACACATCGTTATCGATAGGCCCATGGCCTTTGCCGGAGCAAGGCCAGCGAGCGCTCCGTCGAGCGGTTACACTCGTCCGCTCATGAGCACGCTCGCCGAGATCGTCAAGCCGACATTCATCACCGTGGCGCCAGAGGACACGCTCGGAGAAGTTGCGGAGAAGATGAGCGCTCGGAACGTCGGCGCGGTCGTCGTGAAGGACTTCGGCCGGCTGATCGGGATCCTCACCGAGCGCGACATGCTGAGGGCGATGGCGGCTCGGGTGCACACGAGCGAAGCACGCGTACGCCAGTGGATGACGCCCGACCCGATCACCGCGGCGCAAGACATGTCCCTGGACGACGCGGCACAGGTGATGCTCGACAACGGCTTCCGCCATCTTCCCGTCGTCGACGGGTCGACCGTGCTCGGGATCGTGAGCCTCCGCCGCGTGCTCGGCGGTCGCCGCCAGCCCGCTCCCGACGCGGCGGCTTAGCTCAGGCTCAGGCGCACGCGGACACGACGCCCTTGACGAGGGCGGACGCCGCCGTACCGACGCTTACCGCGCGCTTGCGCAGCTGCGTCATCAGCTTCGGGTTGGAACGGATCTGCCGCACGGTCTGCTCCTTCGCCGCGTCCTGACCCAGGAGCGTGAGACCGCACTGACCGGGATTCTTCGTCCCGCCGATCCACCCCATCGCATACAGGTACTTCAACGCAGGCTTCTTGTAGGGCGCGCGCTTGTACGCCGCTTTCGCCTGCATCGGCGACACCTTCTGGGACTGCGCCGCCTTGCCCACCGCGCTGACGCCGGTCGCGCCCGACGCAAAGACCGCAGCGACGTTCTGGCCGTACGAGCCGCTGAGTGTCGCTGCCAGAAGCGCGAAGGCGGAGACGAGACCTGCGTACTCGACGATCATGTGCACATCGTCCGCCCGGACGGGCGATCAGTCAATCGCTCACCAGACGGAGCGCAGCAAGGTCTCAACATCGGCCGCCGCGGCAGAGCGCGGATTCGCTGCGGCACCAGGCCTTGCCGCCGTCTCGGCCGCGAGCTCGGAGAGCTCGGTCTCTGGCACCCCGAAGTCGCGCAGTCGCACGAACCCACCTAGCCGCGCGAGCTCCTCGACCTTCGACGCCGGATCCTCGGTGCCGAGCGATCTGCCAAAGCTTGCGATCGCATCAGGCACGGCCCGTGCGTTGAAGCGGAGCGCTGGCGCGAGGCAGATCGCGTTCATCGCGCCGTGAGACAACCCATAGCGGCCACCGAGTGCCTGCGCCATCGCGTGCGCCAGGAACAGCCCGCGCTCGGCGAGGGCCATGCCTGCGTGCATCGCTCCTTCGAGCAGACCTGTTCGAGACTCGAGGTCGTCGCCATCCGAGACGACAGCCGGCAGCCAGCGCGCTATGAGTTCCGCACCACGCGAGGCGTCGGCGCACTCTCCCGCGTACAGCGCCTCCGCACAGTGGGCGAGCGCGTTCATGGCCGTGCCGACGGTCTCCTCGCGCGGGAGTCCGAGCGTCAAGGTCGGCTCGTAGACCACGGCGACCGTGTTCGCGCCCGAGCCTCCCGTCTTCAAACGGCGTGCCGCGTCGCGCATCCCGAAGTACGGCGTCCACTCAGACCCCGCGTACGTCGTCGGAATCGCGACGAGAGGCAAGCCAGTCCCCGCCGAGACCGCCTTCGACGTGTCTATCGCGCTCCCCCCGCCCAGCCCGACGAGACCGTCGGCGCCTTCCGCAGCGGCAGTTGCGGCGGCGACGATTTCGAGCGGCGAGTGTCGCTGCACCCCGGAGAAGCGTGCGTGCACGGGGAGCTCGAGATCGGCGAACCGTTGCGTCGTCACGAGCAGAGCTCGTTCGATTCCGAGCTTGCCGAGCAACGCGTCGAGCTCGCCGATGCCCCAGCGAACGATCATGCGGCCAGCCGCCCGCGAGCGAACGCGACGAATGCCTCCGCAACGCGAGAGCGCGCCCTGCCCGTCGCCGTCACGAGCGAGATCTCACGCGTCGCCTCGAGCCCCTGGACGCGAGCGAGATCGGACTCGACCGCCGTCCGCGAGATGAACGTCACGCCGAATCCGGCCTCGACCGCCCGCCGCACCGACTCCTGCAGGCCGAGCTCGAGCCGGACGTCCAGCTCACGAAGACGCACGCCCTGCCTCCGAAGCCCGTCCTCGACGATCTGCCGAACTCCGGCGCCTTCCTGCATGAGGATCAGCGACTCCTCGCGGAGCTCGTCAAGAGTGACGGTGCGATCGGCAAAGCGGTGCCCAGGCGGGCAGGCGAGGATGACCTGATCCGAGAAAAACGGCTCGAAGCGGACGCCGCGATGCCGCCGCGAGGCCCCCACGATGCCGAGCTCGAGCTCGCGTGCAGCGACCCGCTCGACGACCGAGTGCGTATCGGAGACCGTGAGAAACACGCGCACGTCCGGGTTCTCGTGCTGGAACTCACAAAGCGCAACCGGGACGGCGATGGCCGCGGGGCCGGTCGACGCTCCGAGCACCAGGTCGCCGGCGAGCTCGCCCTCCGCCGACGCCGCGACTCCAGCCACGATCTGGTCTTCGAGCGCGAGCATGCGTTGCGCGCCGCGGTAGAGGCGCCACCCGGCCTCGGTCGGCTCGACCCGGCGGCCGGAGCGGTCGAGGAGCTGCGTCCCGAGCCGCTTCTCGAGCGCGCGGACCTGGAGAGACACAGCCGGCTGCGTGACACCGAGCCGCTCTGCAGCCTGCGAGAAGCTCCGCCGCTCCACGACCGCGCAGTACGCAGCGAGTTGACGCGTATCCATAAGGAAATGTTATCCGTGAGCCTGGGAGCGGCGAACGATGGACGGTGCGATCGCCGAGAGCGAGCCCCGCCGGGCGAAGTAGGGTCCCAGGTCGTGCACGTCTGGATCGACATCTCGAACTCGCCGCAGGTGCCACTCTTCCGGCCGCTGATCGGCCTTCTGGGCGAGCGGGGACACGACGTTCACGTCACGACGCGCGACTATGCGCAGACGCTCGAGCTGCTCGCGCTCCACGGCATTCCGCATTCCGTAGTGGGGCCACGGCATGGCGGCTCGGGCTCGCTCGGAAAGGCGAGAGCAATGGCCGGACGCGTACGTGCGCTTCGGCAGTTTGCGAAGGGTCGCGGGTTCGATATCGGCCTCTCCCATGCGTCGCACGAGCTCCCGCTCGTGGCGCGGTCGCTCGGAGTCCCGTCCGCCTACGCGTTCGACTACGAGTTCGCGCGAGCTCAACACGTTTTCGGCTGCCGCGCAGCGCGGCGCGTTGTCGTTCCGGAGGCGATCCCGCAGGATCGGCTCGACCGGCTCGGAGCCTCCGCTTCGAAGGTGCGTCGGTACCCCGGGCTGAAGGAGGAGTACTACCTCCACGGATTCGCGCCCAACGAGGCGGTCCTCGAGGAGCTCGACCTCGACCGCGCTCGCGTGCTCGTGGTCGTCCGCACGCCGCCCGAGGTATCCCTCTACCACCGACACGGCAACCCCCTCTTCACCGACGTGCTCGAGCGGCTCGGCCATGACCCAAGCGTGCAGGCTGTCGTCCTCCCGCGCACGGTCGAGCAGCGCCGGGCGATCGCCGCGAAGAAGCTGTCATCCCTCGTCCTTCCGGAAACCGCCGTCGACGCGCAGAGCCTCGTCGCGCTCTCCGACCTCGTCGTCTCGGCAGGAGGGACGATGAACCGGGAGGCGGTCGCGCTCGGCGTGACCGTCTACACGACGTTTGCAGGCCGGCTGGGCGCGGTCGACGAGGCGCTGATCGCCGAAGGTCGGCTGCGGCCACTGGCCTCCGCAGACGCGCTCGAGCTCTCGAAGCGTTCTCCGCTGCCGATCGCAACCGGGAGAGATCCAGCCGTGCTTCTCGATCTCATGCTCGGCGCGCTCGAGCACTAACGGCAGCGCCTCGATTCGGTCTGGCGCTCCCGCGCTGATCGAAGGCGCAGGAGCTAGACGGTCTCAGATGCGGAAGCCGTTTCGACGGCGCTCGTGACGTCGCCGCCGGCGACGCCGTTTCGGCGAGGCGCACCGACGATCGCGTTCAGGCGCCCCACCAGCTCCAGGGTCTCTCCGGCCTCGACCAGCCTCCCGAGCTCCTCGAGCTCGTCCTCCAGCCAGTGCGCGTCGATCGGCGGACGGGTGACGAGGAGGATCGCCTCATGGGTCGAGGGCGTCACGGTCTCGGTGTCCGACCACAGCTCCTCATGCAGCTTCTCACCTGGCCGCGGGCCCACGATCTCGATCGCGACGTCGACTCCCGGCTCCTTGCCCGAGAGGCGGATCATCGTGTCGGCGAGATCCACGATCTTCACCGGCTCACCCATGTCGAGCACGTAGACCTGACCTCGGCCACCGATCGCACCAGCCTGAATGACGAGCTGCACGGCCTCCGGGATGGTCATGAAGTAGCGGGTCATCTCGGCGTGCGTCACCGTGACCGGCCCGCCCCGCGCGATCTGTTTGCGGAAGATCGGGATCACGCTGCCCGAGGAGCCGAGCACGTTCCCGAACCGCACGCCGCAGAACTTCGTCGTGGTGTCGTCGCGGTGTCCCCAGGCCTCGACGATCCACTCGCAGAGCGCCTTCGTGCCACCCATCACGCCCTTTGCATGCACCGCTTTGTCGGTGGAGACGAGGACGAACCGCTTTGCGCCGAACTCCACCGCAACGTCTGCGACGGTACGCGTGACGAGCGTGTTGTTGCGAACCGCCTCGATCGGATTGGCCTCGACGAGCGCAACGTGCTTGTACGCCGCCGCGTGGAAGACAACCGCCGGGCGGTACTTCTCGAAGACCTGGCGCATCTTGGTGGCGTTGCCGGCATCGGCCAGCACCGCAGCAGTCGCATGGAACTCACGCTCGTCGACGAGCTCTCGCTCGATCTCGAAGAGTCCGGGCTCGGAGTTGTCGACCAGTACGAGCCGCGTCGGACGGACGCGGGCGATCTGCCGGCAGAGCTCAGAGCCGATGGAGCCCCCGGCTCCGGTCACGAGCACGACCTCGTCGGTCAGGTAGCCCGCGATCGAGTCCAGATCGGCCTCGACGGGCTCGCGGCCCAAGAGGTCCTCGACCTCGACCGGGCGGATCTGACCAGTGAGATTGAAGTCTCCTGCGATGAGCTCGTGAAGGCCAGGAAGCGTCTTGACAGGCACCTTCTCGGCGCGCGCGACCTCGACGATCTTCTCACGCGCGTCGCCGGATGCAGATGGGATCGCGATCAACAGCTCGTCCGGCGCGCGATCGCGCAGTATCTGGCGGAGCTCGACGGTGGTCCCGAGCACGCGGATCCCGTGCAGCCGGAGGTTCTTCTTGCGCGGGTCGTCGTCGACCAGGCCGATTGGCGTGTACCCGAGCGACGGATTCCGCAGCATCTCGCGCAGGATGATCTGGGCCGCGTCTCCGGCTCCCACGATCATGACTTCCTTGCCACGAGCCACGATCGAGCTTGCGGATGGGCGCTCGATGAGCGTCCTTGCGAGCAAGCGAATGCCCATCACGAAGGCGAGCAGGATCAGCAGATCGACGATCCAGATCCCGCGCGGAACCTTCGCCGGATGGAAGTCGAGCAGCGTGAAGACGAGGAACGCAGCCACGACGGCGACGGCGACACCGCGCAGGACGCCCCACATGTCCCGCGTCGAGACGTACCGCCACCAACGGTTGTAGAAGCCGAACGCGATGAAAACGGGGAGCATGACCCCGACGACCAGGACGACGACGTCCCACTCGAGGTAGCGGTCGTAGTACCGCGGCCAGCCGCCGTCGAAGCGCACGTACCAGGAGAGCACCCAGGCCGCCGCGATCAGCCCCGCGTCGACGACGACCTGCCAGAGCCTGTGCCTGTTGACCGGACTTCTCACCACCGCACTCCGCCCCGCTCGGCCGATCGAGACCTTGTGGCTCTGAGCCACAAGGTCGAGGCTCGAAAGGCCGTCCGCGCTTTCATGCCGGGACGCCGACCGCCGCGCGCACCGTCTCGACGACGCGTTCCTGTACGTCGGAACCGATGCACCCCCACATCGGCAGCGCGAGGTTCTCCGCGGCCATGCGCTCGGTCTCCGGGAGGGCGCCACGCTCGTATCCGAGGAAGGCGAGCGCCGGCTGTAGATGGAGGGGCGTGAGGTAGTACGACGCGGATGCGATGCCCGCTTCGGCCAGAACCGGGGCGATCTCGGCGCGGCGCGACGACCGCACGACGTACATGTGGTAGACGTGGCCCGGCTCGTCCACGGGGAGCTCGACCGCCTCGCCGAGTCCGAGCTCTGAGTAGCGCGCCGCGGCCTCGCGGCGGGCCGCGTTCCAGCCGGTGAGGCGCGGGAGAAACACCCGCAGCATCGCGGCCTGCACGGCGTCGAGCCGGGAGTTCGTCCCGATGAGCTCGAACGTCGTCTTGTCGCGCGAGCCGTGGAAGCGGATCATGCGCACCCGCTCGGCGACACCGTCGTCGAGGCACGTCACGAGCCCGCCGTCCCCCAGCGCGAATAGGTTCTTGGTCGGGAAGAAGCTGAACGTCGAGCAGATGCCGGTGGCAGCCACCCCTTCGGCCCCGAACGCCTGCGCCGCATCCTCGATCAGCGGGAGACCCAGCGCCGCGAGCTCCTCGAGCGGCGCTGGTCGCCCGAAGAGGTGAACAGCCATGATCGCCTTCGTTCGCGGTGTGATCCGCGCGGCGACGTCCTCGGGATCAAGGTTGAGGGTCACGGGGTCGATGTCCGCGAAGACCGGCGTGGCGCCCGCGCGAGCGATCGCTTCAGCTGTCGCGTAGAACGTGAATGCGGGGCAGATCACCTCGTCGCTACGCCCGATCTCGAGCGCCTCTAGCGCGATGACGAGGGCATCGGTTCCGTTGGCGACGCCGATCGCGTGCGGAACGCCGAGGAACGCCGCTGCTTCGCGCTCGAACGCCTCCACTTCCGGCCCGAAGATGAAGCGGCCGGACTCGAGTACCGCCGAGAAGCGCTCCTCGAGCTCGGGGATGAGCGGCGCGTACTGCGCCTTGACGTCGACGAGAGGAATCTGCTGGATCACGAAGGCGAGTGTAGCTCCGAAGGGGTCTGACCCACGGGTCTGAACCTTGCTCTCTCAGCCGACTGACGACTCCTCGGCGAGTCGCCTACGGCGGCGGCGATACCGCACGCCAAGCCATGCGACTATCACCCCGATCGCAGCTGCGACGACGTACTCGACGTACCTGAACGCGTGATGGAAGTCCTCCCAGCTCTCCCCCACCGCGTACCCGATGCCGGCAAAGCCGAAGCACCAGATCGCGGAGCCGGCGAGCGTGAGCAGCGTGTAGCGAACGAAGGGCACCTCCATGACGCCCGCCGGGATCGACACGAACGAGCGCACGACAGGCGTCAACCGACCGAGGAAGACGGCCCAGTCCTCCCATTTCTCGAACCAGCGCTCGGCGCGATCGAGCTTCTCCGTGTCCAGGTGGAGCCAGCGACCGTGCCGCTCGACATACGGGCGTCCGCCGTAGAGCCCGATCGCCCATCCCCCCATCGAGCCGAGCGTGTACCCGATCGTCCCGGCCAGCGCCATTGCGACGTACGCGGGAAGCCCGTCCTCGATCGTCCGACCGAGGAGAACGACGTCCTGCCCGGCGAACGCTCCGGCGGCAACGGCGCCGGCGTACACCATCACGACCTCGCTCGCAGCGGGGAAGACGGCGTCGATCAGCATGAGGAGGAAGACGGCGTACAGGCCGTAGTCGCCGATCGCCGAAGTGATGGCGTCGGTGATCTCGCTCAGGATGGAGGCGAGGAGCACGGCGCGGACTGTACTCGTGAGGCTGGCCGACCTACGCGGTTCGGCGCACGGTCAGCTGCTGGGTAAGTGAAGCGGCGCCGAGCTCGTTCGTGGCCGTGACGCGAACGAGGTAGCGCCCGCCGGCGACGAGCTTTCCGGTGGCCGCGCGGCCGTTCCATGCAGTCGACTGCTGCCCCGGATCGAGGCGCTGGTTCGCAACGGTACGAACGAGAATGCCCTCGCTGGTCTCGATCGAGACCTTCACGCGCGCTGCGCGCGTCTGTGTCCACCGGATCGCGACGCTCCGCCCCGACGGCGGGAGGAAGAGCCGGACCGGCTCGATCGCGAGAAAGCCGAGCGTCGAGTTGACGGCAAACCGGCGTGTGGCCGACGAGGCCAATCCCTGGTCGTCGGTCGACGTAACCGTCAGAATCCAGCGACCCTCGGCAGGCGGCAACGGCTGAGTGGGCTCGAGTGGTGGCTCGCCTTCGGGAGGCGGTGGCGGCGGCGGGGGAACCGGCGGGAAGGCGACCTCGTAGATCCCAGGCTCACGGCCACCGGACTCCTGCGCAGCGACCGTTCCGTCCGGTGCAGTGAGCGTGACGCTGACCGTCGATGGACGAACCACCTTGTACGAGAGCGCCTGCAGCTCGGCGACCCCGTCGCCGTTGGGCGAGACGACGGCCTCCGCCGGCGAGGGCGCGTACACCCCGTAGTACTGGAGCATGAGGGCCGTCGAGATCGCTCGCTCCTTGCCCTCGGATGGCGAGTTCAGGACAGTGCCCTCGAAGGCGAGCGTCGCCGACCCGCCACCGTCGAGCGCCATTCCACGCGCGGCTCCCAGACGTACGAGGGTCTGAGCCAGCTCGAAGTTCGTCATCCCCACCGAGTACCCGGGCTGACGCCCGTCGGTCGTGACGAGCAGAACGCTCCCGTCGGCGCGCTGACCAACTGCGCTTCGCGGCCCTCGAGGGACGAGCTGGGAGGTCGTGAAGGCCTCGTTCGACCGATACACGGGCACGCCGTCGCGCACGAGCACCGGCCCTCCCCCGATTGCATCTGCGACGGTCGACCAATCAGGCTGGAGGATGAGTCTCAGCGTCACCGTCGTCCCTGGCTGCGCCTCTGCCTGGAGCTTGGCCGCAGCAGTTCCGCGGGCGACCAGCACTGCCGTTCCCGGGCCGATCGCCACCGGGCCGTTCTGAGAGGTGGCGGAGACCGGGACGGGCAAGTCCGCGTTGGGCGTCGCCGACGAGAACGGTGCCAGGACCACGGCGAACGAACCGGCGATCCCTGGGGTCGCCGGTCCCCAGTCGGGAGTAAAGAGCGAGATCCCGTTCGTGCCTGGCGCCTTGTTCAGGAAGTTCAGAGCGCGTCGTTGTCCGGTTCCCCGCCAGGTGCCGAGGAAGCGGACCTTGCGAACATCGAGCAAACCGTCGAGCGTGACTCCCGCGCTCGAGCGAGACGAGTTCGGCGGAGTCGCGAGAACACCGTCCCGGAGGAGGATTCCGCTCGGCCGCCCGTCCGCGAGCGAGAAGTAGTCGCCGTTCACGCCAACGGACGTCGCCTGCGTGGAAAGCCGCAGCTGCATGGCGGAGACGGTCTCGCGCTTGACGATGGAGTCGTTCGAGAGCACCGGCCGGAGCCGATACAGGCCGACAGGTCTCGGCCCATACACGATGTGCAGAGCAACCGGGCCGTGCGGGGTGAACTGAACCCCGGTCTCGTACGTCACTCCCGGTAGCAGCTGCGTTGTCTGAGTTGCCGCAGCCGGAGACGACACGCTCGCAACGGCGAGAGCGGCAAACGCAGAGACGACGAGGAGGCGAGCCAAGGCCCGTCGAGGGTACCGAACCCTCGTGGACGATTTGCAGGCATTTACAGGATCCGAATAGCCTGGAGGTGTGCGGCGCTCGCTTCTCATCGCACTTCTCGCGTGTTTGGCGTTCGCGCCGAGTGCGGGTGCGCACGCCCCGACTACGGCTATCGGCCGGGCCGTCGAAGCGTTCAGCCAGGTCTCCGTCTCCTACGAGCCTGGATCGGTCGTCAGCGACGTTGAGGCCGGCGGGTTCCTCGGATCGTCGGCTCGAACCCCAAGGTCGCATTCATGCCCGCATCCGCGTCGAGCGAGGTCGTCGGCGGGCCAAACGCGATCGCTGCGGAGGTCGCGCGCGAGGCCGGCCTCGACGGCACGCTAGTCGTCCTCGTAGGGACGAAGCTCGGCGCCTGGAGCAACGAGATCGGGACCGATCGGCTCGCCGAGCTCGTCACCGCTGCGCGGGGAGACAAGTCGGGGATCTCACCTGCGTTCGTCGTCGAGTCGCTCGTCCGCAGCGTGCAGGCGGAGCCCGTCGACGCGGGTGCGCCGGGGCTGGATCGGGGCGGCGCTGCTGGGTTGCGCAGTGGTCGCGCTCTTCGCCTTCGACCGGCTGACCAGACGCTCGACGTAAGACGCGCTGCGGGCGCAAAGCGGCCGCCTTTAGGCACCTTCGCGCGACCGGAGTTCCGCGCGAGCAGATTCCGGTCTGGGCAAGGACTAGTCGAAGACCTTGACCTCCCGATACAGCGTGTCGCGCTGCACCGGGGTCTTCCCCATCGCCTTGATGAGGTGGACGAGCTCGTCGGTCGTCGTGCGATGGGTCGTGCCGGCGGCCGAGACGACGTTCTCTTCGATCATGACCGAGCCCATGTCGTCGGCACCGAAGCCGAGGGCGACCTGGCCGACCTTCATCCCCTGCGTCACCCAGGACGACTGGATGTGGGGCACGTTGTCGAGGTAGATCCTGGAGACGGCCTGCGTCAGGAGGTAGTCGAACGACGTCGGGCGCTCGTCGTCCGAGACGAGGTCGTCGAGGCGGTTCCCGTCGCGCTGGAACGTCCACGAGATGAAGGCGCGGAAGCCGCGCGTCTCGTCCTGGAGCTCGCGGATCCGCCGCATGTGCTCGACTCTCTCCTCGAGCGTCTCGACGTGCCCGTACATCATCGTCGCGGTGGTCGACATGCCGAGGCGGTGAGCTTGCCGCATGACGTCGAGCCACTCGTCCGACTTCGTCTTCTTCGGAGCGATGATCCGGCGCACGCGATCGACGAGGATCTCGGCGCCCCCGCCGGGAACCGAATCGAGCCCCGCGTCGCGGAGACGCGTGAGGGTCTCCGCGATCGTCAGCTTCGAGCGCCGCGCGATGTGCTGGATCTCCGGCGGCGAGAGAGCGTGGAGATGGATCTTGTAGCGCGCCTTGATCGAGCGGAAGAGATCCTCGTAGTAGGCGACCCCGAGGTCGGGATGGTGGCCTCCCTGCATTAGGAGACCCGTGCCACCGAGGGCGAGCGTCTCCTCGATCTTCTTGTAGATCACGGGCTTCGGGAGGAGGTACCCCTCACGCTGGTCGCCCGGACGCCGGTAGAACGCGCAGAAGTCGCAGTCGGTGACGCAAACGTTCGTGTAGTTGAGGTTCCGGTCGACGATGAAGGTGACGCGCGAGGGGTCGGTCAGCCGGCTTCGGATCTCGTTCGCCACTCGCCCGACCGCGACGAGGTCGCGCGAGTGCAGCAGCGCGATCGCGTCGTCGTCGGAAACTCGCTCGCCGTCCAGCGCCTTCTCGAGCACCTCGTGGACAGCCGGCAGCCCGCCTTCGCCTTGTAACAGACTGTTACTTGGGATGGTGTGGGTCGTCTCCGAGACGCTCATGCCGGCACCTCCTCACGCACGAACCGGAGCTCGGGGACGTGGTCGAGCTCGCCGACATCGCGGGCCATCTCCAGGAACGTGTAGAGACCCGCTCGCTCACGCGGCCCGAAGCTGTAGCGCAGCTTCTCGAAGTAGCGCGCGAGGAAGCCCGGCGGATACCCGTACACCTCGCTCGCCTGCGTCGCGAGTCGCTCGGGCTCCGAGCGTGCAAGCCGTACCGACGCCACGAGCGCGTGCTCGAGCTCGATGAGCCCATCCACGATGGGCTCGGGCGCAGCCCACACCGCGAACACCATCGGCAGTCCGGTCTTCTCGAGCCAGAGCCGCCCGAGATCGAAGTGGGGAGTGGGATCCTCGAACGCGCTCCGCAGCGCTGCGTCTCCGATGAGGAGCGTCGCGTCGGCATCCATCCCGAGCGGCACGATCTCGGCCCTTGGGAGCAGGATGCGGACGAGGACGACCGAGGTCGCGCTCTCCGAGGTCACCGCGACGGAGCGCACCTGCCCGAACGGCAGGC